>ERZ827450.466-NODE-466-length-54509-cov-27.886895_pt1 | contig 54509 bp, 39 predicted proteins | sample MGYA00519773_ERZ827450 | MGnify/ENA primary metagenome ERZ827450 (study PRJEB31778, sample SAMEA3449306) | human gut metagenome | biome: human gut; feature: human-associated habitat; material: faeces | place: United Kingdom | collected 2010/2012 ...
AAATTAGTGCTTTATTTTAAAAAAAAGAAGTTATTAGAGAAAAATTTCCGTAATAGTGAAAGATTTATATTTGTGTAACAAAAATGCAATTTGCACTTTACAAATATGAAATTTATTTTGTTTCTTTGCAGGTCAAAGTCAATCATATAACAATAACACAGATATGAAAATCATCAATCTCAGTGAAGGCAATTCGCTTCTGAACCAATACGTAGCAGAATTGCGTGATGTACATGTTCAGAACGACCGTATGCGCTTCCGCAGAAATATCGAAAGAATAGGGGAAATCATGGCATACGAAATGAGTAAAGCACTAACCTATTCCGTCAAGCAGGTACAGACACCACTGGGAACTGCCACGGCCAGTACGCATGATGACAAAATAGTGATTGCCACTGTATTCCGCGCCGGACTGCCCCTGCACACCGGTTTTCTGAATATGTTCGACCATGCCGATAACGCTTTCGTTTCCGCATTCCGTTTCTACAAGGATGATGAACACCGTATTGTAGATGTACACATCGAATACATTGCCGCTCCCTCTCTGAATGACAAGACATTGCTTTTGGTCGACCCGATGCTTGCCACCGGCGAAAGCATGGAGCTCGCCTGGAAAGCTTTACTCACTAAAGGTACTCCTGCCAAACTGCAAATGGCCTGTGTCATTGCCAGCCGACAAGGAGTAGAGCATATGGCAAAACTTTTTCCCGGTGATGATATCACATTATGGTGTGCCGCCATCGACCCTGTTTTGGACGAACACAAATACATTGTTCCGGGGCTGGGAGATGCAGGCGACTTATCGTTTGGCGAGAAACTCTAACATCCGACTGTCATAAATCACAAATGGTTAGTAACCGGCAGCCTTCTCGCTGCTCATTACTAACCATTTATTATTTTCGACGATATGTCAAAAAGTAATTTCCATATCGTTATTTCACTTCCCAGATATCATTGGTCATCAGCAATTCCCGGAAATTATGATATTTCTTTTTAGCTGAGACTTCATCAATTTGTTCGTGAACCGCATCATCATAAGTAGGAGCCTCCACATCACGAATAACGCCCAATGCAATCGGGAAATCAGGACCTTCCATCAAAGCCAGTTTCAGCTGCAACGTGTTATCCATGCAATGTGCATCGTGAATCAGAATGTCTTTTTCTGTAATCCCATTCTCACCCAGTTTCACCACTTTCAGTCCGAAGCCTTCCTGCATCAATCCGAATTCCTTGTTCTCGCCAAACAACATCGGTTTGCCATGTTCCAGATAAATCGCATTCTTGGCGCGGCCTTCCTTATTGTATACAGATTCGTGTGTACCGTCATTGAATATCACACAATTCTGAAGAATCTCGCAAACCGAAGCACCCTTATGGTTAGCGGCTGCCTTCAACACTTCCACAGTGCCGGGACCGTCCGTTGCCACAGCACGGGCAAAGAAACGTCCGCGTGCACCAAAGCATAATTCGGCCGGATGGAACGGGTCTTCCACTGTTCCGTAAGGAGACGACTTGCTGACAAACCCACGGGGAGAAGTAGGAGAATACTGCCCTTTCGTCAAGCCATAAATACGATTGTTCAGCAAAATCATGTTCAAGTCGATATTACGACGCACAGCGTGGATAAAATGATTACCACCGATAGCCAGCCCATCACCGTCACCGGAAATCTGCCACACGGTGAGTTTCGGATTAGCTACCTTGCAACCGGTAGAAATTGCTGCCGCACGACCATGAACAGTTTGCATGGCGTATGTATTCATATAATAAGGCAAACGGCTGGAACAACCGATACCCGAAATAACTGCTGTATTATGAGGAGCTATTCCCAGTTCAGCCATCGCTTTGTGCAATGATGCCAAAAAGAAATGGTCACCGCAGCCCGGACACCAACGGGGCTGTCCTTTCTTAAAATCTTTTGCTGTATATTCGCTCATAGTTCTTACTTTCTTTACGGTTATTATTTATTTAAAATCTCTGTGAAAGCATCAACTAATTCGCTGACAACAAACGGTTGACCTTTTACTTCATTAAACTGATAAGGAACAAATCCGTCTACTTTCATACGGAGATATCCGGCAAACTGGCCTAAGTTCTGTTCGGCCACCACTACCTTCTTATATTTCTTCAGCACTTCCGCCGTATTCTCAGGCAATGGGTTCAAATGAACGAAATGAGCCAAAGCAACTTTCTTTCCCGCCTTATTCATTTCTTCCATGGCCGAATACAAATGACCGTAAGTTCCGCCAAAGCCCACAATCAAAAGGTCGGCATCATCTGCACAGCCTTGCACCTTCACATCGGGCACAGGAATCTTCGCCACCTTTTCGGCACGTAAGCGACACATCAGATTATGGTTTTCAGGGTCTGTAGAGATAGCTCCCGTATTACTGTCTTTCTCCAGACCACCCAGAATGTGCATATAACCTTCCTGTCCGGGAAGAGCCCAATAACGAACGCCGGTTTCCGGATTACGTTTATAAGGTGTATAGTTATCTTTCATTTCCGGAGTCACGTAAGGAGGATTGATGGCAGGATAGCTTTCCAAGTCGGGCAATCTCCATGCACCCGAACCATTGGCAACAAACCCGTCTGTCAGAAGAACAACCGGAGTCATGTGTTCCAATGCCATTTTACAAGCAGCATAAGCAGCATCAAAACAATGAGTGGGAGAAGCTGCGGCAATCACCGGCATGGGAGATTCACCGTTACGTCCGAACAATGCCTGCAACAAGTCTGTCTGCTCCGATTTGGTAGGCAAACCGGTAGAAGGACCGCCACGCTGAACATCAACAACCACCAAAGGCAATTCGGTGATTACAGCCAGGTTCATCGCTTCAGACTTCAGGCAGACTCCGGGACCTGAAGTAGAGGTCGCTGCCAGCGCACCGGCAAATGAAGCACCGATAGCAGTGGCACAACCTGAAATTTCGTCTTCACACTGAACAGTAGTCACACCCAATGACTTGTGCTTGGACAATTCATGAAGAATATCTGTTGCCGGAGTGATGGGATAAGAACCGAGGAACAACGGCAGTCCTGCCTTTTCAGCAGCAGCAATCAAGCCGTATGCCGTTGCCTTGTTTCCGCTGATATCCATATATTTTCCGGGAACCTTTGTTTTTGTTTCTACCTTATAGGTATGGTCTACAGAAGCATGTGTATTATGCCCGTAGTCATAACCGGCGTGAATTACTTTAATATTAGCCTCGGCAATGGCCGGCTTCTTTGCAAACTTTTCACGCAAGAAATTCTCTGCGATTGTCAAATCGCGATTAAACAACCAGCAAACCAATCCCAGTGCAAACATATTGCGGCATTTCAGCATTGATTTGTTATCCATTCCACTATCTGCCAGACAATTCTTGACCATCTGCGAGATAGGAGCAGCAATCACATCCTGCTTGATGCCCATTTCCTCAATGGGATTCTCTGTCTTAAAAGCCGCCTTGTCCAAATCCGATTTCTGGAAACAATCTGTATCAATGATGATACAGGCTGTGGACTTGGCAAACTTATATTGTGTTTTCAATGCAGCGGCATTCATGGCAACCAACACATCGCATTTGTCGCCGGGAGTAAACACCTTACCGGCACCAATATGTACTTGGAAACCTGATACACCTGTCAATGAGCCTTGCGGGGCACGGATATCCGCCGGATAATCGGGAAAAGTACTGATATCATTTCCCACTGTAGCCGAAATATTAGAAAATATATTTCCGGCTAGCTGCATACCATCGCCTGAGTCGCCTGAGAAACGGACCACAACCTGGTCCAACTCCTTGACTATCATTTCATCTGCCATAACTTATAATTTAGGGTTACAATAAATTCATTGCTCGCAAAGTTCGGAAAGTCCTGTCAAAAAACAAAATATTCCGCCATTTATCTCCATGCGATTATCAAAGTGCACAAAATTACAGCAATATTTAATTTCAAACGAAGAAAAAGAGTAGATAAATAACTGTTTAATAGCATACTTCACTATCAATATGATATCGACGCGATATCCTCCGGAATAACATATTGTTATTTTTATGTATATTTTACGAACATCAGAAAACTTCTTCTGACAGATAAGTAAATCAATGGCCGATTTTAAAACATCAGAATGACAAAATAATTATTCCTCTTGTCATCTATACCCTTTTCTTATATTTTTCATTCTTTCATATTGCCGTTTTAACAAAAAGGACTACCTTTGCAGCCAGATAAGTTGCCCTGGTAGTTCAACGGATAGAATAGATGTTTCCTAAACATTAGATAGGGGTTCGATTCCCCTCCGGGGTACCACACAGGCCGAAACATACTTCACTTGCCCCCTTTTATCCCCCTTTATGGACAATTATTATCCTATTATCGGAAAATATGTACCCCTGTTTTCGGAATACACCCTGTATCTTTGACCTCGAAATACAACTCATTCTAATCTTAAATTACATTTTATGAACACACGTTTTCTAATGACACTCTGCTGCTGCCTGTTGCCCTTCACCCTCAAAGGAGCAGGCAAAGAAGACATGAAATGGTTTACCGATGCCAAATTCGGGATGTTTATCCACTGGGGGCTTTATTCACAAACTGCCGGTGACTGGAAGGGACACCCCACAAAAGGCGGCGAACACTTTATGCTGTATGAACGGATACCGGTCAAAGAATATGCTTTAATTGCCAATGACTTCAACCCGACCGAGTTCAACGCCCGAAAATGGGTAAAGACTGCCAAAGAAGCCGGCATGAAATATATCGTCATCACCTCCAAGCACCATGACGGATTTGCCATGTATCACTCGGCATGCAGCGATTACAACATCGTTACCCGTACCCCGTTTGCACGCGACCCGATGAAAGAACTGGCCGACGAATGCCGTAAGCAAGGACTGAAATTCGGTTTCTATTATTCCCTGGGAAGAGACTGGGAAGACCCTGATGTCCCCACCAACTGGCCGACCAAAGCCGGCAGAAGCAATACGTGGGATTTTCCCGATGAGGACAATAAGAACCTTCAGGCATACATCGACCGCAAGGTGCTACCGCAATTAACCGAACTGCTGACCAATTACGGAGAAATCGCCATGATGTGGTTCGACACTCCCGAAATGGTAACCAAAGAGCAAAGCCGTTCCATCCGCCGGCTCATTGAGCGCCTGCAACCGCATTGCCTCATCAACAGCCGCATCGGAAACGGTCTGGGTGACTACCGCATCATAGAGCAGAAATTAATGAACGAGATAGACCCGAAACCTTGGGAAGCATGCCTCACCATGGGTGCCAACTGGGGATACAACAAATATGATACTGTCTACAAGAAACCCGACATGATGATTCGCAATCTGACAGACGTGGTCAGCAAAGGAGGAAATCTGTTGCTGAACATCGGTCCCAACCCCCAAGGCAGTTTCCCGCAGCAAACCGAACCCGGACTCAACGCTTTCCGCCAATGGATAAAGACAAACGGGGAAGCCATCTACGGCACTTCGCCCTGGCATACTTACGGTGAGACCTCGCCCCTTGCCCACGGAAAAAGAGAAGAGGTAAAAGAAGGGTTCCACGATGCCGTGTTCGATGGTACACCCGTCAATGCCATTCCCGATTTCAGATATACTGCCAAAGGCAACCATGTCTACGTTATCGTACGCCACGTGCCTGCCGGTGAATTTACACTCCGTGCCTTCAAAGGCTACACCGACCGCATCAAGCGCATCACATTGCTCGACAACAAGAAAACCGTCGAATGGAAGCCGACCGAAGAAGGATTACGAATCTGCCATATCCGGCGCTCTTCCGATGCTTTCCCTGTCTATGTGTTGCAGGTAGAAATGCAAGCAGAATAAATACTCTCTTTTACATAAAATCTCTTTTGCCGGTCCTTACTGCTTATCCTACACGTTCAGTGATAAAAAGCAAGAACCGGCTTTAAGCATTCCCCACCCTATGAATAAGCCTTTCACACCCTAAACACAGGTCTTTCCTTCCTTACATATATTACAGTCCGCCGTAACAGACCGTACAGTCCACTGCAACAGACTGTACGGTCCATTATGGAAGACTGTACAGTCTACTATGGAAGACCGTAATAACCGACAGGAGAAAAAGCCATAACCGGCAGGAGGAAAAGAGGTAATATACAGAAAGAAAGGACATAAAGGAGAGGAGAAAGAAGAGTACTCCCGCAAGCGGTGGAAACGGGCAAAAAACACAAAAAAAATAAGGAAGAATGCTAAAACACCGAGACACTGTCCTGTTATACAGAGCAACAGCAGTCAGAAGTTTGGCACACTCCCTTATCAATCATCCTTCCGGACGAAAGACAGAACGGATTATTATTTAATCACGCCCAATTCCTTACCCACCTTGATAAATGCAGCAATCGCTTTATCCAGATGTTCACGTTCGTGACCGGCAGACAGCTGAACACGGATACGAGCCTGACCTTTCGGCACAACCGGATAATAGAAACCGGTTACATAAATGCCTTCTTCCTGCATCTTGGCAGCGAAGTCCTGAGACAGTTTTGCATCATACAGCATCACTGCACAGATAGCGCTCTGAGTCGGCTTGATATCGAAACCGGCAGCCAGCATCTTGTCGCGGAAATAAGTTACATTGTCCATCAACTTAGTATGCAGTGCATCGCTTTCTTTCAACATCTTGAACATTTCAAGGCTGGCGCCCACGATGGCAGGAGCAACCGAGTTAGAGAACAGATACGGACGAGAACGCTGACGCAGCATGTCGATGATTTCTTTTCTACCTGTAGTGAAACCACCCATAGCACCGCCGAATGCCTTACCCAATGTACCGGTAAAGATATCCACACGTCCGTAAACATCATATTGTTCAGCCACACCATGACCGGTCGGACCCACTACACCGGCAGAATGCGATTCGTCTACCATTACCAACGCATCGTATTTTTCTGCCAATTCGCAAATCTTATCCATCGGAGCCACATTACCGTCCATAGAGAACACACCGTCAGTAGCAATGATACGGTGGCGTTGAGCTTGAGCTTCCTGCAGGCAGCGTTCCAAGTCAGCCATGTCTGCATTGGCATAACGATAACGTTTTGCCTTACACAGACGCACACCGTCAATGATAGAAGCGTGGTTCAATGCATCGGAAATGATTGCATCCTCGTCGGTCAGCAGCGGTTCGAACAAACCACCGTTTGCATCAAAGCAGGCAGCATATAATATTGTATCTTCGGTCTTGAAATAATCAGAGATAGCAGCTTCCAGTTGTTTGTGCAAGTCCTGGGTTCCACAAATGAAACGTACAGACGACATACCAAAGCCATGAGAGTCCATTGCGTCTTTTGCTGCTTGGATCAAACGCTGGTTGTTTGACAATCCTAAGTAGTTGTTCGCGCAGAAGTTCAATACTTCTTCTCCTGCATTTACTTTGATATCAGCCTTTTGGGGAGTTGTAATGATACGTTCGTTTTTATACAATCCGGCTTCTTTGATGCCAGCCAGTTCCTTCGTGAGGAACTCTTTCATTTTACCATACATAGCTTTGATTTTTATTAAGTATTAAAGATTAAGTTCAGATATTTCTCTTCGACGGACAAAGTTCTTATTTTTTTTTGAATTTCTGCAAAAATATAGAGAAAACTTTGATAAAATCTGAATGCTTCTGCCTATCTTTGCTCTCAAATAGCAAACTAACGTATTATAATTTCACTATGAAAAATGTATTGATTATCGGCTCTACCGGTCAGATTGGCTCAGAGCTAACAATGAAATTAAGAAGTATTTATAATGGTAACATCGTAGCGGGATACATCCCCGGTGCAGAACCCAAAGGCGAACTGGCAGAATCAGGTCCGTCTGCTATCGTTGATATCACAAACGAACAGCAGATTGCCGAAACTGTTTCAAAGTATCATATTGATACCATCTACAACCTGGCAGCTTTGCTGTCGGCAGTAGCAGAAGCCAAACCGCAGCTTGCATGGAAAATCGGTATGGGCGGTCTGTTCAATGTACTTGAAGTAGCCCGCACCATGAAGTGTGCCGTATTTACTCCGAGTTCTATCGGTGTATTCGGCAACAACACTCCGAAGGACAAGACTCCGCAGGACACTATCCGCAATCCGCGCACCATGTACGGTGTAACCAAGGTTTCCGGCGAGTTGCTGAGTGACTACTACAACATCCGTTTCGGTGTCGACACCCGTTCCGTACGTTTCCCGGGATTGATTTCTTACGTGACTCCTCCGGGCGGCGGTACAACCGACTATGCTGTAGATATTTATTATTCGGCAGCCAAAGGTGAAAAGTTCGTTTGTCCTATCGGCAAAGGTACTTACATGGATATGATGTATATGCCGGATGCTTTACGCGCCGCCATCGAAATCATGGAAGCAGACCCGAGCAAGTTCGTTCACCGCAACTCATTCAACATTGCTTCAATGAGCTTCGATCCTGAAATCATCTTCAACAAGATTAAGGAATACGAACCTAACTTCGAAATGGAATACCAGGTAGACCCATTGCGTCAGGCTATCGCCGAATCATGGCCTAACTCACTGGACGACACTTGTGCCCGCGAAGAATGGGGCTGGAAACCTGAATACGACTTGGATACCATGACCAAAGACATGCTTGCCAAGTTGAAAGAACGTTTCAAGAAATAAATACTGTCTTAAAGAATCCGACAGCCTTCATACACCGGTAAGAAAGCCGGTTGTGAAGGCTGTTTTTGATTTAAAAGAAGCTATGGACAAAAAAATGATTTCAACAAACCGCAAGGTGGTTACATTTGGAGAAGTGATGCTCCGCCTTACTGCTCCCGACTTCCGCCGTTTCTCCCAGACCAACGAATTCATTGCCACGTATGGTGGCAGCGAGGCTAATGTGGCTGTATCGCTCGCCAACTTCGGGATTCCCACCGAGTTTGTCACCCGGCTGCCCGACAATGCAATGGCGCAGGCATGTATCGCATCGCTCCGTGCCAACGGGCTGGGTACGGAAGGAATCGTATTCGGAGGGAAACGCATGGGACTGTATTTTCTTGAGAGTGGCGCTTCGTTTCGCAATTCCAATGTGGTATACGATCGTGAAGGGTCTTCTTTTGCCACCCTGCGTCCCGGCATGATAGATTGGGAAAAGATATTTGCCGATGCAGACTGGTTTCACTGGTCGGGCATAGCGGCTTCACTGTCACAAGAGGGTGCCGACGCCTGTCTGGAAGCTCTACAAACGGCCGACCGCATGGGCTTAACCATTTCCTGTGATTTGAATGTGCGCAAAAAACTATGGAATTACGGGCGTTCGGTTGCCGATGTCATGTTGCCCTTGGTGCAATACAGTGATGTAATCTTCGGTGCAGAACCGGAATACAAAGAAGTTTTCGATATCGCTCCGGTAGGCTTTCAAGCTGTGGATACTGCTTATCCGTTGGATTTGAAAGGATTCGAGACATTCGGACAGAAGATATCGCATATAGTGCCGCGTTGCCGGAAAGTCTTTTTAGAATTGCGCAATACGATTACTTCCAACCACAATCTGCTTGCAGCCGTGCTTTATTCCGACCAAACATTAAAATATACCGGCATTTACGATATTACTCACGAAGTCGACCGTGTAGGTACCGGAGATGCTTTTGTAGGAGGAATGATATACGGTTTGCTTACATATCCCGACAATGACCAGAAAGCACTGGAATTTGCTCTTGCCGCATCTGCATTGAAAAATACCGTATACGGTGACTTCAATCAGGTGACTGTGGAAGAGGTGGAAAGTCTGATGAAAGGAAATACCTCGGGAAGGGTAACCCGATAAAGAAGAGAAGATAAAAAGAAAGGAGGTTCCGCCATGGAAACCTCCTTTCTTTTTATCTCTTGGCAATTATAATCCTTCTTATGCCTTCGCTTCTTCTTCAGGCATCTTATTACCCAGTGTCAGGTAAGCAACCGGAGCAGCAATGAACAATGAAGTCAACGTACCGATAACGACACCCAGAATCATTGCAAATGCGAAACTGCGGATACTGTCTCCACCCAATACAAAGATACACAACAATACAATCAATGTACTCAATGAAGTATTGATAGTACGTGCCAAAGTAGTATTCAATGAATCATTGAACAACTGCAAACGGTTACGTTTCGGGTACAAGCCGAAGAACTCACGGATACGGTCGAAGATAACCACCTTATCATTGATAGAATAACCGATAGCAGTCAGGATAGCACCAATGAATGTCTGGTCGATTTCCAATGAGAAAGGAACCCAGCCATAGCACAATGAGTAAGCACCGATAATCAAAACGGTATCGACAGCCAATGCCACCGTTGCACCGACACTATATGCCACATTGCGGAAACGCAACAGGATATACAAACCGATAGCAACCAATGCGAACAATACAGACCAGATAGCGGAAGTCTTGATATCGTCAGCGATACTGGGACCCACCTTCTGAGAGCTGATGATTGAGCCGCCTGCACGGTTATCACGGTCGATAAATATTTCCAGTGTAGTGCCTTCGCCCAGCAAATTACCGTCTTTCAATGACTGATACAGGAACTCTTCGATTTCAGAATCGATATTGGGAGAGTCTTCAGTGATACGGTAGTTGGTAGTGATACGGATTGTTTTCTTGTCTGTACCCAAAGCGATAGCCTGCACGTTATCTTCGGTAATCTTCTGTTTCAGCAGGTCGCGAACAGTTTCCGGTTCTACTTGCTGTTCAAACTGAACCACAAAGTTACGTCCGCCGGTGAAATCGATGCTCTGAGCCAAACCGCGGATAAAGAACGAAACCACACATGCTGCAATAATGATACCGAATACAGTGAACGAACGTTTCATCATACCCATAAAGTTATAATGAACATTCTGCATCAGATTCTTGGAAATACCTGTCGTAAATGTCAATCCCAGCCATTTGTCTTTGTTCATGAAGTGTTCGTAAACCACACGCGTCAAGAACACAGCAGTAAAGAACGAGCAGAGGATACCGATAATCAGTGTGGTAGCAAAACCGCGGATAGGACCTGTACCGAAATAGAACAGGATGATACCGGTAAGGATTGAAGTCAGGTTAGAGTCAAAGATTGCAGAGAATGCATTCGAGTAACCGTCAGCCAAAGCAGCCTTGACACCCTTTCCTGCTCTCAGCTCTTCTTTTGTACGTTCGTAAATCAATACGTTGGCATCCACCGCCATACCCAATGACAGCACCATACCGGCAATACCCGACATTGTCAATGCAGCCTGGAACGAGGTAAGAATACCCAGCGTAAAGAAGAAGTTCACAACCAAGGCACAGTTGGCAACCATACCCGGAATCAGTCCGTACATAGCACACATGTAAACCATCAACAGAATCAATGCCACAACGAATGAAACGATACCCTGGTTGATAGATTCCTGACCCAATGACGGACCAACGATATCTTCCTGAACAATGCGTGCAGGAGCCGGCATCTTACCGGATCTCAATACGTTAGCCAAGTCCTTTGTTACTTCGGGAGTAAAGTGACCGCTAATCAGAGAATGTCCGTCGGTGATTTCACCGTTTACGTTAGGAGCACTATATACATAATCATCCAATACAATGGCAATGGATTTTCCTACATTATTTTTTGTCAAAACAGCCCAGCGACGAGAACCGTCAGTGTTCATCGACATACTCACGCAAGGTTTGCCGAAGCTGTCGAACTCATCCTTGGCATCAGTAATCACGTCACCTTCCAACGGAGCGCGTCCGTTACGTTCGCTTGACTTGATGGCATATAATTCGAAGATACGTCCTGTCTTGTCGAAATCGGCACCTTTCACACCCCACTTCAGGCGAAGGTCTTTCGGCAACATTTCTTTTACCTCTTTCATGGCAAGGTAAGTATTGACCTGAGCTGTATCTTTATAATCAGCATAACCTACCACACAGCTGCCGTTCGGGTTCAGCTGAAGAATAGAAGCCAACGGATGTTCTTTCTTCATTTGTTCCATGGCAACAGCATTGTCTGCAGGCTCTCCCTTCAAAGCAGCAGCCAGACTATCGGCAGCAGATACCGCCTTTGCATCGGCAGTAGAATCTGTAGCAGCATTATCGGTAGCAAGGATAGCACGCAATCTGTTGTCAATAGCAGTCAGATAAGGATAGATTTCCTTGGAGTCGAAAGTTTCCCAAAACTCAAGATTAGCAGAACCCTGCAAGAGCTTTCTCACACGTTCCGGTTCTTTGATACCCGGAAGTTCCACCATGATACGTCCCATCTTACCTTCCAAAGCCTGAATATTGGGCTGAACCACACCAAAGCGGTCGATACGGGTACGCAATACATTATAAGAGTTATCGATAGCAGCTTTGACTTCTTCACGCAACACCTTTTCTACATCAGCATCAGAGCTGCGGGTATTTACTTTGTCTTTCAACTGCTGAGTAGCGAACAATTCTGCCAGCTTTCCTTGTGGAGCTTCTTTCTTATACTCTCTGATAAACAGAGTAATAAAGTCATCCTGGCTGGTAACAGACTGTTTGGCAGCTTCTGATATAGCCTTGTTAAAAGCTTCGTCGGTTTTGTTGTCAGCCAATGCCTTCACCACATCCGGTACAGAAACTTCAAGAATAACGTTCATACCACCTTTAAGGTCCAGACCCAGACCAATCTCCATCTCACGACACTGTTTCAGCGTATAACTACCCAGATAAACTTTTTCATTCTGCATAGAATCAAGGTAATGTGCTTCACCCTTCGGATCTTGCGCCGCTTTATTCATGTGATAGCGGGTCACAAAAGAGAAAGAAAGATAAAACACACATACAAGGGTAAGTAATACCGCAAAAACCTTTACAAATCCTTTGTTTTGCATGTTACTTTGAAATTTATTATTTTTACTTTTTGATTAATTCTTGGTTTATACAAGGTTGCAAATATAGTTTTTTTTTCACATTCGCACGGCATGAAACACAAATATTTGAATTTCAAATAAGAAAAAAGGCTGCAAAAGTATATTTCGCAGCCTAATTTGTTCTATTTCATGGGGTATTTTATTTCAGCCCTCTGTTTTTAAGCAACGGTTCCAAGCTCGGTTCGGCACCGCGAAACGCTTTGTAAAGCACCATAGGATCCTCTGTCCCACCCTTTTCCAAAACATTCCGGCGGAAAGAGTCAGCAGTATTTTTATCGAACAGTCCATGTTCTTTGAAAGCTTCAAAAGCATCAGCATCCAATACTTCCGCCCACAGATAACTGTAATATCCGGCAGCATAACCGCTAAGGATATGATTAAAATAAGTGGCACGGTAACGAGGAGCGATTTCAGGAATCAAACCCAATTTGTCCATCACCGCCTTTTCAAAGGCCACCACATCCAGACTTGCGGTGTCGGTCAGATTGTGCAATTCCATATCGAGCAATGCAGCAGCCAACAGTTCGGTTGTCATAAATCCCTGATTGAAGGTATTTTGGTCTTGTATCTTCCGAATCAATTCATCGGGAATCACCTCACCGGTCTTATAGTGCTTGGCATATACCTTCAGTACTTCCGGTTCCACCGCCCAATGTTCCATTATCTGAGAAGGAAGTTCCACAAAATCCTGTGCCACATTCGTACCCGATACTCCCAAATAGTTACATTTGGTCAGCATTCCGTGAAGAGCATGTCCGAATTCATGAAACATTGTTTCCACTTCATCCAGTGTCAGTAACGAAGGCATATCACCTGCGGGCTTCGTAAAACTGGCTACATTATAGATAAGCGGTCTCACATCGCCTGCCTGTTCACGGAAATTGCTCATCCATGCCCCTCCACGTTTACCGGTACGGGGAAAATAATCGGCATAAAACAAGCCCAGATAAGCGCCATCGGCATCTTTCACCTCATACACCTTCACATCCGGTTCGTAAACAGATACATTATTCAGTTCGGTCAAGGTAATGCCGTACAATTTATTGGCAACATAATACAAACCGTTTCGCACTGATTCCAAGCTAAAGTAAGGCTTAATCTCATCCTCATTCAGATTATATTTTTGCTGACGAAGTTTTTCGGTATAATACCACCAATCCCATGCGGCAAGCTTCTCTCCTTTTCCTTCTTTATCCATCATTTTTTGTAATTCGGCAGCTTCCGTCTTTGCGTTTTTCAAAGAATACCCCCACAGATTATGCAGAAAATCCATAACCGTCTCGGAATTCTTTGCCATATTTTCATCCAACACAAAATTGGAATAACAGTCAAAGCCCAACAAATTGGCTTTTTCCAGACGCAAAGAAATGATTTTCTTCAAGATCTCTTTATTATCATTGGCGTCTCCGTTATTACCACGATTGATATAAGCTTCATAGATATCCTTTCTCAACTCACGGTTGTCGGCATATTGCAGCAGTGGCAAACGGCTTGAGTTCTGCAAGGTAAACAGCCACTTGCCTTCTTTTCCGACAGCCTTCGCCTCTTCCGCCGCACCTGTTTTCACCCATTCCGGCAATCCTGCCAGTTCTGCTTCATTGTCTATAACCAGCCGGTAAGCATTATTTTCATTCAAAACATGGTTGCTGAAAGTAATAGCCAATGTAGACAATTCTTTATTTATCTCCCTAAGGCGGTTTTGCTTCCCGGCATCCAGTCCTGCCCCCGAACGGATAAACGCCTTATGATATCTATCCAAAAGACGATGCTGCTCTGTGGTCAGCGTTATTTTGCCTTCTTGTTCCTGTTGCCACACAGCAGCCACACGCTTATATAAATCCTGATTCAGATAAATATTATCGTTATGTTCGGAAAGCACAGGAGCAATCTTTTCGCTCAATGCGCTCATCTCATCATTCGTATCAGCCTCCGTCAATGCATAAAAGACACCCTTGACACGTGCCAGTGTCCTTCCGCTATTATCCAGTGCCACAATCGTATTTTCAAATCCGGGAGTTTCCCGGCTCTCCACAATTGCTTTTATTTCGGCATTCTGTTCTTCTATGCCTTTCAAAAACGCAGGTTCATAGTGTTCTATCTTGATTTTATCAAAATCAGGAGCACCATACTCTGTCCGGAACTCCGTAAAGAACGGGTTCGTTTCGGTTTTCTGTTCACATGCACACATGATACAACAAGTCGCTAACGTAAATACTAGTTTCTTCATACTTATATTAAATTAAAGGTCTGCTAATTATTTCTTTGCCACAAAACACCAGATGGGATAATGATCCGAACTCTTTATGGTTTTGTCTACCGTACATTGATAAGATTCCAGATTTTTACTCAATAGGATATGATCGATACGGAAATAAAAATGATTCTGATTATAAGATATCCCGAATCCGTTGCCCGACTGTACAAAAGCATCATCCAGTTCCTTCCCGATTACCCGGTGAGCATAAGACAAAGGAGAATCGTTAAAATCGCCGCAGACAATCACTCCTCCACCCCTAAAACCGGCAACCAACTTTGCTATGGAATCGGCTTGCGAAGCACGGATAGCCGAAGCCTCCGCCAGTTTGCCTATCAATATGCGGGCCCCTTCCGACACTTTAACCTTATCCGGATCTTTTATCATCTCCCGATAGACAGCCTTATCTTTCTCTGTCAGTTTATTGGACTCCAAATGGTTATTGACCACCAACAAAGTATCTCCCTTCACATTTATTGTATAAGCAACAGAGCCATTGTTTCGGCTGTCATACTCAACAGGATGCGCCGACAGGATAGGATAGCGGGAGTAGCACCCCAGTCCATTCGCACCGGTCAATTTATAATAATGCTTATAGGGATAGTTTCTCAGGGCATAATCCACATCCTTTTTAGCCAGCCGATTGCTCAATATATATTCTTGCAAACAAATAATATCCGCATTGCTGTTCCGCAGGTATTCCAATACCGAATTAGGGTTGTCCTTCAAATTAGGATGTCCTTGTTCAAAAGCCATCGTATTGTATGACAATACTTTGACGGCATCCCCGGGAGGTTCTTTCTCGAACAGATTGATAGGTATATAAGTACGGATGGCACCAAAGCAGCAGAAAAAAGTCAGGAGAGACACCAAAGCATACCTGCGATATACCACCAACCAAAAGAAAAAAAATAAAACATTCGTTATCAGAAAAGCCGGAAACGCAAGACCGGCACACGACCACACAGGATGCGCCACCGGATTGATATAAGAACTATATGCACAGATCAGCAATAACACCGCCATGCATATATTTATCCCCAATAATATCCAACCTAAAACCCGACCGATATATTTCATATTCTATTTTTTACTTGCATCAAACAAGCTTTTCTTCTCATCCGACGTGAGACTGTCATAACCGGACTTCCTCAGTTTGTCCAATATGCGGTCTATCTCATCACTATTCTGCTTCTTACGGGCATTATATTCATAGTCTTTCGCCTTATCGCCATAATGCACTTTCATTTTGGGCTTCTTCGGAGAACGGTGTACCGTAAATCCGCTTGCTACCCAATCGATAAAACGGTTAATCCACGCCGTTGCATCATGCCCGCGGGTCAATCCGGAAGCAAACCACCATCCGGCCAATGCCCCTCCCAAGTGTGCGATATGTCCCCCGGCATTGCCCGAAGTCATAAAAAGCAAATCGGTCACCACCATAAACAGGGCTACATATTTCAACCGCACCGTTCCGATAAACATGAAATGTACCGGATAGTCAGGCTCGCGGACAGCCGTTGCCACCACAATGGCCAACACAGAGGCCGAAGCCCCCAATAAATAAGAATAATAAAGCGAATCACTGAAATATGGAAACACATTGTAAGCCAGCATATAAAGCAAACCGCCACAAAACCCACCTAAGATATACACCCCACGGAAATGCTTGGCCGAGAAAAAAGAAAGAAACAACTGCCCGAACCAATAGAGCCACAGCATATTAAACAACAAGTGAAGCACTCCGGCATGCATAAACATATAAGTAAACAGAGACCACGGCTGCTTGATAAACTGTACCGTCCATGCAGGTAACTCCAAATATTGCAGAATAAATGCACCGTTACGGTTAAACAACATCCACAGAATTCCCAACAGGGATGTCAGGACAAACACTCCGACATTGATATATATAAACTGGATATATATATTACCCCTGTTAAAACTATTCTTTAAATCAGTAATAAAACTGCCCATTGTTATTCTTTTTTCTCCAATACATTATTAATATAAAGCCAAATATCATTCCTCCCAAGTGAGCGAAATGAGCAATACCGTCAGCCGAGCTGCCGAAGCCCAAATAAATCTCCAATGCTGCATACCCCATTACAAAATACTTCGCCTTAATAGGAAACGGAATCGGGAATACAAACATCTGACTATTGGGGAACAACATACCGAAAGCCAGCAAGATAGCATATACGGCCCCCGATGCCCCTACTGTAGTCATCAGATTGAGATATTCCGCCATCGGAATCACGGCAACTCCCGTATTAACCCCCTCATAATTGGCCAATTCGGTGACATACTGAATATATTGCACTCCCTCCTGTACCAAACCTGCACCGATACCGCACAATATATAATAAAACAGAAAACGTTTCGGTCCCCAAACCTGTTCAAGCGTACGCCCGAACATCCACACTGCAAACATGTTAAAAAATATGTGCTGAAAACCAGCGTGCATAAACATATATGTAATCAACTGTGCCGGATTAAAATCGGAAGCCAGAAAAAAATGCAGTCCCAGCAAATCATTTAAATCAATACCATACTTTGCAGCCACCACACTTCCGAAAAAGCATAGCACGTTTATTATCAATATATTCTTTGTTACAACAGGTATACTATTCATATTATTTTCTTCTATAATTCATTGATTGCTTGCAAATTTACAATTTTATTCTGTTATTTAGCAGAAAAACCCCATTCTCTTACGTTTTTTTGATTTTTGGCTTATCTTTTTTAGGCTATCTGTTTGATTTCTAATTTTGAAACTTTATATTTGTCCTTGATTTTGAAATTTCTTTTGTATTACATTAATAATTAATCGTTTTCATTATGAATAAGGCAGATCTAATCAGCGCAGTAGCCGCTGAATCAGGCTTGAGCAAAGCCGATGCAAAGAAAGCTGTTGAAGGAGTAGTTTCAGCAGTTTCAAATGCTCTGAAGAGTGGTGACAAAGTATCATTAGTTGGTTTTGGTACTTTTTCGGTTGTAGAAAAAGCAGAAAGAATGGGTATCAACCCGGCGACCAAAGAATCTATCACCATTAAAGCAAAAAAAGCAATCAAATTCAAGGCTGGTGCTGAATTATCGGAAGAAATCCAATAAATTGCTTATTTTAATAAAATGTAAAGGACTTAAGAGAGGGGCGCCGGCAATAGCGCCCTTTTTCTTTAAACAACTGATAATCTATGAATATTACGAAAACAACCTTATTGAGATACCTCATTGGCACAGTTGTCTGTGCATTCTCAGCACAAACCATCAGTGCAGAAGGGACCAAGCTTCCTTATTGGAAAGATATCCAAACCGTAGCAGTAAACAAAGAAGCTCCCCGCACGGCTTTCATGTCATACGATAACTCGGGACAGGCACTGACCGGCAAATACGAAAACAGCCCTTATTACAAATTACTGAACGGAAAGTGGAACTTCTACTACGTAGATGCCTACAAAGATTTACCTGCCAACATCGAACAGCCCGGCGCCGACATTACATGGAAAGAAATCAATGTACCCGGCAACTGGGAGGTACAAGGATATGGAACAGCCATCTATACCAATCAGCCATACGATTTCCAGCCCAGCAACCCGCAACCTCCGCATTTGCCCGAGGCCAATCCGGTAGGTGTTTATCAGCGAGACATCGAGATTCCCTCCAATTGGGACGGACGTGATATATACCTCCGCCTGGAAGGAGCTAAATCAGGCGTTTATGTATACCTCAACGGAAAAGAAGTCGGATATAGCGAAGACTCTAAGAATCCGGCAGAGTTTCTGATTAACAAATATCTGCAACCGGGCAAGAACTCATTGGTAGTAAAATGCTTCCGCTACAGCACCGGTTCTTATCTGGAGTGTCAGGACTTTTGGCGCCTGAGCGGAATCGAAAGAGATGTATTCTTGTTCTCACAGCCCAAGACTGCCGTTCAGGACTTTGAAGTAGTCTCTACCCTCGACGATACCTATAAGAACGGTATCTTCAAACTGGACGTGAATGTGACCAACCATACCGCCGCCAACAAGAACGTAACCGTAACTTACGAGTTGCTGGATGCCGACAAGAAAGTTGTTACCTCTGCCGAGACACCTTGCAATGTAAGTGCAGACGGAAAAAATACCGTTACTTTCAATGCTTCATTAAACAATGTAAAGACTTGGACTTCCGAACAGCCCAACCTTTATAAATTATTGATTTCTTTAAAAGAAGATGGAAAAATAACAGAAGTTATTCCGTTCAATGTCGGCTTCCGTCGCTTTGAAATCAAACCGATTGACCAAATTGCAGGAAACGGCAAGCCTTATATCTGCTTCTTTGTCAATGGCCAGCCGTTAAAGATGAAGGGTGTGAACATTCACGAGCACAACGAAGCAACCGGTCACTATGTTCCCGAAGAACTGATGCGCAAAGACTTTGAACTGATGAAGCAACACAATATCAATACCGTTCGTCTGTGCCACTATCCGCAAGACCGCAAGTTCTATGAGCTTTGTGACGAATATGGTCTCTATGTATACGATGAAGCCAATATTGAAAGCCACGGCATGAAATACGACCTCCGCAAAGGCGGCACACTGGGCAACAACCCCGAATGGCTGAAACCTCACATGGACCGTACCATCAATATGTATGAACGCAATAAGAACTACCCGTCTTTAACCTTCTGGTCATTGGGTAATGAAGCCGGAAACGGATATAATTTCTATCAGACTTACCTTTGGGTGAAAGACCGTGAAACCAAAGGCATGAACCGCCCTGTGAACTACGAACGCGCACAATGGGAATGGAATACCGATATGTTCGTTCCTCAGTATCCCGGTGCAAGCTGGTTTGAATCCATTGGCAAAGAAGGCAGTGACCGTCCTATCATGCCATCCGAATACGCACACGCCATGGGCAACTCCACCGGCGGTCTGTGGGCACAGTGGCAAGCCATTTACAAATATCCCAATCTGCAGGGCGGATATATTTGGGACTGGGTGGACCAAGGCATTCTGCAAAAAGATGAAAACGGACGTCCGTTCTGGGCATACGGCGGCGATTTCGGAAAAGACGCACCCAGCGACGGCAACTTCCTCTGCAACGGTATCGTCAGTCCCGACCGCACTCCGCATCCTGCCATGGCAGAAGTGAAATATGCTTATCAGAATGTAGGCTTCGAGATGACCGATGCGGCACAAGGCAAGTTCCTTATCACCAACCGTTTCTACTTCACCAACCTGAAGAAGTATATGATTGTGTATGAGCTGAAAGCCAACGACAAGATTATAAGAAGCGGAAAAGTCTCGTTAGACATTGCTCCGCAGGCCTCCAAAGAATTCACGGTCAACGTAAACGGTTTGAAAGCCAAGAAAGATACCGAATACTTCGTCAATTTCCATGTCATTGCCGTCGAACCTGAAATCCTGATTCCGGCAGGTCACGAAATTGCACGTGACCAATTCCAATTGCCTATCGAGCCTTTGAGAGACGAGTTCATGGCAGGCAAGGGAATGAAAGCAGTGAAGAACGGAGACGAGATGGTAGTTTCGGGCAGCGGAATGCAATTTGTCCTGAACGAAAAGAGTGGCATCGTTACCTCTTATAAAGTAAACGGCACCGAATACTTCAAAGACGGCTTCGGCATTCAACCCAACTTCTGGCGTGCACCGAATGACAATGATTACGGTAACGGCGAGCCCAAGCGCACCCACGTGTGGAAACAATCGAGCAAGGACTTCAAAGTAACCCATACTTCCTTTACCGACAACACCCTGAGCGTGACTTACGCATTGCCTGCCGGCAACCAATACATTGTAAATTATACCTTTGGCAAGAACGGCAGCCTACATGTAGGTTGTGACTTCAAGGCAGCAGACATCAAAGCAGAAGTACCTCGTATCGGTGTACGTTTCCGTCTGCCGGCAGAAATGAACCAAGTTGCCTACTTCGGCCGCGGCCCTGAAGAAAACTACATCGACCGCAAGGCAGGAACCATCGTCGACCTCTATAAAACAACAGCCGATGATATGTACTTCCCCTATGTTCGTCCGCAAGAAAACGGTCATCACGTCGATACCCGTTGGGTAGCATTAAGCAAAAAAGGCGGCAAAGGGTTGCGCATCACAGCCGACAAGACTTTCGGTTTCAATGCCTTGCGTAACTCAGTAGAAGATTTTGATTCGGAAGAAGCCACTAATCGTCCGCGCCAATGGAACAATTTCTCGGCCGAAGAAATTGCCAATCGCAGCGAAGCTAAGGCAAAAAATGTTCTCCGCCGCCAAACTCATATCAATGACATTACTCCGCGTGATTTCGTAGAGGTATGCATAGATATGCAGCAACAAGGCGTAGGCGGTTATGACAGCTGGGGAGCATGGCCCGAAAAATGGGCTTTGATTAACCCGAACCAGTCTTATAGCTGGGGCTTCACTATCACTCCGCTAAAATAATTTTTCAAACTCTGCCATGGGATATTGGAAAGCCCCCATGGCAGGGTTTTATATATTCTCCTTTCCTTAAAGTTCCCATATCATCCGGATCATTTCTCCCTTCCTCCTTTCATCAGCCGTTGAGACGCCCTGTTGATGGGAGTTTCGGTAGTGAATGGGCATCGTTTCATCACCCTTTCAACCTCCCTTCATTTATAAAATTTCTCCCGGCGGGACAAGTACTGAAGGCAGATTGTGAAGGGACTTGGGAAGCGCGGCTGAAACAGGGATGAGGGGATATCCTTTCATTATTAATCACTTAATAGTCAATGTATTTTAATCAAAATGTAAGGATGAACGGAAAAGAAGGAATAACCGACTTAGTGAGGGGGGATGATCCTGTCTGCCCTACATGAAAAAGATGCCGAGCTTTTTTAAAAAGGTGCTGAAGTTTTTAAGAAACATACCGAGCTTTTTTGAAAACCTCAAGGTCTTTTTGCACACACCAAACTACATACGGTGGCATAAGCCTGCACATATATACACGTAAGCCTACACGTATATACGCATCGGGCTACACGTACGTACGCATAAGCCTACGCATATATATATCATTCGATTAACGTTTTTTCATCCTATTCTCTTTGTCAGACAAGCCATTCGATATTGCTTCTTCACGGCCGTGAAGAACTCTAACCACGACCGTGGTTAACATTAGCCACGTCTGTGGTTAAGTTTAACCACAGACGTGGAGAAGTAATATTGAACTAAAATGACTGAATGCAGGATATAAAAGAACTCATTTTGATTTCGTATATTTGCCCCAATGAAGCCAAACAATAAAGTTCTACTGGGGATGAGTGGGGGAACGGACAGTTCCGTTGCCGCCTTACTGTTACAGGATGCCGGATACGAAGTGACCGGTGTCACTTTTCGTTTTTATGAAAAAGAAGGAGATACGGAATATTTGGATGACGCACAGACTTTATGTAAACGACTGAAAATCAAGCATATCTCCTACGACGTTCGCAATATATTCCGAGAGACAATCATTGATTATTTTATCCGCGAATACATGGCCGGACATACCCCTGTGCCCTGCACGCTCTGTAACAATAACCTCAAATGGCCACTTCTGCAACAGCTGGCCGATGAATTGGGCATCTATCATTTTGCTACCGGTCACTATGTCCGCAAACGTTTCATCGACGGATTTTACCACATCACTGCCGGAGCAGACCCTGACAAAGACCAGTCGTTCTTTTTATGGGGGCTTCCACAAGATATTCTGCAACGGATGTTGCTCCCTATGGGTGAACTCACCAAAATCCGGGTTCGGGAAATTGCGGAAGAACGAGGTTTTTTAAAAGCTGCCCATAAACGTGACAGTTTGGGCGTTTGTTTTTGCCCGATGGACTATCGCACGTTTTTACGCCGCGAACTACCGGAGAACAGCATCCGCCCCGGAAAATTCTTCGATGAAACGGGAAACTTCATTGCATATCACGAAGGGTATCCTTTCTATACCATCGGCCAACGACGGGGGCTGGGAATCGATTTAAATCGTGCTGTCTTTGTAAAAGAGATATTTCCCGAAGAAAATAAAGTGATATTGAGTAATTTAAAAGCGTTGGAAAAAACAGAAATGACATTGAAAGACTGGAATATCACAAATCCTGACGCATTGCTCTGCAAGGACGATGTGATTGTGAAAATACGCTATCGCAAACAAGCCAATCGCTGCACAGTGACGCTGCAAGCGGACAATACGCTCCATGTACAATTGCACGAGCCGCTCACCGCCATTGCTACCGGACAGGCAGCCGCTTTTTATCGGGAAGACGTGGTGTTGGGAGGAGGAATTATCCAATAGGAGAAAAAGAAAGTTGATAAAAGCAGCCTTCACACAAAAGCCCTATGAGCAGGACGTTTCAGCACTTGTTATGTGTGAAAGGAGAGTAAGACAGAAAGGTCGTTAGATTCTGAATATCAGCCGGAATTGCAATATCGGAAAAATAAAGCACATATCTTTTGGGTGTTCCCGAAAGTATGCGTACTTTTGATTTCAAATAAAAAATGAATATGTCACGATTCGTCAATCCCTTTACCGACCTGGGGTTTAAGGTCATCTTCGGGCAACCTGCCAGTAAAGGGCTGCTCATCACCCTGCTGAATGAGTTGCTTGCGGGCGAACATCATATAGAGGATCTTTGTTTCCTTGACAAGGAAGACCATGCGGACAATGTGCATGACAAAGGCATCATTTATGACCTCTATTGTCGCACGGACAGTGGCGAGTATATCATTGTAGAGATGCAAAATCGTTGGCACAGCCATTTTCTGGACCGTACATTGTATTATGTATGCCGTGCCGTAGGCAGGCTGACCGAGCTTCCGCCTCCCGATACAATAAAGATACCCGTCGAGAAGGATACGGACGGCATGGTATGTGAAAGTAGTGTCCCGTATGGCTCCCGTTATAGACTGAGTACCGTATACGGCATCTTCCTGATGAATTTCAAGGAGGACGGACTGGATAAGAAATTCCGTACGGATATAGTGCTCGCCGACAGGGATACGGGACGAGTGGTCAACCCCCATCTACGCCAAATTTATCTGCAATTCCCTTATTTCAATAAGGAACTTGCTGAATGTGAGACATTGTATGAGAAATTAATGTATGCATTGAAGAATATGAATGACTGGAACAGAATGCCGGATGCACTGAAGGAACAAGTGTTTAAATACTTGGACCAATTGGCTGCTGTTGCCAATTTATCGGAAGAAAACAGAATAGCTTATGACAAAGCAGTGGATCGCTATCGGGTAAGCCGGATAGTGGAAGAAGACATTCGTAGGGAAGCTACAGAAGAAGGACGAGAAGAAGGAATGAAAAAAGGACGAGAAGAAGAACGACTTTCAAATGCACTGAAAATGAAAGCAAAAGGACTGGACTATGAAACCATTTCCGACATTACAGGCTTATCCATTCAGGAAATCGAAAAATTGGGAATTGACGACAGAAGAGACGAAGGGAAGTTGTAAATCTCAACAAAAGGGAGTGTGCCAAAACTAAACCGGCCTATCCAGTTTCAGCTGTAGAGGCAGGGGGTGCCTGCCCGAAGACACAAAGCAAACCGTTTTCGGGCGAGCAAACCTCACTCCTACGAACGAAACGACAGCATTATCCACGTTTTGACACAACCCCAACTCTAATTAAAAAAGTTGACCAATCATGCCGAAAAGAAACCTGCATAGCAAACTGTTCATGCAGTATCCTCTCATATTGTAATGCCAAATCCGTTTTTTTTGTTAATTGTTTGCCTATTCCACACATTAATTTATACCTTTGCATTTCTAATTGGATGAATTATGGAAAATAAACTAACCATTTACAATACATTAAGTCGCAGAAAGGAACTTTTTGTTCCGCTTCACGCGCCTCATGTAGGCATGTATGTGTGTGGCCCTACGGTATACGGCGATGCCCATCTGGGACATGCCCGTCCGGCCATCACCTTCGATATCCTGTTCCGTTATCTCACCCATCTGGGATACAAAGTGCGCTATGTGAGAAATATCACCGATGTAGGTCATTTGGAACATGATGCCGATGAAGGTGAAGACAAGATTGCAAAAAAAGCACGTCTTGAACAATTGGAACCGATGGAAGTGGTACAATATTACCTGAACCGTTACCACAAAGCAATGGAAGCCCTCAATGTACTTCCGCCCAGCATCGAGCCGCATGCTTCGGGACATATCATCGAGCAAATCCGCCTGGTGGAAGAAATCATGAAAAACGGATATGCTTACGAAAGTGAAGGTTCCGTGTATTTTGATGTAGCAAAATACAACAAGGATCATCATTACGGCAAACTATCGGGACGTAACCTGGACGATGTGCTGAATACCACCCGCGAACTGGACGGACAAAGCGAAAAGCATAATCCTGCCGACTTCGCTCTGTGGAAAGCAGCTCAACCGGAACATATCATGCGCTGGCCCAGCCCATGGAGCAACGGTTTCCCCGGATGGCACTGCGAATGCACTGCTATGGGCAAGAAATACCTGGGTGAACATTTCGACATTCACGGTGGAGGCATGGACCTGATTTTCCCACACCACGAATGTGAAATTGCACAAAGTGTGGCTTCGCAGGGAGACGATATGGTTCACTACTGGATGCACAATAACATGATTACCATCAACGGACAGAAGATGGGCAAGAGTTATGGCAACTTTATTAACCTGAGCGAGTTCTTTGAAGGCTCACACAAGTTGCTGACACAGGCATATAGTCCGATGACCATCCGTTTCTTCATCCTTCAGGCACACTATCGCAGCACGGTGGACTTCAGCAACGAAGCCCTGCAAGCTGCCGAAAAGGGATTGCAACGTCTGCAAGAAGCCGTAAAAGGGTTGGAACGCATCACTCCGGGTAAACAGACTACCGGTATAGACGGTATAAAAGAACTTCGTGCCAAATGCTATGAAGCGATGAATGATGACCTCAACTCACCGATTGTCATCGCTCATCTGTTTGACGGTGCACGAATGATTAATACGGTTCTCGACAAGAAAGCGACTATTTCGGAAGAAGACTTGGAAGAACTGAAAAGCTTATTCCCTCTTTTCATGTACGAAATTCTCGGTCTGAAAGAAGAAACTGCCAACAACGAAGCACGCGAAGAGGCTTACGGCAAAGTGGTAGACATGTTGCTGGAACAACGCATGCAGGCAAAAGCCAACAAAGACTGGGCTACCAGCGACAAGATTCGCGACGAGCTGGCCGCTTTGGGCTTTGAAGTAAAAGATACAAAAGACGGATTTACCTGGAAACTGAACAAGTAAAGTTTATATCTATATGGGGGTGTATCAAAACTAAAATATCCTGTCAAACCCTCAACTGTAGGGGCAGGCAAACCCTGCCCCTACTAGCAAAACAACAGCATTATCAACGTTTTGATACATCCCCATGCAATATGCTTACGCAATTTGAATTACTTATATTTCCGCTATTCCCATACGTATCGACTCATCGAGCCGGAATCTCACAGTCAAGATATTCCAGCCCTTTCACTTCCGTATAATGGCAACCATCCCACAACACAGGCATACAACAAAACTGCCATTTACGCTGTCCGTTATCGCCTTTCCAATGTCCGAAGACCGTACGAACCAATATTTCGTTAACTCCTTTGCGCAACTTGATTTTCACAGGAGGACGGAAAAAATATCCTTCTTCCGTCAAAGGAACTTCAATACGCCCTTTCCCCCATCCTGTCCATGGGAGACTCTCAAAAGGCCAGCGAGAGGGTGGCAACACACGTATTCCATTCAGCCATACATCTCCTCCGCTAAAATCCCAACTGCCATGTTCCGGTGCACGCGCCGAACGATAACCTCCCGAGTGCCCCCACATTCCGTTCAACCCGAACATTAAATAAACCTCCTGGTTTTTCGGACTTTTGATATGCGTAAGCGCATAACAAGTTCCGTCTTTCTTACCTACCGATGAAGACATTACAGTCGGCAGAAAATCCAATCGATATTGGTTCCTATGCATGTTAAACATTGCGTAAAGGGTTCTGATTTGAATCTCGCCCCCATAAGCTACCGTATCATTCCAGGTGAGCGTATCTTTCCGAACGATATACTTCTCCTTAATCACCTTTTCGGGTTCAAAAGAAGTATCATTTATCCCATGATGATTGAAAGGTCCGATAAGCCTCCATTTCATTTCCGACTGTTTAACATAGGCAAACGGTATTGATTTAAAATACCGGTCACGATGATAAATAAGCCTATCTTCGAATTCATTAAAGGCTTCCCATGCTTTTGTACCTTTTGCCGGAAGATTAGCCACTAAATCACGCCTTTTTTCACGGCTTCCCCTCCAAATACGTTCGGAGAAAGTCAACATGGTAGGATAAAAAGGATATTGCAGAAGAATACGTTCATCAGAGCTGATTACCCCATCTGTCCATACACACATCTCACTTCCTAAAGCCTTACCCCCAGCTTGCGGAACTTCACACGGGTACTGAAAAAATGTCTGCAAAACTCCTCCTTGCGAATCCATCCAATCCATATAAAAGCCATTGCAATCGATATACGGCGCCGACTTATCGAGCGAATAGCCCGCTTCATACTCTCCCCAACACATACGAGCAGCATTACTGTCAGGTGCATAGCCCGGATACCAGACAACAACCTGCTTTCCTTTGCTGCGTACATATCGAATCATTTCAGGCATAAACTCTTTCATTTTAAAATGAACTTCATCCGACCCAATGTGAAAAAGAGAATCTTTGAATAATGGAATTATTTCATCCAAAGCTTCTTTCAACACTTGCATGCCTTCGGGCGTCTGCATATCTTTACCGATAGCTTTCCGGAAAGCCGCACTATGTCCCGGCATATCAATTTCGGGAATCACACGAATATTCAACGAATCACAAAAATCGCATATTGATTTTATATCCTCTTGTGTATAGAACTTCCCGGGTTGTCTGGTAGGCCAGAAAGAGGTTTCCACCGTCAGTTCCGGATATTTGTTAACCTCCACCCGCCACCCCGGATCATCACTCAGATGCAGATGCAGAACATTTATTTTATAATGCGACAACCTCCGTACCACAGACTTGAGAAACGGGACAGACATATAATTCCGCCCCACATCCAACATTAATCCTCTGACCGGAAATGCCGGCGCGTCTTTTATCCGGCAATAAGGCATACTATACTTTTTATTTTCTTTACGTATCAGCTGACGGACAGTCTGTAGCGCATTGAAAAAACCGGAAAACTCCCCTGCAGAGATTTCCACTCCTTTCTCAGATACAATTAAAGTATAACCTTCTTTACTTTCCGCACTCGACAAAGGGGAGTTTATCTGACGAAATGTCACTAAAGGTTGTTTACCGCGCGAGCCTGCATCCATTTGCCAAAAACGACGGACATCTCCAAACTCAGCCACAATACGTTCTTTATCCCGAAGACTTGCCATAGAAAGTTCGTCAATCCTCAAAGAAGAAAAGGCCAAATCACCTTTCAGTCTCACAATCTCTTTCGGATAAGGAATTAAGGCCACCGGCAAGTCTGCTTCGGGGGTAGGAAGCGACCAATCCCTCTGCCGGGCAACTAAAAAAGGATAGGCCAATAAACAACAAAAGATAGATAATACTATTCGTCTAATCATAAATCATTTTTAAGAATTTATTTATACTCATATTTTCAGTCAGGTAATCACAATGCCATTATTTCTCTTGACCCTTGGGGATAACAATCCAGAAACAAGCCCTCTCTCCCTTTTTAGAATCTACGCCTTTACTCCCATCTGCTCCACTATGCTTTTACAGATACAAGATAAACATTATATCAGTCACTCAATCATCTTATCTCAAAAATAACTCCCTTGATGGGTAATTTTAACCCTATTCGTTTGCAAATAAGCAACAATATTTTTAATTTCGTCATACAACTGCATTACAAACCCTACAAATCCATGACGTAATGAAAAACAAAGTCCTGTTAATTTGCCTGTCATTACTGATATCCTTAGGGGTATCCGCACAGAAATACACGATTTATATCGATGATTTCAATAGCGAGATCAAAATTCCCAATAAAGTTCTCAGCACCATTCGGAATGTTATATTGGACGGTATACAACAAACGAATCGTGTGAATATCATTGATGCTGTTTCCGTAGGTGCCAACCTTAATTTGAGCCCATTGGAAGATGCACGCCGTTTTCGGGCAGACTATCTGCTACGCGGAAATATAGTGTCACGCGAAGCTACTGACGACGGAAGTTCACATCCTCGTTACCACAGCCGCGAGAACAGTTTTAAAGAGAAGTTTAAACTACAGTTGGACTTGATTCGTACCAGTGACGGGACCACTATCGGTACAAGGATTTACGAAGAAACCGGTTCGTCTTCGGGCAAAGATGCAAGTCAGTTTGCAGCACTGGAACATTCACTGTTGGGTATGTCATATGAAATGAGAAATTTTATAGAGAATTACTTTAAGGTTTATGGCAGTATCTTGAAACTTGCCGGTGATAATGGAAAAAAAGCCAAAACGGTTTATATCAACCTGGGATATGATGATCCCATAAAGGAAGGTCAACGGTTTGATGTAATGGAAGATGGTATGATTGATGGTAATTATATGGAAGATAAAGTAGGAGAAGTGCGCATTGATAAAATCATGGGACCGAAAATTTCTCTATGTAAGGTTAATAAAGGAGGAGAGGATATCTTAAGGATAATCAATGAAGGGAAAATTACATTGAGACTGGTTTCCAGAAAAGCCAAACTCTTTGACGACTAAGACAAAAAGGTGTGTCAAAACTAAACCGGTCTATCAAATCATTAACTGTAGAGACAGGGTTTACCTGCCCGAACCGACGGTAACGACCTTGGGAAGAATACACAAAGCAAACTGTTTTCGGGCGAGCAAACCTCGCCCCTACTAACAAAATGACAATTTTATCAACATTTGGACACAATCCCTTTTTGAGTATAGAAAATTATTTCCTCGTATTATTATTTTAATGGACGACTAACTAACAAATAATCGCATAAACATAATCAGAAATTATATAAAAGCTGTTACCAGTTCCGGAAAGTGCCTCTTAATGAATTGACTGAACGAACAGTCGTTGAACCCGAATCGTCTTGCCAAAGACTTTACGCTTTCGGTAGTTGTACCGTAAAGATACATGGCTTCACTGTATTTCTCCATGCTGCGTTGTGAGACTGTTTTTCCACTATCCAACTTGACCATTCCCTGCTTGGCCACACAGTTCCGGCTCATGTTCTTTCAAGCAGAAACGGAAAGTTTCGGGATGTAAGCCAAACTCAGCGGCAACCTGGTCTGTAGGCAGTCCGCTTTCTTTCAGCCGACGGATAGCTTCGGTGTATTTTCCCTTGGGCCGGATTGTATTTCCTAACTTGGGACCAGTCCACCGGCTGCCCTTCTTCATAGGAAATATTCTTCCGTTTGCATATCAAGTCCAGGTGCCATCTTTGCAGATGTTCGTAAAAGCCTTTTTTCGAAACAATGGGTGCGTAACTGCCGTCCCCAATTAGAGCCTTCCAAACTAAATTGTCGGGCAATCTGTGATACGTTCAATTCGATATATTCCATGCTTCTGCAAGCTTCGATTGCATCCTTGTATTTGATCCGGGAAACAGGCTGCTGTCCTCGGAGCTGGTTTAATTTGATTTTATAAGCTGCTTCCTTATCACACAATATATTGTTGCGTGCCAGCATCAGATCACGGTGATATTTGAATATATAACCCCTCAATCCGTTATTTGTCAGACCGCAAATTCGGCTGATTTCCACAACAGACAAATCCGTCGAACGATAAAGTTCTATCGCTTGACGATACTTTGCTTCCGTTTCGGGTCTGACACCTCGGAAGCGGTTGCATTTCTTACTGCCTTTTTCGGATATGTTCATAGGCCTTTTTTAGGAGTCGTCATCCACATTAATCTTTCCTCTACCTGCTCGAATAAAGCATCTTTGAGTATGACCCGTTTTTCTGCATCAAGCAGGTAAAGGGTGGGCATCGCCTTGAGGTCGTACACCTGTTCGCGGGTCAGCCGCTGGCCGGCATCATAACCATCAATCCAGCCGGAAGGAAATTCAGTTTTCTCCCATCCGGGAGTTTTCCCTTCTACACACACGGAAAGCAGTTTCAAGCGCCCGGACTTCAGCAGCCCGTTCACAGCAGGTGACAGGGATAGCAATTCCTTCACACGGTGGCAGTCCTCGCAATCGGGGTCATTGAAATAGATAAGCACATAATCTGCCTGTATATCAGACAACCGTTTTTGCTTTCCGTCCCGGCAGACAACGGTAAAATCTGCCGCCACATCTCCCGGACGGTTTTTCAATGCCATTTCCAATTGATGACGTGGGCGCATCTTGTCCAACTCTCCCAAATCAGGATTGTTCACCAGCGCACGCAGGAAGAGGATATGCAGTTCCTCGTTGTGCATAGGCGAATTGGGTTCGTACAGGTATTTATCAGTCAGCAAAATGAAATGATAGAGCATTTCATTGCTGGTTAAAGCACGGCAAAAGAGCGTATCAACGGCTGTTTGTGCCTTGGAGGAATAAGGCAAGATGCTGATGAAATCCACAAATGCCTGTTCGGTAATTTTCGGACGAGATATAAGTGACGTATCCGCAAAATCAAAATGATCCCAGTAATGAAGGGAAAGGTAGTCGGCACGGTCTTCCGGTGCCGTCAATGTAACAGGCACGTCGGGTAGATGAAATCCTTTCTTCTTCTGCTGCTCCTGTGCATACGAGCAGGATGCCAATCCTATGCAGAAAAGACAAACAAAAATGGCAAGATGCTGTTTATTCATGTTTCTTCTATCGTGAATTATAAAAAACTCCGAACGTGAAAGCGCCCGGAGTTTCCGTTTGTATGATTCAATTTATTGTTTTTCCAAAGTGAGAACCACATTTTCCTGCCTGTCAAACAATTCCGCAAGGCTGTTGTAGGTACAACTGTAAACCGCACCGTTCACCTCGTAATGGAACTTCACGGGGTTGGTATTCCAGTTGAAGGAATACTCTTTGCGTAAACGCAATTCGTACCGGCCATTCGCTGCAATGGTTACAGAACCGATACGGCTACTGTTGCTGACACGCTCAAATGCAACGAATGCATTGGTCGGAATCGGCTGCGGATTGCCAGAGCCATCGGTGTAATAGATGTTTCCGCTTATCGGACTGTTTGTGACGCGGAACGTCTTGGAATAGAACACCACCTGTTCTTTGTTGGAAGAGATCGTGATATCGCCCGCACTTACGATGCTCTTTGTGGTGAAGTGCAGGGTCTTGCGCTCTCCAGACTGATTCACGGTTGTACCGGGGGTATTGTCCTTGTTGATGACCTCAGAATTCGGGAAATAAGTACGTTCCTTTGCACGGTCAGCATCTACCTTATAGACAAAGCGTCCCGGACTTACTTCGGAGAGTTTACCGTTCAGATTAGGGTTACTGCCCAATTCCAGCATCGGAGCATCAATGTACACTTCGAAGGCTTCTCCAAACGGATCTACCGACTTGTCGTCTGTTCCGGCAAAACTGGTGATATCAAAGGCGATATCCACTTGTTTTCCAGGTTCGTAAGGCCATTCCAACGGTGTAAGGAGTTCAGGGACATCCGCAACAGGATTGCTTTCTCTATCCGGTTCCTTACCCATCCAACCCGTATTGTCATGATTCAGTCTGGCTGCGAAACGGAACGGGTTGTAATTGGCCAGCTCGAAGGTGACGCTTCTGTATGTATTTCCAGCATACGTTCCATCGGGTAAAGCATCTTCCTTCAGCACAGCCTCAATACCGCTGCGGTTTGATGCTATACGAATCACCTCGGCACTCTTAGACCGGTTGGATTTCATGTAGATGGAATATTTTCCGGTTTGGCCATCAGGCTTGTTGATGATATCTTCCCGGGGTTTGAACATCAACATACGGCCTCCATTCGGATTGTTCTTCTTCCACCAGGCATCTGATTCTTCCGTATAGAAGAGGCAATCAAACTGGTCTACTTCTGCCTGACCAATTTCCTCGTCAGTATAGAAATCCAGATACCGAGAATAAAGCATGAATTCATCTTGACTTTCTGCATTGAACGGTTCTCCCTTCTTATCTTCCGACACGTCATCACCTACCTTATTACGGAGTTGCAGGTCAAACTGGACATGGGCATTTTTTTTCTGAGGTACCAGACGATAGAGAATGAGTTCGTCATCGGGATATCCTTCAATGCCACCACCTATAGCATTATAAGCTTTCAGACCTTCTACAGTAATGGACTGACGTGATGCTGAGTACGTAAAAGTTCTCTGCATGGTATCGAAATGTTTTGCCTCAATATGAAGCGTTCCCGTATAGCCTTCCTGCTGAGACAGGATATTCTCGAAATAGACACGCTGCACACCGGGCTGTTCCACCACATAGAGGTATTTGTAATCGGGTTCCGGCGTGATGTCTCCACTGCTATGCCAATCCTTATCCCCTTCACGTACTACAGTTAGTTTCATACCGGATTCCGGACGGATATCCAGGCCGCCGACAGAGATATACACTTTCATCGGGAAGAGCTCTGCAGGGGTGGTTTCCGGAACGGTAAACATCACGGTCACGTGAGAGCGGTCTTGGGTAGGGTCTTGTTGGTTCATACCACCATAAATCTGTGTACCTACCCACGAAGGAGCGAATGACTGCTCCTTCACCAAAATGACCTTGACCTTACGTTGCAGCCGTCCGTGTTTCACCAGCAAGGTACCTTCCAGTTTCTGGTTGTTACCCATCGGAAGCAGGGAAATAGTTACGGAACCTTCACCGACACCGTTATTCACTTCGAAATTGTTTACTATATCCTGTCGGGCCACATCATTATTTATCCAGGTTACTTCTGCCTTGTCCGTGGGTGTTATGGATGTTTCGCCCTTTCCCTTGATTGTATAGGAAATCGTGTAGATATCGTTTGCGCGTTCTGCTCCCAATACATGGTCAGTCTGAGCTACAGAGAGTACATATTTGTCATCCTCGACCTCGTTCACCTTGTCGGAAATGGAAATCCATACATTATTTGTAGCAGCCGCTTCCAATGCTTCGGCAAAGGTTGCCTGTCCGAAAGATAGCTTTCCGGTAATGTTCAGCTGATACTGATGGTTCCGGCGAATCAGGATTTGATCTCCTTTTTCGTTTACCAGCATGACGCGGTAATAGAGGTCTTCTGATTCTCCGTTGTTGTGTCCACGAAGAATGATGCTGACAGGATCATCCGCTCTGTTTTCGCACTCAAATACAAATTGTTCTGTATTTATGGTCACATCTGTAATGTCGCTCAATTTTGCATTATTCGACGGAAGCGTAACAAAATCATCAGCTGTCCACTCCTCCTCGGTAAAATTAAAGCCTTTCTCCGGATGGAACGGTGCTACCGTACCGAATGCACTGGTATTATAAACGGCAAATCCGGTTACAGTAAAATATTCGTTTTCTTCAGGATTGAGGACAGATACCTTGGCGTGGTTGCGTAGCATTTTGATGTTGTTTCCTGCAGAGGTCATCTGGTCTGCAATGGATTTCTTCTTCATTTCTTCAGTGGAATTGTTACAAGCAAAACGTGCCCAGTAAATCATGCGTCCGGAAGAACCTTCGAGCAGAGCCATTACTTCCGATTCAGACTTGTTGCGGAAATGGTCCTGTTGAAACTCCGTCATCACCTGGTTGGCCACAAAATGCACAGTCCGGGTATTCTCGGGTACTTCAGCCTGGAAGGTACCTGTACTGACTGATGATGGGCTGACGTCCGCCGTTACAGTCGTGATGAAAAGTCCGTAACTGTCGAAACAGAACAGCGTCATGTCTTGCACACCGCCACCGTCGGGGTCCACCGCACGGGTAGTCACTTTCTCCATAGCGGGAATATCCGCACTGAACCGCAGTGCCACGTAGCCTTCGCGGGCAACGGGTGACGGCTCGAACCATTCGTCCTGACGGCAAGAGACCAACAGGACCGCTATGACAGCCATTGCCATAATCCTATGAATCAATCTTTGTATCATATTCTTATTCATATACGTCCTCCTTTCTATTTACCGGTTTTCTTGTCGTAGGCATCGCGGATGCAGCGGACAGGTGAACCTTGAGAGGTAACAATTTCTCCAGTTGATGTCCTTACACAACCGCTGGCGCACCAATACCGTTCTCCACTAAGAACTATATCAATCGCATCTTCCTTTTTCTGAAATTTCATAATAATGGCTACTTCTGCTTTGGTAGGAAGTCTCCAATTATCCAAATGATGTTTAATTCCATCCTGGTCTTCGTATACTTCAACATATTGCTCACAATGGCTCGCAGCCATTTCTACAGAATTACAAGCTGTTGAATTTACGGCACCTAACTGCGATGCTATCATAAATGAAGGAGATACTAATACTTCATTATCCTTTCCAGAATCAGTCTTGCCATTGGTAATACGGGGATGTCCTAAGGTGTATTCGCCTGATGTAGCTGTAATGCGAACATGATACATACGAGCATTATCCAATCCCGAGCTAGTACTACCAATTTGTGGCTCGTTAGTAGGTGTTTCCTCAAACCAATCTTGTCTGTAAAATGTATAAAATTTCAAAGTTGATTTCCCTTCACCTTTATCTTGGGCTACTTTTGATCTGAAGAAACCGCTTTCTGCCGATGTGGAATACTTCCATGTATTATTTTGCTTACTATAGGAACTTGCCGTTACATAACGGTTAGGACCAGGATTTTCGTAATTAGTTCCACCAAAGTCACTTCGATAACTATACCAACCCTGAATATTGGTGATATATTCCAGCGGATATTGGGCCACCTTTACAGTACGGGGTATGCCTTCCTTGTTTATAACCGTAAATTCGATGTACCTCACAGCATTGTTGCCTGGTACATCCCCATGTACATGAATTTTTCCGGTGATGTTTTTATCCGGCGTAATCTTAATGGTACAACGGTTTTTCCAATTCGGTCGATAATTAGAACCTGTATTCTCTCCCCATTCGTAAGGATTTTGGCTTTCGTTTATTATTTGCAAATCCTTTTCCTGTCCGAACTTGTCGATATAATAGACTCTATCAATAGTAGCTGTAACTTCCGAGGAAGAGGCAAACTCCAGCGTGGTGTTGTCATCTTCCATATTGTGCATCTCCATCTCATACTCGTTCAGCGTGAGATAGGCCGGACGGTCAGTATCACCACCGACATTAATCAGTTTTTCATCCCAATCGCGAACAGAATAACTGATATCTGTTAAAGAAACCGGTTTTGAAGGGTTACTTCCACCCGGTGCATCGACAGTCACATTTACTTCATAACAAGTGTTTCGACTCAGTTCTTTCTTTGAACTGACAGGAATCTGATAGTAACTGTTGTCTAAAAATTTCCACTCAGTTGCATTATCAGGGAGATAGTTCATCGGGATATTTACAATGAGCCGCACTTCTTTTTCCAGTGTACTTGCATTGTCCCAAACATGAGCATAAGCATAGGCTGTGACTGTAATGACATCTGATGTCCATTTGAAATATCCACCATTGTTCAATTCGGGGGTCATCAGCTTGGCATCATCCTTGTCCATCGCTGCCGGCTTGATAACAGATGTACTATAAGGCATGTTGCGTAGATAATATCCGGCACGATATGCCTGCGGACCATTATCAAACTGTACATGCTCACCGCTTTTTATATTAACTACAATCTTGGCTGCTGCACGGCGAAGCATGGTTTGCAATTCCGTATCATCCGTTTTATCTCCATTGTTCAGTACTACCATCTTGACCGTTGCCGGTTCCTGCTCACCTTTCGGATAGGCTACGCCATCCATCAGAAAAGTCTGCGGTACACCGGTAGCAGATGCCAGGCCAGTCATGTGTATGTCCTTATCTTCCTGCTTTAGTGCATTGAGGCTGTTTAATGTGAAGTTTTCATCTTCGAAAATGCTCACATCCGCAGTACTGTTGGCGATAAGATATACCCAATACGATTCATTTTCATCAAAGGTGCTTCTTTGAGCAGATAAGGTTATCTTATCTTTACCGTCTTTTATTCCATCTACACGTTCGTGCCAGGCTTTTGTTCCGTCCTGCTTGAAAATCAGTACGTCAAGATGACTAACAGCAATTTCAGCTCCGTTCGCTTCCACGTTTGCACGGGTTAAAGGCAGTTTACCGGATGCAAGATTTAAAATGATACTGTTGCCGTCACCTTCCGTCTCTGTCTGACGAAATATATCCTCATGGTCGCATGCAGTAAAACAACATGCTGCCAGGCAACAGAAAACAATATGATGCAATAGCTGTTTCATAGCTTCTATCAATTTTTAGGTATGTCTACTTGTTTGATAACGATAGTTTCCGCCAGCGTACTTTCTTGCCATTTCAGGTCATTGGTCAGTCCATTGATCAACAGCAAGGAGGTGTTGTCCGGCAGCAATGCAGGTGTATAGGCAATGCCCAACCCCACCGTCTTATTCACCTGATTCTCACCATCCGGTGAACTGGTCAGATAATCTCTTTCTTTTGCCCGAATGCGGATTTCGTAAGGATCCGCTGATGTCGCATATGACTGGTTATTGTCTCCCAATAGAACACCTTTCTGATAAACCTCTACAGAAAAATCATTTATATTTCTGTCATATAGTACAGGTTTCCATACTTTGTTCTCTCCTTTCGGGGCAGTGATGGAAAATGTAAAGGCATAACTTCCATCAAGAGAACTTTTATCCGGATTGTAGTAAACCGTCGGCTGGTCATATTTGCCTCCTTCAGGAAGCGGCGTACCATTTGCCGGAGTGATGGGATTCGTATAAGAGGGATAGTCAAACTCTCCCAGGTCATCCGTACCCCCGTCATCCCAATCGGCCACCGTATATTCAACGGTTATCTTACCGTCGTTATGCATCAGGCAGCATACAGCGTAGAAATTATTTCTCCGAATACGGGGCAGGTAAACCAATCCTCTACGTGCATCTCCTTCACCGAAAGAATAATCTATCTGAAGGACATTGCCTCCTTCGTCACCTTGGGCATTCCATGAAATGCTTCCCCAGGGATTTTCAAACGGATAGAAAGGTCTGTTCAACACAGGGGTATAGTTGTCAGGATTCTTTCTATCCGTATCAGAAAGGTTGGGAGCTATAGTCTTGTCCACATCCTTGCTGATAACATCAAGCGGAATATCTCCCTTGATTCCTGTAATGGCTTGCAATGTTTCATCACTTTGTGGCATGAGGTAATTACGTGTGCGCGTACCCGAGGCTAGCATGGTCAGTCCGGTAATTCGCAGATTACCGCTTTCGCCTGCAGGCTTGGCTGCATACACACCAAGCTTTCCCATAGGGCGCCTCAGGTTGAAAGTCAAGTTGTTACTCAAACCGTCTTTATTCAATTCAACCGGAACGTCTGACCTGTAAAACATGGGCAGTCCATCCCGGGCAATATCTGTTGTCAGTGTTGTAAACGTAAAACGGTTCAAATCGCTTTCGGTTGTAGATTCCGTAAAAGGCTTGTCATCACCTGGAGTCGACATCGCTTTTTCATTGGCCACCACGTAGAAATTCACGTTTTGTGTGCCTTTCTGATAGAATGTGATGTCCATATTAAAGGAATGAGGAGCCTGTAAGACTTGATCCGTATAATAATATCCAACCAGACGGCCGTCTTTGGGATCATTCGGAATATCCGCAAAGGCATAAACCCGAAGGGTATGGATATTGCTTTCCTCTGTTGTCGGTGCTGTACCTGTATTGTCAGCCCCCGCTCTCACCTTTAACTGCAAACTCATGCCTTGTCCGTGTTCAGGAACTTGAACTCCGTCCTCTTCCTGCACACAACTGAAAGGCAACAGGCAGCAGCCTACCGCTGCCACCATCCGGCAAAATCTATTTCTTATCATATACAGATTCATGATCATCTTGATTTAAATTATACATCTTAAAGCAAGGTTACTGAAATTCCGGTGTGATGAAGTTATTGGTCCAGTTATCCACCGTCACCGTGAGATTATCCAGCTGCATGACACCGTACTTCAAGGTAATGCCGATATTCAGCTGCATACCGCGACGGATGCCGTCTGCCAACTTACCAGACTGAGTCAAGTCAACTGTTTTTTCATTATTATCGGGCCAATTGGCGGTCAGTGTATAGCTGCTGCCTTTAGCCGGATAAACGTAAAGTGATGTTACGGAAGCTTTGCCCGGGTCACCTCCGAACATGCCGGCCGGCACTGTCAAAGATGAAGGGCTGAAACTTATGTTACCGGCATTTGCCTCTGCGTCAGGTGCACTATCTTCAGAATTGAAATCCTGCGGAAAGAGTTTTCCGGTATTTACTTTAAGGTTCGGTATCCGGATGTCTGTTACAGTCTGTTCCGTTTCGATTTCATTGGTGAAAATGACACCTATCTTGGCCACGGGAAACTCCAACGGAACAGAGTGTTCCTGTATTCCTTTCACAGGCAGAATCCTTTTCTGATTCTTCTTGGCCTGAGGCAAGGGGAGTGCATTGCCATTAAAATCAATCGCAATATCACGATTATAAAGGGCGGCCAAGTTTATGTCCTTGCCAGCCAATGATTCACCTTCTGAGAGAAAGGATGATTCGTTGGCTATCGCATAGAAATTGAAGTCGGTGCCTCCTTCTTTCACTGGCACATCCTGAAAGGTAACCGTTTTGGTTCCGTTCTGCAGATTTTCATAAAAGACGTTATAGAGGATTTCGCGGGTCTCGGCATTTTCCATAATGACGCGCAAGGTCTTCATGCGTTCCCGTTCTTCCAGTGCAGAAACACTGCCGGTCTGGGCTCCGGCCCGTGTGGTAAAGGTCATCTTCACGGTCGCTTTTCCCGCCTCCGGGTTTTCATCCTCCGAACAGGAAGAGACAGCCGAGAGCAGGAACAGAGACATGAAAGCAACCAGGATATGCCGTGAGGCTATTATATGGTGTAATCGTTTATTCATTTCAATATTCTCCTTTTTGTTTATTAAGAATGACTCCATTCCGGGTCGATGTCTTCGATATACCAGGACGGTACTTCAATCGTAACGCTTACCGGAGTAAATTTGATACTGATGGGGAGGAAAGCTTCCTGCTTCGTCACATCAATGTATTTCGCATTCTCCTTCAGATAATCGCTGAGAGGAAAAGATACAAGCACGTTGCCGTCTCGATCTTCCAGTTGGATCTGATGGCGGCAGAGCGATTCGATGACACTGCCTTCGCTATCCATGCGGAAAAGTGCCATATCGGTTGTCTGATAAGTCTGTGTAGCCGAATCGAAGTGTAAATCCTGTGCCACGGTAGTCCACTGTCCGGGCTGAACCTGATTCAGCAGGTTGGTTTGCGCATTGGCATTGGAAATGGAAATGCGGTAGGCTGGAGCTGTAGCCTCTCCGCTGCGTACGGGCGGCTGCAGGCCGTGAACTTCCACATAAGCATCTATATGTGCACTGAAAAGTTGAATGGTAACTTCTTGTAAGGTATGATAGTCTGGTATTTGAAGGTCACAGCGCCCCAAATAGTTAGGGTCTTGACCAGAAAGTGCAGCCGAGTTCTGCCATTGGGGATGCTGGATAAAAATCTGCTCCAAACTGCTTCCGCCCGTCTTTACTTCTGTTTTGTCATAGGCATTGGCAACCGCCACCAGACTGTAGTTTCCGGCGGGGAGCTGAATTTGTTTGAAACGCTTCTCGTTCGTCAAGTATTCCTTGCCGACAGGTATGCGGCTATGAATACTTCCATTGGGGGTAAAGGCATAGAGGCTGATGTCATGGATATAATTTTGCAGCACGTTGTCTTGTCCATCAGCATTGTATTGGAAGCAGACTGCAACGTTCATACAATCATCCATGTCCTCCTTGATACAACCGGTGAACAGAGCAGGCACCAGCATCAAGCCTATTATTTTTTGTATCAGTTTCATTGTCATTTTATCATGTTGATGGATTTTCCAAGTGATGCTTTCCCGTTTGCCGGGAAATGTTAATCAAACAGTCGGGGACCGCCCTGGCAGTACCGTTATCGGTTTACCTGACGAGTCCCGGCTGTTTCTTTATCTATTATGTTTTATTTGCCTACTTCACTTTTTTGCAGGGTGTGCAATGCAAATATTATTCCTGCCATTCAGCAGTAATATTAACAGGGTCCCACTGAGCTTCCTCTACGGTTACAGTTACACCATACGTGGTGTTTCCATTTTCGTCACCAATAATGTTTTTATCATCCAAGAAAGCTCCAGTAATGCGATAAATCTTTCCAGGTTCAAATTTATCCAAATCTTGTGTTCCATCCGCATTCTTATAATTAGTAATCATAGCATATCGCGGTGAGGGTAATGGGGAATCAGGGTTTGCAGAGACAGATTCGCTGAAATAAATCTTAAACTTAGGCATCTTAGCAGCCTCACATCCGAAGAAGTTGTAACCAAATACTTCTCCTTCGACTGTCGGCCATTGAGCACCTAATGTCAAGAAATTTTTGTTTTCCTCATTAATTGCATCCTTGAGTATAGCTTCAACACCAGTACCATGCTCTCCATCAAAAGAATAATCTACTGCAGTTCCGCTAGCATTTGTAAAGACTCCATCTTGATATTTAACACCATCACCATTGGGAACCACATTGTCCAAATAGACACCGGCAATACTCAAAGTTTGATATTTACAATTATCATCACCTTCACCGGTATGCACTACGTGCTTGATGCCGCCAACTTCCAAACGGGCTACAGGAATAGCCAACTTCACAGTTGCTGTATACATCTGGTAAGTTTTATCTTTATCGCCTGCTTCTGCACCTACCGAATGATCACCGTTAGGTGTTTCCACTTGTGATGTTAAAGTAATCTCTGACTCTGAAACCTCACCATAAACAGGTACATTTTCTACTTCTTGCAAATTATCTGCATCTACTAAGTTTTCTGCATTGTAAGAAACAGCACCGCCATTCATCGTAACCGTAATGGATTTAGGATTAACTACATTCCAGAATTTTACTTTCCTATCTGTAGCTGAATTCCAAACATCAGACTTAAAAGTATAGGTCTTAGTGCCATTATCATCTGTAAGCGCTACGACAACATCAGTTTTGGCTTTAACGATCACAGCATTTTCGTGTCCTACTCCAACGGCACGTCCCATGGACGGGTTGACAATACGAACGCTAACTGCACCCACACCTTTAGGAAGTTGTGTTCCCATCTCATCATCATTACTACATGCGGTCATGGCCAAACCAGCCATTGCCAGCATAAAAAACTTGTTAACCTTCATAAGAATTAAGTGTTAAAAAATTGAACAAATGTTTGTTTATATCTTCTGGTGATTATAATTGATCCATAACCTGTAGCATTTCCTTCAGATTGTGCCGGGCTGATTCAGAACCCAACTCCGTAGCACGACGGAAAGCATCCTCTGCCTTTTCATATTGCCCAACTCCGGCATAAGCTACACCCAGGGTGGTCAACAGTTCGGCAGACTGTGCAGCGACTTCAGACCTTTCGAGCAGTTGCACCGCCTTGTCATATTCCTTGCGCGAGATGGCATTCACAGCATTCTCGTTGAGTGCGGCAGGCGATGTCGGGAAGTAACGTACCGCTGTAGCCATTACCTTATCATATTCGGGTGTGCCTTTTCCATAGGAATCAGCCACCTTATACATTTCTGTCAGGCTCAACAAGTCCGGTCGTTCACTGACCATACGGCGTGCCTCTTCGAGGTTAAAGTTGCGTACGTTGTATTCAATGCGATATTCGTTGCGACGCAGTGCTGGATAAATTTCATTGAGCAATCTCCGGTAGATGGTTGGCGGAACGAGCTTCTGAAGCTGCAACTCGCAAAAGTCACGTTTGTCCGGGTATCGCTTGATAATCTCATATATCTCGTCGCGTTTCAACAGATTCGGATAGTTGCCGAGTACACGGACTAAGCCTTCCCAGTCTTCACCCTTCCAGTCCACATGGAGCATGTCAGGGGATATGGCATCGTGACGGCGGATATAATCAGCCAGTGCCTTAGCACGATTTTCTGACAAGGTAAGGTTGTGAGCCTCACTACCTTCAGGCGAAGCGTAACCGGTGATGTAAATACCGATAATCTTTACATCCGTATTTTTCTTCACCAAATCAATGGAGTTGGAAACGGTATCCAGTTCGGAGCGATTATCCTTAAGTCCGGGCAGAATCTTATAACTGTCCTGCCGGAATTGCAGGCGAGCCGTGCGTGTTTCTGCACGTACCTTTATCGGTTCAGGTTCCGGCGCGATGGTATGAAGACGATAATCAGGGATATAGGTAGGCAAAACTCCATTCAGCAAGTCCTGCTCTGACTTTCCCTCTCCACAATTGGTACAGCCGTGTACCTCTTCGCGAATCTCCACCCGTCCGTCGAGCATCCATCGCCGGTAGGGTACGGTAGCCGCATAATCATACTGTTGGTTCTTGCTGCTATGGCGTATAATCACCTGTGCAGAATCATTATGATAAGGGGGAAGCTCTACACTTTCGAGACGTTGTGCCCGCAAGTAAACCTTGTGGCGTGTTTTTCCGTCAATGACAATCGGCGGAAAGGCTATTTCCCGGTTTCCATCCGCTGAGACGAGTACAGGTGTCAGTGCTACGGTATGCTGTGTGTGAATTCTGGCATTGCTCAAATCTACAGACATTTTCAGTTCAACCATGCGATCCTGCTTGGCTACACCTCCCTGACGAATAGCGATGGAGGGAAGGTAACCGGTTTCGTTTTCAGCAAGCAACATAATCGGCCTGCATGCCAGCATCAGTAATAATATAATGTATATGTGTCTCATAGTTTTTCCATTGTTATTTGATTATATATATCAGAGAGATACCCGCTTTGGTCGGGCCAAAGTAGTGTTTATTCCGGCTACCTTTGAATTTGCCGCAGGTAGCACATTCGTATTTGTCATAGTTCGAATAGATGTAACCTAAACCGATAGTTGCTTCGATATTCCACCGTTTGCCTAGAATCCACGAATAACCATAGGAAAGACCGGCTCCCGTAGCCCAACCCTGATAACGGTGATCCTTGGTTGATTTATCCTGAAACAGAACTCTCACACCACTGATGTTATAAAAGACATAACCGCTGTGCAAACCAAAGAAATGACCATTATAACGCTCACAGAGCCAGTAACGAAACTCCGGCATCACCAGCCAGTGCTTTATCTTCTTGTTACTATCCTTATTCAGCGTCCAGGGATTGTAAGCTCCTGTGAGGTCGAGGGTCGTGCGTTTACCCAGCCCAAATTCAAAACTCAAATTGGGCGTCGTACTTGACCAATACAACAAATTGGTCTTTGCTGCTATATCCTGCGCGTTTGCAGTGCCTGTACACCAGCAAACGGCAAGGAAAACACCGAGGATTAATTTTTTCATATTTTCCTTCTTAATTATTCCATTCGTACCGGCAAGCCGGCATGCTGTTATCAGTAGATTGGGTAGCACCCGTGTTTTCATTTTTTATAAGAGAGAATATCACACACTATACATTTCTCCCTGTAAGAGATTTACAAAGCCTTTTTATAAGTCATATTTACCTGATTATTAGCCATATATCGTTTAATAGGCAATTCAAAAAGTTCAACGATTGTTATGAGGAAAAATAAAATGCAAATAACTGAAAAAAAATATGGTTGATTTTATTGCCCTGTAAGGGATTTTTTTATATGTTTGTAACATAATTAAATCTCTTACAGGGAGAAACATGTTTTCATTTAACAATTTTCCTATTCTTCCAAAACCTTTTTCACCTACTCTTTTTTCTGTCTTATTCGTCATTTTCGTTGAGATGGCTATGAAAAAAAGCATTTTGAAGGAAGGCTATAAAATAAGAATTGCGCTTCCTGCAATCAGTTATGCACGAAAACGCATTGGATAAATAGATCCATCCAAAAGATATAAAAAGACTGAAGCCAAATTGTTGAACAATAATTTTCAGGACATATTATATGCCATAAACCGAACTTGGATAAAGTATCGATTTATGGCCTTGTAACAGATGTCATTAGCGGCTTGTATGTTACAGTGATTTTAGAATCAGACTGTTCGCCTTGTCCACTACTGTGGTATCGAGTGATGCGAGATAAATACGGGTTGTATGCTCGGAATCGTGCCCCATGGCTTCACTGATGGTAGCAACAGGAATATTCTTACTTTTGGCGATGCTTGCCCAACTGTGGCGGGCAACATAGCTTGTTAAAGAAATAGTCAATCCTAACTGTTTGCCGATTTTCTTTAAACTCTGATTTACCCGGTAAGACTCACATTTGTACTGCTTTCTATTGTCTGCCTCCATGTCTCGGATAATCGGCAATAAAAAGGGAGTGCCGGATGTATCGTATTTGTCAACAATTTCCTGCATAGGCTTCTCCCACCGGATAAAGAGCTGCTGTCCCGTTTTCTGACGGCGATATGACAACACTCCATTCTGCAGATTTTTCTTTTTCAGATAAGCCATATCGACAAATGACATTCCTCTGGTATAGAAAGAAAAAAGGAACAAATCTTTTGCGTAATCCAGTTCAGGGGTGAGTGTCAAATCAAGCTCACGTATCTGACGGATTATTTTCAGCGGAACAGCACGTTTGACTGTTTTATCAATCCCGGTATAAACATGCTTGAAAGGATTTCGTTGCACAACCAGTTCTTTTTCTACCGCCCGGTTATAGACAGCACGTAAGCAGCGCATATAAAAGGAAATACTGTTTGGACATATCCCATTGGATTTCAGAAAAGTTTCATATTCTACCATAAGGCTTGACTCAACCAAATCAAGAGGTATGTCATTGCGTTCCGCCATGAAGCGCTTAAAACTGTTTAGCGTGGTTGCATATCTCTCTGCAGTACATTGTCTGCCGGTTCGCTTCAACTCTGCAATCAGGGATTCGGTAAAGGAAACAAATCCTTTGGTTTCCGACGGTGAACGATACAATCTCAACACATCATCAGCCCGATAGTCCTTGCCTGTATGTTCAAGTTTCACAATGATGCTTTTCAGCATGTTTATATCCACGATTAGCTTTGCCTGTAATGCAGCCAAGTAATTACGACGACCTTCCGTACATTTCGGAGGAAAATCCACAGTCGAATACAGCATGTTCCATTCCTGTGGATATAGTTTGTAACCGGTAGAGACTTGTCTTGTCTGTCGCTTGTGAATCACTTGATAAACCAAGGTGCCTTCTTTGTTTTCAACGGTAGAGGCACGAAATCGAATTTTAACTGTTGCCATAATTATATTTTATTAGGGTTATAGTTTCAGTTTATGGCAGACAAAAGCTGTCAGCCTAATGCAGAGCAGGAGAAATCCTGCCACACAACCGAGCATTTTCCACAGCATGGTGTTGTGGATGAACCGTGCGTTGACCATACAGGTGCAGATGAAAGTCGCCAAAAGAAAAACGACCGTTTCCACCATGCACCAAAAAACAACCGTGGAGACGATTGTCCTGTCTCTCATGGACAGGCGGTCCATCAGCTTCTTGCCTTCCTTGCCAATCATTTCGGTCGTCTTCCGACAAATGGCATCTCCTTCCTGTTCAAGCACACGTCTGGAGTCCTCGCCGACAGTCACCCTGCTTGCCTTATGAAAGGAAGAGACAGTCTCGTCCGGTGCGGACAGGGCTTCCGCAAGTCTGTTTTCAAGCTTTTCCACCTTCTCATTAAGAATGCCGATGACCTTGCAGTTGTTCTCCAATACAACGGCTGTCCGATCTTCCTGCTGCATCTTTTCAGCAGCCGGAATTGCCACATCTATTTCTAAAAAATCAAATCTGTCTTTGTTCATCGTTTTCTATCATTTAAGTCCTGTCTTGGGTTTACGCCCGGTCATCCTCGTCCTCACGCCCCCAGGGAAGGTCGCTGGAACTGCCTCCGCCTTCGGAAGGGACTGCCGGAACATCGAGCATCCCGACAAAGAGAGCCACTGCCATGTCCGTAAGGTCACGGCTGTTGGCTGTCTCCCGGTAGTCAAATTCATCGTTGAACACGTCCAGCCCCGTTTCAGGGCCACCCGTTCGGCTGCACGCTGTGCCCGGATGTGGATGTCATGGTCGTTATTGATACAACCGTTTTTATCCATACGGCAGTATGCACCGTGAAAAAACGGTACTCAGCTTCGGGATTCCAGATACAGCCATACCGTCCCCTTGCTGCCTCTGAGGTTGGTCTTCGGGGAGTAGGTCCTTCCATTCTTGTCGTGCAGTTTGATACTGTCGAACTCTCGGATGAAGTCATCCCACAGCCTTTGCCGGCCGGATGACGGAGTTCCTGACCCGCTTGAAGCTTGTCAGCGTCAAGACACATGGAATCCTATGGAGGCGTGTCGTAATGCACGATGCACCTTCTTTTTTTCGTTGACTATAAAAATCGGTTCATTTTTTTAAGCTGCGATATTTTGGATACTTCTTTGATTTGTTTGTTCCCAACATCTAAAAATAGCAGTTGTAAGCTTATAAAACAGTTTCATCAGCCAATTCATACCTTCTTTTATCATTTTTGCACACATTTTCTTTATATTGAAGGCAATGGCCAAGAAGGAAAAATCCATGAAGACCTTATCCTTTCCAAATGGCGGAAACGTTTGTAGTTCATATTGTATTTTATTTGTCCGAACACTACTTCCGGTTCTATACATCTCTGTCCTCCGTGTTTCAGTCCTTTCTTGGAACACAACAACTCTTTGGTTTTCTACCTGTATCTTCTAAGTCTGTGATTAATTCTATCGTTCTGTTTCCCTTTGCCTTAAAACATCGACATCTTAGCGGACAGCCTTCACATCTGACGGCTCTGTATCCGGCATTTTCGCTGACATATCCGAATGCTGTTTTCACAGTTTAATCCCGGCCACTGTTCCATGTGAAAGTAATTGTACTTGACGTAGGCTTCCATACCGTTCTCTGACATGAAGCGGTAATTCTCCTCAGAGCCATAACCGGAATCAGCAACCACCGTACCGGCCAATCTGTCATATCTGCTTGAGAAGGATTGCAGGAAAGGTATCAGGGTCAGTGTATCAGTAGGGTTCGGGAAGAGTGCAAAATCGATAATGAACCAGTTCTCGGTACCGATCTGAAGGTTGTAACCGGGCTCTGTCCGGCCATTACGCATGGCTCCCCCTTCATTCTCATGAAAGTAGCATCCTTGTCTGTCTTGGAATAGGAGTTCCGGTCCTGCAGAGTGTCCGGATGGTTGTCGTATTCCTGCAGCTTATCCCTGTGCTCTTCCAGCTCCTTCAGCTGTTTGCGTTTCTTTTTCAGTACAGTCTTTTCCTCTTTAGTGGAAGGCTCAGGAGCTTTTCAAGTGCATGACGTAACTCTCCCGCCATTTCGGTCAGTATAGTCAGAGTGAATTCAACTTCCTCATTGCTTTCCGATGATTTCTCCCGGACGATGACTTCGTCTATTTGCCCTAGCAGAACATACACCTTCTTCATCAGGCGCTCACGGTTCCGCTCAACCGTTTTTCACCGGACGAAAGTGTATCTTTGCCATAGTATAAATGTATGCAAAATCTTTAGGTAATAACAAAGAGGGTGTGTCGAAACTCTCATAAACTAAAAATCACCCTCGCCACAGGTAGTTGTAGCGAGGGTGATTTCGAAAAAAGGAAATTTTTGACACACCTCCTTTGTGCGCAAAAAAAGAAGGTGTGCATTTTAACACATCTCCGTAGTGACAGGGATTGCCCGAATACACAAAGCAAACTGTTTTCGGGCGAGCAAACCTCGCCCCTACTTCTTCTCGACAATCGATGTCAACGGATGCCTGTTTCCTTTTATCTCTTTCAAGAATGCCTTGGCAGAGCCAAAGTTCAGATAAAGGTCCAGACGCACGGGTAAATGGTTTTTATCATCGGTGATATAAAAGGTAATCACCTCTTTCTCTTTTCCCTTTTTATATTCCACCAACGAAAAGACAAGGCAACGATATTTCACTCCGCCTTCTGCCTTAAATACTTTCTTTCCACGATAAATCAACGTCTGGTCTTCTATCTTAGTGCCGGTGGCCATCGGGAAAATAATCTTCTGCCCCACCGTGTAATCATCGACATCGAAAGAGCGTGCCTGCATCAGAATGCTCAACATATCAAACATACATCCTTCGCTTTCGTCACGCGCCCTCACCGTATCACGCCCCCGACGCATCCTGCGCTGATTGGCAATACATTTATCATCTTTATAGCTGAACCATACTTCGTCCACCGTATAACGGTCACCTTCCTCCGCCCCTTTACGGAAATAAAGAGGCTCCAACCGATTGGTCGTGATGCAAGTCAGCGTATCACGCATCTTGAAAAAGAAATCGACCATACCATTTGTGGCAGCCACCAAATTAGTGCGGAAACAAGGCTTACCCTGATAAGTCACTGCCTGCATATCCATTCGGGCAACACCGGCATCTTTCCAGATGAATTTCCAGTTGAACTTAAGGTCATAAGTCAACAGTTCGCCCGCTTGTATGGCTTCATTCTTTGCAGCACACTGCGCTCCCGCGGCACATATAGTGAACCAAGAACACAATAGTATGAATATAATCTTTTTCATCGGCCTAGTTTTCTAGCTCTTTCTTTATTTCTGTCCTGTATCTTCTTCGTCTCTTCCGGCTTCTGCTTCTTTATTTCATCCAATTTCTGCTTTTCAACCGGAACCGCATTGATATTCCAATTCTCCTCAAAGTCAAAGTTTGCCTTCATCTCCCATACTTTCGGGAAATAATAGACTTCTTCAGGCTGTAAGTGCTCCGAATACTTTCCGGTGTCCCAAACACCGTTGCCATTCCGGTCGTTGAACAGACGGATATAGAATTTCGTACCGGGATTGAGATAATAGAAATCCGCCGTATTCTGAGGAGTTATCCGTTGTTGGCGCAACACCTTTCCACTTCCGTCCAGTAACTCTACCACTGCTGTCGAATCGGCTCCGGTAATATTCAGCAAGATGGTTCCGTATTCATTCAGTTTCTTCACCTTCATGGTCTGTTTCACCTTGTTGGTATGCAGGCCATACACTCCCTTAAAGGCCATCGAGTCTATCGACAACTGATATTCCTTTTCGGGCTCCCACTCCGCCAATATCTCATACTTGCGAGGCAACACAGAATCCGAGACAAACAGAAACGGAATTTCTTTCCACAGGCTGTCTTTCTTTATTTCCATGTGAATGGCTGCCGTATCAATGCTCGCCACAGGCTCATCGAACGACAGATATACATTTCTATCAAGGTCGAAAGCAGAAGGAGCATCCACATTCAACGTAAGGAACTTGGTAGGCTCCGGTTCAATCTTTTCTCCTTTCTTTTCTTTCTTTTTGCGTTCCTTTTCCTTCTCTTCGGCTGCTTTCGCCTCCAACTTCTCCCGCTCCGCACGAGTCAACTTATTTGCCAGAAAAAGCGTATCGGTCTGCGGAACAAGACGGTCCAACGTATCCGTTGCCAAGTAATCCATCTGAATTTCGAGCGTGTCCATCTGATATATCAACGAGTCTTTAATCCAATAGCAGATAGAGTCGTTGCGGTCGGTCTTCTCGATGATAAAAGCATCCCGTTCGTCAAAATTCAATCCTTTCAGTGTGGGAAGCGTATCCGCCCGCGCACTGAAAGTAAGAACAAAATGATTCTCTTTGTCACGTTCACTGCGAGTAAGGTATTGACGGTCATTCTCTTCCTTAAACGCTCTCAGGATAATATCATCCGGCAGGAAACGGGTATAACCCACACTTTTGATGGTATCGATGGTCAGTGAATCCTTCCAAATCGTATCCTGACGCATGGCATCCTCCATGGCAGGTATAATAATGGAATCGCTGAAAGCAATCATCTCGGTCTTGGAATCGAATAAGTAGTTCTGATTACCATCCATTAAAGCATAGATACGATATTTGCCGGGTGCAATACCGCGAATGGAAAAGTGTCCGCGACTGTCGGTACGGGATACCCGGTCGAATGGTTTCTTCATAAAAGCACTGTCACTCAAGTCAGAGTGCAGACCTACCTGAATATTCTTCACCGGCTCCAAGTCTGAAGCACTGAGCACTGTCCCCGATACTTCCATTGTATCAATAGTCGTACCGGTAGAAAAGGTAAAGGCATAATTACCTAGTGGATTACCCTCGTTGTTGTCAACAATAGCATCCGCGAAGTCAATAGTATAAGTAGTATTCGGTCTTAACGAATCCACCAGTCCTACCACTACTTTCCTTCCACTGGCTTTGATTTCAGGCTGTTCCAACTGGGGAGGAGATACAACCACTTTCTCCGCAGCCTTTTCCAGCTTGATAAATTCATCAAATTCAATAGTTACTTTTTTCTCTTTACTATTGATGGCAAATGGTTTAGGAGTACTCCGGACAAACTTTGGCGGTTCTTCATCATACGGACCACCATCGGGGTTTCCCATGCTGGCGCATGAGTACACCACAATCATCAACATCAGCAAAGCAGGTAATTTATGTCTATTCCAATTCATTTCTTTACTTGTTCAAGCTTAGCATTTCTTCTATATATTCACGTGTATTGCTCAGCCTAGGTACTTTGTGTTGTCCTCCCAGCTTACCTTTCTCTTTCAACCAATCATGGAACAGGTTAGGACGGGCCACAATAATTTCCAACGGCTGCAAGGTAAGGTTTTTATGTCGTTTTGCTTCGTAATCAGAGTTAATTTCTTGTAAAGAGGTATCGAGTACCTTGCTAAATTTCTCTAAAGAGTCCGGCTTGACTGCAAATTCTATCAACCACTGATGACGGCATTTGGCATTGGCATCCATAAAAACAGGAGCAGCGGAGTAGTCTGTGATTTGTGCTCCGGTAGCGGCACACGCCTTTGCCAGTCCCTGTTCGGCATTGTCCACCATCAGTTCTTCACCAAAAGCATTAATGAAATGCTTGGTGCGGCCCGTGATGACAAACTTATAAGGATACTTGCTCGTGAACTTCACCGTATCGCCAATCATATAACGCCACAAACCGCAAGACGTACTGATAACCATTGCATAGTTCTTGTTCAGCTCCACGTCTGCCAAAGGAATAATATGAGGATTTTCGTTTTCTATCTCTTCCATCGGAATGAATTCATAGAACACCCCGTAGTCAATCATCAGCATCATGGCAGGGTCGTCGAAATCATTTTGCAATCCGAAGAAACCTTCACTGGCATTGTAAGTCTCCATGTAGTGCATTTTATCACTGCGGATAATCTGCTTGTATTGTTCGCGATAAGGGGTAAATGCCACTCCTCCATGAAAGAACACTTCCAGATTAGGCCATACCTCCGCCAGATTATCTGTGCCCTTGATTTCCATGATATGTCTGACAACAGCCAACATCCACGAAGGCACTCCCGACAGATTGGTCACATTCTTGTTCATTGTGCTACGCGCAATCTTTTCCACCTTTTCCTCAAAGTCACTCAACAATGCGATTTTCTTTTCGGGCACACGAATAAGGTTGACCAATGGATTGACATTCTCAATCAGAATGGCAGACAAGTCACCCACCAAACTCCGCTTCAGATTATAATTGGAAGCATGACTACCTCCCAAAATCAGCCCTTTTCCCGAAAAAAAACGGCTATCGGGATTTTGCTGCAAATAAAGCGCGACGGCATCCATACCGCCGGCATAATGGATATCGTGCAATCCTTCCTTGCTGACAGGAATAAACTTGCTCTTATCATTTGTCGTACCCGAAGACTTTGCAAACCAAATAACTTCACCCGGCCACAACACATTTTTTTCTCCCCGGCGCATACGTTCCACGTATGGCTTTATTTCCTCATAAGTCTGCAAAGGAACACGTTGATAATCCTGATAACTCTTTATGTCTTTATAGCTATACTCCAATCCCCATTCCGTATTGGCAGCGTCTTTGATAAGACGTTTAAAGACCTTTGCCTGAATAGCTTCCGCTTGAGTGGCATACAATGCTGTAGCTGCCTGTCTGGGTTTGAATAGTGTACTAATTAGTTTGGTCGAATTCATTTCCGTTAATATACAATTCGTTATATCCTGCAAAATTAACCTTTTCTGTATTAATAAGCCTTATAACATTATTTTTTTTATAGATTTCTGCATTACTTTTATTTTTTCTTATCTTTACGCACGCTTACAACTTAACATCAGAGGCTATGAAGATAGGAATTTTGACATCAGGAGGAGACTGTCCCGGAATAAACGCCACTATCAGAGGAGTTTGTAAAACAGCCATAAATCACTACGGCATGGAAGTATTTGGAATCCGAAGCGGATTTCGAGGCTTACTGGACAACGATATAGAACCTTTGACAGAAAAATCGTTATCGGGTTTGCTTAATTTAGGAGGAACCATTCTTGGAACTTCACGTGAAAAACCATTTAAAAAGCGTCTGTCTGCCGCTTCCGAAGACAAACCGGCATTAATGTTGAAGAATATCCATGAACTGGGACTGGACTGCATTGTCTGTATCGGTGGAAATGGTACGCAAAAAACCGCTGCCAAATTAGCACAAGCGGGCGTCAATGTGGTATCTGTTCCTAAAACCATCGATAACGATGTATGGGGAACCGATGTTTCTTTCGGGTTCGATTCTGCCGTAACGATTGCAACCGATGCCATCGACCGTTTGCATTCGACTGCCAGTTCGCACCAGCGTGTCATGGTTATTGAAGTGATGGGACATAAAGCCGGATGGATTGCCCTTTACTCAGGCATGGCAGGCGGCGGTGATGTTATTCTCATCCCGGAACTACCCTATAATATCCACAACATCGGCAACACCATTATCGAAAGACTGAAAAAAGGAAAACCCTACTCCATCGTCGTTGTGGCAGAAGGTATCCAAACCATCAACGGCAAAAAAGCTGCCGAATACATAGCCGAAGAAATAGAATATGAAACCGGATTTGAGACCCGTGAAACTGTACTGGGATATATCCAGCGTGGCGGCTCCCCCACTCCATACGACCGTAACCTTGCCACCCGAATGGGAGGACATGCCACAGAACTGATTGCTTCCGGACAATTCGGACGAATGGTTTCCTTGCAAGGAGCTCAGATAGGCTCTGTTTCTTTGAATGAGGTAGCCGGCAAATTAAAGCTGGTAGACGAAAACCATGACCTGATTGTCCAAGGAAAACGAATGGGAATCTGTTTCGGCTAACTCCCTTGTATTTCAGGCTTATCAATATACTTGGATGGCGACACTCCGAATTGCTCAGTGAAATGTTTTCGGAGTGTGCGGGTGTCGCTATAACCTACCATTTCGGCTATTTCTTGAATGGAATATCTGTTCTCCATAATTAGAGAGGCAGCCTTGCTCATCCGTACACTCCGAATCATATCAATAGCAGCCAGTTCGCTACGTTGCTTTATTTTTCTATAAAGGGTAGGCTGA
>ERZ827450.497-NODE-497-length-52888-cov-6.813052_pt1 | contig 52888 bp, 67 predicted proteins | sample MGYA00519773_ERZ827450 | MGnify/ENA primary metagenome ERZ827450 (study PRJEB31778, sample SAMEA3449306) | human gut metagenome | biome: human gut; feature: human-associated habitat; material: faeces | place: United Kingdom | collected 2010/2012 ...
TAGTACGACTGGGCAGTTACAAGCCCATGACCTTTAGGTCGTGGGTAGTTGACACTGCAGGGTACGACTACCATACCGACAGTTTTATAAGTTCCGCTCGCAATCGCCGCACCGATATCCTTATTGTCATAAACAACGTCTGCCAGCGCGCAGATTTCTTCCATCGACAGTTCCGATTCCTGCGCTGCGGTAATCTCTGCACCTCTCGTGTATACAAGATGCGTTTCGATCTCTTCAATTTTCCGAAGCTGGGAAAGCAGCTCTGTCTCCAGTGGAATTCCGCTGCCGCCGCTGATTCCCACAACCAGTCTTTTTTTCATCAATGCACCATTCCTGCAAGCATGTTGACAGCCGGAGTTACACAGTCATTCCAGAAAATTGCGATCGGGAAAATCAAAACCATAGCCGGAATCATATCCGCTACCGGAAATTGCTTGATCTTACACATTCTAAAGCCGGTCGCCAGCATGATAAAGCCACCGCACGCCTTGAAGTCGTTGATGATGTAGGTATTGGTTCCAAGATCCAAACCGTTGTAAATCGGGGCGCCGAGTAAAAACAGGATAAAGAAAATGATAAACTGTGGAATCGCTACTGCTGCAGTTACCATGCCCAGCGTGCAGGCAAATACAACTGCGGTGAACAGATCCAGAATCGCCTTTGCAATCAGGACACTGTGGTCTGCGGACATACCTGCGATAATGGAGCCGTAAATTCCGGTTCCGCTCGCGCAGAACAGCGTAATGCAGGTTACTAAAGTAGCCTCAAACTCTGCTTCCGGCACATCGGAAGAGGTTTTTACAAAACGACTGATGCCTTTCTGCAGCGCAAGTCCGCCCTTGTTGATCAGCTTGCCAAAATGAACCGCAAGTCCCAATCCTGTACCGAGAATAATCGCAAAAACAACTGCAGGCATGTGCTGCATCAATACGATCGTGCTGACGCCCATACACATGGAGCAGCAGCCCAGAATCAGATTCATGTTGTCAATAAAGTCTTTTTTCAGTTTTTTTCCTACAACAGCGCCTACGATACCGCCAATTACAACAGCGAGCGCGTCGACAATTACACCAACCGGCATGTCATTTCCTCCTCATTATCTTTTTAGAACGCGAGCTCTTTTGCCCATTTATCTTTGTCGATTTCCAGGAAACGGCTTCTGACAAAGTTCTCTTTCTGATCGAACGGAACCGTGCAATCGAAAATCGCCTTGCAGGCAATTCCGTGAACGCGGGTAGAAGGATCGAGGGCATGGTCGTTGGATGGGTCAAGCACATGGCAGTGGCAGCCCGGAATCGAGATCATATCCACATCCGCCTGGAATCTTGTCGTCATTGCCCACATTACATCACTCATATCGAAGATATCCACATCCTCGTCTACCAGGAATACATGCTTTAACTCGGAAAATGCGGAGAACGCGAGCAGCGCTGTGTTGCGCTGACGGCCCTCATCGTTTTTGGACCTCTTCTTAAACTGTATGATTGGGTTCTTTCTGTGTGTCACCGCAGTAATCTTGATGACAGGAAGCGCAGGCTTTGCATCACCGGTATAGCCGGGAAACTCAGGCATCGCCTTACCGGTATTGGAATTAATATCCTCTCTGACGGTCTTGTCGTAGCAAAGATAGCCTTCCAGGACATACTCTGCATTTGCGATACATTTTAGGCCATCTGGTTCCATCATAGCATCTGAGGTGTCCCATAAACACACCTCGCAGCACACATTTATGCTCGATCGTAAATTTTTAAAGCGCTGTCCCTGACCCGCGGCTGCAATTTCTCCAATAAATCAATGCACATTCCCCACATACCGGTCTGCTTCCCGGCGTACATAGCATTCTTTTATCGTTTCTGACTCCATCATCTCCAGAACGTACTCCATCCCTGATGCAAGTTTTTTTGCCTTCAATTCTTCCAGCGAAATCCAGTATACCCGTCCTTCTTCGGAGCTTTCCAGTTCGCCGCAAAAAGTGTACGCCCGGTAGAGTGTTATCACATGATGTACGCCGTCTTTATGCCAGTGGTACAGCCCGCGAAATTCCGGATTTTCGATCGTAAGTCCCGTTTCTTCCCAAACCTCCCGGATCATAGACTGAAAAAATAATTCTCCTGGTTCCACATGACCGCCTGGAAAGGTCGTTCCGGTGTAGCTGTCGTTTACTTTATCCAGCGCCAGCACATTTCCTCTGCCGTCCTGAATCATGCACATGTTCATGAAACGGACTTTTTCGAGCCGTTTTTCTGATGTTTCGCTCAATGGTTGTTCCCTCTTTTCGTAAATCAGTATTCTTTGGTGATTTCTTCTGTTATCCTGTACATGGCTCTGAAAGCGTCAAGATCGGCTGCGCTGCAGATCAGCATCACTTCTTCGAATTTCCCGGTATGGAGATCCTTGAAGCCGGCAACCTGTTCCCCATTGCAGATACTGGCTTTAATCACAGGTTTTTGTGTGTCTTTATCATAGGATTTTGCAGATGATTTTTTCTTAAATAGTGACATAGCTGTTTCCTGCCTTTCGTCATCATTGTACTATAAACTCCGCAAAAAAGGTGATGCAAAATCCCCTGTTTTCAAGATTCTGCATCACCTTTTTCAATTCATGACAATAGAATGTTCGCAGAGCGTGCATTCTATTGTTTGCTGCCAAAAGTTTCAGAAAAACCGGCCCATTTTCTTTTAAAAAATCGCACCTGCCTGCTTATTCCAGCGTCAGAAGCAGCGCCATCTTAAACTGCTTTACCGCCTTTACGCTGTGAAGTTCGCCGGACTTATACGCTGAAAATCAGCAACGCTGGCCGCTCCCCGTCTGGGCCTATTTGCCAAAATGCTCCTTTGCAAACTCCATATCCTGCACAAATTCCGCCGTACCGAGGTACTTTCCGTTCTTATCCCGGACAGCCATATAAGTTACCAGCATCGTGCGTCCGCCTTTCTCCATCCAGACAGGGACACGATTCCTTTTGTTGTTGCGAAAATCCTCGATAATTGCGCGTACCATAGGTTCGATTTTGGGCGGATGACAGGAAAATACTTCCCGATCAATCGCCATTGCAGGGCGTTTGAACACCTTCGGACCTTCATTGAAGAAACGATTGATATTTTCCGTATCGATAAAGCTGATTTCCAGTGGAACCGTATTTAAAAGCGCGGTAAGCTGTTCCAGCGTCATGTGCCCGCCCGGCATCACAATTTCACCGGCGGCGTTTTTCTGCCCTGCAGAGCCCTGCTGTCCATCTGTGCTGCGCCGCCAGCCAAACTCACTTCGTCCAACATTCTCCGCTCTGTCCCACACCTCCGGCTCTGCCCCAAAGCAAACCGCATAATCCTTCGCGTCCTGATAGATACCTTTCCACTCGTCTTCTGTAAAATTTACGGCACAGATCGGAAACAAAATATTCTGCTCTTTGTAAATCATTTCCTCCACGCGTTTTAATACGCCGTCCAAGCGCGTATTCCAGTCCGCACTTCGTGGACTTTCCTTCATCAGTATGCCCAGATCGTCCCGGATTTCATCATCCACTGTCCACATCACATCAGACGAACCGGAAATACCGTATTTTACCTTTAACTGCGGATATAACAGATCGCCCTTTTTCGCATAATGAACCGATAAGTCCCGGATTTTTAACAAAAGTTCTTCCGACCGGGATTCTTTAAACTGCTTTAAAAGCTCTGCCAGCGCTTCGTTTTCTTTCGTAAACGTGTAAAGAGGATGCCCGACAATTGCGATCAGCTCCGCCGCTTTTGTATGCTTGTCCGAATATTCCTTTTTTTCAAATTTTTCGCGTTTTTCCAGCTCTTCCTGCAGCTTTTCCCTTTTCAAAGACGCATCAGCTCCGTCTTCTGCATTTACGATTCTCTTCCTGGATGCCTCGACCTCTTTCTCCGCATTGGCGATCCGTTCTTCTTTCGTTGCACCGTGAAACAGCGCTGAATGCACGTCACAGAGTTTCTGAACCTCTGTAAGCGGCGTTCCTTCTTTTAAAAGCTTCTGTTCCGCCTGCATGATTTCAGACGCCTCAACATCGCTGAACTGCTTCACAAAATCTGCCCGGACACTTTCCAGCGCCTCGCCTGCACCCAGACGCCTTAAATATTCTTTTAACTGCTCCGTGCGGCCATTGAAAGTTTCTGCCGCATGGAACGTTTTCTTCTCCATCTCTGTTCTGTCTTTCTGATTCATTTCAAATGCCTCCTGTCCTGGTTTGTATCTTGCGTTTCTTCGTAATCAGATGACATGATGTCGGGGCAAAAGCCCCCGACCTTGATGCCTGCGGATTGTTCCGTGCCGCGCACTCCCACAATCCGTCCCGATAGGAGCATGTCAAGAGGTCTTTCACCCACCCATGAGCAAGCTCATGTGGGCTTAGACCTTGTGACCCTGGCATCATAACATTGTTTATTATAAACAGCTTTCGAAAACATTATGTTGTCAGAACAACAAACAGTTCAGGAATTCCATGTCCTTTAAAAAATTTCTCCCGGAACCTCCATCAGTTTTGCAACATGCGCGTTCAGCCCGTTACCCTCTACCAGCAAAATCCTCTTGTCGGCAAGAGCTACTTTCTGCTTGCTGCCTTACCGTTCCAGGCTGCTTAACCACTGACATGCGCAAAAAGCGTGCGCATAAATGAGTGGAAAGGATAATACAATGGACACTGCGAGTTTAAAGGAATTTTTAGCGCTTGCAGAAACCCAGAATTTCTGGGAAGCTTCTGAGCTTCTTTTTATGAACGAATCCACCCTGAGCAAGCATATCAAAAAACTGGAAAGCAAGCGCATGGATTCTATTTTCGATCTCGTCGCACAGCATATGGCAATTTCCCTGCTGACAAACCGACACTTCTACGCCTCCGGGCAGCATTTAAAGCTCGTCCCGCTGGCCCCTGCCCTATACAGTCAGACATATCTGTGTTATTTGAAAAACACGACGCTCAACGCAACGGCAACCGCGATGCTGGAATATATGAAGGGGTATATAAAATCCGTTTAACGGACGATGCTTTTCTTTTTACCAGTCTCCGTCAAATTCATCCAATGCATCATCTACTCCGTCCGCATAGTCGGGATCTCTGTCATATCTGTCATAATCATAATCACCGTCCATATAGACATCGTCATAGCCATCATCGTAGCCGTCGTAATAACTGCTCTTTTTCGAACTGCCGGAGTTTTTTGATTTGCTGCCAGAATATGTGCCGCCGGATGTCCCTGTCTTGCTGCCGCTGTAGCTGCCGGAACTTTTCTTATAAGAGTTTGAATATCCAGATGTACTGTTTGAACTTGCGCCGGATGATTTTGTCCCGGAAGACTTTGTGTAAGATCCGGAAGAAGTTTTGCCGTAGGATTTATGAAGATAGCAGTAGCTGCTTCCCGGTGCACGCTTATTATCACAGCCTTTCAGGATACATTTGTTCTTGGCGCTTTCATCACAGATCATACCCACCAAAAGGAAAATACCGATTACCATCATAACCAGAATAACTGTTTCACCAAAAGAATTCTTTCTCATAGAAACCTCCATTCTATAGCCAGACACGCCTGTCCGGATCACTTTTGTCTACAGGATCCTCTTTGCCTTTTCCGTCCACAGACATCTTTGTCGGAATTGAAAAAGAACCAGTAAGAATTTTTCTTATCTGGTTCCATCATAGCATCTGAGGTGTCCCATAAACACACCTCGCAGCACAAATTTATGCTCGATCGTAATTTTCAAAATTCAATTCCTGATTCGTCGCTTTTTCATGAATTTCCATGATCGCCGCCGACAGCGTGCGCTTGCTTCCTTACCGTTCCAGGCTGTTTAACCACTGACGGCCAACCTCGATCTGACGATGTACCTCAGAAGGTGCCGTTCCTCCAAAGGATACGCGGGCATTGACACAGGACTTGATGCTGATGTCCCCCAGCAGCTCTTTGGTCACGCGCTTGTCGATCGCCTGCAGCTCTTCGTCTGTCAGATCTTCAAGGTCACAGCCCTTCTTCTCACATGCTTTTACCATATGTCCTACGATAGCATGTGCTTCCCGGAACGGAATGCCCTGCTTTGCAAAATGCTCTGCAATATCTGTCGCATTTAAGAAGCCTTTTCCAAGCTGTTTTTCGATCTGATCCATCCGGAATTCGGTCTTGTCCAGCATCTTCGCAAAAATATCGATTGTCGCTTTCCAGGTGTCGATCGCATCGAAAAGGCTCTCCTTATCCTCCTGGAAGTCCTTGTTATAAGCAAGCGGAGTTCCCTTCATAACGGTCAACAGCTGCATCAGATCGCCATATACACGACCAACCTTGCCGCGGATCAGCTCCGCCATATCCGGGTTTTTCTTCTGGGGCATAATGCTGCTGCCGGTGCAAAAGCTGTCGTCGATTGCGATATAGGAAAACTCGGAAGAGTTCCACCATGCAAATTCCTCCGCCCAGCGGGACAAGTGCATCATGGAAATGGAAGCGTCGCTCAAAAATTCCAGGCTGTAGTCCCGGTCGCTGACTGTATCCATGGCATTTTCCGTCGGTGCAGTAAAAGAAAGCAGCTCGCTCGTCAAATGACGGTCGATGGGCATCGTTGTTCCTGCCAGTGCACACGCCCCCAGCGGATTATAATTCAGACGCTCCAGCGTATCCGTCAGACGTTCCATATCTCTTTTAAACATCTGGAAATATGCCATAAAAACAAAACCGATCGTGATCGGCTGTGCGTGCTGAAGATGGGTAAAGCCTACTGTAATCTTATCTTCATATTTTTCCGCCTTTTCCAGAATTACGCTTTCCAGATAGCACAGGCTGTTCAAAATCTCATAAATTTCTTTTCGCAGATACAGGCGAATATCTACCTGACACTGGTCGTTACGACTTCTGGAAGTATGGAGTTTTTTGCCCACATCGCCGATTTTGTCAATCAGACGGCTCTCGATGCCCATATGGATGTCTTCGTCTTCTACGGTAAACAGGATCTTTCCTTCCGCAATCTCCTTGCGGATTTCTTCCAGACCTGCGATGATCTGATCTTTTTCCTCATTGGATACGATGCCCTGCTTTCCAAGCATGGTCACATGCGCGATGCTGCCGTCGATGTCCTCGTTATACATTCTCTGGTCAAAGAAAATAGATGCATTGTATTTTTTTACAATATCATCCATGTCTTTTTCAAATCTTCCGCCCCATAAACTTGCCATTTGTGATTACTCCTTTATTTTGCTGAAACTTTAATGACCATGAATCTTTTTTTATGGCAGCTGCAGCCCCTCTGAGTATATAGCTTCCTGCCACGATGAATAATTATACATTTTCAATGTATATTAGTCAAGAAATGTGCAGGTAAAAATCCTAATCCATACAGGAATACTTAAATCGCCAGCAGGTTCTTAATGGCTTCCATGTATACCAGCACCGCTTCCTCCATGCCGGATACAAGGATATACTCGTCCGCACCATGAATGCGATAATCGATTCCGAGCTTTTCAGGACCGAAGGCGATGATATTTTTCAGGGACTTCGCATAGGTTCCGCCGCCGATGACCATCGGCTCGTTTGCGGTATCGCCGGTCACATCCACATACGCCTTGTACAGGGCTTCTACGAGAGGGGACTCTCTCGGGAAAAATAATCCATCGCCGATGTCCAGAATCTCGATCCGTCCGTTCTCATCCTCCAGCTTATCCTCGCACAGCTTGCGGACCTCGTCGGGCTTTAAGGTAACCGGAACACGGATATCAATCGTGCAGGAAATCACGCCGTCCTGAGTTTTAACGATACCATTGCAGAACGTCAGGTCGCCATAAGCATCGGAAACCTTTAAGCCGATACCGGAGCCGTCGCAGGCAGTTCCGAGATGGGTATTATAAAAGGTGACAAAATCATCTTCAAAGCCTGCCTTTTCCAGACACTCAAAGGTTACACCTGCAGCATTGACCCCCAGCGTCGGCGTGCTGGCATGTGCAGGCACTCCCTTTGCATAAATTGTGATCTCTCCGTTTTCTTCTGTCACGCGGTACTCCTGAAGCTTCGTCTCAGCCAGCTCTTTCTCCAGCTTTTCCTTCAGACCTGCTGCCGCAGGAATCACTGTCGTGCAGGAATCGCAAACCGCATTTGTAACAAAACCGCCGTTCATGGAAAGGATCTTCGTATGTTTGGAATACGCCATCATTGACATGTGTCCCTTTTCGCCGTGGATGCAGGGGAAGTTCGCGTCCGGCGTAAAGCCGCAGGACAGCTCCTCTTCTACTTCATTATAATGCGCCATGCACTTCGAACCGGTTTCCTCATTACAGCCCATGATCAGGCGGACTCTTTTATTTAACTTCACGCCGGAATCCCGCAGCAGCTTCATCGCATAAAGCGCTTCCAGAACAGGTCCCTTGTCGTCGATCGTTCCACGGCCGTATACATAATCGCCCTCACGGGTCAGCACGAAGGGATCGTGGGTCCAGTCGCCACCCACCGGCACGATATCAAGATGTCCGGCGATACCGATAATCTCTTTTCCTTCGCCCATCTCTGCATAGCCGCAGTAGTTGTCCAGATTGACCGTCTGAAAGCCGAGTTCATCAGCAATTTTTAAGCCAACCTCAAGGGCTTTTGCCGGGCCTTCGCCAAAGGGCTTGCCTTCTTCAGGCGTGCCGAGCTGGGAATCCACCGCAACCAGACGTCCCAGATTCTGAATCATTTCCTCTGACAGTTCATGAATTTTTTCTTTTATATCCATAAGTTCCTCCATAAAAACTTTTTTTGCAGGCGCTTTCCAGACTGGCTTTACTCCTGCAGAATTTCCGGTCCCTTCGCGGTCAGCAGGCACAGACCGCGCGGCGTAATGCGCAGCGTCGGAATGACGGGAAGTGCCAAAAACGATAATGTGATGAACGGCTCGATATCCGCCGGAACGCCCATTTCATGCGCTTTTTTAATCATCCGTCCCAAAGTCTCATTGACGGACTCAAACCCGGCGTCGCTCATCAGTCCCATGATCGGAAGCGGCAGCGTTTCGAATACCTCGCCGTTTTCCACAACGGTATAACCGCCCTGCGTTCGGATGATTTCGTCGACTGCCAATGCCATGTCGCGGTCATTGTCCCCGATGACGATGATGTTATGGGAATCGTGGGATACGGAAGATGCCACTGCGCCGTTTCGGATGCCGTAGCCCTTTGCCACTGCAACGCCGATTTTTCCGGTATTATGATGCCGCTCCACAGCCGCAACCTTGGAATAGCCGTCCGTCGGAACATAATTTGCCGCAGGCTGCAGGGAAACCGCCAGATCCTCTGTGGTGATCTGGGACGGATTGATGCCGATTACATGGGTTTTCTTTTTTCCAATCGGAAGCACAAACTGCTCTGCCTTCACCTTGTCGAGGTGTACCGTATGTTTCAACGCTCTGCCGCACGTTTTTACACGGATCGGCGCATTCCGGTCTACAAGCTTTCCTTTATAGAATACATCTGTCACATTCAGATCCTGCAGATTATCCAGCACAACAAAGTCCGCCTGGAAGCCCGGGGAAATCGCGCCCAGATGCTTTAAGCCGTAGCATTTTGCAGTGTTGATCGTCGCCATTTTGATCGCCTGAACCGGATTCATGCCGAGGGAAACCGCAAGCTTTACGTTGTAGCTGATATGGCCGTCCCGTAAAATATCCTCGATATGCTTGTCGTCCGTACAGAAGGAAAAATATTCCGTATCGATTCCGGTGCGGACAATGCCCTCTACGATATCCTTCAGGTTGTGGGCTGCGCTGCCCTCGCGGATATGGACATGAATGCCGCGGCGCACTTCTTCCAGCGCATATTCAAAGCTGGTCGCTTCATGGTCGGTATCCACCCCCGCCATCTTGTAAGCGCTCAGCTCCCGGTTCGGCAGATAAGGGGCATGTCCGTCAATCGTCCGGTTTTCAAACAGCAGCAGTTTGGAAAACATGCTCTCGTCGCCGTTGATAACCCCCGGATCATCCATCACTTCCCCCAGTCCCAGAACCCGCGGATTGCGGACATACGGATACATATCGTTTGCGGAAAAAATACCGCCGTTATCGTCCACATGCGTCGCCGGTACACAGGACGGCATCATGACATAGACGTTCGCCGGAGATTTTTCCGTCTGATCAAGAATATAGTCAATCCCGGCTGCACCGCTGACATTCGCCGCCTCATGGGGATCTACGATAAATGTCGTCGTCCCGAAACGTGCCGCCGTGCTGACCAGCTCGTTGGGCGTAACCATGGTGGATTCCAGATGCAGATGTGCGTCGATAAAGCCCGGCGCAAGATATTTTCCACCGAGGTCGATCTCCTTTTTTCCGCGGTAACGTCTCGACACCCCCGCGATCAGACCGTCCTTGACTGCAACGTTTGACTCCACGATCTCCCCTGTAAATACATCCACCAGCTTCAGATTTTTTAATACCAGGTCAGCCGGCTGCTTTCCCAGCGTGACCTTTGAAATTTTCTGATACAGTGCGTAATCCATATACCCTCCCATTCTGCCGCCCCGGCGGCTGTTTTTCTGACCGCGTCAGCCTTTCTTTTTGTGAAAGTACCCGTTATGCTTTTCCGGCTTTTTCCTCCCAGACCGGCACATCGATTCCTGCTATTTCAGACGTAAAGGGCGTGCCGTCCTGTTTTTCGAAGTGCTTCCACGCCCGGGTTACATACTTCAGACCAAGATACTGCAGCGGCAGGTTGCAGTAAACCATCAGAATATTGGCAAAATCGCTTAAATCCCAAAGCGCGCCCAGATCCATTCCAGCGATATTGGTAATGACGCCAAAGGAAATGACGAACAGGCACAGCAGCCGGATCAGAACAATAAAACCCTTGCGCGAAGAAATCCGCACCGCGCACATTTCCGTAAAGGACATAAAGCCGATCAGACAGGTAAATGCAAACAGGCCAAAGCAGATGCTCACTAAAAACGTTACGATCTGATAAGCGCCGCTCTGTCCGGTCAGCTCTCCGCAGGATGCCAGGAATTTGTCCAGCTTGCCCATATCAAACCACTCTGCCGCACGGTCTGTCGTCCACATCCTTCCCATAATCACCACAAATCCGGTCAGCGTACAGATCACAATCGTATCCAGAAAAACGCCGATGGCCTGAACGCAGCCCTGATCGCAGGGATGATTTGCATCCGCAGCCGCCGCAGGCATCGTGATGGTACCCTGACCTGCCTCGTTGGACATCAGACCGCGTTTGATGCCCTGGCTAAGGACTGTGCCGAAGGCTCCGCCAAATACGGCATCCGGCGAAAATGCCTGTCCAAATACCGCCTGAAAAAACCACGGAATCCGCGTAAAGTTGCAGACAACCAGCACAACTACGGTCAGCACATAGATCACCGCCATCACAGGAACCAGCAGATCCGTTACCTTTGTCACTTTTTTAATGCCACCAAAACTGATCAGTGCAGCAATCAGGATCAGTACCACGAAGGAAATCCAATACAGCGTCGAATTGGTCGCAATCGTCGTCCCGGTGATCTCATTTGCAATGGCACCGACTGCGGAGATGGTATTAAAGCCCTGCGCCGGGAAGCACAAAAAGGCATAGACAATGTAAAGCACGCTCAGCGCAACACCGGCCCACGCTGCATTGTTTAACAGTCTTCTTCCATAAAAAGGAAGTCCGCCGACATACTGCCCATCTCTTTTCTCTTTAAAAATCTGGGACAGCGTGGATTCTGCAAAGGCTGTGGACATCCCGAAAAACGCCGACAGCCACATCCAGAACAGTGCGCCCGGACCACCGATCGAAATCGCACCCGTCACACCAAGAATATTTCCCGGTCCTACCCGCATCGCCGTAGACAGCAAAAATGCCGCCAGCGCTGAAATACCGGTCTTCGTCGCTGCTTTGCTGTGAAGGAGCACTTTTAAGCCGTACTTAAATTTCCGCACCTGTACAAACCGGAACCGAAATGTCAGAAAAATTCCAGTACCGACCAGCAAAATGATCGCCAGACTGAAATTTCCAAAGATCGGGATCGCCGCATACCATCCGAAGTTGGTCGGAAACTCCCAGAACAGATCTGATACAACCTGAATTTTGCCGCAAATCGCGTTTACGGCATCAAATAATGCCTGCATAACATTTTCTCCCTCCCGATCCGTTTTTTTCATTATAGACTGCGGTGTTTTTGTTGTACAGCTTTTTTTCACTGCTGTGTTTCCTCACATCTGCCGAAACGCTACAGTTCACCGCGTCATCCGCCGGAACTGCGATGGTGTAAACTCATACATCTTCCGAAACTCCCGTGTAAAATAGCTTCCGTCCGGGTAGCCGCATTTCCAGGCCACTGTCCCTACCTCATCCTCTGATTCCTTCAAAAGCTTCTGTGCATACTCCATCCGAAGCGCACGGACATATTCCGAAAAGGTAATGCCTGTCAGCTCCCGAAAGCGCCTGCAGAAATACGCCTCATGATATCCAAACTGCGCACTCAGCGCCGCCGGGCTGAGTTTTTCCGTATAATGATGATTTACATAGGTTAAAATCTGACCAAACCCGCTGTCCGGACTGACCTTTGCACTGCTTTTTGACCTGCCGTATTCTATCAGGCATCCGAGAATTTCATACAACGTTCCGATGGCTGCCAGCGAGCTTTTGCTGTCTTTTCCGTTATCCCTTCCGGCCAGCAGCCCCACCAGACGCTCCAGCAGCCCGGAAACCTCTTTCCCTGCGATCTTTTCCACAAAGGTCAACTCTCCATTTCCCAAAGAACGTAAATATTTTTCAGACGCTGCCGTTCCATTATAAAACCGCTCCACATCGAACATGACCGTATGATAGCAGACCTTTTCCGACACTGCAAAGCCGCCATGCATCTGCCCCGGTCCCGCCACTGCAAGCTCTCCTGCCGAAACCAAAAACTCCTCTCCTTCCGTCACAAACCGCAGCGTCCCCTCCGTCACATAGGTCAGCTCCATCCGGTCGTGCCAGTGCAGCAGAAAACAGATTTCCCCCTCTGCCTTTTTCTGCTCGGTATACAGATATTTTATCGCATTTTCTCCATAGATTACCGGCGTCAGCTCCTTGTATCCGTCGATCATACTGTCCTCCGCAAAAGGTAAAAATTATCCTAAAATGAGTCAAAAAAATAATGGGCTTCTCCTGCTTTTCATGATACTGTAAAAACAGTTCCCAGACAACAAAAAATCATCATTTCAGGGCAATGAAATCCATTTTTCTTTGCCTAAAAAGGAGCTCTCTATGAAAATCGGAACCTGCGTCAATTTCTCCGAGATCGACGGTATGGAAAAAAAATTCGCCCAGCTTCGGGAACATAACTTCGATTCCTGTCAGCTGGTTTCCTGGAATCCTGCCGCCTGGACGGACGAAAATGCAAACACCTTAAAAACACTTCTGGAACAATACCAGATCACCGTTTCCGCATTCTGGTGCGGCTGGACCGGACCTTCGGCATGGAACTTTTACGACGGACAGCTCACCCTTGGACTTGTCCCTGTGGAATACCGACAGATGCGGATCGAAAACCTTTGCGACGGTGCAGATTTTGCCCACAAGCTCGGCATCACTGATGTCGTAACCCATATGGGATTTATTCCGGAAAATCCTTATGATCCCAATTTCAGCAGCTTCTGCATCGCTGTGCGCACTGTTGCAGAGCATCTGAAGAAAAACGGGCAGTGCCTGCTGTTTGAAACCGGCCAGGAAACCCCCGTTACCATGCTGCGCTGCTTTGAAGCCGTCGGCACGGATAATCTTTATGTGAATCTGGACACTGCAAATCTGATTCTTTACGGAAAAGCAAACCCGGCAGACGCACTTGACGTTTTCGGCAAATACGTCCGCAACCTGCATGCAAAGGACGGCTGCTATCCGACAAACGGACATGAGCTCGGTGCCGAAACACCCATTGGAGAGGGAAAAGTAGACTTCCGTGCAGTTTTTACAAAGCTGCATGAGCTTGGCTACAACTCCTATGTCACCATCGAACGGGAAATCGACGGTCCACAGCAGCTGACCGACATTCTGGAATCCAGAACTTATCTGCAAAACATTATTGATGAAATTTACGGGGAGGAAGTATCATGTTAAAAATCGGTTTAGTCGGCGTCGGCGGCATCAGCGGCGCACACATTCCTGCATGGAACGCTATGGAGGACACCACACTCACAGCAATCTGCGATATCCGTCCGGAGCGGATGGAGCCTTATCCGGAGCCGCATCACTACACCTCCATCGATGAAATGCTTGAAAAAGAAGAGCTGGACATCCTGGACATCTGCCTGCCCACCTATCTGCACGTTCCCACTGCAGTCAAGGCAATGAAAAAGGGCATCCACGTCCTCAGCGAGAAACCCATTTCCTTAAAAGAAGAGGACATCGAGCTGGCATATTCCACCGCAAAAGAAAACAACGTATGCTTCATGATCGCACAGGTTCTGCGCTTCTGGCCCGAATATGAGCTGATCAAGGAGCTTTACGATTCCGGCAAATACGGAAAGCTCCTGTCCGGCTACATGGGACGCCTCGGCAGCTATCCCGCCTGGAGCTGGGACAACTGGATGATGGATGAAAAGAGAAGCGGACTTGTTCCTTACGACCTGCACATCCATGATCTTGACTTCCTCGTATACGCCTTCGGCAAACCGGAAGCTTCCCTGAAGCACCGTGCAAAGCAGCCTAATCAGGACTATCTGACCGCTGTATACGAATTCCCCGGCTTCTTCGTTACCACCGAAGCTTCCTGGTACGCATCCGCTTACCCCTTCGGCGCTTCCTACCGCTTCCAGTTCGAGGGCGCTCTCGTTACCTACGAAAATGGCGAGTGCAAAATATATGAAAACAACGGCAGCATCTATTCCCCGACTGAGCAGGCCACCGGCGATACCGGCTCCATCAACCTGCCCAAGAGCGACGCCTACGCAGAAGAGATCAAGTACTTCAAAAACTGCGTTCTCTCCGGTCAGTTCCCGGATAAGGTGAAGGCGGAAGAGTTACGGACAGTTGTGGGGCTGTTGAATGAGTTTTGATCGCCAATGTGGAAACGACCTTCTCGGCGACCTCTCTTGCAAAGGTTCTGAAAAATGAGCAGCGCCCCGTCGCCCCGGAAATAATTCTGAACTATATCAAGTCCTCCCGCTTTACCTGTTCTATCAGGTAAAGCGGGAGGACTTGCAGAGCAAACAGATCCTTGCCACCAATGAGAAGTATGATATTGCCGACCACGGCATCCGCGAGGCGGTCTTTAGCGGCAATATGCAGGACATCAATCTCATTTTGGAGAATATCGTGTATTTTCCGAAGTACGTTGTTTCCCTCGATGAGTTCTCTTCCCACCTCTGCCCATAACAATCAATCCATTCTTTTGCTTTCCTGCTTTGAACAGCTCAGTCCTGAAGTACAGAATATCGTCTTAAAAGAAGTAAAAGCACTTACCAAACCATAATTTATAAAAAAGGCAGCGATACCCACTTTTCATGGGATCACTGCCTCATTCAACTCCACTTCTTATTTTATTGCTTTCTTTCAGAGAATCGTAAGCTGCATCATTCTTCCGCCAGTTTTTCTTTTCAGGTTTCCTTTTGCACCTTATATTCTTACGCTTTCATCCCGTACTTTTCCGCCATTTGCTCAAATACTTCCGGCTCCATCAACCTTGCGATATACTCTGTGTCCCCATTCTCTGACATTTTGGCAACCAGCTTCAGCGTATTTTCCCGTTCCTGTTTCATTCCTTTTTGAATTCCCATTTTCATTCCACGAGCTTCACCACGCTCTTCTCCCTGTTCCGTAGCATAATTCATCGCGTTGATCCAGTCCCTCTCTGCCTTCTCCTGCCTCATACACTCAATTCTGACTCTTTCGTCCTCTGTCAATGTAATCATCGTCTCCACTGCCTCCTTTATTTTTTCATTTTTCTCTGACAATCCCTGTAGTTCTTCCCAGGTTTCTGCAGTCAGCGTTTTTGCCCAGTCGTACAAGCCCGACTGTCGCTCTCTTTCTTCCGCTTTTTCTGCCTGCCGTAAAGACAGTACACAAAGCTTCATTTTATTTGTAAAAACGCGGTCATGCTCCGTGTCCCACAGCTCGTATACCTGATAAAACGGATTCTTTCCAGATTTCCACAAATCGAAATCAAGAATTCCAATCTGTACCGTTGTTTTCAGGTTTTTATAATCTTCTCCCTTTTTCAGATCCAACAGATTCTCTGCCAGATAATACACTCCACGCTCATTCCAATTTCCCTCATCCAAAACCTGCATCTCCAGATTTACACGGATATTTCCGTTCAAAAGAACCAGAATATCCATAATACAGCTTTTGTGGTCAATATCCTGCCCCGGCAGGATTGGATTCAGGATTTCCAGCGACACGATCTCTTTCAGCTCAATCCGAAGCAGTGCCGCTATCAAATCTTTCAATGCTTCCTGATTTTTCTGAAACACAGTTGCAAACAGATACGCATTCATAAAACGATATCTGATTTTTCCATGCTTCTCCATCAGCTTTTCCGACAATTTTATTTTCTTTTGCAAGCGTTATTTCCTTATAATGTACTTTCTCAATTACTCCATTCCGTATTTATCCATCATCCTCCGATAGACTTCCGGCTCCATCAACCTTGCAATATACTCTGTGTCCCCATTCTCTGACATTTTGGCAACCAGCTTCAGCGTACTTTCTTTCGCCTTTTGCATTCCACGCAGTTCGCCCTCTTTTATTCCAGCACTTTTCCCCTCTTCTCTCAGTTCCTCTGCCCATTCTTCCATCGCTTTACACATATCTATACTCTCCTTTCCGTTTTCCAAATATTTTTCTTTCTTATCCTGCAGTTCTTTCAGATTTAACATCACGCAGATCATATCGTAAGTCGCCACGTCCATTCTGCTGATCCGATCTGCATGTTTTCTGCAGTATTCCTGAATTTTTGTCTTGCTGCTGCGCCGTTTCATCAATCCAATCAGTTCGCGCAGATTTGTCTGGAAATATTCCTCCTGCAACTCTTCCAACGAAAACACATAAATCTGATATTCCTGCACCATCTGTTTTAAAATCGGGTCAATTTCTTCCAACTCCATCATTTCACTGAGCTTCTTTGGAGCATCCCACGGTTCCATACCATGATACAGCACGATCGTTACGATCGGCGTCAGATGATCTTTTCTGCCCATCTTGCTTAAATACTCTACACCGGTTTTTAATTTTCCCTCACTTTGTATGCTGCCGCAAAGAATGACGTTTTCATACACTTAAAATGACACTTCTTTTTTTACGTCGAAAAATCTTTAATTTTGTTGATTTTCTCATCCGTTTATTGAGAAATAAACACTATTTTAAAATATGTTAAAGAAAAACCTACAGCTTCATCAAAAAAGAGACCGGTGCGCCTTAAAACGCCCGGTCTCTTTTTTACTCCAATATTTGTACTTTGTGCACCACGCCGCAAACTCCCAGAGGCGCAAGTTGCTGCTGAATAGCCTCTGCCTGATCGCGTGTCCAGACATCCGCCACCGATACTGTATAGATTACTCCAGACTCCGCCACATGCTGTGTCCACGCTGCCGGATCTTCGTAGCTAATATTTAGATCAACATCGCCTTTGATGCCTGCAATCTCGCCACAGCTCGTATACTGCCATACTGTAAGCCATCGATCAACCGGTGGCTTATAGCTCTGATCCGGCTCATCGGCAAACAACATCGTGCGATAGCCTTTGTAGTATCGAGCCACCCACAACCGTGTTCCAGAAAACGCATTAAAGTCAAACCAGCGCTCATTGTACACGTACAACCCAACGTACAGTCCAAAGCTGTACCCTGCTGCCGTTATAACCTCCTGCGCCGCGCGGATGCACTCCGTTAGCTTTGCGGCGCCAAGCGGTCGCAGCACGTCCTTATCCTCCACATCCCACCAGACCATTGTACCAGTCAGTCCATAAGACTGTAGCAACGCTACGACCTGCTGTGCTTCCTGTCGCGCTGCCTCCGGCGTGGCGGCATAGGTGTATTTGTAGACCGACATCGGGATATTACGCTTCCGGCAGCCCTCCAAATTTGCGGCAAACTGATGGTCTGCCTTGCCCGACCGGCGCACGCTGCGTAGGATTGCAAAATCTACATTCTTGGGGATCTGCGCCCAGTTGATTGCGCCCTGATTATCTGATACGTCTATTCCTTTCCACATAATCATTACCTCACCACAAAATTCTCCCATTTTTTGTAAGCGTCCACATAGGTTTCCTGCTTGTCACCGTTGTGTGTGATCTCATAATACATACTGTCAGAAACAGTCGTACTCAGCAGCGCCTTATGATTCTGCAGGGACTTGCAATACCAAACTACAAATACGTCATCCTCTGTAATCTGCTTCTTGTCGGTTTTGTCCGCGTGGCTGTTAAAATAGTCCATGACAATCTGCTTGCATTTCTCCAAAAACTCTTTGCTTCCCATACTTTCAATCCTCCGTATAATCTTCGATCACAGTAATTCCGTACTCAATGGCGCAAGTATTTTCGATGCGGCATCCTCTTGCGTTTTCCCAGCCTTTTGCAAAATATGCAATGTCTGCCGTAGAAAGCAATTCCAAAGATTTTCCCAAAAACCACAGAGGTCTCGCATCCGCAGGCGCGCTCTGGAAAAACGAATCAATAACCTCTACTTCTTCGTTCTCTGCAAAATTTCTCTTTGCGCTGGCAATTGCCTTTTCCCTCTCTTTTAAAATTTCATCATCTGTTTTGCCTTTCATCGGCTGTGAAATAAAAAGTTTTTTCATATTCTACTCTCCTTATCATTTTATGAGGGCGACCGAAGCCGCCCCAGAATCACGCTTAACCCCGCGCCGGGAGATAATCGGATCACCTTATCCTTCCTGCTCTGCCTGTTTCGCTTCAATTGCCGCTGCATCTGTCATCCCTTCCCCGATTACATAGCCGATAACAGTAGCACCGGCCATAATAAGCGCAGAGATCTGTGCAGCTTCATTTTCCGTGCCGCCGCACGCAACAACCATTAAAGTCACAAATGATGCTACACTTAACCAAAGTTTTCTACTGGTTAGTTTTCTCATCCAATCAATTTTTTTCATATCTATTTTCTCCTTTGCTTCTATATTAAGTAGGGATTTGGGTGGTCTGTCTTTTGGACAAGACGCGGATGGCAACTGGGGATACAAAGCGGGAGGTGCGGATACAGTAACCCCTTTTAAAGGTGATCCGGACTTTGATTACGAACACGGAATTTCGATTCCGTATGTTGTAGCTGCTGGAAACCCGAACGTTTTACATTATTATACAATGACCGCGGAAGATGCGGCTTACTCTTATCTTGCACTATTCGCGGTTACGGCTGGTAGCGTGGTATCGATCGAACTTAGCGGGGTTAGTGGCCCATCCATTGTATGTAATAAGCCGGGTGGAAGCTATTCTTTCGCGCTAATCGCGAACCCTGTTTTGAACGGAAAAGTTAATTTTAGGCACGGAGGAACTGGTGACGGACATGTTTACAAACTTATGATTAAGTAATATTAGCGATACCAGACTCTTACAATCTCCGATCCATACGCATTTCCGCTATTGTTTGAGGTGCTAAAGGTGATTGTTACGGATTCTGTTGTATATGTCACGTTAAGAGCGTTCCATCCTTCCCACCCTCTTGATACAAGACCAGCGCAAACAATCTCTCCAGCATCAGGGATATCAGCCAATAAAATATTTTTGGTGGCAGTTCCAGATGCAATCGTGAAATCGATTGATTTAAGAAAAGAAGACGGTGCTGGTATTGCCCTGTTGTTAATATAATAAACTTTGACATAAAGACCTTTTAAACCATTAACGGATGTCATTACAAGTTCGGAGTTGCTATGTTTTACATAGGAAACACCGATACCGGCGTTTAATTGGTTCGTTCCTCCATTGTACACTTCAATGAAGAAATCTTTTCCATGAACCATAGATCCAAAATTAGGAATTTCAGATACTTTTGTAAAATGATATCCGTGATGCCATTGTCCAAATTCGTGTTCTTTAAAGTCTACTCCGCCACAGTCAAGAACCGAATACTCTGGCGTTTCACCCAATTTTTTTCGCACTGCATCAGCACCTACAATGTAAAAATCGACTCCGTCCTGCTCCAGAGAGCAGCCGCCCAAATCCCTACTTAATACTCTGGCCTGCTCCATGCCACCGTTGCACCGGTGCAACTTACCCCTACAACCTCCCTTAGACCGTCTTGCGGCGGCCTTAAAAAATCCCACATATACACTCAAATTACGCCGCCATAAAGCGCCGATGCGATGCCCTTACCTGCTCCTTTGTAACCGTACAATAGATTCGCGTTGTCTCGATTTTAACATGCCCCAAAAGCTCTTGCACCTGCTCAATCGGCATGCCCATGCGGAGCAGATCTGTTGCCGATGTCCGCCGGAACCTGTGCGGATGCACTTTGCTTACCCCCGCTGCACTCCCGATCTTTTTTAGGATATTTCTGACTCCGGATTTTGTCAGGCGTTCGTGCGGTGCGCGCGTCCCTACAAACAAGGCCGGATTGTCATCTGTCCTGCTTTCCAGATACTGTCGCAGATGCAGGTGTGCCCGAGCGTTAAGGTATACCTCCCGCTCTTTATTTCCCTTCCCTAATACCATGACGTCATCAGACTCCCAGCATATATCGTCCCGATTCAGCCGGCACAATTCTGACACCCTGACCGCGCTGGAATATAAAAATTCGACGATTGCCAGATCACGCTCCTGCTCACATGCGCAACGTACCTTTTCCAACTCTTCCGGAGACAGAGGCTTTTTGACTGCCTGCTTATACTTAATCGGTTCCAGTCCGTCCACAGGGTTTCGCATAATCACTTTTTTGCGCTGCAGCCAGCGGAAAAAACTGTTAAAAACAAGGCGAATATTGTTCATGTACCTATTCGACACATGGCGAATGGTTCTGTACTTCTCCAAATAAGCGATCAGATCATCGTCCTCAATATCCTCCACATTCTTTCCGATGTAGGATAACATCCGGCCCAGATGCAGTTGATACTGCTCGATCGTGCCCTCAGATTTTCCATTCTGCCGGAACGTATCCAAAAATACCCGCAGATAATTTTGACCATTCTGATCAGCACACATCAGCCCTGTCTCTTTTTTGCTGATGTCATATCCGCATAACTGTACCCGGACAACGCTTTTTAAACGGGTAAGCTGCTCCTGATCCAAAACAGGTGTCATTTCCTGCAGGATTGCTGTTACAATTTCGTCTTTCATAAACATCCACCTCCTGCCGCCATGTTACCAGACGGCAGGGGGAAGATACATTATTCAGTTGTTTTCTTTTGCAAGTTCAGCCTCTACTTTTTTTCTCCAGAGACTCGGCACTTCATCAATCGTCATTCCACCGTTTTTGATTCTGTTGACATAAAATTTTACCATTATTTTTTTCTCTCTTTCTCAATGTCAAAGGCTTACGCCCTGTGCTTCTGCCATTCCGGACACAACATCACCTAAATCCTGAATTGCGCCGTCCTGAATACCCTGACCTGCTTCCAGATGACGCAGTCTCATCTCAACCAGGCTCTCCTGCTCTAATGTCACAGTAACAATATCCTCTTCAGGAGTTGCACCGATTGTCTTTCTAATTTCCCGGAAGATATCATAGCGTTCATGCGTTGCCTGCACATGGCCTTCCGCGTCGCACTGCTTGATTACTTCCAGATTGTTCTGGCCAGCGTCGCGGAAGGATTTTTCGAGAGCTGCAATATCGCCAGCTTTAAAGCTGATTGCAAGTGTACCAGCTCCAAAACCGATACTGTCATAAGGCAGCTCCACTTTGTTTCCTAAAATAACTTTTTCTTTCATGTATTTTTCCTTTCTCCCTCATTTTGAGGGTAAAAAATTAAGACCCTTGCGGATCTTATTGACATAATTTTTTTGCATCCCTTACTCAACTAAGTAGGGATTTGGGCGCTGTCCCGGAATTTGTAATTGATAAAAGTACGGGTAAAATTACGGGATATAAGACAAAGGCTGGTGCGGATACAGTATTCCCTTTTAGTAGCACCCCGTTGTTAAACATGAAATTTTCTCAAATGCCGAAAGTGGATTACTATACGAGTACCAATCTTGTATTTGAAAATCCGGGTTATAACCGTCTAAAAGTGACGGATTGCAATGCAAACTATTGGTGGGTATATAATTGTCCGTGGTTCGATGTTAATAACTGGGGGAATGAACTGGAGACAAAATATCAAATCGGCAAAAGAAATGATACTGTGTTTGATATAACAAATGCTAAATATGTTTTAATTCACACCAAGCAGTCTGAAAATAATAATAGTGGATTTGGCGGATGTAAATTTAACTTGTGCAATGAATAAGTCAAAATATGTGCTTATGCCACACCTCAAATAATTATGTATCGCTATAAATCAGACGTATTTCCTGTTTATACTAAAGATGTGGTAACTATTAACTACTTGCCTTTCAAGTCTGGTGTAGGAAACAAAACCACGAGAGTTGTAATAGCTTATTTTTGACATAACCACGATGCTTATCTAGCATATATTGTCGTTGCAGATCCAGTGTAATTTGTCCCGCCAACATAACAGGCCCGCAACTGGCAAGATGTTTTTGAGATTTCCCATTCGCACTGCGCTCCAGTTCCGGAGGTATATCCGCCGTTGCACACTTGTATTTTATTTTCGCCCAGTTTACAACTGGTACTTTGACGGTATAAATCAATTTTGTGTTTCCGGCGCATGTTGTTACAAGGTATACTTCATCATATTGTGAAAAATCGAAAGTTTTTTGTGTAGTCCCGGACAGTTCGCCGATCTGTTTCCAGACCGAATGTTCTTTTACAGCTTTCAAATCCCTACTTAGTCCATCAATCTCCAGCCCGTGCGTCCTCACGATCCGCGCATCCGCCACAAACCCCTCCGCCTCTGTGGTGTCATTGTTCGCCACCTGATAATTCGCCGCCGACCCTTCCGGGATAGTAGGCTTATTTGTCAGATCCGAATAGCTTCCAGACCACGCCACCGGTCTCAGGTCCGCATACCACTTCGACAGCTTACCAAATATAACCGGCAATTTGTCCTTATATGTGAGGTTGCTCCGTTCCTTCTGCTCAACAAAATTTTCCGGCAGGACATTCGAGGCTTTCGCCCCGATGTCCATAATAACTTCTTCACCTTTCTGTGTTTTGTGCTTAATCTGCGTTAAAAGATTCATATTGTCCTCCTTTATCCAATCAGGAAGAACAGGGAATTCGGTGCTGCCTCCTGCGGATATTCTCTGCCAAATCCGATAGATGGCATATTGTCAATCGCTTCTTTTTGCGCCTTTGTCACAAATTGATGGTTGTCATCCTCTGTAATAACCGTCGCAGGGTGATGTTCCGGATGGGTATAGTTATTTGCCCCCTCAGCTACCCCATCCAGTTTTGCCTTATCTGCAGCACTCATCAGACCATTCGTGGCTGTTGTGGCAGGACTATAGGTAGTGTCCTTATCCTCTACCCACTTTGCCTGCCCGTCTGCAGACCATCCCAACACCTGTCCCGATGCACCGCCCGCCGGGATATGCTTATTTCCGGACGTGTCGGGATGCGTATAGTTGTTTGCCCCTGCCGCAATACCGTCCAGCTTTGCTTTATCCGATTTGCTCATACGGCCATCTAAGTCTTTTGTTGCCAGCGGGATGCTGTTGGCTGAGATCGCCACCCACTTATTCCCGGTATAGCGGTAGGTCACATCATCATCCTTGACGTTTACCGTCCACCCATCCTCCGGGTTCGGATAGGTTTTGGCAATATCCGCAAAGGTTTTTACCGCTTCTTTCCAGTCAAGCTTTGTTTCCAGCGCTGAAAGCTTGTTGTCCACTTCATTTTTGGTGTACTTGTCTGACCAGCCCTGCTTGTCCACATCACTGACAAAACGGTGCTCTGCATCCTGCACAATCATCGTTGCTGCATGAGTCTTGGGATGGGAGTAATTATTTGCCCCCTCAGCAATACCATCCAGTTTTGCCTTATCTGCAGCACTCATCAGGCCGTTCGTGCCTGTTGTGGCAGGATTGTATGTAGTGTCCTTATCCTCTACCCACTTTGCCTGACCGTCTGCAGACCAACCAAGCACCTGCCCAGATACTCCGCCCGCCGGGATATGCTTGTTACCCGGCGTGTTCGGATGGGTATATCCGGCACCCTTGGTCAGCTCATCCCAGCCCGAACCATTATATACATAAGATGTCTTCGTTTCTTCAACGTAAACCCGCAAACCAGGCGTTACCGCATTGAGGGTTACCAGCTCATCCCTCTCTGCAATGGTTTTTACCTGACCGCGCGCATCCAGCAAAGCTGCTGCCTGCAGCTTAAACCCGCTCGCTACTGTTATACCTTTTTTATCCTTAAATCCCATGGTTAAATCCTCCTTAAAACGTGGTTAATCAATAGTTAAAGCTCATCTTAAATGCCGCTACTGTAGACGGGTCGTTAAGATATGCGTAGTAATCCACGCCATCTACCTGCACCGTCGTCTGCACAAAGGTACCTGTCACGTCAAAGCTATTTGCGTCCAGAATCTTTGCTACCGCGCCGTAACTCTTGGGATAAGCGATCAGCATCCGCTGATTGTTGCAGTTATATACAAAGGACTTGTTACCCTTGCCCTGCACGACCTTAGTAGCTGCCTTGATCACACTCTCTGTTGCTGTCACACCTGCTGCCACCGCACCCCAGTAATACGGGGATACAAAACTAAAGGATCCTGTCTTTGCCGTTACCACCTTATCCTCATTGTCGGTTACCTTAACAGTAAGCTGCTTGGCTGCCGTCACAGTTAAAGCCTTCGTGAGCGTCAGCGTATTGACACCCGCCTTGATCCCAGAGGTAAGTACCCCCAGGGATGTATCAACATCAAATACCTCTACCTTTTTTACCCCTGCAGACCCCATTGTGATGTTCACATCCACCGCCGTCACGGACTGCGATTTCCCGATTTCAAAAACGCCTCCGTTCACCGGCTTTGCACTGGCAGATACCGTCGGTGCAACATAAGCATGGAGCATCTTATCTAAAAGCTCCGCAGCACTGATTCCCGATGTTGGAGGTACATATCCCTTCGGGATACCTCCCACCGCCACGGTACTCGCAGTCTTGTTTTTATAAACAACCTCATCTTTGTTTGCCTTATTTCCTACTGCCGCCTGTAAGGCATCTGACACTTCCTTGTGACTTTCGATATAGGCTGCAATTTCTTGTAAGGTATCAAGATTTTCTGGCGCACTGCCCACTACTGCCTGAATCCGCTCATTGACCAGATCCATGACTGTCTTATCTTCGCCTTCCCTGTCACTCGCAAGGATGGCATCCACAACTGTTTTGGGGAAGTATCTCTCCCACTTCGGTGCTTCTCCCTTTGGTGCCGTGTTGCGCGCCATTGTTACTCTTTCGTTTGCCATTTCTTAGTCCTCCTTAACATTTATATCTTCCCGAAAAAGGTCGTGTCCTCCTCCGGGGTACTACCTACAGTCATCTTACCTTCTACTATTCCCCAGTTATCCCCATCTGTCGGGGACTGGTCTGAAATTACCAGATTCGTAGGGGCTGCCACCACAAAGTCCCCAGCTGGAACCGGAGGCTCCCCACCTATGTCCATGATAAGCAGCACGTCACCTTCCCGGATTTCCGTAGCTGCTGCTCCCACAAAAATATGCCCAGAATGCCGCATATGCTCTTCTAGCTTCTGATCCAGATAGTCCTTCCGCACAAAATCGCTTACACTCACATCAAAGGTGATTTTATCCGTGGAGCTGACCCGGACTGCAATGTTATGCAGATATTGCACTTCTCTTTCTTCAATAGGCGGAATCCATTCGCCTTCTGCATCCTGTCCCACAAAGATCAGGACATCGCGGTTTGCGACTGAATCATGCGCATATACGCCGGACTGCTGCAAAAGATACCCTTCATGCAGCTCCAGATTTGTCAGCATACAATGGATGATTGCCTCATTCACATCCTGCTCCACGGATTCAATCTGTAAGCGCTGCTTTACATCCAGCAGGGCTTCCAGCTTTTCGGGTGCAGCCGACACGCCGCTCCCCACTTCTACCCTGACTAGATGCATCCGTATCATCTGGGCATTGACGCGGGCCAGGTATCTTTCCCCTGATGCCGTTAATACATATTTCATACCATACTCACCTCCTCCTGCCGCACCGAAATGAATGTCCCGTAGCCTCCTGCATGCAGCACCGAAAACAGCCCGCTGATGTCCACCTCCGACTCCGACATGTGAATGATCCGCCCATACCCTGCCCCATACAAGTCAAGCCGGGCATTCCGGATCAGGCGCTCAATAAATTTATAATTCAGATGGGCGGGACGGGCATCATGCACCGCCCTGCGGGCAATCCCCAAAAAGTCTGACAACTTATCCTCCTGCACATACACCGTAAATGCATATTCCGCCGGATGCTCCTCGATCCAGACGTTTTCTGCACCCACCGTCTGGCGTACCAGATTTTCGAGCATTTTTACCGTGGCGGGCATCCGCATATTGAGCTTTGCCAGTACCTGGGCGCGGCGCTGCTCCTGCGTAAGCTCTGGGTTCTCAGCAATCCCAAAATCCTGTTCCCACTGGTTCAGACTGTACGTTGCCGTTTTGATATAAAACTGGGCTAAAAGCTCTGTTAGGATCCCCTCCAGCCTGTCCAATTCCGGCTGCTCTGCCCCAAACAGTTCTGCCATCTCCCGCATCTGGGCGACAAAGGGCGGCACACTTTTTTTAAGCATCTGCAACCTCCTTTACGCTGATCCGCACGGGCAGCGCTACCGGAAACTGTCTTGCTGTCAGGATCAGGCTCTTTTCCTGCCCGTTAATTCTGGCATTTTCCACATCCACCACCCCTGGACAGTCAAAAACCAACGCCACAATCCCCAGATAAGACACCACTGTGGATAAAAATGCCGTATCCTCACAGTATCTGTCCAGCAGCTCCTGCAGACGTGCTGTTACCATGGATTCCGTGTATCCACTCTTTACCAGCACCGCCGCCTCTACCTGCAGCTCCACCGCCTCCGCGCTTGTTACCAGTACATCCGCCCCGATCGGCCGCTGGGACTCTATATATTCCGCCACATCAGTGACCAGGCTTTCCGGCGCCGGTTCGTTGTCATTTGCAATCAGCACCACATCTACCGTCCCGTTCCCCCGCACAAGGTCAAATACCTTTACCTTATGTACGCCGGGGATTTCCTTTGCCCACTGGATATAGTGGGCAATGTTGCCGCTGATCGCTGGGGTACGGATATGCTCCAGCGCCCTCTGCCGCAGGACGTTATCGCTTTCCCGATCATATCCCCCCTCTGCATCCTCCGGATTTGTGATCTTCCTGATGTGGATGCTGTCCGCCTCTGTAATGCTTCCAGCAGCCACGTTTCCCTGCTCCCCTGCCGTCATGCAGACCGCCCGGACCTGTACCGCGCCTGCACCTTCGATCACAAAATCATCCAGCAAAAAAGCGATCTCCCCGGCATACCCTGTCACACCACTGTAATTCCCGGGATCCCCGGTCACTTCCACGACCGTCTCTGCCTTCGTTGCCTCCCGGCGGGTTATTCCATAATCACTGCAGGCGCTGTCCAGATTCTTCCCAACCGCCGTAGCAACAAATGCCTGCGGCAGGATGTCCTCGATGTCCTCCGCATAAACCCTTGCCAGTTCATTTGCAACCGCCTGCAGGTTATCTGCCGTCCATGTGCCTTCCCGCCTGTCCGCTTCCGTTGTTATCCGGCTTTTCATACGGTTTAAGATCGCTATAAAGCTGTTTTCACTCATTGTAAACCTCCGTCTCATGGGTAAAACGCCCATAAACTGTCGTGACGTCAAACGCTACCGTCATCTCCGATCCCCTGTGTTCAAAGCGGAATCCTGACAATTCCTGAATATACGGATTTACCATCAGGGTTTCTGTGATGTAGCGTTTTACCTCACTGTCAAGGATGTCCCTATTGTTTGAATATCCTATAACAGCCTCCAGCTCGCTTCCATAAGCATGGGTATAGGCAGGCCACACAAAGCGGCGCGTCAGCAATGCCTTGTAAATCCAGACTCGGACAGCCTCATCCTTTTCGACCAGATAGGTTTTCCCTCCCTTACGTTTCAGGCAGTTATTTTCATAGTCGTATGCCAGTTCCCGGAACACCGGCAGCTCCTGCGCAGCACGCTCCTCCAGTTCCGGCACGTCCTGTGTAAACGGGAAAATACTCATAACGCCGCCACCTTCCCACAGATCAGAAACTGATTTCCGACCCGCTGTACCAGTACATAATCCCCAGGCTGTACCCGGATACCTTCATACAGTTCTTTCAAAAACCCCTTCAGGGCAGGGGATACATATTCCTCCTGCTCCAAAATTGCCGCCAGCTCCTCATCCTTGTTGGAACTTGTTACCTGATTGCAGTAGATATGCTCTGCGATCGGCACGCCATCAACCGAAATACTGACCGGATCCACTCCTGTTACGATTCCAACCGTCATGGCGGGCTCATTCATTGCCCGCCCCTGCCGTTTCATGACCTCCACAAAACGTGCGTAGGGATTTCCTTGCGCCATTTTATGCCACCTCCAAAAACCGCAATCCCAGCGTCGTCTGATAGTCAGACCCTGTCCATGCATGCTCATCCGATATGATCGTAAAGCGCCCGCGGATCTTGGAATTTACCTTTTCCACCACGATCGCCCGTCCGGTCTGGTAGGCGGGATTTCCGCGCACAACCACCTTTCCGGAATCCTCGATCCCTTTCAGCAATTTACGCGCCTCCCCCGCCACATCCTTTTCATCCCCGGTCTGTTTATAAGCCTCACGGATGATGCCATACCCTGTGAGACCGTTGGAAACCTCCCCGATGGGCTGGTCAGACGCCCCAAGGATCACGACCTGGTTTACCAGATTTTCGATGCTGCTCTTATACTGGGCATCCATGACCGCATCATCCCCGGTCACTGTCCCAGCAAGCTGCTCGCCATATTTCTCCACGCACACCGTCTGCCCCTGCATGTACAAATGGGCATCCTTACCCTCATAAGCCGTCTGGATGACCTGCGCGATAGACTTTTCCCCTGTGCTGATCACTTCTACCTCGCCACCCGGGTCATACAGCGTCCCGCATGCTACACCGGCTTCTGCGCAGACTGCCGCCGTTACCGCCGCCGGGCTGCCCTTATATACGCCAAATGCCTTCCCGCGCAGATACCAGGCATAGTCATAAGCCATTGACTGCATTTTGATGTCATTCTCTGTACGCTCCTCCGTGAGTACGATCCCGTCAAACAGGATGATGCCATCCTCCAGGATCAGCCTGTCCCCTTTCCTGACGGATATGTTGTGGACGTTCGGATCCTGCGGCGCATACAGGTAACTGATCGTAACCTTGCGCGCCAGCTGGTTTTCGTCCCCTGACCAACTGATGCTTTCGATATATTTTGATACATTGCTCCCGTTTATGCTCACATTCAATCCGGTATCACCAGCCTTTCCCCGCCAGTCAGGTCATCTTCTGTCATGCCATTGGCTGCCGCGATCTCCTTCCAGCGGCTGCCGTCCCCATAATACCGGCACGCAAGGTTCCAGAGGGAGTCCCCCGCCTTTGCTATGACCGTCTTCGGGATACTCGCTTTTGTGTTACGTTCGCAGATCCCTGTTTCCGTGTAACGCTTAACCCAGCTTGCTACCGGCTGCGTGTTCAGGTCACGGTTCTCCACAAAGCTCCACGACACATAAATGTCCGTCTGACCTTCCTTGTATGTTTCAGTCGCGGAAGATACCGTAAACTGGGCATTGACGTCCGACCCCGATATGATGATGCGGATCGGACGCTTCCCGTTTTTCGCTTTCTTTACGGAGGATATGATCTGTTCCGGGTCAACCCCTTTATAAAACGGGCTGCTGCTGTCCGGTAAAAAGGTGGACAACGATATTTTTATCAGTCCACGGTTACCCGGCACATTAAACTCACCCACATTCAGTAGGTCGATCGTTTTATCTTTGCTGTCCTGTGTCACGCTGATCTCCTTGGGGTTGACGGGCAGTTCCCACCGCCCGTCATCCGTTTCCAGCATCACGCTCCTTGTCTTTCCCATCACTGGTTATCCTCCGCTTCCTCGATTTTCCGGATGATCTCCTCTGCCACCCGTTCAATATCCTGTTCGCTTCTGACCTCCATATGCTCCACGTTCACGTTAATGTTCCGGCTGCCGCCCTGAACCTGCTGCGTCACAGGGTTTGACAATATCTTACTGCCTCCAGGCAGGTTTACCAATTCCGGCCCGTGCTCGCCTACAGTGGTCCATCCGCCGGAAAAATATGACGTTCCTGTGGCATTCGTCGCCGGGGTTTCCTTGGACTTTCCGCCGCCAAATATGCCTCGCACCTTACTCACAGCACCGCTGACAGCCTTGACCGCCCCGCCGAATGCATCTGCAAGCCCCTGCACGATCGGGCCAACCACTGCCCATACCTGCTCGATCACGCCCTGGATATATGGAAATGCCCATCCGATCGCATCCGCAACCAGACCGACGCCCTCTACCACAAGCCCGAGGATCGGTTCTGCCACTGTCCAGATCGCCGAGATCTGCCCCGATATGATCGGCGCGACTGCCTCGAACACCTGCTGCAGGATCCCCGCCTTACTCCCGATGACGCCAAATATCTCAGCAATCTTGGAGCCAACCCCAGATACAACTTCTGATACGATTGGCATAACAGCAGCCACCACGCTGCCGATCCCCGCAAATGCTGCCGCAAGGGGCGGAATTACCGATGTGGCAACCTCCGAAATGGCAAGCACCACCGGTTCCAATGTCGGCAGGACTGCCATAAAAGAGTCCCTCAGGGATGCGATCGCTGGCTGTGCTGCCGCAAAAGCTCCCGAAAACATGCTGCCGATCCTGCCGACCACAGGGGCACAGGCAGATACCGCATTCGATATACCGCTCGCCATCACGCCAAACATGGGTCCTGCACGCTCGATCACGCCGCCCAGCGTCTCCGTGATTGCCGGCATGCGGTCGATCAGCCCCTGCATCGCATCCTGCACATACGGCAGTGCCTTCTCGCCAAGGCTGGTCAGCATCACACTTCCGGCGTTCTTTAGCTTCGACGCCATCGCGGACACCGAATTTGTCTGGATATTAAATGCCCGGTCCGTCGCCCCGGCCGCTTCTCCCATTGCTGCCGTTTTTTCTGCAAAGGCGTCTGCCTGCGCCCCCGTCAGCGCCAGCACCGCATTTTTGGATTCAATGCTGGAAAACAGGTTTGCAAAGGCAACCTCGTCCCCTTTGACGGATTCTTTCAGCTTCGTCAGGATCCCGCCCAGCCCTTCGCTTTCCAGCGCTGCTGCCCCGGATGTATAACCCATCTTTTTGAGGGCTTTTTCCATCTGGGAGGACGGGCTTAAAAATTCCTGCATCGTTGCCCGCAGCTGTGTCGTCACTTCCGCAGTGCCGCCGGTAACGCCGGTCAGCGTCGCCATCGCGCCAAACAGCTCTTCCTGACTGACCTTCATGGTCGCCGCCAGCGGGACTACCTGACCCATGCTGCTTGCCAGCTCCGGGAAACTTGTCTGCCCCAGTTTTACCGTCAAAAATGCCAGATCGGACGCCTTCTGCAACGCCGCTGCAGAGGTATCTCCATATCCTTTCGTGACCGCTGACAGCATGTTGACAGAATCTGTTGTCGTTGCATTCCCGGCCTTTGCCGCTTTGGCGGCGATCTCCAGCTGCTTTACGGACTCCGCAGATTCCCCGAATGCCGACACCACTTGATATAAGCCATCCGTAAGGTCTGACGTGGCTGCTCCGGTATCAATGGATACCTGTTTGAGTTGCTTCGACATCCCCTGCAGCTTGCCCTGCACATCCCCATCCAGTAGCGTGCCAACATTTTGCATCTGGCTCTGGAAGGACGCTGCCTGCGTCCCTGCCGCACCTGCCGCTATCGTAAAGGCACCAAGCGCCGCTGCCGTTCCGGTCAGCATGCCCTTACCCATGGCTTTCATCGCCTTCTGGCCGCCCTTTACGACCAGCTGCACCACTTTGGTCGATTTGATCTTATCCAGCTGGCTCTTTACCTTTTTGACCTTATCGACCGCATGCTCCGTCTTCGCCTGTATCTCAATGGTCTTTTTTGCCAGCGGCTGCAGCTTCTTTTTGACCCCTTCGATCGCCTTATAGGCTTCGGAGTTTTTGATCTTCAGCTCTTTTTCCCTGATCTTCTTTTTATCAAGCTTTTCAAGTTCTTTTTTTGTCTTCTCAACTTCGCCCCTGTAACCGCGTGTGGATTCCTTCGCCTGTTTCATGACGCCGGATACGTTATCCTTCACTGACAGGACAGCACCAAAAACCTCCTTCAATCAATCCACCTCATTTTCCGGGCAATAAAATAGAGAGCGCCTCCAAAAAGGCGTCCCTCATATCTTCCTTGCACTGCTCCCTGTTCAGTTCAGCGATCGCCTGCATGATGCCCTGCTCCATGCGGGGCATGGCAAAGATCTCTTCCGGCCGGTATCCCCTCTCCATCCAATATCCTGCAAGCCACATCTTACGGGACTGCTTTAAGAGTTTTTTATCTCCTCATCCTCCCGGATCACTTCAATCTTCGCATCCCCCGTCATTCCGGAAAGCTCCAGCACCTTGTTCACAATAAATGTGCGTTCTGACCCGGTAAACATTTCCGTGATCTTATAGTGCTGTTTCAACGTGCCTTCCTCCACAAGGATCTTCGCCGCATTCTGCAGTGTTGGGGAAGCCATGTAGATCGTATATTTGTCCACTTCAATGGATTCGTCGGAAAAATCCATACAATCCCTGATCTCTTCCTCTGTCAGTCCCCGGATCTCAACCTCCATGCCGACCGACTTGACCATAAGGCGCATGGTACGGAGCTTCTTGCGCTCCTCGATCCGCTCTGCCGCCTTCCGCGCAAATGCCTCAAATATTACATTCTTCTCTTTTTCCATGTTCTTTTCCTCCGTTACTGTTCACTGATCTCATCCAGCAGGACCATATCCGACGGGGTAAATGCAAAAGGGTACTCCTGCTTGACAACTGCACCCTTTTCCCATTCTAGACCAAATTCAGAAAACGCTACATTCCCAATCTGGTATCGCTCCGTCTGTCCCCCGGTCGCATCCGGGTCTTTCAGTTTTGTAATGATAGTCCCTCTCGGGTCTTTCCCTTTACTGATATCTCTACGTACATCCTCAAACCGGGTGAACGCCTTTACCAGCGTCAGGGTTCCTTCCCCTTTCTGACCTGTGATCTTTGTGTCCACATCCATCCCGATCTGTACGTCTTCCCTATTTACCGTTACTTTCGCGGCAATCTTGGTCGCTTCGGCGATTTTAAAGCCGTTGTACCAGATTTCTGCCCATGTGCCGCTCAACGTCTTATTGCCCTTTAATTCCTGCATGGCTCCTCCTACATATTCATCTTAAGGGTCAGGTCTTCCATCGCGTCTAAAAACCTGCACGCTCCTGTCAGGAAGAGATACGAGCCCGTATTTGCTTCCCGTATCTGAGTGTCGGTCATTTCCTCCGTGTCGATCCCCTGCCTTTTCAGGTACTCCCGGTTCGCCTCCAGGTCAACTTCAACAAAGTTATCCCCGGTCTCATCCAGCACGCTGCCCTCCATCTTTTTCAGGTAATCGTTGACCGCCCCGACAAACATCTGCTTGTTGTCATAGCTATTGACCACCTTGCCCACATATTCATCTTCAAACGTCGTGTAGATATCGTGGATAATCACATCCATCCCCTCCACGATCTTGATCTTTTTAAGGTCTTCCGGCCGTTCCTCCGTTATGCTGGTCAGACTTGTCACGCCTCGTCCCAGCTTATACTTCTCCCCGTCGAAGACGACTACCAGTTTGCCAGCGTCCACTTCTGCCCCCGCATCTGCAGGCAGCTTCGCATCCACCACTTCCGGAAGCTCATAATAGGTGCAGCTCCTGTCAAGGGGCAGCCCTGCCAGGATCCCTGCGACCCTACAGCAATACTCTGCGCCCGTATAGGTCTGTACCTCATCCTGATTCTCCCACAGTGCAGTGACACCTGTAGTCGCAAAATTGACCACATGGGGATCGTCCGCAGCGCAGTCCGGCAGCACCGCCTTCGCTTTCTTCCCCTGCTTCCTTACCGCTTCCAGATACGCCTGCAACGCTTCCTTGTCCCCTGCCGTATATGCCGGGTACGCCAGATAATCAATGTTGAGCGGCAAGATTTCTTTCAAGGTGCCTGCAAGGTCCGGCGTCTCCTCATCCTTTAACAGCCGGACTGCCACCACGCGCTGGGGGCTTCCTTTAAACACCAGTTCAAGCGCCTTTAAACTCTCTTTTGTCCAGTCCTCCTGCACCACATCCCGCCACCGCCTGTACGGCGTCAGCATCTGGTTCTTTGTCGTGTCATCCAAAACCACCGCCACCATTCCGCGGCTGCCGCTCCGGATGGCGGTATCAGCCTTCCGCTGAAAGCTGATGATGATCTCCGGTAATCCCATCCCTGTTCCTCCAATCTACCTCTAATTTTGTTCCCACCGGCTCCGGTACCTCAAAGGGAACCGTGTCGGTAAATGCCATGGTCATCATATAATGCCCGATGTCGTCTGTGACTGCCATCTGGCTGCTGCAGGTAAACGCCCTGTCCCCGATCCTGAAAAACGGGCTAAAGATCCCGTCCAGCCGTTCCAGCATGGCATAGATCTTTTTATTTGACGTGTGCAGCTCCTCCATGTAGGAAATGTCCACAAGGATCTGCTTGTCCCGCCACATCCCGGCAGCCGCAGCCCCATAATTTAAGGGCGTCAGCTGCACATGCAAAAGCGGAAAGCCTTTCGCCTGTGTCACATCCTCGCCCGTGATATTTTCCACGTCCGTCCCAGACCGCAGCAGCCTTATGATACCGGCGCGGATCTCTTCCAGTGTCATGTCATCCTCCCATGCCCTTTTTCAGGACGTCTGCCATCTCCTGCAGGTCATCCGCCATGTAAGTGTCCTTATATGCCGCGACCCCCTGCTCCAGCATATGCCGCCCGTCCGTTTTCCCTACCGTCTTGCCGTGGGATACAATCCGGTGCCCGTTGTTTACCGCCTCTGCATAGTCCGCGTCATTTTCAAGGATGATCACTACATCATTCCCCCGCTTTTCTGCCGATGAGCGCCAGCGCCGTCTCAGGTTGCCCGTTATGACTGGCGTTTTCCGCTTGACCTCCCGGACACATTTCTGTCCCATGCGCCCGGCAACGGTCAGCACTTTCCCGGACTCCCATGCGTTCAGCCCCCGTTCAAAGGCACGCTCCAGATCCTCCAGGCTCCTCATGCCAGCCCCTCTGTCTGGAGGGGCGTCTCCCCGTGGGAGATATAGGCAAAGGTCCTCCCGGTCACTCCCTGAACCGTCTGCCCCGCCTCCGTGACCACCACTGCAATGTCATTGTCCTCCAGCAGGATCCCCTGGGGCGTAAACAGCACAGCGCCCATCTGGCGCTCGCTATAAAACTCCTGACGGTCCGGCTTATTGTTCCCCGACTGGCTCAGGGCGCAGAGGACGTCTTTATAGACTACTTCCTCCAGTTCAACGCTTTCTTGCGTCTGCGGGTCCCTTCCCAGCCGCTTCCGTACCACCGTCAGCCTGTCGTGGTACGTTTTTTGCAGCAGATCTGCTTCCTTTTTTCCTCTCATTCTTAACCGCCTTCCCTGCCGTCTTAAATTTTAAATCTTCAAACCTCATATCCGCCTCCCCCTACAGGACGCGCAGCCTGCGGAACTTACAGCAGATATCCCGCTCCTCCTGCGACATGTCATCCTGCGATATGGCCGTTCCATAGGTGATCTGGGTATCCCCCCGCTTGATTGCCGCCACGTTGTCGCCATTGTCCCGCTCAAAAGCACGCTCGACCATGTGGCGTACTACATATTCCAACTGCCACGGGAATACGTCGCGGTTGCAGAACAACGTGACCGCCGTTACTGCATCCTCCAGCATCAGGCGCAGGACCGGGTCGTTTTCCTCCCCGGCCACACCGATCCTGAGCTTTACTTTTTTCAGCATTTCTTCCCAGTCAATCGTTGCTGTCATCCTTTTCTGCCGTCTCCTTTGTTTTCCCCCGGTTAGAGCCTTTTCCTGATGCTTTTTTCTCCCCTGCCTGTACCGCTTCTGCAGGAGCAGCTTCTTCCTCACCGGATCCTTCCGTCCCTTCCTGTGCTGTAGGATCAGCCCTCCGGACAGGATCCTCAACAAATCCCTTTTCCTTCAGCTCTGCTGCCTCTGCCTCACTTGCTGCATAGTGCACCATGTTCAGCCTTCTCATCCGCTTCTTCATCCTACTGCCTCCGCATTTACCAGACATCTTTCATATCTCGTCTTCGGCAACCAAAGCTCATGGTACCGGCGGTATCCGATAAACCATGCGTCCGCTTTCTGGAAAGTATCCGGGTCAAAGATTTTCATCTTATCCTGCTTTGTTACTGCGATCGGTGCATTCTGGGGTGTAATAATCCAGTTGATGTCCTTTGCAGCTTCATCCGGTGCAAAACCGCCTTTTTCCTCTCCGCCGCTCTTACCATCGCGGAATACATAGGCAGTCTTCATCCGGGCAGAGGGCACCGGTCTGAGATAGCAGTTGTCGATCTGGTTCAGGTTCGTCTGGATTTTCCCTGCCGTAAACTGTGCTGCATTGACCACTTTCTGGTACTTCGCATTTTTTTCCAGTCTCGACTTAACCGCCTGACGGATGGAAATGACCAGTGGAATCTCCTCGCCGATCACATCCCTTACCTTTGCGATATCATCCATCAGCGCATCCCAGAGAGTATCATCTGCCACGGTATAGTCCGTGTTTTTTCCACCCTCCTTTAACAGCGCATACAGCTTAGAATAGCGGTATGCATCAATTTCCGGTACGACCTGCTCTTTCTGGAAAAGGCTCACCACACGAGTTGCGTTTGCGATAAAATTGGTTTCGTTGATGTCCATCGCATCCAGCTGGAAGGACGTTCCACGGTCCTGGGTCATGGTGTAATCCTCAAATTTCAGGGTCACGGAGCCATCTGGATAACCTTTGTCCCTGTCATAATCCTTTAAGCCGGTCACTTCCATCTGCGGCATTTTTACCTTGTTGCCACCGTCATACTGTACCTGTCCTGCATTCGCATCCATCCAGTTCGAGGTCAGCGCTGCCTCTGCCGCATTGTCCAGGATAGTCTGGAGCTGTACTGCATACTCTAATGTGTTTAATGCCATGTCTTTTTCCTCCCCTTACGCCATGTATTTCTCAATCTCGGATTTCATGCTTGTCCCGGACTGGCTGCCATTGCCGCCCTGCGGCGTCTTACCTGCCAGACGCTTTTCCACCTGCGCCTGTACCGCAGCGTCAAACTTTGTTTTAAAGGCGTCTGCATTCGCTTTGGTTTCCTTTAAGTCGCTGCCAAGGAGCATGTCCAAGAACTCTGTCGGGATCTGCTTTTCCGCCAGCACCTCACGGGCATCCGCCTTCAGCTCCCGGCGGGCAATGTCTGCCTCCCGCTTTGCCATCTTCTCCTCCGCCTGCTCCTGCTCATACTTTTCCTTGGCATCCTTGTCCATGCCCGCCACTTTCAGGGCCTCAGCCACTGCCGCTTCCTGTGCTGCTTTCTGGCGCTCGATCAGGTCGTCCACATATGCCTGGTTATAGGTCCTTGCCGCAGCTTCCGGCTTCTCCTGCACTGTGCCCTCTGCCGCCTCCGGTTTTTCCCCGGTCTCAGCGGCGGTTGTCGTTACTGTTTTTTCTTCTGCCATTTGGTTGTCCTCCTAAAAATTTGTATATAAAAAGGACTACACGTTTTGCGTGTAATCCCTTTCCTACCACATAAAGTTTTCAGTTCCTCTGTTCTAACTTTTTTCTTCTTTCCATCTCCCGCTCAATGAAAGCAAGGAACTCTGGATCATTCTTCTCTTCCTCACTTACCTCACAATGCCCTATGACCTCTGGTTTCGGAATATCCTTCCATCTGGGATGGGAAAAAGGAGCCGCTTTTTTCTCACTCATGCCTCTACCTCCATAATGAAAATCACACCATTTTGCTCTACAATATTTTCTACTTTAAACTTGCTGCCTCTCTTATATAATACCTCTTTTTCAGCAGTATTCAATCCAGTCAGATCCTTCCCTTTGGTAGACTTCCGGTAAATCATCACGTTTGCAGTAGGATTATATCCTTCTTCTGTGGAACAGGATGTATATTCTTCGTAAATAATTTCCCTACCAATTTGGTAGCTTCCTAAAAAAGCCTCTAAATCAGCAATGTCCAGACACCTGATTACTGTCCCCTGATAATCTGCAAGTTTATCCAGTGCCCCATCCAACTGTTTAACCAACGTATCCTCTCTGACCGTCAGTTTCCGATTATTACGAAGTGCATCATTGATTGTGTATGCCTCAAAACTAATATATTGGTTCAATGCCCTTTTTTCCTCATAGGTCATCAATGCCTGCCCATCGCTATGCTTTTTTGCCCACTGCTTGTAGGTCATATCCGCTGGGACTTCATAATATTTCCCCGCCCCATCCTTCGCGATTCGGCTGGTCGTTTTCTTCTTCTCCTCTTCCCTCGGGAACCAGACCACCGTAGTGCTGCGGCAGTTCGGGTGCATCGGCGGGTAGTTCTTCCCCGGCATGGCGTCCCTGACCTTGAAGTGTTTCCCATCCAGCTCCCGGCATATCTCACTGGTCCTCCCGTCCAGCGTTGCCAGAAATTCATACCATTCCACGCCGCATTCCTCGTAGGCGTCCTTTGTCGCCTGCTCATAGATATACGCCGTCTCCGTCCTTACAAGGCGCTTTGCGGCGCTGTAGGCAACACCCATCCTGTTCTGTATCCGTGCCGCCATCCGCTCCAGGCTCTCGCCCCGGATCAGCCCGACCACCAGATTCTCCCGGAGGTCTTTTGCAAAATGTTCGCAGTGCTGGTACAGCGTCTTGGAAAAATTCCGGCGGTCATACCGGTTCAGGATCGCACGGTCAACCGCCTCACCGGAAGGCTTCACGAAATCATACCCGAACCCCACATGCTGCTGTGTGTTATACACCTGCCTGTAATAGCCGTCTTCATATTCGCTGTGCAGGTACTCATACAGGTTCTGCTGATTTTTATCATACAAATCCAACAGCTTCCGCTCGATCTCGACCTGCCTAAGCTCCAGATAGGAGATCTGCCCGCGCTTTGTATACGCCGCCATCCTGTCTTCCAGCTCCTTATGCTGCTTTTCCAGCGCTTCAATCACTTCCTCCGGCAGCGTCCCCTTCCCTGCCCGGATCTTTTCCCGCAGCTCCATGGACTCTCGAATCATGCCCTGCCAGTCGATCTTTTTAAAGTCCGCCCCACGGATCAGCCGCCGCGCCTCCGCGATGGAAATATCCTGCTGGTCTGCAAATTTCCCATACAGCTTTTCAATTTCCTGCTGGATTTCCTTTGCCGCCTGCGCATACAGCGCCTTCTGGTTCTTCTGCAAAAACTTCTCCGCGTTATTGACATCCCTTGCCTTGTCCTTCAGGACGCGCTTATCCCAGTATCCTTTCTCCTGCCTTTTCCCCATGGTTTACCGCCTGTCATACCACTGCCATCGGTATCTGCTCCTCATCGGCAGCCTCCTGCCGGATCCGTAACAGCTCCTCCTGTGCATCATCGACGATCGATCCCGGCAGCATCCCCAACTGCGTCTCATGGGACACGATCCCCTCCACCTGACGCGCATTACTGATAATGTCCGCATCGTTGTCGATGAAATTCCTCTCGTATTTCTGCTCCACGCTGTCCGGGTCCCAGTCCTTGTTCATCTTTGTGTTCAGGTATTCCGTCAGCATCCTGATCAGCTTCGTCTGTGCAGAGCGGAAACAGTTTTCCTTCATGAGCGCCAGCTCCTCCACGCCGATCAGCTTATACTTGATCGCGATCCCCGACAGGTTCCCGGCAAAACTCTCGTCCGACAGCGCCGGTACCTGAGCCAGAAAGAAAATATCTTTATACAGGCGGTTTTTATAGTTCTCTGTTGCCGTGTCATTGACATTTTTGACCAGCCACCCTGCCTGCCCGTTCTCGTCCAGCATCAAAAGCTTGTTTTTCCGAAAGTCCCGAACCGCCCTTGCGCCGTCCCCTTCGCCATCTTCCCCGGTCAAAGCCGCCTCCACAATCTCGCTTGCGCCCTTGATCCACAGGTAAGCGTCGGTAAAATATTCCATGTCATTGCCAGTATCCGACTGTGCTTTATCATACGCATCCACAAGGGACGTATGAGGTTCATAATCCCCCTGCTGTTCCTCATTGTTCCAGAACACGATCACCGGGATATCTCCCATCAGATGCGCTTCCTTTGGGTTCTCCGGCATCGGCGTATAGTTTTTTACACCATTTTCCCGCTTGAAATGGTAAATAAACGTATCATCATACACATCCGCATACTCACACAGCAGCGTATTGTCAATGTCGTAATCTTCCCAGATATGAACCGCCGCCTCCAAAAACTCATCCAACGATGAAGAATAGACCGGGATAATCGTTTCCGCATCCATCTTTTTGATTCGCAGATCGCCCTTTTCATTCAGGAACATCAACAAAAATCCAATTCCCTTTTTACTGGCTTCCTTGGATACCGCAAAATTCAGGCTGTCGATATAATTTCTCTGAAACAGATTTTCCAATGCCTCCTGATATTCATTGTCCTCCACGATGTATCCCAGCGGTTTTCCTGCAAAATAGCTGGTCGCCATATTTGTGATATAGCGGCAGAAGCCGTGCGCCAGCCTGTTGTTCGGCTTACCGTCCGTCATCGTCCGCTTTAAGATTTCCGTCTTTACCTCATAGTATTGCTGGTCGCGGATAAAGCGCGGGACATACTCCTTTTTGAACCGTTCTACCAGTTTTGTCAGAAATTCCGGATCCAGCACCTGATCCCTGCGAAATTTATACATATCTCCTCCTACAGCCCAAGCCGACTCTTTTTCCCGACCCTTGCTTTCCGTTTTCCCTTCACATCCCCGTTGAGCAGCTCCACAAATCCGGTCAGTGCATCTTCCGCATCGTCATGGTCATTTTTACCCTTACGCTGGTACCTGCTGACATGCTGTGCAAAGACAGGCCACCGCTGTTTCCAGTCTGATGGCATGATGACCTGCTCCATCACGTTTGATGCATTCGTCAGTATCCTCGTTCGCTTGTTTTTGGACTGGTGGAACCATGTGACCGAACATTTATGGCAGTGCAGCTCCTTTAAGTTCCTGATCACGTTGCGGGCAAAGCCCCGGCCACCATTGTTCGACTCTATGAGGCATTCCCGTACACCCGCAGCCTGCAACCGCCGCGCCGTCTCCGGCTCGGTCACTTCCATCGGCTCATCCGTATAGTAAATGTCCGTCACATAACCATAACGTCCAATCTGCCCGCCTGAGATACTGCACAGGCTGTCAGCCCCTTCATCCGCCGTGTCAGTATAGTTCAGGAATTTCTCGAATTTGTCCAGATCCAGCACGTCATAGGTCTTGAACTCCCCGTACAGTGCGCCCTTCTTGTCCACGGGCACCTGCATATAGTTCGCGCCCCAAATCTCCTCATCCAGCGTCTCACGTTTCTGCTGCAGGTCTTCTGTCGGGTACAGATCCTCGCAGGTGCTGACCCCTTCCGGGCTGTCCTCCGTAAGCGCCGGAATCTTTAACTCATAACACTGATCCGGAAATTTATCCATGACACGCCCGGCAAGATCATCTGTTGCCCACCGGGTCAGTACGATGATACACAGTGCCCCCGGGAGCATACGGGATGACAATGTGTTTTTGAAAAAGTTCCAGTGCTTTTCCTTCACGGCATCATTGACAGCTTCCTCCGCGCTCTTAATCGGGTCATCAATAATAATAATGTTGCCACGCATACCAGTCAGCGTACCGTCAAAGCTGGTGGCAAGGTAGCTGGTATAGCTCCCTTCAAGACTCCACTTCATGACGCTGCTGTCTCCGTACTTCACTTTCAGCCCCGGGAAAAAGCTGCGCGTCACATAGGATTCCTCCCCTGGCGTCTCTTCCTCCAGGATCATGTCCTTTGCCGTTCGGGAAAACTCCGGCGCGATGATCCCGTTATAAGACACCGTGATCACCTTGTTCTTCACATCCTGCCCATAGCACCAGTTCACAAAGTTCGCCAGCGTATAGGACTTCCCGAATCCGGGCGGCAGGTTGATGATCAGATATTTTATGGGTTTCCCTGTCTTTTCACTGACCAGCCGTTTCTCATAGGCCGCCTGCAGTGTGCCGCACAGTGTTCCCTGATACTCCCGCCCCGGTTTATAGAAATCCGGTTTCCGCAGCTCGCAGAATGTCCGGAAATCCTTCCGCCCTGCTGCAAGGTTTTTGTCCCTGACGGAATCCCTTTTATTTAATTGCTCCTTAAACTGCTCCGCCAGACTGCCATTCATCGTGTTTAAACCTCTTTTTAAGCAATTTAAAAAGGAGCTTTAAGCCCCTTTAATGATAGATCTCCCTTGATAATTCCAATGCCGCAAGGTCATGCTCTCTCCGCATTGTCTCTGCGGTCACTGCCATAATCCCAGATACCGCACGGTACTGCCGTTGCTTCTCCGTCTTATATTCCCGACGCCGTGCTGCACTTTCCCGCTTCCGCCGCGCCTTTTCCTCGGCATATCCCGGCAGCGTTTTTAAATACGCTGATATGCTCTGCCGTGAAACCTCCAGAAGCACCGATATGTCCTCGACCCGCAGGCCGTCATTCCAGTACGCTGCAGCCTTCTCTTTCCAGCTTTCCATTTCTGTCCACATCCTTCCGGGCGCAGTAAGGCTACTGCATGTTTTTTTACCGCCTTAAAAACCGCTTTAACCGCCTTAAACAGCCCTTTGATTCCTCTTTGTGCCACAATCCCCTACCTGAGCCATAAAAACAGGAAATGCGCCCGTTTTTCCCTACTGTCTGTCACTGCATCCGCGTCAACTCTTTTTCCGTGTTTTCTGCCAGCTCCAGAAGCTTTGCAGCGATCTCCGGATAGTTCTGCCCGATCTCTGAAAATACCTTTTCCTTCAGTAGGTCCATCGCCACATGTACCGCGCCCTGTTCCTTGCGCGCTTCGATCTTTAACTTCTCGTTGGATACCTGCGCCCGCTGGAGCGATGCGATGCTCTTTGCTGCCTCCGTGCGCTGCTTTGCGTCCATGCTGTCATCCACCAGCGCCTCCATAATGATCTGGCTCGCCAGTAGGTTGTTTGCCTCATGCAGCTCCGTTGCCGGACGGTCTACATTATCCTCCGCAAGGAGCTTTGCAAACTCTTTTGCAACCCGGACGCTCTCAAACTTGTTTAAAAATTTCCTGCCGTACCGTCCGACACTGGAAAGATGGACCTCCTCCCCCTGCCTTTTTAACCACTCTGACACCTCTTCATAGGTATCCCCGGCCAACAGGCGGTTTTCCACTTCCTTTTTCAGTTCCGGCGGCAGGTTGTCGATCTTTCCGTGGCTCCTGTTCTTCTGCTCCATCAGTCAACCCCCGCAACATCCGGGCCGTTGCCCTCCAGATAGTCCGTCCCCTCCGGGGACAGCCGCACGATGCACCGGCTGATCCCCAGCCTCCGGTTCTCTACCATCTCCTTATGCACCAGCCCTTTGCCCTCCAGATAATCCACCTGCCGCATCAGCTCCTGGTCCGTCAGGTCATGTCCGGTCTTTCTAAGCGCCGCCTTTAATACCGGAGTACCGGCGCCGTAAGGCTCCGCCTCCCTGCACAGCTCCATGATCTCCCTGCGCACAATTTCCTTCCCTGCCACGTTTAAAATCTCATTCATCGATGATGACCCCCATATCCTCAATATCGCCTTCCGCAAGGTTTACCCCCGCAGGTGTCAGCCAGATCGTCCCGTCCAGCCAGTTGTCTTTGTTCACTTCCACATGGATATACCGTTTCCCTTCGCCGCCCAGGTAATAGATTGCCTTCCGAAGTTCCTCCTCCGTCACAAATCCCCTGATCCTGAGATAATTTTTCAGGATGGCGATCCTGATGTCCGTCCCGTAATTCTGGTATAGCTTTTCAATTACGTCACCGCGGAGCACCTTGCGCTCCGCGACCTGCATTTCATTCACCTGTTCTCCCCCACCTTCTTCTCGATCTTATCCAGTCGTCTGTCCACACCGGCAAACCCGTTTTTGATTACGTCCAGCGATTTGGTCATATTCTCCATCCTCTCAGAGATCCGGTCCATGTTCAGCATCAGGATGCTTTCCCGCTTCTCTGACTCCTTCCGGAGTAGTTCCTCCCTGCGTTGCGCTTCCTGCCTGAGCAGCTCCTCCCGCTGGGCATTTTGCGCAATCAGCATATCCTCCCGTTCCCGGATTGTCCGGTTTGCCGCCTCTATTTTCTCCTGTGCATCCCGGTAGGTGGCCTCAATCTGCCGCCTGCAGTCCTCATATGCCGCTGTAACCTTCTTGTCGCTGTCCTTATCCTTCCGTAGAAAGTGCATCACGAAAAGGATCAGCAGCGTCGCTGTCACGCCCAGGTCAATGACCAGTTTTGCAATCTCCGTTGCCGCGATCCCCTCTACCATCCTGCTCTCCTAAATAAAAAAATTACAGTGTCTGGGTTTCCCCTTTCACTGTAATCTTATCACACGCCTATTCTTTCGTACTTTCCACAAAAGACAAATTTCTGGACTGCTAATTCCTATACTTTTCCTGCTGGAATGCCGCCGCTTTCACTGCGGCACATGCCGCCCCGGCGGCAAATCCCAAGACAAGGAGCGCAACCTTTATCATAAGTACCATCCTTTCATTCACATTTTTCTTCTGACCGCAGCACCCCACTTCGGACTGCCCGATACTTCATTCCGGTATTCCCGGATCTCTTCCCGGCTGATAATCCCTTTATCCACCAGCAGCCTCAAAAGCGCCTGCAGGTCAATCCCCGTCTGAAGGATCATAGCCTTATTCTTCAGATCTTCCTCCGCGCCCTCCAGATCCGAAAGCTGTTTTGTCTTTAACATGGTGTATCTCCTTTCAAATCCCCAAATCTGCAAAGGACATCTGGCCGGGCAACTGCCCGCCACGGCCCAGTCTGTCCCCCACGATCTTGTATATCGTACTTTTGGATACCCCGTACTTCTTTACAAGCTGGTCTACATTGCTGCCGTCAAACTCCCTGTAAATCGCATTATAAGTGCGGTTTTTGAGCAGTTCACGCCGCTGCGGGATGTAGATGCTCGTCCCCCCGTAAGTATCCGACAGCCTTAACAGGTTGTCGATCCCAATGACCTCCGCATACTGCCGGTGCTGTTCCTGGAGGTCATCCAGCGTCAGTTCTTCATTCTTTTTTGCCATCAAAACCTCCTTCCCGGCGATGCCGCTACTTTGACGTCTCCGACCTCTTTCTGGCGGCTAACGCCTTCAATCCTTCAATGACACGGCTGGCGGTCTTTCTGGTCATCCAGCGGGAATCGTCCAGCCCATACTGTTTTTTCACAAATCCATCCAGACGCTTCTTATCCGGCTTCCCGTCCTCTAAGACCCATTCAAGCTGTGCCATTAGGCATTCTATGTAGCGTTCCTGCCTCCAGCTGATCCGGTCGCCTGCCGCATAGCCCTTTTTCCCTTCCATGGCGTCGATCACCTTCACTGCCTCCATGACCGTCAGGTCCTTCAGGCTCTGCTTTTCCGTCAGCATGCTGACATATTCATGCAGCAGATCGTCGTCCATCCCAAGTTCCCGTGCCAGTGCATGGATCTTCCGCTGCTGTGCCGTTGTGACCTTATTCATGACGCCCTCCTATTCTGCCGGATCAGAGAGTTCCTCCCGGTTTGTTTCATACCAGAAGGTATCCTCCTTTTTCAGGGTTCCGCCGACTGAAAGGATCGTCTTCTCATCATAGGTCTTTAAGATATCCTTGTTTACGCTTTCCTTTACCGTGATGCAGTCCCCCATCCCGTACTTTTTCAGGGTCTTGATCACTTTTTCGACCTGCTTCGGGAGCATCAGCTTCGTGGACATCCGGAATCCTACTTTACCGAAGTCCATTTCCCGGCTCTTGCCCTTTAGCTCCGCCTTGTTCAGCGTCACAAACTCCTTGACCTGCAGCTCCAGCTTCTTGATGTCATCCCGGTACGGCACAGCCTGCTCCGCCGCCTGCTCCTTGATGTCCGCGATCTTTTTTCCCATGTCTGCCTCGATCAGTTCCAGTTCGATCTCATTGTCGCGGATCAACTTTAATGCCGCATTTACTTCGTCCCAGCTTTTTAGGGACGGATCCTCCATCCTTTTCCTTGCCATTTTTCTTCCTCACTTTCCATGTTCCCGCTCCATCTGGGCGGACATCTGCAGGACGCCCTCCGCATATCCGGACATCCCATATCCCAGTTTCCCATAACGGGCGACTGAAGTGCTGTCCCCGTTATACTTCATCAGAACCATCCCTGGTTCCCCGTACTCCTCAAACAGCTCCGCCAGATAATCGGCAGCCACAGTCATGTTCTGTCTTGGGTCATACAGATCCGTGACACCCAGCTCCTTCATCCTGTCCCGGTGCCATTTTTCCGATACCTGCATAAGCCCCTCACAGCCTCCGTTGCTGGCATTCTCCTCGTACCGGCTCTCATGCCATGCGATCGCCTGCAGGAGCTCCGGGCAGATGCCATAAGCCCCGCCGATCTCTTCCGCAAGCGCATACACCTCGCTGTCGGCCATTGCCTGTGCCTGTACCGGCACTGCAAGCATCAGGGCGGCGCATACCGCCGCAATCCTTTTCTTCATGTCCACCATCCTTCCTGTCCGCTCTGCATTTCCACGGGCTTGCGACCGTCCCCTTACGGGGGCTGCATTAGACAGGGGCACAAGGCCCCTACGCTCCGATGTTCATATCCCTCATTACTTTTACGATCCCGGCTTTGTCGATCTTCCCATACACTGCCGCCGTGTTTACAAACACATTTACCGCACCGCGCAGCCCATAGTTGGTGTGTGCAATCCCGGACAGCAGCCCAAGCGCCCCTTCATCCAGCCCATAAGGTCCGAAGATGTTCCGGATGTCCTCCGCCGTCAGGCTGTTCGTCAGCACCTGCTTACGCATGCCGACACGGGAAAACAGCTGAGCGAAGTCTGCCTTCCCGCTTCCCCGCAGTTTGCTGTAGATCTCTTCATTCCCGACCAGCGCGATCCCGATGCCGGATTCATCTGACACGCAGCGCAGGTGGTTCAGCGCCCGCACAGTCAGGTGCTGCGCCTCGTCGATCACCAGCACCCTGCCGCTGTTGCGCAGCTTTGCGACGATATCGCGGGTGATCTTCCGGTCACCCCGCTCCCGGACGCCCAGCTGCTCCGCGATCAGTTCGTTTACCCCAGTCACGCTGGCATAGGTCGGGGAAATCGTAATGCCCAGCGCAAGGCTGTTGCGCTTCATGTACTCGCGCACCGCAAAGGTCTTTCCCACCCCGGCGTCCCCGTATACCACGGCCACCGTCCCACGCAGGTGCGCGTATGCAATCGCGTTCGTCACGGTACGGCTGACGGAAGTTTCCACAAAATCCGGCTCCTTCGGTGTGACCGCTTTCTTTTCATGGATCTTTGCCAGCTCCTGTACCTTCGGGATGATGGCGTGGGGCGTTTTATACGTCCCCGCGAGAAAGCTGCTGACCAGTCCACCGGAAACGCCCAGCTCCGCGGCAACCTCCACCTGCTTCCTGCCGTTCTCCTCCATGTACTTTTTTAAAAATGCAACTGCCTGTTCATAAGTCATCGTGAGTTCTTCCATTATCCTATCTCCTTATCCTTCTTTTGCTTCACGCAGCCGTCTGACTGCGTCCGTATAGTCGATTGATTCTGCCTGCCCGCCGCCAACAGCCTGCGCCAGCCGTTTTTCCTGCGCCTGCTTCAGCTCGATGATCTTTGCGTTCGGCTGTTCGCCGCCTTCTTCTTGGTTCTGTTCTGCTTCCCACATCAACAGCTCCAGTTCGTTCTGTGCCTGCTTCACGTTCTGCTCTTTCCATTCCTTTACCGTGCGCTCGTATTTCCGCTGCTCCTTCATGGCAGCCGCCACCTCTTCCTTCTTCGCAAAGTAGCTTAAGGATGCCACCTGCGCCGCCGTGCAAAGAAACCTGTCCTGCTCATCGTATACACGCACTTCCTGCAGGTTGTCCGGATCATACCGCAGATAAACCTTTTCCCCAAAATGGTAAAAGTTCAGTTTCTGGCTATTGTACGGAATCTTCTGCCCATGCAATTTCAGGAATACTCCTTCCCGACCAACTTTCTGCATCCGGGTATTCCGCAGCATCATCAAGTTTAACTGGTCTGTGGTCGCCACCCGCTTCTCCACTAGACAGTCCGCATATACCTGATCCGGCGTTCTCCCACGCATCCCGATGCCGTTGTGCTTATGCCTGTTAAAGATGCCTTCTATGTACTTGTCCACAAACTGCACGAACTCCGGCAGCATCGTAAAATTTTCCGCATCCTTCCCGGTCTTTTTCAGACGCTCCGGACGTTCCATGATCGTTCCGCCCGTGTATCCCTCGAACATCCTGGAAAAATCCTCCTTTACGTCGCGGAATGCCCGTTCGATGATCTTTGCCCGCGCGTTCCGTACCATCGCTGTCCGGAACTCGATTCCCAGGTTGTCCAGGATCGTCGGCGCTTCGTGTTCGGTGGTGGCTGCAGCTTTCCGGAAGCCCCTGCCGCCGATGTCAAAGGTCAGGAACTCCCGGCCGTTATCCGAAAGGATCTGCTTCGGGATTCCATACTTTTCGATCCCGCGCCGCAGGGCGATCAGTGTGGCGTCGGAGCACGGGTTCATGGTCACATACCAGCCCATAAACTTCCTGCTCCGGACATCCTGGAAGGCGGTGAGATATACGCGCACCGGTTTTTTATGCTCCCCATCGTTGACAAACACATCAAAGGTGTGGTTATCGCAGACCCAGATGTCGTTGCTGTAAAAGTCTGCCTCATCGTATTTCCTGCGGATAAACGGCAGCATCTTGTCCTTCAGCGCCTTTTCGCCCTGTCTGCAGTAGACCACTACCGCAGGCGGGACGCTCCGCATGATCTCACGAGTAAAGGTATTGCTCGCCGCCAGCGGCAGGTACTCCGCTTCCTTCCCTTCGTGCCTGATCCATGTCTCCGTCATCCGCATACACTTGGCAACCGTTTTCTGGGACTCATCCAGATAATAGCTGCTGAAGATATCAAATACCTCCGGCGGGATCGCCCTATGGTGGTTCTTATGCTTGCCCCTCCTGTCGATCAGCGCCGCCTCCCCCTTCTCCCGCAGCGCCTGCGCCTGTCTCTGGAGAATCCGGACTGAAAAGTGGAACTCCGGGTACTTCTTACTGATGTAATCAACAAACTCTTCGTCCCGCTCCTTCTTAGGCCCCCCCTTTTCCCGGTATTCCTTCCATTCGTCAAGGATGTTCTTCCACTTGGCAACTTCCTGCCGCTCCTCCCAACTCATCTCCTCCAGCGTGATCGCCTGCAGCTTTGGCTTCGGCTCCGGCGGTGGTTGGTTCAGTTTTTTCTGCCGTTTAATGTACTTTTTCTGTACCTTGAGTTCGCAGGCTGCAAGGGGAATCATGTATGATATCCCGCTCAATCCTCCACGCGCCACTTCTGTTCTTTCTTCCGCTATTAACTTTCCATCTGATATCAGCTTTCGAATATATCTTTCCGAACATCCTTTAAATTTTGCATATTCTGACACAGATAAATATTCCATAATTTAATCACCTTCTTCTTTACAGCTCAGTCAAGTTCTGGTACACTTGATTTGAGTTCTTTTATAACTTCTTTACGAAAAGTCGCTTTCTCTGCCAAGGAAGCGGCTTTTTTAATCTTCTATTTGTTCCCGTCCGGTAATCTGAACATCCATTTCCGAAGCAATTTTCAACACCGCTTCATTTAAGTCAAGGTCATCTACTACCTTCAGCAAAGAACATACAGCTACCACAAAATCCAATCCCTCCACATTCACTAAAGAAACGGTTGCCTTATTCTCGTTCCCTTGTTTCTGCAAAGATACCACGACCGCTTTTTCGCGCATCTCCTTGTTTCCATCAGCGTCCGTAACGACTACATTTACATTTTTTTTCATTTGTTTTCCTTTCTGACCTGCCTCATCGGTGCCGGTAGGTCATCCCCGGCAGACAGGGGACTGTACCCCTGTTTCGGCTGTTTATTGACTTCTCAGTGCTGCCCTTTCTTGTTTATAAAACAACACAATTCAGATAACTTATCTAACTTTTCACTTGCTGCTTCCATCTCATTTTTTTCCAGAAGCAGCACTGTTTCCATAAGTTCTTCTATTACTCTCTTTTTTATGCGCGCCTCTGCGCTGCGCACACGCATAGGGCTATCCGGTTCAGCGCTTTTTCTCATCATGCACAATTCCGAAATGTACTTCTGGTAATCAACTTCTCCCGCTGTTCTACTTGTAAGACAGGTCAAGTCTTCAGTAGGTCTTAATGTTTCATCAATTCTTTCTTTTCTAAGCACTTCCCCATATGCAATTACCATCGGCGAATCTTTCAAGATGTCTTCAAGACTTTCTGCCGCCTCCTTAATGACATCGATCAGCAATGTACTTGTTCTTCTTTGATTCTCTGCAACTAATTTGATCATATTTTCATCCATGTATTTATCCCTTTCTGCCTCGTCTCCTTATGAGCGATTAGCCCGCAGCCTCTCAATAGCCATAGACCATTCTACTTCCAGATCGTAGTCAGGTAAGGGCTGCTCCATCGCTTCCTTTTTGCCTTCATCCTTTTGGAATGCGTAATCGATAATTTGCTTTACACACTCCCCGCAAAAATCAGCGCCCTTTAGTCTTACATTCTCTGCCTGCCACTGTCCCCTAAGCTGCTCACTGTACCGGGATACCATTAACTTATGTGATTCTTTTATTTCCGCCCCGCACTTGTCACAAAATACTCTTGTTACCTGCATATGCTAATCCTTTCTGGCCTGCCTCATCGGTGGCGGGCGGCCGGTCCCGCCAGACGGTAGAAGCTCCACCGTTTCGGCTCCATTGTAAATATGTAAGTTTTTTTCTTATTGAACTGCTTTTTCTGAAAAATTTTAAAATTTTTTATATTCCACCCAGCAATGCCAAATCTTCAAACACCGCACCCAACACAGCCATGGACCATATCAGCGCACCTATAGACAATGCAGCCAGTACCATCCATATATCATCATTCATCTTTCGCATCTTCCATCAAATCCTCCATCGTACAGCCCAGCATCCTCGCGATTGCAAGACCTAAGATCATGTTCGGGATCTTCGTTCCCCTCTCAATCTGGGCAATCATGGGTTGAGCCAGTGACAAGTTTTCCGCCATCTGCTTCTGTGTGATTCCCAGCTTTTCCCGTCTGTTCTTTATATTCATACCAATATTCATCTTTTTCCCTTTCCTCCTTATATATAACTGTGGTAATATTCGTATATAAAAATATAACCATAGTTATTTTATCTCATGTTCGTGAGTTTGTCAATTATCTTTCTCACGTTTGTGTGTTTTTTGAAAGGAGATTATATGAACTCAAATCATATATTTTGGGATCGATTTTACTCATTATGTTTAGAAAAAAATACCAAGCCTAACCCTGTGGCCAAAGATTTAGATATATCCTCTGGTGTTTTAACAAAATGGAAAAGCGGTACTTCCTTTCCTAATGGAGAATTTCTGATTAAAATAGCAAATTATTTCGGTTGCAGCATTGACTATTTAGTTGGAATTTCTGGTATTAAGAATCCTCACAAAAATGAGATTCCAGAAAAGGATATGATACTGATTAGAAAATATCATCAACTAGATTTATCTAACCAGCAGGAGATTTCTATGCTTATAGATTTGAAAATTCAACTTCAAAGAAGCAACATGGAAGCATCATCCCCTTCAGACGATAACTTAAATCTTGCTTAAAACTTTTTATAATCAATTAAATCTTGCATTTTAAAAGTCACTTTTACTATGTATTTATCCCTTTTTTCACAAATAGTAACTTCTCGTTTTTAGATTGCGGATCTAAACTATCTTACATTTAATAAGGAAATCATTCATTTCATTACATATTCTTTACCAGTTCCGCAATCCTAAGTCAAAATACTGTTTTTCCTTATAGATACAGCAATTTTTGATTGCGGAATCAACATTCTTTTTTGAATGTATCAGTTCCGCAATCATCCTAATATCAGTTTTTCAAATTTTAAATTTATTTTAAATGAATGTTTAAAACTGCTTAAACTCAATGTTTTTCATAATTTAATCTTTTTAAGAATTTTATACATAGAAAAAGCAGGAGTACTCCTCCTGCTTAATCTTCATTTTTTCTTATCCATTTAAAATGACACTTATCCCTGTATGTTCTCCAGATTTTCTTATATATTCGGGGTTTTTCGTCTTTTTCCGGTATTTCTCACTTTCTCTCTTTTATGTCATTCTTCCTATACATTCACACACTTTTCAGCCGGATATAGCGAAGCTGTCTGGCATATTCTGCCAGATCATATTCCATACAGCGAAATGGCATCGTCAAATGCGGCTGATTCTGCGCTTCTGCTGCCAGCAAAACATAATTTTTTTCGTTCCAAAATGCCCGAATCGCATCTCTCTCCCGCCTTCTGGCAGTTGGTCTTTTCACGCGCTCTGACAATCCTTGTTGATAAAACTGCTGTACCTCGCACAGGTTGCCTGCCTGCACAACCTCCTCTCCCTGATATAGGCAACCATTGTACAGATCCGCCAATACCTCGGCACGACCCAAATACGCCGTAAATGCATCGTTTTGTTTCCCCATTCATTCCTCCTGCTTTTTTCACTTTAATCTCCATTCCGCAGGCGCTTTGCGCCGAAGGAATCGCGAGGCGAACGTCCAGTTC
>ERZ827450.500-NODE-500-length-52741-cov-4.108720_pt1 | contig 52741 bp, 35 predicted proteins | sample MGYA00519773_ERZ827450 | MGnify/ENA primary metagenome ERZ827450 (study PRJEB31778, sample SAMEA3449306) | human gut metagenome | biome: human gut; feature: human-associated habitat; material: faeces | place: United Kingdom | collected 2010/2012 ...
GTCAGGATAATGTCAGCATTCTTGCTCGTTCGCTTGCGCTGCATGACCCATGTGGTGTCTGCTGCCCCCATCAGGCCGTTTGACCCGGAAATCTGGTCGAAGGGGGTCAGACGCAGCCCGTTTACGCAGATGATGAATCAACAGAATGCAGATGCCGTACTTGTCCGCAAGGGATTTCAGCGCACTGACGTCCTTGTAGTCGCTGGCGTACATACTGCCGCTTTGGTCGCAGGAACGGACTTTCTGCAAGGTATCAATGACTACCAGCCCGGTATCCGAATGGTTGTAAAGAAAGCTGGTAATCTGTTCCTCCAAGCCTTGTCCAATTCCCGGACATTCGGTTTGCAGAATCAGCTTTTCCGGCGTATCCTAGCTGCCCACAAGCCGGAACAGGCGCTCCTGCAGGCGGTTGAAGGTATCCTCCAACGAAAGATACAGCACGGTGCGCGGCTCAATTTCCCGACCCCACACAGGCTTACCCTGTGCGACCTGCAGGCAAAGCCATAGCGTCAGCCAGCTTTTGCCCGCCTTGCTGGGACCTGCAAACAGAGCCAACCCAGCGGGAAGCAAGCCGGGGATAATCCACTTGGTGGGTGGAATCGGCGTGGACAGTAAATCTTCGGCGGAAATCACTTTCGGTAATTTTGTAGTGTACATAGCACCACCCTTTCTTTATAACATCTTGTTTCAATTATCTCATATTAACGATATTTTGTGTGTATCGGATTGTACTCTACAGTAGTAAGTTGTACGCACTGGACTGCTACACAGCCCCAAAAACGCCCCAAACGGCGTTTTTCTCTCGCAGCCGGTATCCGTGTGCGATTTGCTGCAGCCGCCCCACACAGGGCGCGGTATGCGAGTGAATCAGGTTTGATTCACTCTGGAGGTCCGCGGGCATAATGAACACTTCTTTTTGCCATTTGCTCATCTCCTTTTTTGTTGTTTCGTGTAACCCTTTTGAATACACCTTCCGGGGAGAAAAAAGAGGCCCGGAGAACTTTACCGATTTTGGTAAAGCCCTCCGGGCCTCTTATCTATTTCTGTTCTGGCGTAAGGGTACACCTTTCCCACAAATCTTGATGGAAATTCAATAAAAACTGCCCACAATTGAGAAAATCGTAACATTTTTCGACTGCGGGGGGGTGGGGTTCACCCCAAAAATGCGTTGTGATATCCAAACGCTATGCTTGCGTTACAGTTCCGCAGAGGTGCGGCAGAGGCTTTCAGCCTGCAATCCCCGGAAACACTCTCGTCAGCGAAAGTGAGTCCAAACTGGATTTCCACTGTATGCGCTCGTTATCCATTGTTTTGCTCCTTAATGCTCTTGCGGTAGGCGGCGGGGGTCTTGCCGTAGTAGCGGCTGAACACCTCGTTAAAATAGCGGTAGTCCTTGAAGCCGACCTCCTCGGCAATTTCGTAGCTGCGCTTATCGCTGTTTAACAGCAGCTCCAGCGCGTGTTCCATCCGCACGCGGTTTAGGTAATCCTTGAAATTCTGCCCCAGCTGCTTTTTAAAATAGCTGCTGAAATAGAACGGATTCATATGGATATGCTTTGCCAGCACCTCCAGCGTCAGGTTCTCGCGGTAGTGCGCGGCAATATAGTCGGTCACCTTTTGAATGTCCTTATGTTCATTTTTCTTGACCTGCCCGGCCATCTGGCCGTACAGCTCCTCCAGCGATTTTTTGAACAGCGCTTCCAGCGCCGGGTAATCGGCGGTCTCGCGCGCGGCATCCAGCAGGTCGCTGCTGCCGCCCGCGCACTGCACACCGGAGCGTTCCAGCCGCGCCTGCACCATGCGCCGGCAGACAAGCAGGTGGTAGACAGCTGCATCGGCGCGGCCATCGGTGATGGGCGGAACAGCGGCCAGCAGGTTTTCCACCGCACGGTTGAAAATCTCCCGGTCTGTCTCGACAAAGCTGGCAGCCACGGCCTCCTGCAGCGGATGCAGGGCGGCGGTGTCGGCAGGGGCCTCGCCAAACGGCGGTGCATCCATCGCAAGCACGGTATCCGGTAAGCGGTCGGCAAAATAGAACCAGCGGCAGGCATCGCGGCAGGGGGCGGTAAAGGTCGGCACGGCGCTCATCTCGGCGGTAACGGGGCTGCACACAAAGCCGACCTTGCACCGGGTGCGCTGCTCCAGCAGGGCCTGCGCATCGTGCAGCCAGCCGGTTGCCTGCGCCTGCGTCATGTTGACCAGCAGCAGGTAGCACTGCCCTTTTTTCTGGAATGCCGTCCCCTGCCCGGTCTGGCGGCAGAGGGTGTCCAGCTGGCCGAAGATCGAAAACTCGATCAACTGGCGTTCCATGGCGTTTCTGGCGGTCAGCCCCAGCGGCTGAACGGCCGTCAAAATATAGCTGGCCGGCTCCATCTCGGCCACCCGGCTGAACGCATCGGAGTAGCTGCCCGTGTCGGAGGCCGGGGCCGGGGCGCTGTGATCCGGCTGCACCGGCAGGCATTTTTCCACGGCGCGCAGCAGGTCATCCTTTTTGACAGGCTTTAACAGATAGTCCACCGCACCGTAGCTGAGGGCATCGTGCGCGTAGGAAAAATCCTGAAACCCGCTGATGAAGATGACCTTCGTGCGGCTTTGGGCGGTGTGCAGCGCCTTTAAAATTTCAATGCCGGTCTTGCCGGGCATCGAGATGTCCAGCAGTGCCAGATCCGGGCTTTGGGCAAAGATCTCCCGCAGGGCGTCGGCGCCGTTTTCGCAGGTTGCGCAGATCTCAATGCCAAGCTGCGCCCAGTCAATCAGCATCTGTAAGCCGCGGATGATGACCGGCTCATCGTCCGCAATGAGCATTTTCAGCATAGAGGTTCCTCCTGTGCAAGGTTTTGCAGGTCTGCGGGGATGGTGACCTTGACGACCGTTCCCACACCAGGTGTGCTGTACAGCGTAATGCCGTAGTCGCTGCCGTAAAGGTAGCGCAGCCGGTCATGGACATTTTTCAGTCCGATGCTCGCCCACTCATAATTTTCTTTATGGCCGGGCTGGTCACTGTCCAGCAGGGTGTACAGCTTATTCAGTGCGTCCTCGTCCATGCCGACGCCGTTATCCATGACCGTCAGGGTGACGGTGTTGCCAAGCCGCTCGGCCATAAGCTGGATATGCCCCGGGCCGTCCATCGGCTTAACGCCGTGGATAAAGGAATTTTCCACGATGGGCTGCAGAATCAGCTTGGGAATCAGGATATCTTCCAGATGTGCGCAGTCGTAGGAGAAGCTGACCTTGTTGCTGAACCGGCAGTTGAGCAGATAGATGTATTTTGTCAGAATATCCACCTCACGCCCCAGCGGCACAAGGTCGTTGACCGTGCCGATGACATAGCGTATCTGGTCGCTCAGAGCTTCAATCATATCGGCCACCATCGGGTCGTTGCGCCCGACAGCGGTCATGCGGATGACCTCCAGCGTGTTGTACAAAAAGTGGGGGTAGATCTGGCTTTTCAGCGCGTTCAGCTCCGCCTCGGTCTGCTTGATTTTGGACAGATACACTTGCTTTGTATAGGTGTCCAGCTCGGCGCTCATCTGGTTGAAGCGCTCGGTCAGGTCGCTCAGCTCATCATTGCCGGTCACGGGGATGCGCCCGGTAAAATCACCGGACTCGACCTCGCCCATGTGCTGCATAATGGTGCGGATGGGCTGGGTCAGCTTGCGGGAGAAGAACATCGAGCCGATGACAAGTGCGGCCACAGCCAGCGCGACCACCAGCCACACAGCCCGCTGCATGGCCTGTATCTGCTTTTCGATGGGGGTGCGGCTCTGGCTGCACCAGACGGTCAGCCCGTATTCGGGGATCGGCTCGGACAAGAGCATCGTACCGGCAGGGGCTGCCGCCGTCACATCCAGCGTCTCCCCCACAAGCGCCGTGTCGGAGGAAAAATAGCAGTGCCCGGCCTCGTCCGTGACATAGACGGTGCCGCCGTCGGTCAGGTTCAGCGTGGCAAACAGCTTATCGAACACATCGGTGCGCAGGTCCAGAAAGAGCGTACCCAAGTATTTTTCGTGCCCGACTGCGCCGGTAATATCGTAATAGTTGCGCCCAACGGTAAAGACATACGGCGTGCGTGAGCCGCGAAAGCCGATGTAATCCAGCGCATGGGTGGGCACAAGCACCATTTTGCGGCTTTCGGTGTCCCAATGCTCAAAATCCACCGCCCGCAGATACGCCTCGCTGTCAAACAGGGAGTTGTTGTAGTTTCCCAGCTGGTAGCTGACCACCTTGGCTGCGCCCGCCGGGGCATAGATAAAGTGGGAGGCCTCAATATCGGCGTCCGTCATATTCAGATAGTGCAAAAACAGCCCCATTTCGCGGCGGATGCTGTCAGCGACATTGTCCGCATCGGCAAAAACCTCGCCGGACAGGATTTTGCGCAGGTTGTCGTAATTGTCGTAGTCGTAAGAAAAATCCCCCTGAGAGGAATAGTTGTAGTAATAGCAGAATTTCGACAGGTCTGTATAGGTATCCAGCCGGGCGCGAATGGAATAGGCCGAGTAGGCGATCGCATCCTGATAGGCGTCCTCCAGACTGGCGCGGTACTCGGTCAGCATACGGCTTTGCAGCACGGTGACCAGCAGCACAATGGGCACAATGCCCAGCAGCATGATAACGGCTGTGAACTTGGCAAACAAACTGACGCGGTGCGGACGGCGCAGCGTATCCATAACAAAACCTCACGATGCAGCAAAAGTGGGTGCGGGCGCAGTGCCCACACCCAATTTTAGCATATTACGGCCCGTTTTTAAAGTTTTTTCCCCCCATGGGGGGAAGGCTTCTTTCCTTTTTACCCCTTCGCGGCGCCGGACATGATGCCCTTGACAAAATATTTCTGCAGGCTGACATAGATGATCAGCGCAGGCACAAGGGAAATCAGCGTGCCGGCAAAAACAATGTCCCAGCGGGCGGTGTACTGACCGACAAAGGAGTAAACGGCAACCGTAATCGTCTTGGCCTGGTTGGAGGGCAGTGCCAGATACGGCATCAGGAAGTCGTTCCAGATGCCCAGACCGTTCAGCACGACCAGCGAGGCGGTGCAGGGTCCCAGCAGGGGGAACACCACGCGCCAGAATGCCTTGAACTCGGTACAGCCGTCGATCTTGGCGGCCTCCTCGATGTCGATGGGAACGCCCTTCAAAAAGCTGGTGTACAGCAGCGTACCGAAGGCGACAGAGCCGGCAATGTAGCAGATGACGGGACCCCACAGCGTGCCGTAGATATGGAATACCTTCATCTCCTTGAACAGCGGGAACATATACAGGTGGAAGGGGATCATCATACCGGCGGTAAAGTAGGCGTAGACAAACTTGGTGGCCTTGCTCTTGTGGCGCTCAATGGCGTAGGCAGACAGCGGCACGACCAGAATGATCAGCACCTCGCTGACAACGGTCAAAAATACCGTGTGCCAGATGGCGGTGAAGAAGTCGGTCTTGGCAAACAGGTCCTTAAAGTTCTGCAGGTACAGCTCGGTGGGAAAGGCAAGGGGCGCTTTCAAAATCTCGCCGTTGCTCTTAAAGGCGGAGATAACGGCGAAATAGACCGGGTAGATGAACAGGACAGCCAGAATGACCGTGACGATAAAGCAGACGATGGGGGCAATTTTGATTTTTTTCTTAGGCGCGGTGTTTGTTGCCTGTACAGTTTGCGTTGCCATTACAGCTGCACCTCCCGTTTGCGAAGAATTGCGGACTGGATGTTATTCAGAACCAGAATGATGAACAGCAGCACCACGCCGACCGCTGTGCCGTAGCCCTGGCGACCTTCGCCGAAGCCGGACTTGTACAGCAGGTAGACGATGGTCTCTGTCGCAAAGCCGGGGCCGCCGTCGGTCATAACAGCGATCTGGTCAAAGACCTTCAGACCGTTGATCAGCGACAGTGTAAAGCAGATGGTGAAGGAGCCGGAGATCAGCGGCAGCGTGATGAAGCGGAACCGCTGCAAAGCGGATGCACCGTCGATGGTGGCGGCCTCCTGCACATCCTGCGGCACGCCCTGCAGGGCTGCCAGATAGATGATCATGTAGTAGCCGGCACCCTTCCAGATCATAACCACAGCCACCGCCCAGATGGCGATATCGGCGTTGCCCAGCCAGTCCTGCTTGAGGGCGGCAAGCCCCAGCATATCCAGCACCTTGTTGACGGGGCCGAAGTTGTAGCTGTACATGATCTTCCAGATAAAGCCGGAAACGATGCCCGAAAGAATGACCGGCAGGTAGAAGATGGCGCGGAACAGATTTTTGCCCTTGATGACATTATCGACCAGCAGCGCCAGACCGAGAGCCAGTGCATTCTCACAGATTGAGATCACAACGGTGAGCAGAGCGGTGTTTTTCAGTGCGTTGCCGAAGCGGGCGTTGGTAAAAATCTCTTTGTAGTTGTCAAAGCCGATGAATTTGATGTTGGGGTTGATGCCGTCCCACGAGGTAAAGCTGTAATAAAAACTGGATACCGTTGGCACGATCAAGAACACCGTAAACAGGATGAACGCAGGCGCAACGAACAAAAACGCCGTTGTATCAAACTTTCTTTTCTTCTGCAGCATGGCGCTGTCCCTCCGTTTCAAAGGGTGGTTGCGGATTTTGGGCGCAGAAAGGGCGCACCGCCCATTGGCAAGTGCGCCCCGGGTATCATTGCGCCTGTTGCCCCTTATTCTACACCGAGACCGGTGGTGGGGTTAAAGCTCTGGAGCGCGACATTCCAGGTTTTCTGCAGCTCGGCGGAGGCAGAATCAATATCGCGGGAGCCCTGAGCGACTTCAATGCAGGTCTTGTAGGTGAAGTTACGGAAGTCCGGGGGCAGTTCGCGGTTGCCGACTTCCTGGTTCCACATCAGGTGGGTGTAATCAGCGGTGGACAGGGCATCCAGAACGGCCTGGAACTGCTCGCTGCTGTTCATCTTCGGGTTCTCCACGGTGGTGGGGATGGCAGCCATCTGCTCACAGTACTCGCCGTAGACATCGCTGCTGAAGAAATACTTGCAGAAGGCATCGAACGCAGCCTGCTTGTCGGGATCCTTGGCGGCCTCAGCGCTCAGCGCCCAGCCGCCGGCAGTGCCGCCGCCCAGCAGGTTGACCTTGCCGTCGCGGTCAGGCACGGCAAACCAGCCGTACTCAAAGTCGGGGGCAGCCTCGCTGATCTGGCCGAACATATGCGTGCCGGAGAACATCATAGCAGACATATCGTTGACAAAGAAGGTGGTGATCTGTGCGTCGGGGGTGGAGGCCCAGCCGTCCTGTGCGAAGCTCAGCACCTCGGCCAGATCGGTGACAGCCTTCTGGTAGTTGGGGTCAGAGAAGTCCTTCTCGCCCTTGTAGCACTCCTCGATAAAGTCGGGGTCGCTCTCCAGAACATCGTTGGCGTAGCATAGGTCATACAGGAAGCCGATGTGCCAGACATCGCTGCCGCCGACAACCAGCGGGGACATATCGCCCTTATCCTTGATGGTCTGGCAGAGGGCAATGAACTCGTCCCATGTCTTGGGAATTTCCAGCCCGTTGTCGGCAAAGTACTTCTTGTTGTACATAATGCCCATGGTGTTGGCACCGGACATGGGCGCGGTGTAAGTAACACCGTCAAACTCAACGGTGGAGGTGAACAGCGCCTTGACATCCTCGCTCAAGGGGGCAACCTTGCCGGCGCGGACATACATGGCGGTGTCGCGCATCTCCATCATATCGGGGAACTCACCGACGCTGTCCTTGGTTTTCAGGAACTCACTGTAGGAACCGCCATCGCCCGGCTCGATCGTGATGGTGATGTCGGGGTTGGCAGCGTTAAAGTTGTCAACGATCTTGTTCATCTCGGTCTTGAAGTTGTCGTCACCGTCGGCAAAGACAAAGCTCAGCGCAGTGGGGGCGGAGACAACGCTTTCCGCAGCGGCCTCGGTGGAGGCGGCGGCAGAGGTGCTCTCGGCAGGGGCGGTGCTCTCCGCGGCAGAGGATGCGGAGGAGCCGCAGCCGGCCAGCATAACGGCAGCCATACCGGCGGCCATGGCAGCAGACAATGCTTTTTTCATGGTGTTTTCTCCTTTTCGTCTTTTGGTCTTTTTCATCGGGGGCGTTGCCCCTTTCGTTGTCTATATTGTACAGGATGGCAAGCGGTAAAAACAGGCGTTTTTTTAGAGCAAAGTGGGTGTTTTTAACTTGTTCTGCCAAAATTTCCCCGCCGCAAAAGCCAGTATAGTGCATTTTGCACAATCGCGCAAGGCCAGTTTGCAGCACATTGCCGTCTGTGGGGCTTTTTTGTGTACCATAAAGCTGAACGACCTTTAAATTGCCCACATTCCGCTTAAATTTCCGCCTTATTTATAGAGGTGTAAACCTGTAAGATAGAATCAGCAAAGGAGGGCAGACAATGTATGGCAAAAATCACACCGGATGACCGCGTGCTGAAACGGGGCAGCCTTCCCTTCTTCTGGCTGGGGGACACCTGCTGGAGTGCATTTACCAATATGACCGACGCCGAATGGCAGGATTATATTGTAAAGCGCGCGGCGCAGGGCTTCAATGTTGTGCAGGTCAACGCCCTGCCCCAGTGGGACCGCTGTGGCAGCACGCTGAGACTGTATCCGTTTCCCACACAGGACGGATTGCATTTTACCTATGACGGCACCTTGAACGAAGCCTATTTTGCCCGTGCCAGGCGTATGGCAGCCCTTGCCGCGCACTACGGCATCACCCTGGCAGTTGCGGTGCAGTGGTGTAATTATGTTCCCGGTACATGGGCTGCCGCAAAGCACCCGGAGAATATACTGCCCGCAGCCATGGTGGAACCGGTCATAAAAAAGATCTGCGAAACCTTTTCTGCCTATGACCCGGTGTTTTTGATCAGCGGGGATGCAGATTTTGAAACCGAACAGGCGCTGCAGCGATATCTGTGGGTTACACAGCTGGTGCAGAAATTTGCACCGGATGCGCCGTTGGCTTACCACCTCAAGGGCTGGAGTGATGCGCTGCCGCAGGAACTGGCTGATCACGCTGCGCTCTACCTTTATCAGTCCGGTCACAACCCGACCTACCAGTACACGGCGCGGACTTTAGCAGAAAGCTTCCGTGCCCGGATTCCGCAAAAACCGGTACTGAACAGCGAGCCATGCTATGAGCAGATGGGCTACAGCCGTCTGGCCTACGGACGCCATCGGCGGGAGGACTGCCGCCGTATCCTTTGGACAAGTCTGCTTTCGGGTGCTTGTGCGGGCATCACCTACGGCGCCCACGGCGTCTGGAACTGGTATAAGCCCGATATGCCGGAAAATCCCGTCAGCGGCGAGGGATTTTTGCAGGCGCCCCTTTGCACGGACGCTTTGGGGCTGCCCGGCGCAGAGGATTTCGCATTTGCCCGACGACTATGTGAGGATTGGGGCAGATGGGATTTTACCCCCTGCCCGGAGGTGCTGCTTGCCTACCGAGAGGAGATTCCCGCCGCCCGCAGCGGTGTGCGCACCATGCTGTATCTGCCCACAGCAGCACCGCTACCACTGGCAGATACCCTTTCTGTGCAAAAAATATACTTTATAGATTTGGAAACCCGAAAAACACTGCCGGCACACTGCCTGTACAAGTCAGGGGTCTTACATTTGGAACAGGCTCCCTGTTATCGGGACGCATTACTGATTATAGAAGGAGAATCACCATGCTGAATCTGAACACATCCGAAAAGAACTGGGCAAGCACCGCCGCGGCACGCTTTGAACACAAGCTGCGCGCCGTGCGGGAGCGCAGCGCCGAGAAAATCCCCAACCGCGCGGTGGACGGTGTACACAACAACAAAATATTTGAGGGGGACCGCGATGATGCCGACGGCATCTGCTGGTGGACAAACGGCTTTTGGGCGGGGATGCTCTGGCAGGCCTACCATGCGACCCATGATGACCGCTATGCCGAGATCGCCCGCTTTACGGAGCGCACGCTCGACGAGTGCTTTTCGTGCTACTACGGTCTGCACCATGATGTCGGCTTTATGTGGCTGCCCAGCGCCGTGGCGGACTACCGCCTGACAGGCGCTGCCGACGCACGCCGCCGCGGTCTGCACGCCGCCCAGCTGTTGGCAGGGCGGTTCAACCCGACGGGTTACATCCGCGCATGGAACGACATTCCCGGCTCCGACTCTGACACGCGCGGCTGGGCGATCATCGACTGCCTGTTCAACATTCCGCTTTTGTATTGGGCGAGCGAGGAAACCAAAGACCCGCGTTTTGCCAAAATTGCGATGACCCACGCCGACACCGTGGCGGCAAACTTTATCCGTGCAGACGGCAGTGTGCGCCATATCGTGGAGTTTGACCCTGAGACCGGCGCGTTTGTCCGCGATTACGGCGGGCAGGGCTACGCACAGGGCTCCAGCTGGACGCGCGGGCAGACCTGGGCGCTGTACGGCTTTGTGATGAGCTACAAACACACCGGCGCCGTGCGGTATCTGGCCATGGCGCAAAAGGTGGCTGAGTATTTTATCGCCCATATCCCGGCGGACGGGCGCATCCCGGTGGACTTCTGCCAGCCCGCCGAGCTTGCCTACTATGATGACATTGCCGCCGCCGTGGCCGCCTGCGGCCTGCTTGAGCTGGCGCAGCTTGTCCCCGGCAAAAAGGACGAATACCTGACCCCTGCGCTGAAAATGCTGCACGCGCTGGACGATACTGCCGACTGGGACGAAAGCCGCGACGGCTACCTGCAATATTGCAGTGCCGACTACCACGGCAAGGAGCATAACATCAACTTCACCTACGGCGATTACTATTTCTATGAGGCCCTGCTCAAGCTGACCGGGGATGAAATTTATCTGTGGTAATGGGGGAAAAAATCATGCATGAGATTATCAGCAGCATTTCTGTGGGCGGGCTGACCGCCGTTTACCGCCGCGAGAGCGAAACCGGTGTGGTCGAGCTGGTGCTGGTTCCCACCGGCTGTGAGGGGGATATTGTCCGCACCGACTGCGCCGCCGAGCCACTGGTGCAGGCAAAGCTGGAAACGGACGATGCACCCGCCTTTTTCAGCGGCGGGCGCACCATGCGCAACGGCCCCACCGTCCGTGCCATTGCCTTCACCGGGCAGACTGTACAAAAATCCGACGATAAAACCGTCGTTGTGACCACACTGACCGATGCCCGCGGCCTTACCTACACCCACACCCTGACGCTGTACACAGACAACCCCGCCGCGGAGGTCGTGACGAGTGTGGAAAATACCGGCAGCGCCCCTGTCACCCTTGAAATGCTTTCCAGCTTTACGCTGGGCAGTATTTCCCCGTTTGCGACCGGCCTTGCCCCCGAAACGCTGAAAATCCACCGTCTGCGTTCCACTTGGAGCGCCGAGGGACGCCTTGTCACCGACCGGGCCGAGGATCTGCAGTTGGAACCGAGCTGGAAGTGCTATTCCGCCAACTGTCTGCGCTTCGGCGTGATTGGCGGCTACCCGGTTCACGGCTTTGCGCCGTTCTGCGCGGTCGAGGATACCGCCCACGGTGTGACTTGGGCAGCCGCGACAACACAGGGCAGCAGCTGGCAGATGGAGCTGTACCGCAGTGACATGGGGCTGTCCCTCTCCGGCGGGCTGGCCGACCGGGAGTTCGGCGCATGGTGCAAGACCCTTGCCCCCGGCGCGTGCTTCACTGCACCCAAAGCGGTGCTGACCGCCGTCCGCGGCGGTGTGGACGCGGCGGCGCAGGTGCTGGCAGAAAACACCCGCCGCAGCGTGGAGCCGATTCTGCCGGAATCTGAAAAAGCTATGCCGGTGCTGTTCAATGAGTTCTGCTCCACATGGGGCAGCCCGACTGAGGAAACGATTCTCAGGCATCTTGAATCCCTCAAGGGGCACAACCTCGGCTATTATGTCATTGACGCGGGCTGGTACGATGACGAATCGTTTGAGTCTGCGTCCAAGCTCGGCAAATGGGAACTGAGCAAGAAGCATTTTCCCCATGGAATGCGGTATGTTGTTGAAAAGATTCATGACGCGGGCATGAAAGCCGGTATTTGGTTTGAGTTTGAAATGGCGGGGCGCGATGAGCCGGACTGCTTTAACAGGACGGAATGGCAGCTGACCCGCGGCGGCATTCCCATCACGGCAGGCGACCGCCGCTTTTGGGATATGCGCAAGCCCGAGGTGCAGGAATATCTCGCCCACAAGGTCATTGACTTCCTGCGTGAGAACGACCTCGACTACATGAAGGTCGATTATAATGAGGACATCGGCCTCGGCTGTGACGGCGCGGAATCCCTAGGCGAGGGACTGTATGAGCAGATTCTTGCCACACAGGTGTTCTTTGCCCGCATCCGGCGCGAGCTGCCAAACCTTGTGCTGGAGCTTTGTGCATCGGGCGGGCATCGGCTTTGCCACAGCTTTTTGGAGCTTGCCTGCATGGCCAGCTTCTCCGATGCGCACGAGTGTGACGAAATCCCGATTATTGCGGCCAATATGCACCGCATGATTCTGCCGCGCCAAAGTCAGATCTGGGCCGCTGTCAAGGGGGAGCACCCGCTACAGAAGCTGTATTATCAGATTTGCAGCGGCCTTCTGGGGCGGCTGTGCTACTCCGGTCACCCGCAGGACCTCACGGCGGAGCAGTGGGCCGTCATGGACGAGGGCACGGCGTTTTACGCCAAGGCCGCCCCCATCATCGACCGCGGCGTCAGCACGCGCTACGGCTCCGAAATCATCAGCTACCGCGCACCCAGGGGCTGGCAGGCAGTCGTGCGGCGCGGTGAAACGCAGACGCTTGTCGTTGTACACACCTTCGGCGCAGCGCCCGAAGCCGTCACCCTGCCGGTGGGCGGCAAAATCGCCGCACAGTTTATGCGCGAGGATCTGACGGCAACGCACCTTGACGGCCAACTGACCGTACACGGGCTTACCGATTTTGACGCTGCCGCCTTTATCTTAGAAAACGAGGTGTAACATGAACACCCTGCAAAATCCGATCCTTCCCGGCTTTGCGCCCGATGCCAGCGCCCTGCATGTGGGCGAGGATTACTACATTGCAACCTCCACCTTTGAGTGGTGGCCCGGCATTGAGATTTACCACTCAAAGGATCTTGTCAACTGGCAGTGGGTGGCTGCGCCCATCGCCCGGCGCGATATGGTTCCCAGTGAGCTGCTGGGCAACTACAATTCCGGCAGCCTGTGGGCACCGCATCTCTCCTACGCGGACGGGCTGTTCTGGCTGGTTTATACCGATGTCAAAAGCTCGACCGCCTTTAAGGACACGCTGAACTATGTCGTCACTGCGCCAAAAATTACCGGTCCGTGGAGCGGACCGACTTTGGTGACTGCCAGCGGCTTTGACCCGGCGCTGTTCCATGATGACGACGGACACCACTATTTCCTGAATATGTTGTTTGACTGGCGGCTGGAAAACCCCGGCTTTGCGGGTACCGTCATTCAAGAGTTTGACCCCGTCACACGGCAGCTGGTGGGTGCGCGCAAACACTTTTACCGCGGCACATCGCTGGGCGTCTGCGAGGGGCCGCAGATTCTGAAAAAGGATGGGTATTATTACCTGCTCTGCGCGGCGGACGGCACGGGCTACCATCACGCCGCCACGGTCGCGCGCGCCAGAACGCTGGACGGCCCGTGGGAGGATTCGCCCTATTTCCCGCTGCTGACCGCGCGGGACGATGCCGCCAACCCGCTGCAAAAGAGCGGTCACGCCTGTTTTGTCGAGATCGGCGGCGAGTGGTACATCACCCACATCTGCGCCCGCCCCCTGACGGAGCGTGGAAACTGCACACTGGGGCGCGAAACCGCCCTGCAAAAAATCGAGTGGGCGGACGGCTGGCCGCGCCTGGCCAACGGCACGCACCACCCGGACTTGGTCATTCCCGCGCCGAAAGCGGCAGGAAATGTTAAGCAGCTTCTCGACCACAGCGAGCACGTGACCTTTGCACCGGACAAGGACCTGCCCCATACCTTTAAGACATTGCGCACACCGCTGACCCCCGAAACCGATTACAGCCTGACCGCTCGCCCCGGCTGGCTGCGGCTCTACGGCGGGCAGACGCTCTCCAGCCACCACAAGCAGACGCTGTTTGCCCGCCGCTGGCAGCATTTTGCATTTACAGCAAAGACAAAAATCGACTTTGCACCGCAGAATTTCCAGCAGATGGCGGGGCTGGTGCTGTTCTACGACACCTGCAACTGGATCTACGCCTATATCACATGGGACGAGCGCCTCAACGCCCGCACGCTGCAAATCATGCGGTGCGACTTTAAGGATTTCACCTACGGCAGCGAGGTAGTCCCCCTGCCGGACGGCGAAATTTCGCTGAAGGTTTGTGTAAACGGCGCAGAAGCGCAGTTTTATTACAGGGCGGACGGCGATTGGCAGCCCCTAGGCGATGTTCAGCCCGCCGACCACCTCAGCGATGATTATGTCGAAACCCGCCGCGGGCGGTGCGCCTTCACCGGCGCGATGGTCGGCATCTGTGCACAGGACATGGACGCCCACCAAAGCCACGCGGATTTTGCCTTTTTTGACTATGAGGAACAGCGATGAAAAACGGAACACTTTGGCTTGACGCCGACGGGCGCAGCATTCAGGCGCACGGCGGCAGCATTTTACAGCACAACGGCATTTTTTATTGGTACGGTGAGAACAAGGATACCGACACGCACAACCGCAGCGTGGATTTTGTGGGCTTCTCCTGCTACAAAAGCCGCGATTTGCTGCACTGGGAAAACTGCGGTCTTGTACTCTCGGCAGTCAATGAGGTGGGACACGACCTCCACCCGGACAGCGTCTGCGAGCGCCCCAGTGTACTATATAACGCAGAAACGCAAAAATTCGTGCTGTGGTTTCATCTGGATAACCGCCGCTACACCCGTGCCGAGGTCGGGCTTGCCGTAAGCGATACCCCAACCGGACCGTTCACCTACATGGGCAGTCAGCGCCCCGGCAACCATGACAGCCGTGACTTCACGGCGTTTCAGGACAGGGACGGCAGGGCCTATCTATTCTGCTCGTCCGACTGGAACGCCACCATGCGCGTCTGGGAGCTGGACAAAACCTACACAAAATTGACCGGCAGCGGCAAGGAAATTTTGATCGATCAGGCGCGGGAGGCCCCGGCGCTGTGGGACAGCGGCGAGAAGTATCTCATGTTTTCATCAGGCTGCACCGGGTGGAGCCCCAACACGATGCTGTACGCCGAGAGCAGCGCGATTTTCGGCAGCTGGCGGCTCATTGACGACCCCTGCCGCGGCCCCGGCGCACGACAAACCTTCGGTGCGCAGAGCGCCGCCGTCTTTGCCGCAAACGGTCAGCCTTACATTCTGCTTGACCACTGGCACCCGGACGATCTGCGCAGTTCCGGCTACACGATTTTGCCCGTCACCTTTGAAAACGGCTTGCCTACGGTGAACTGGCAGGACGAATGGACGGGCATCTGAGGAGGATTTTTTATGTATTATCTGGGCGTTGACCTGGGCGGCACCAACATCAAAGCCGCCCTTGTAAGCGAAAACGGCGAAATTGTAAAAGAAGCCGCCACCCCCACCAACCTGCCCCGCATGGCGCAGGAGGTCTGTGACGATATTGCCGCGCTGTGTCTGCAGCTCGACGCGGGGGAGCCGGTCGCCGGCATCGGTGTGGGCTGCCCCGGCACGGTGTGTGACGGCGTGGTGCTCTACTCCAACAATCTCGACTGGCACGATTTTGCTATGGCGGACTACCTGCAAGCCAAAACCGGGCTGCCAGTCTGCCTCGGCAACGATGCCAATGTGGCAGCCCTCGGGGAAGCACTGGCGGGCTGCGCCAAAGGAGCGGAGAGTGCGGTGATTCTGACGCTCGGCACCGGCGTTGGTGCGGGCGTTGTGCTGGGCGGAAAGCTGCTGACCGGCTACACCGGCGCGGCATCCGAAGCCGGACATATGGTGATTGCCGACACGCCCGATGCCCCGCTGTGTACCTGCGGGCGGCGCGGCTGCCTTGAATCCCTCGCCAGCGCCACGGCGCTGATCCGCATGACGTGCGCGGCACGCCGCACCCACCCGGAAAGCCTGCTGAACACACTGGCACTCACCGAAACGGATGTCAACGGACGCACGGTTTTTGATGCCGCCGCGCAGGGGGACGCCGCCGCCAAGGCTGTTGCGGACAACTACATTCACCATCTGGCAGTCGGCGTGGCAAACCTTATCAATATCTTTTTCCCGGAGGTCATCGGGCTGTCGGGCGGCGTGGCCAATCAGGGCGAAAACCTCTTAAAGCCGCTGCGTGCCGCCGCAGCGCCGATGGTGTTCGGCAGCGCCTTTGCCAAAAAGCATACCCGCATCACGACCTGCACGCTGGGCTACCGGGCAGGGGTCATCGGCGCGGCGCTGCTGGCAAAGCAGGAGGTGTGAAGCATGGCAGAAATCAAGCTGAAGGTCATCGGTGCAGCGGGGGATACGCTGTCCGTCAGCCGCGCGGGGGAGCGCATCTCGCTTGTGCATACCGCACCCTACGCGGACGGCGATTGGATCGCGCTGGAATGCGACGAGCCGGGCCTGTACTGTGTGGTGCAGCTCGAGGATACGATGCCCCCGGCGCTCGTATACATCAGGGAGCGCGGGCTGGATTTTCCGATTCCGCCCGCCGACAATCGCGTCAATTACAGCCCGCGCAGCTTTACCGGCACCTGCCATCTGCTGCGCGCCCGCCTTGCCACGGCGGAGGAGGTGGCCGCACGGCGAAACCTTGCGTTCAACCCCTACGACTGCCACGGCAGCCACGGGTTTTACCCGCACGCATCCGCTAATGTGGAAACGCGCGGCGAGGCTGTGTTTGCTGCCCGCAACGCCGTGGACGGCATTTATGAGAATGACTCTCACGGCACCTGGCCCTACCAAAGCTGGGGCATCAATCGCGACCCCAGCGCCGCGCTGACCATCGAATTTGGCCGTTCGGTCACGGTGGACGAGCTGCGGCTGACGCTGCGTGCGGACTTCCCGCACGACAGCTACTGGACGCAGGCCACCGTAGCGTTTGATGACGGCAGCCGCGAGGCTTTGCAGCTGACCAAGACCGCCGCGCCGCAGGTGTTTGCCCTTGCCCCGCGCACCGTGCAGAGCCTGAAGCTGTTTGAACTGAAAAAGGCTGCCGATGCCTCGCCGTTCCCGGCACTAACGCAGATCGAAGTCTGGGGAACGGAGGGATAATTCTATGCCGATACTCAAATTGACCCCGAGCTGCAAGGATTATCTGTGGGGCGGCAGCCGCCTGCGCACCGATTTCGGCATCAAGAGCGATCTTGACCCGCTGGCGGAGGCGTGGGTGCTGTCCTGCCATCCGGACGGCCCGAGCTATCTGCCCGACGGCACGACGCTGGCGGCGTACATTGCCGCGCACCCCGGCTGCCTTGGCACCGACTGTGACCGATTCGAGCAGTTCCCGATTCTGACAAAATTTATTGATGCCAAGCAGAACCTGTCCGTTCAGGTGCATCCGTCCAACGAGTACGCGCTTGAAAAAGAACACCAGTACGGCAAAACCGAGATGTGGTATGTGCTGGACTGCGTGCCGGGCGCGTACCTCTACTACGGCTTTACGCACGAAATTTCCAAAGAGGAGCTTGCGGAGCGCATCAAAAATAACACCCTGACCGAGGTCCTGAACGCCGTGCCGGTACATAAAGGCGACTGCTTTTTTATCCCGTCCGGCACGCTGCATGCCATCTGCCAGGGCATCGTCGTGGCCGAGGTGCAGCAGAACTCCAACGTGACCTACCGCGTCTACGACTACGGGCGCGTCGGTGCAGACGGCAAGCCCCGCGCCCTGCACATTGAAAAGGCGCTGGACGTGACCCGCCGCACCCCGCCGCAGAAGCAGGATTTCGGCAGCCACCTTGCCCAGTGCGAGTATTTTACCGTTGACGTCAAAAGCGGGAATTTCAACGGTACAACAGGCGAAAAGTCCTTTGTGTCGCTGCTTATCACCGATGGAATCGGCACATTGACCTGCGGCGGCGAAACCGTCTGTGTCCAAAAAGGCGAGAGTTATTTCCTGCCCGCAGGCAGCGGTGCGTATCGCATAGAAGGTCCCTGTGAAACGCTTGTTACGACGGTCTGAATTTTGAAAAGAGAAACCGCCCGTGTTGCCTGTCAGCAGCGAAAGACTCGCAAAGAGGGGCGGGATATTTCTACAGTACGGTCATTCTTTTCTAATGCAAGTTGATTGTAGCTTTCGATTTTTGGCAATAGATTGACCACTAACTGACCACCGGCAGTGATTTTTGCTGCCGGTGGTCAGTTTTTGTCGTTGGCACATTGTTTTATATTGTTCGTGGCAGGCGTTGCAGAGCAGGGCAGAACCAACAAAAAAGTGCAGCATATCATCAACTTGCGCGCTGTGTCGTAGTTCTCCGACGCCAGGTGCCGGGGGTTCGAATTCCTTCAGGCGCACCAAAAAACCACCTTGCAATGTAGTTTGCAAGGTGATTTTTGTTTACTGTAATACAGTCTTTTCAGATTAGTTTCAACAGCATATCATCGGTGGCGCCTGTGTACTGCCCTTGTTGAATTTTCTTGTTTCGCAGCTGATTTACAGCACTTCTTGCAAGGCGGATTTCCTCACTGGTGAAAACTGCTTTTTTACCGGCTGAGAGAGAATCCACTTTGAGTATCAGATAACCTGTTTCCTGCCAGTCTGCGTTCATGGCTCGCTGCCGGTAGTAGTAATCGCCCAGCGCTTTCAGCAAAATAATTTTATTGCAGCGCGTCAGCTTAATTTTCTTACCATTTCTCATATCTGATACCAGAAAGTTAATGCCAATGAGGCACCCACCTTCGGCAAAGAAACTGCCTATTTATACAATCCGTATCTCCACGCTTTGCGGTGCGTAGCCTTCGGCGGTGATGGTGATGTGTGCTGTGCCCGGCTTTGTTCCGGCGCGGACTACGGCAAGGGCACGGCCGAGCCACGTGGTGTGGGTATTGTCGGTGTAGGTTTCCGTGGTTTGGGTGGCGGCATTTCCCAGCGCTTGTAGCCGGGCGGGGCCATCCATATGAATCGAAAGCCGGGCTTCCTTGGCGGGTTTCCATATGCCGTTGGCATCCGTCAGGGTTATGGGGATAAAGCACAGCTCCTGCCCATCGGCGTGAATCACAGTCTTTTCGGGTGACAACAAAATTTTTGTCTCTTCCCCGGCCGTTTTAAGCTCTGCCTGGCCAATTGCTTTTCCATCCGCGTCCAACGCTACAGCGCGCAAAGTTCCCGGGCAGTAGGCCGCCTTGAAAATAGCACGGTACTTTTTGGGCTTCTTTTTTCGTATCAATCTATTGTTGCAGTACAACGCTACGAGGGGCGCATCACTGTACACCTCCACGGTGGCCTTTTGCCCCTCACAGCCGGGCCAAGTCCAGCTTTCCACCGCGTTGGTCATACGCCACGCGCTCCCGGTCATTTTTTTATGGCTCCAGATCAGCGGCCGCACACCCAGATACGGTGCCTTCCGTAAGCCCCACACAGTTTGTTGGAAATAGGCCTCCGCTGTAATATTTCCGGTCAGGTCAATCGCACCGCTGCCTGCTGCAATCGGAAGCCCCGGCGTATCCTGCGGAATCATCTGCCCGATGCCGGCCTCACCGAGATAGTCAATAGCGGCCCATGCAAAGTCGCCAATAACCGCAGGGTGTTTCTTGACCTGTTCCCAGTTGTAGGGCAGTTCTCCAATGATGGTTTCACTGCCGACCATAATGCGGTTTGGGTAGGTCAGACAATCCTCCTCATAGCGCGAGGCAGCGTAGTTCAGACCAAGAATATCCAGCTTTTCTGCCACGGCACGGCAGGCGGCATCACCTTTTTTGCCTTTGCTCATATAGAACATCAAGGGACCCAGATGCTGCATCACCATATTGAAAAAAGCGGAGCCGGATTCCTTTTTCTTTTCTTCCTGCTTTTTCGGCGGCAAAGGCTCCGGCTTATAGGATTCGGTTTCTTTATATACGCCGATGCCCTTTTGGTTATAGACATTCAAAAGTACATTGATTCCGGCTGTAACCGGGCGGGTATTGTCCAGTGTGTGTGCAAGCGCGGTCATTTGTTCTGCCGTCTGCACGCCCTGTTCGCAGGCCGTTTCTGTAACTTCATTTCCGATGGAATATAGCACCACACTGGGGTGGTTATAGTCTTTTTGAATCATGGCGGACAAATCCTCCCGCCATGCGCTTTCAAAAATGCGGGAATAGTCATGGTGTGTTTTGGGGGTAAACCAGCCGTCAAAGGCCTCATCCATAACATACATTCCCAGTCTGTCACACGCGTCAAGCAGAGCGCGGCTTGCCGGGTTATGTGCGCATCTTACGGCATTATAGCCGGCCTGTTTCATAATGCAAACGCGCCGTTCTTCCGCCTCGGCGAAACCGCAGGCTCCCAGAATTCCGTTGTCGTGGTGGATACACCCGCCGCGCAGTTTGACCGTGTTGCCGTTCACACACAGGCCGTTCTGTGCACTCCACGTCAAAGTGCGGATACCGAAAGGAAATTTTTCCTCGTCATCCGACGTTTTGACCACACAGGTATACAGGTTCGGATGCTCAGCATCCCATAATTTTGCCTCGGGCAATGGAATAGTTCCCGGGGTTCCTTTGGCAATGCACGTTTCACCGTCCCAGATTTCTACAGACGCGTTTTCTGTTTCTGTGGCAACCTCAATCACAGCCGGATGCAGCGATACGGCCCGGATTTTTACGGGTTTCACCGCGTTTTTGGGCTTGATAATCAGGCTGACAGGGCGGTAAATGCCGCTTCCTGTATACCAGCGGCAATTCGGTTCCAGACTGTTGTCCACCGTCACACGCAGAAAGTTTTCCCCTTTCCGCACTTTTCCGGTAATGTCTGCGGTAAATTCCGTGTAACCATACCGGTGTTTTGCGACCGGCTCGCCGTTCAAATATACAACGGCATTTTGATAAACACCTTCAAACAAAATGCTGACTTTCTGTTCCGGATATTCTTGGGGGACAGCAAAATGTTTTTCATAGCTATATTTCCCACCGGGGAAATAGCCGCAGTCTTTGCCATTGTGGCAGTTTTCCTGCCGCGGTTCCTCCAGCATGGCGTCGTGCGGCAACGTTACGGTTTTGGGTTCTCCGTCTTGCCGACAGAATAGCCAATCATTGTTAAAATCAAAAATCATAGCCGACTCCTTAAAAAATACAGGGTGCATCAACGCGGATGCACCCTGTCGATTATTTTACGAAACGGACAAACGCAATATCATTTGTGCCAAGAGAGAACGTGACGTGGGCAGCCCCGTTTTCATAGGTGAACGGCAGTTTCTCATACGTGACTGCACTTTCTGCTGTGATTTGCTGTACCTGTGCCGGGGTCAAATCCTCCGGCTCTCCCATCTGCTGCCAGCATTTCAGCGGATTGCCGTGTTCTTCATCAATGCGGCAGATTTCAACGGATTTGGGCGCAGCATCCAATGCCACTTCCAACTCTACCGGGGTGGCCGGGGTTTGCAGCTCCGCAAAATGGTGCAGATTTTGTTTTGTGGTCATTACGGTAAGCTGGGTGTGTGCCGCATCGCAGAATGCCGCCGTGCTGATTTCTCCATCCAGCGCACCGGGAAGCTCCAATCTCTCGTCACCGGCCTGATTCAGCAGGCGCAGGGCGTGGTAAACCGGCTTGGGGATTCCGTGCTGCGACATCATACCAAAGCCGCCGTGAAATTCCTCCGGGAAAGGATGCAGTTCCTCAAAAATATCACTGAAGCACCACACGCTGGAGCCCTCCAGTGCATCCTCGGCGCAGAGGGCCGCGCGCACATCGTAGGCGGCAATCTTGCGGGTATCATTGCCCGGCGCGCCAAAGGTGGCGCAGGCGTTCCACTCGGTGTAGTAAACCGGCAGACCGTTGGCCTGTTGCCGCACCTGCAAGGCGGCATCACGCAGCAGGTCGCGGTTCAGATCTGCAGTTTCGGTATTTTCCGGCATAACGCGGCGGAACATCGGCAGCAGACCATCCTCCGGCTTCAAGCCTGCAAAGAGCTGCGCCATATCCACCTGATACTCCTGCTGGATTTCTTCGGTGGTCTGGTTGTGGTCCTCCTCCGACTGGTTACACATCTCGCTGATGGGGTCCCCCGCATACTGGTGGGTTGTGATAAAGTCCACCGGCAGAGAATGCTCCTTGCAGTATTGCACAAAGGCAGAAATCCATTTGCTGTTGCTGGTGGCAGGACCACCGACCTTCAGCTTATCATCCACCGCCTTGACGGCCTGCACCGTGATTTCATACAGGCGGAAGTATTCCTCCTGCGTGCCGTCAAAGAACGGCGTCTTGAGGTCCGGTTCGTTCCAAACCTCAAAGAACCAGCTTTCCACTTCCTCCTTGCCGTAGCGGTTCAGCAGAAAGCGGATGAATTTTTGAATATGTGCCTGCCATTGTGCCTCATCCTTGGGCGGCGCAATGTTGGGTTTCCAGTAAAATGTACCGCGAGTCGGGCGTTTTGCCATCTGGCTGGGCATAAAGCTCAATTCCACAAACGGTTTCATACCGGCTTTCAGTACATTGTCATACACAAGCCCCGGCAGCCGGAAGCTGCTTTCATAGAACGGCATCTGCTCTGCGCCTGGCATGGGCATAACCGTAGCCATTGTGTCATAGGTGTGCATATCATCGCTGAAAATTCCGTGAAAGCGTACACGCTCAATGCCTAAATCATCGTGAATCTGTTTTAGCTGCTCACAGTAATCCGTGCGCATGGCCAACGCGGCATGACCGCTGCCGACGCAAAACTTCCAATGCTTTTTGAACGGCTTTGCCGCTGCATTTGCAGGAATTGTAAATTTCATATAGATCAGTTCTCCTCATTCTTTGTGTGGCGCTTTTCGACCTCGGCGCGCATGGCGGGCAGCTTTTCCTCTAAGTCAAAGCCGCGGAAAATCAGGAACATACCTACGTTCAGAACAATCGGAAGATAGTTGGAAAAACCATAAATTGCAACCCGCATGGAAGTGGTTGCCTCTGTCAGGGTGGCATCATAGGCACCAAGCATCAGGAACCCGGAAAGAATCAATGCACCCAGACCGTTGCCGACCTTGCTGCCAAAGCCAATTGCACCGGAAGAAACCGCAACGAGCTTTTTATCGTATTTGTATTCGTTGTAGTCCACGGCCATAGCCAGCAGAACGCCATACAGACACATCAGCGGAATTTGCAGGAAACTGCCAATCAGGCCGCTTACCGCGTATACCGGCAAATTCGTCGGGACAAAGCATCTCAACGCGCAGCTGGCAGCATACCCCAGCAGCCCCATGTAGATGGTGCGTTTGATGCCAAGCTTTCCGATAATCAGGTTTGACAGTGCAAAGCCAAGCACCGTGGAAAGCAAACCCAGTGCGCCGATAATGCCGACCAGATTATCATTGCCGAAAATCCACTTACAGTAATACGCACCGGATGCAGAGGTAATTGCGGTAGATACCGAGGTAATCAGGTTAAACAGCAGCACAATAACCCAGTATTTGTTGCCAAACAGGCACTTGACAGCGGTCGCAAACTCGACCGGCTCTTCCTCCGGCATGGCCTGCACGGTTTCCTCTGCAGCTTTGCGCATAGCCTTGCTGCCGTTGCGGTAGCAAATCAAAAGCGTAAGCAGAACCACGAGCGCCATCACAGCACCGTACTTAATCCACGCAAGCTGCGTGCCGCCCAGCATATTGGTTACCGGAATGGTCGCAATCGCAATGACCATGCCGGAGACATAGTTGCCTACTGCACGATAAATGCCCATCTTACCGCGTTCCTGTTGGCTCTGTGTGCGCACAATCATAGTCGCAGAAAAAGGCGTGGCAATCATAGTGTAAATGACCGCCGTAATCAACAGATTGGTAACCAGTGCATACAGCACAGCCGGCAGCTGCCCTGCCCCGATAGGCACCGTAAAAATCAGTACCGTGATGGCTGCGGCCGGGACCGCCATGCGCAGCATCCACTTATAGTACTTCATATTGCCACCCTTGGAGTGGTCGATAATATTGCCGAACCAGATGTCTGTCAGTGCATCGACAATCTTGGCAATGGCCATGACAATACCTACCGAGCCAACTGCAATACCGACTTTGTCGGTGTAGAAGTATTGCAGCTGACCTACAAGGTTTGCCATAAGGCCCAGACCCAACTGGCCGGAGAAGTCCGCGAGATAGTCGCGCTTGCGCATTACGAGCGCTGCGCCGTCCTTATCCACAGTGGGGCGCTCTTTTTTACCAAATGCCATATTGTCTTCCTCCTGTTTTTCGGGAAATCTTCCCGTGTTTCTGAATTTAGTATAGCATCTGCCGCTCCGTGCATATTGCATTATTTGACTTGATATTGTAAAATCAAATTATCAATCTGTGGGAGGTCTGCTCCGTGGATACCGCACGCTATATCCGCATCACCAATCTCTGTATGTTGTTTTTCCGGGCCGAGGGGATCGCATTTTCCCTATACGACAAACAAGATACCTGTCACCTGCAGTACCCGGAGGAGCCGCAGCGCAACACAGCTGCACTGTTTGCTGGCCGTGACCCTGCACGGACGCTGGACATCTGCACCACCCCCAGCCATGCAGACTATGCTTCCATCCGGATCAAGGGCGGCTGGCGGATCGTTATCGGCCCTGTCTATAACGCAAGGCTCAATGAAAGCCTTGTGGACGCCTTTATGGCAGAAAATCAAATCCCGGCTGCGCAGCGCCACGCAGCCGATACAATTCTGGAGGCCGCACCAAATCTGAGTCTGCTGGAATTTTTCGACAAGGCCGCGTATCTCTACTACTGCATGGACGGTGAAATCCTTGACCCGTCCGTCTACTTTGATTTGACGAACGACCGCGACAGTTTTACTGTTGGCCGCGATGCCGTCGAGAACCTGCTGGAGCGCAAGGAAAATGAGAAATTCCACAACACCTACCAGTGGGAATTGATGTTTTACGATTTGATTCGGCAGGGCGACCCGGAGAGGTTAATGGCTTTTCTGATGCAGGATAGTTCAACCCGGCTGGGTCACGGCACAATGGCTGATACCCCGCTGCGGCAGGCAAAAAACATTTTCATCGGCTGCATCACGAAAATCGGTATGATGTCCGCCATCCCTGCCGGAATGGACGTCGAACTAACCTACCAGCTGATAGACAGCTATGTGCTGGACTGTGAGCGCGCCGCGACTGTGCCGGAAATTGATCGTTTACAATTAAACGCTGCCTTGGATTTCTGCCGCCGCATCGGAGAACTGCGCCTGCCTGCGGGTATCAGCCGCGAGGTATACACCTGTATGTCCTACATCCGCAATCATGTGAACACCCCTTTGCGCCTTGATGATGTGGCTGCCTCTATCGGGCGCAGTGTGTCCTACACCGGGAATCTCTTTAAGAAAGAAACCGGTCAGACATTGGGCAATTATATTGCGGAATGTCGGCTGGAAGAAGCCAAAAGCCTTTTGTATTATACCGATATGACGTTGGCCGAAATCAGCAGCTACCTCTGCTTTTCAAGCCAGAGCTATTTTCAGAACGTATTCAAAAAAGAATATGGTGTTACCCCGATGCAATATCGCAGGCAACACCATACCGAATCATGATATTCTGTTGTTTTTGATTACATCCGCATACCAGTAGAACGAATCCTTCGGGATGCGCTGTTGGGTCTGATAGTCCACATACACAAGACCAAAGCGCTTATCGTAGCCCTCCGCCCACTCAAAGTTGTCCATGATGGACCAGTAGAGATACCCGGTCACCGGGATGTTCTCGTCCACGGCACGCTGTAAACCTGCCAAATAGCGCTTGACAAAGTCGATGCGCTGGGGGTCATGCACTGCGCCATCGCTCATGACGAAGTCTATGTTTGCCATACCGTTTTCCGTGACGATAATGGGCAGATGGTAGCGCTCCGTCAGGAAACGTGCCGCCCAGTACAGAGCATCCGGCGTAATGGGCCAGTCCATTGCCGTGCGGGGCATACCCGGCGTAACGGCGGGGTTGGGACCCATGTACTCCTCATAGTTGGAGGCATTGTAGCAGTTAAAGCCGAAGAAGTCCAGCGGCTGGCAGATGACCTTCAGTTCCTCCGCCGTGAAGAATGGCTGCAGACCCGCCGGGACACAGCCGAGAACGGCCGGGTCTGCCCACCAGTTGACATGCGAGAAGAATGCCTGCTCCGGGAACATCCGGGTGCGGGCTTTTTCTATGTCATCCGGCGATTCGCTCTCCGGCAGGTAGACACTGCCGTTCAGCGCCATACCGATTTTCGGGGCCAGCTTGGCACGGCTGCGCAGTACGCGAACCGCCTTGCCGTGCGCCAGCAGCACATTTTTTGTCAGCGCCGCCAGCTTTGTCATTATCTCGGCGGGCTGTGCCTGCATCAGGCTTTCAAACGGCGCGTGCGCCCCCGTAAAGTAGCCGTTGCCGATGAAGGTCGTCGGCTCATTGACGGTGAACCAGAACCGCACCCGGTCGGACAAGGCATCCGCCACTACACGGGCGTAGTTGGCGAAATCATCACTGATTTCCGCATTGTACCAGCCGCCTTTTTCGTGCGCCCACATGGGCAGATTCCAGTGGAAAATCGTCACCATCGGCTCAATGCCCGCTGCTTTCAGTTCGTCCACCAAGTCGCTGTAAAAGGCAAGACCCTTGGGGTTGACCGTGTCGGGACCGGACATCACGCGCGGCCAGCTGACGGAAAAGCGATACGCCTTGACGCCCAGCTTTTTCAGCAGCGCTACATCCTCCTTGTAGCGGTGGTAGTGATCACAGGCGATATTACCGTTCTCGCCGTGCTTGACGTGTCCGGCGCTCAAAGCGTCCCAGATACCGGGAACCTTGCCGTCCTCATTGTAGGCACCCTCAATCTGGTAAGCAGCACTGGCCGCACCCCAGAGAAAATTCTTCGGAAAGCTCATCTTGTTTCCTCCTTTACAGTTCTGCAAGCTGGTCATACAGCCCCTGCAGAATGGCACTCAGTTTTACTGTGTCAGGGATGACTTGAATCATGCCCACCGACAGAATATCATTCAGCTTGCGGTACACCATAAAATCCAGTGTCTCTTTGGGCAGCGAGGTAAACATTCCGTTGGTGAACTGGTTGACCAGCTCCTTCGCCGCCGGATTTTCCAGAATTTCACCGATGGTGCTCTCTCCGCTGAGCGGGTACGGATTTTTTCCCTCGATTGTCAGCGCTGCCGATTCCAGAATGTTTTCTGCCGACAGTGCCAGATACAGCGTGTGTGCGCCAATCGGCTGCACCCAGCTGTCCTTTACAGCATCATAGCACCGCAGTGCCTTTTTGCTGACCGGCACACGGACGATAGTTTTCTCCGCAGGGTTCAACGAAACCTTTGCATAGCCGACCAGTTCCCGCACCGGGCGCAGCACATGCGGCTTTTCCTCATGACAATACAGCTGCACCACCTGACTGCCCGGTCGGCTGCCTGTGTTTTTCACTTCTACCGGCACATACAGCGTATCCTCTTGGCGCAAATCCCAGTGAAGTTCTTTTTTGCAGAGCTGTACGGAGAATGTCGTGTAGCTCAATCCATGTCCAAAGGGATATTGTACGGCCAGCTTGCGCTTTGTGTAACTGCGATACCCAACGAAAACGCCTTCTCCGTAGTAAGCGTCATTGCCCTCCCCGGGGAAATTCGGGTAAGCAGGGGTATCTTCATAGCGCAGGGGGAACGTAACCGGCAGCCGGCCTCCCGGCTCTGCCTGCCCGGTCAGCAGCCTTGCTGCAGCCACACCGCCCATACAGCCCGGAATAAAGATACAAAGAATCGCATCAGCGTATGGCAGCCAGTCCCCCAACTCTACCGGGCCGGAGATGTTCAGCAGCACTACGGTTTTCAGTCCCTTTTCTTTTGCCTGTTTCAGCACCCCGGTCATGCGGTTTCTGTCTTGCTCTTCTACCGCCATACATTCCCGGTCTACATTTTCACCGGCGGGAGCCGCTGCTGTGTACACCAGCGTGTCAGCATCGGCCCACTCCTCAAAATACGTTGTGCCGCGTATTTTTCTGTATTCCTCCAGCACATTGCTGTGCAGGTCGGTTTCTACTGCTGTAGAACCGGAACCACATTCCAGTGTATCGCAGCTGCGCGCACCCCAGAATACCGTTCTTGCATCCTCGACCAACGGCAGTGTGTCGTTTTCATTTTTGAGCAATACCGCACCATTTTCAATCGTTTCGCAAGCGGTTTTCAAAATGGCATCCGCATCATATTCAGCTGCAATTCTGCGTTGATTCTCTTTAATTTCTACAATCAGCTGCAAAATATGGGCAACGCGGTCATCCAGCGTTTCTTCAGGCAGTATCCCCTCTATTACGGCTTGTTTGCAAGCTGCCATATCGTTTGGACCCGGCTGAATCAAATCCATACCGGCCGCCAGTGTACCGGCTTTGTCCTGCCCGGCTGCGCCCCAGTCACTTACAATCGCCCCATCAAAGCGCAATTCTCCTCGCAGCAAATCCGTCAACAGCTTTTTGCTGTAGGAGGTAAACTCGCCGTTCACTGCATTATAGGCACTCATAATACAGCGGACGTGTCCCTCCTCGATGGCTGCTGCAAAGCCACGGGTGTAAAGCTCCATCATCGCCCGTTTGGACAAATACGAACAGGTTGTATTGCGGTTTGTTTCCTGATTATTGGCAAGGAAATGCTTGGCACAGGCAGAAATTCCCGCACTCTGCATACCACGCACAAACGCCGCGGCAGTCTGTGCCACAAGTTCCGGGTCCTCGCCGTACATTTCGTAGTTGCGCCCACCCAGAGGGTCCCTCGCAATATCCACATTCGGGCCAAAGCAGACATCTACACCTGCATTTCGCAGTTCCTGTCCGACCGCTTTACCGATTTTCTCGGCACAGACAGGGTCGAATGCCGCACCGATGTTAATGCCGGAAGGAAAGCTGATATGCTGACGCCCACCGGGGCGGTATTTTTCTGCCTGCTGCACAAGTCCACTCATCAAGGCATCGTTTTTATAGGTTTCTGCCGCCTGTTTAAGATCCACACGGTTCAGTGCTATCATCTCGGGTGTGGCATAGGCCGTTCTGGGGTCATCGGCACGGCATGGGTCTGTCAGATAATCCAGCACAACGTGACTGCCGTTCAGACCGGTTGCGCCGTCCATCAGATAAATGGCCGGGACGTCCATATCCGGGATAGGCCGCGTATGGCAGGCACGATAACAGCCGACCATATCCAGCTTTTCCTCCAGCGTCATATCCGCCACCACTTGGGGAATACTTTGCAATCCACACAATTTTGCACGCATACCGTTTCCTCCTGCTTTTTGATTTGTTACCCTCAGTATAAACAGCAGCCCGCCTTCTGTATTGTATTTTCTGCGCTGCCATTGTAAGATTTCACAATCGAGGGGGCGGGTAGAAGCAAAAAAGCGGTTGCCTGTTCAGATGATTTTTGCGAACGCTGATTCACGAAATGGTTTGTACTGCACAATAGTTGACCACCACCTGACCACCGGCCGTAATTTTGCTGCTGGTGGTCAGTTTTTGTCGTTGGTAAATTGTTTTATATTGGTTGTTACAATTCCGCCTTAGTAGTGCAGAACCAACAAAAAATACCGTATATCATCGAATTGCGCGCTGCGTCATAGTTCTCCGACGCCAGGTGCCGGGGGTTCGAATCCCTTCGGGCGCATCAAGAGCAGTACTTTATGGGGTGCTGCTCTTTTTGTTTTTCGCGGATTTTATGGAGCAGTAAAAGAAGGGATTCGAACAGCCTGTGTCCCGCGCTTTGCGTCCCGCGGGGCAGAAACGCCCCAGTGGGGCGTTTCTAGGGCGCGGCTTGGCGAATCCCTTCGGGCACACTCAAAAACATCATTGCAATGTGTTTTTGCAATGATGTTTTTTCTTTAATGTTATTCTGGTTTTAGAATCATTTTAGCCGCATATCATCTGCCGCATCCGTGTACTGACCTTTTGCCAGCCGTTCGTTTCTCAGCCGATTTATGGTGATTCGCATAAGGCTAATTTCTTCTATGGCGAACGTTGCTCCTTTATCGGCTGGGAGAGAATCGATTTTCAGTATCAGACTTCCCACTTCTTTACAGTCTGTACCGATGGCACGTCTGCTTTTGCATCATACATCCCAGTGCATCCTACACAGCAGAAGAAACGTTATTATTCCCGGGAACCTATTGAAGCAACAACTGCCATGCAGGCCTAAAATTCCCGCATAGCAGTTATTTTTTATTCTATATGTTTTCTAAGGTGTGTTATAAATATCATAAACTTCTTGGATTTGCTGTAAGGAGTCCATGCGGTAAGCCCTTAATAAAGAAAAAAGCAGGAGCCTTTCCAAATCACATGCCGAGGCCATTGGGATGCAGTGTGTTTTTCAGCAGGCGAAGCCGTTCAGGTTTCCCCATGCGAGTTGGGTTTTCATCAAACACCATAAACTTTTTGGATTTGTTATAAGGCGTCCATTCCGCAAGGCCTTCTCCATTTGGATTCCCTGTCTTGATAAAGTTGATCAGATACGCCAATATATTCTCCTGCAGCATGTAATCCTCTTTCCCAAACGGCCTCCAGGAATGGGACAGCCATCCATATAGGTAAATCAGATCGCTGCCATGCCAGGCTCCCTTTGTATCGCCGGGCAGCTGCCTGCGGAAATAGTAGGTATAGGTATCCACGCCGAGCTTGCGCTGGGATTTTGCTAAAAAGCCACACATCCAATAAAGCAAAAACGGCATGACATCCTCGGATGTGACTGAACACATGATCTTGACCGGGCAGGGCTGATTTTTAATCCCGCTGGTAAAATTCTCGTCATATACAGCATTGCAGAAACCGATAGACGACTTGGCCGAAACCTCCGCAAAAGCATCGTACAGTGTTTTGGCGGGCAGCTGCTTGAATTCCTCAATGGATTTACATCCGGTCCTCTCATACACTTGACGCCACTTGGCATACTCCTTGGTGTTATCGGGTTTCTGCTTGATGAAACTGGCCAGGCCCGCGCTGCTCTGGATAATCGCCTGCTTGAATATGCCTTTATTCAGCGGGGATTTGATCTGGGTCTCACAGCTGGTCGCGCCTGCACTCTGGCCAATCAGCGTCATATTGTTCACATCACCGCCAAAGCTTTGGATGTTGTGCCGCACCCAGGCAATGGCCGCCTGCTGGTCATAGTAGCCATAGTTACCGCTCTTTCCGTTCTCATCCTCAAGCTCCTTCATGGCAATGAAGCCGAAAATGTTCACCCGGTAATTCATGGCAACGGTTATGATTCCGTGCTTGGCCAAGAATGATCCGTTGCATTCCGGCGAGTTATTCTGCCCCGTAACCAAACCGCCGCCATAGATGATCACCAACACCGGGCAGTTCAGCGGGTTCTCCGGTGTCCAAATGTTCAGGTTCAGACAATCCTCGGAATATTCAGACTGGAAATTTTGATAAAATTCATGCTCATAATGGTTTTGGGGGTCACTGGCATCCACCTGGACATAGGCGCGTTGCTGAATCGGGGCAGGCCCATATTTTTTTGCATCACAGATGCCTTTCCATGAGATGACCGGCTGCGGATATTCAAAACGCTTGGCGGCAGCATATGGAATACCCAAAAAGCAGTTTACGCCATCTTCCTGAAAACCTTCCACCACACCGCAGGGGGTGGTGACCTGAATTGTGTTCATAGATTGATCCTCCTAAGAAAGATATGGAAAAAGTCAGCTGAGCTGGGAGAACAAGAAAATTGCAAGGCCGAGAATGACCAGCACAATGCCGGTAGCCCGGTTCAGTGTTTTGGCGGAGGCCTTGTTGGCAAATTTCGCGGCAATCCGGGCCCAGAGCAGGGTAAAGACGACGCACAGGACCAGGACCGTGAGATCCGGCATCCCGCCGATGGCAAAATGGGAGACGGCCCCGGTTAGGGCGGTAAAGGTCATGATGAATACACTGGTGCCGACGGCAGTCTTCAGCTCGTAGCCCAGGACGCTTATCAAAATTAGCAGCATCATCATCATTCCGCCTCCGGCTCCAACAAATCCGCAGATCAGGCCGATGAGGATACCGCACAGCACGCTTTGCACCGCCCGCTTGGCGGGGGATGCCTTGGACATATCCTCCTTGGTGGTCATCACCGGACGGACAATGAATTTGACGCCCAGCAAGAAGGTCATAAATACGGAGAAGCTGCCCATGGCTTGAGAGGGAACCAGACTGGACAGCCAGCTTCCCACCACAGTAAACAGCATTACGGTAAGCATCATGATCAGACCGTTTTTGACGTCCAGATTTTTGTTTTTTCCATAGGTATAGGCGGAGACGGCGCTGGCCAGTACGTCCGAGGAAAGGGCGATACCCACGGCCATATAGGGTTCCATATCCAAAAAGGTGATGAGCATAGGGCTGATTACCGCCGCCGCGCTCATACCGGCAAAGCCGGTTCCCAGCCCGGCGCCCATTCCGGCAAAAAAGGTGACAAGAATCGTGATCAGAATTTGCGGCATATTGAATCTCTCCATTTTTTGAAATTATATATGGGTAATGAGTCAGAGCTTGCCTTCCATACCGGTTTGTCCCGGAGCAAGGATTCATTGCCCATAATGGATCCCTGTTTTACTTTCCCTCTTATTCCGTTCATACCGCATATTGCGCCATCATACCTTCTTGTATCTTTGCAGAATGCGGTTGAGCTGCTTCATGGCTGATTCATCGGCGCCTATCTGCTTGAGCAGGGAGACCAGCGTGATTCTCCCCATCATACGCTGCAAGGCGGGATTATCCTTTACCGTGCCCGCCACTTCGCCCCGGGCAGAAGCGGCCTTTGTAATCAGCTGATCGATGACCGCACCCGCCTCCGGGTGCTTACGGATGTCCGACAGCTTGTCGGCAATGGAGTAACAATCAGGGACGATATCCTCCTTGTCAAACCAGTTGATTACAGGAGCGGTTTTCCGGAAACGGTACTCCGGATTGGGCTGGGATACCTTTCGAACCCAGATCGCACTGTGACAGTCCCCGGCGGTTGCATGGATGGAGTGCTCCCCAGAGATGGGGACCTTGAACTTAAACACATGCTTTCCGGTCTGAGTCTCAAAGGGCCGTCCGTCCACGCTCAGGGTGACGGTTTTCTGATTGGAATAGACTGTAACTTCGGTTATATCCTCGGCCCGGTCCACATACCGTCCGCCCGCGACGTGAACAAAGGGATCGGTCTTGTTCCAGTAGGCTTTGTACAGGTAGAAGGCGTCCTTCTTGGTTTGGCGGTCGATGGTGACAAGGCCCTTCTGATTTTCGCCGTGCTTGCCGCCCTCGTCCCGTCCGTCGGCAGCAAAGTCGAAGATGTTCCATACATGGGTGGCCCACATCCAAGGACGCTGCTCGATCATCTCCAGCATGTGCTCATGGTAGACGCACTGGTAGCTCTCGGTATAGTCGCCCTTTTCGGGAGCAAGAGACTGGTACTGAGGGTTGGCGTCTGCGCCGTACTCGCTCAGGCCGATGCACCGGTTTGGGAACTTGGCGTGGTACTCGTCAAAGAATTCGTCGTTCTGCTCCAGGTCGCCTACATACCAGCCAAAATACAGGTTGTAGCTGTTCACATCCGGAATCTCCAGAAGAGGACTGTCGATGTCCAGCATGAATACATTTGCCATGGTGGTGGGACGGGTGGGGTCCAGCTTGTGGCACAGATCATTCAGCGCCCGGTGGTTTTCTATCAGGGAATCATTGACGGGGCTGGCGGCGGTGATTTCGTTGCTCAGGCCCCAGACGGCGATGGACGGGTGGTTATAGCACTGGACGATCAGCTCTTCCATTTGGGAAAGAGTGTTGGCCCGGCCGTTTTTCATGTGCATGGTGATATAGGGGATCTCGGCCCAGACGATGATGCCGTTTTCGTCGCACAGGTCGTAAAATTCCTGGGCATGCTGGTAGTGGGCCAGGCGCAGGGTGTTGGCCCCCAGCTCCCGGATGATCTCCATATCCTGCTTGTGGTGCTCGCGGGTCAAAGCGTTGCCCACGCCCTTGCAGTCCTGGTGCCGGGCGCCACCCCGGAGGGGGTAGCTTCGGCCGTTCAGAATGAAGCCCTTTTGCGGATCGATCTTGTAGTTCCGGCAGCCAAAGCGGGTGGAGACGCGGTCGCCGCTGGGCAGGGTGGCCGTGGCGGTGTACAGGTAGGGATCGTCCACACCGTCCCACAGATGGACATTCTCAATGGTGAATTCCGCCTTGGCGTAACCATCCACGCTGGGGACGGTTTTGCTCTGCCCGTCCACGGTGACGGTCACTTCTTCCCCGTTCTGCCAGGTTTCCACGGTGAGGGCTGCGGATTTCGTTTCCAGGTTTACAATGGGGGTGACCTTGATGCCTGAGGTGCCACAGTAGCCCAGTTCAAAGTGGGAGGCAGGAACGATGATCAGGTTCACATCCCGGTACAGTCCGCCGTAGAAGGTGAAGTCCGCCTTCTGGGGATAGACCCGGTCGTTGCTGGAGTTGTCCACCCGAACCTCAACGGTGTTTTCGTCCTTTAATTCCGGAAGCTTGATCCGGAAGGTGCTGAAGCCGCCCTCGTGGTGGCAGAGGGCTTCCCCGTTGACCGAGATGTCCGCCGTATAGGCTGCGCCCTTGAATTCCAGCCAGGCTTCCTCGCCGGGATTCAGCGCAGGCTTGGGGAACTGCTTGGTGTAACGGCAGGCGCCCCGGTAGTAATCGTCGCCGCCGTCCTGGCCGTCTACTGCGTTCCAGGTGTGGGGCAGGGTGACGGGTTCGTCCTTTCCCTGCTTGGTAAAAAGCCAGCCCTCATTGAATGAAACAATTGTGCGCATAAACTTTCCTCCTGAACGTTTGTATAAATTGGCAATATCCAAAGGGTTTCCGGTATGATAAAATATCCTTATCAAAACAGTAGTGGTGCAGATGATGATACAGAAACTATTTAAAGATTTGGAGAAACGCATGGGTGTAGAGGAATTCAAAGACCTGTTGTTATGCTGCGGCAACATCTACCTCTGGAAATTAGACTCCGGCGGCAATTTGCTACAAAGCAACTGCCCCGACGAAGCGGTTTTGGGCACAGCGTTTGAACTGCTCGGCTGTAAACAGCGCATCGTAGACTACGGCAGCAGCCACAGCCGCCCGATTTCGCTGAGAACCGTTCCCGGCCTGGTTTGGTATGCCGCTTTTGAGCGTGAGAACGGAGCGTTAAAGTTTATCTACGCGGTGGGGCCGGTATTTTACAATGACATCTCGGCAGCAGCGATTGAAAGCGGCATTCGGGGAATCTCAAAGGACAAGATCAGCGCGGAATGGAATACCCATTTTCGGAACGCAATCCGGAATATTCCCCTGATGCAGTGCACCGTTATGATGCTCTTGGTCCTGATGCTCCACTACTGCATTACAGGGGAGCGTCTTCAAATCAGTGATATCGACGCGGAGATCAATATCCCAATCCCAGAGATTTCATGAAAGCAGCCTTCCCACGACCGTTATCAGGTTTGGTCGGCGGAACAGGCCCTTCTGCAAGCCGTTCGGAACGGCGATCTGGATTATAAGCAGGCTTTGTCAGACGTTATGCGGCTGAGCACCGGTGTCAACGTGAACGGCAAAACCGCTCTGGCAAAGAGTAAGATTTCCATTATTGTGTTCGTATCCATCGTCTGCCGCGCGGCGGTGGAGGGAGGGCTGTCACCGGAAGAGGCCTATGGTTTGGGTGACAGCTATATTCAGATGGTGGAATCGATCGAAAACCCCTCCGATCTTGAGCCCCTTGCCATGTCCATGTATGATGATTTTGTACGCAGAGTCCATAACAACCGGACCAACCCAAAGTATAGCCGAGAAATCCAGAAGTGCTGTGACTATATCGAAATGCATCTGGGTCAAAAGCTTACAGCGGAGGTGCTGGCGGAGCGGACGGGATATGCCATGTACTATCTGACGAAGAAGTTCAAAGAGGAAACCGGCTTCACCGTCCGGAATTATGCGAAATATGCCCGGATGGAACGGGCCAAAATTCTGCTCAGCAGCACAAAGCTGTCTGTTGAAGACATATCGGCTCAGTTGGGCTTCGGCTCCCGCAGCCATTTCAGCCGGGAATTTCACGATATTGTAGGCAGCACGCCCATTGCGTATCGAAAGCGAAATACAAATGAATGATACGAAATCGGCAGGCCATTTTACTATGAAAGCTCCGTATTCATAGTAGGCAACCTCTAAAAACTACTTTTTGGTGTTTTGGGCGAGAGATTTTGTTCCAACAAAAGTTTTGGGAAGTCCGGAATACTTGGTGTATTGCGGACTTTTCAAAACGCATTGTTGGGGCAAAAGATCCGTTCAAAACCCAAAAGGGGAGTTTTTAGAGGTGCCCAGTAAATAATGGATTATAGTGCCAGCGTCTCGCCCCTGGCGGGGCAACCGACGCTGATGCACATAAATCCCCATGCACGAACTGCTTTCATGATTTATGGCGCAAGCATATTGCATGGGTATTTACTGTGAAAGCTTCGCATTCACAGTAAAAATTTTATTAAGGCAACACCGCATAATGGGGCAAGGAGATTCGGCGAGAGATTTTGACACAAGCGAAAGAATGGAAAATGCGGGAATACTGGATGTATTTCCCATTTTTCATACTGCACGATTGGGGCAAAAGATCCGCCGAAGCCCGCTGTCCCCACCCAGCGGTGTTGCCTTAAGTCAAGAATCGGCATGATTGGCTTCGGTTTCGTGAGATGAACTTCTTTGAAGGCAAATGGATTGAATGCTCAGTTCCTTGGATCCATGATAACGCAAAATCAGGGGCTGAATGTCAGACTGAAAACGGCATGGGATCTCCATCTCCATCCATGTGCGGGAGGGTTTGATCAAAGTAGGAATTTCTCCATGCTCCCCCAATACGGTTATCTTTGCCCTTCCGCTGGTTTTGTAACGCAGAATCAGGACATACTCCCCCGCAGCTAGATGAAAGTATTTGTATACAATCCGGGCTCTATTGGTCGCGACAACGATCTGCTGTCCGTCTTCGCAGGTGATATGCGGGATCTTCGCACTGGAAACACCGTTTCCGATATGGGGCATTTTTCCGCTATACAGATTGCAGCAGATAGACGCCGGATATGTGCGGTTCGATTCCAATGGCCCGCAAAAACCCTGTGAAGTAATTTCCACTTGAGGAATCCTCCCGTCAGGCAGAATCTCAACAGGTTCCGCGCATGCCTGCCGGGAATAACCGCTTTTATGGGTGTTGCGGTGGTAGAAAACATACCATTTTCCGCGAATACACTCGATACTGCCGTGATTGGTACCCGTGGCGTTCAGCCTGTCCCGATCTTTGCGGCCTTCATAGCCCACATCGCCATTGGAAACGATGGTTCCGCCGTAGGTAAAGTCTCGGTCCGGGTAAGCGCTTGTGGCATAACAAAGCTCATGGCCCTTGATAGAGGAATAAATGAAATAATAGGTGCTCCCGAGCTTCCGGATTGAGCTTCCCTCAAAGAAAGGATGCTTTTCAAAGGAGGTTCCCTTCACACGACTGGGCATAACATGGATAGGCTGCGATTGAATCGTCAGCATATCATCCGCCAGCTCCACATGATTCGCGCCCATGACGCCATCCGGATCGGATTGGATTTCCTCCACACTTTTGCCAAACATATTGCTTTCCACCTTGTGGAAAATAGGATCCAACAGCTTTCCACGCTCATGGAACGGATACCATGTGCCATAGTAGAGCCGAATGGTGCCATTGTCATTGATCAGCGCCGGATCAAAGGTGACGAATTTCAACATGGGGCTGCCGTCTGGATTGCGAACACAGCCATAATATTCATAGTTTCCGTCGGGGGTATCGCAGACGGCAACGCTGATCTGCTGGCCGTAGCCGCCCACGCCTTTTTCGCCAGACATACAGTAATAGAGATAAAACCTGCCGTCATTGCCCTGCACCACATCGGGCGCATACATATATTTCAGCTTTTCGCCATACTGCGGGTCCTGATCCGCGCGGTAAGATGTCCCTTTACAGCTCCAACTTTCCAAATTGTCCACCGGGGCGGACCAGAATTCATAGCTGAGCATACAGTAGGTGTCACCGCCGGCTTGATCATGGGAACCGAACAGATACACTCGGTCGCCAAACACATGAGGTTCCCCGTCCGCTATATAGGTATCCAGGGGTAAAAACGGATTTGCCATATTTCTCAACACATCCTTTCCTAAATACCTTGACACGGTATATATTACGATATTCTCGCGGGTGTTGATATTTCAATCCTCGCTTTTTTGTGCTTTTTTTCATCAATATACTTTATAATAGCTAATTTTGTCACGAAAAATCAAAATTAGGAATATATTTTTGATAAGGTGCACTTTATGATATACACAGCGGACGGATTCTCCCGCCCCCCGAAAAATGAATAGGAGGACTCTACTGTGAAATCTAAGGCACCTACCCAAACCGAGACCGACGGTGTTCAGTATCGCTGAGTCTCCAACGCAAGACTTGCGCTTGCGATGACCTCAGCGCTCTCTCTCGCTTGTTTCTTCTCCGCAATTGGCTATGTTAGCTATGCCGCCAACCTGGGCTTCGGGGTCACGATGCTACTGGTCGGCACGATTATGACCGTCGCCCGCCTGTTTGACGGAATTACCGACCCTTTGATTTCCCTGCTGATTGACAAGGTCAACACCCGCTTCGGAAAGATCCGCCTTTTTATAATCATCGGCTGGGCCATTGAAGCTTTCTCTCTGCTGTGCCTTTACAGCTGGTTCTGCGGCAAGGGGCACTCTGTGGGCGTGTTCATCCTGTTCTATTTTTTGTATTACATCGGCTATACGTTCCATAACATGGCGAACAATCTCATCTCCCCGGTCATCACCAACGATCCGAAGCAGCGCCCCATGGTAGGCGTTTTCTCTACAATCTATAACTATGTGATTGTAATTGTCTTGTCCATAATCGTCTCTATGGTGCTGCTGCCCCAGTATGGAGATAACTACACCGTGGATCTTCTCTCGAAGACCGCGGTACTGTTCGTGGGTCTCTCGGCAGTCTTTACCGTTCTTGCAATAATTGGCGTCTCCCCCATTGACAAGCCTGAAAATTTCACTTCCGCCCAGGGAAAAAGCCAGTCTATCAAGGGGAAGGATATGCTGGACCTGCTTAAAAACAACAAAGCGCTGCAGTGTTTCATTTTCGCCGCCACCTCGGATAAGCTGGCCATGAATATCGCGGGTCAGTCTGTGATCACCACGCTTCTCTACGGAATTATCATCGGTAATGTGCGTATCGGCGCGATTATGAATATGGTCGCGATCTTCCCTGCTTTGATTTTCTCGGTGTTTGGCGGAAAATACACCGGAAAGCACGGCAGCGCCAAGGGCGTTGCATTCTGGAGCCAGGTCAGTATCTATGTAAACCTTGCCTTTGTGATTGTTCTGCTTTTCGCCGGAACGACCCCGATTGTTGCCTCTGCCCCCCTGCTGATCCTCTTTATCGTTTTGACGATGCTGCAAAACGGACTGAAGGTCGTGGTCAGCACCGCCACCACCTCTATGCTGGCAGATGTGGTGGACTATGAGGCATACCGCTCCGGAAGATACATGCCCGGCGTTGTCGCGGGCGTCTACAGCCTGGTTGACAAGGTGGTGTCCTCCCTCGGCGCCGTGATCGCCACCTTCTGCATCTCTTTGATCGGATATACGGCCACGATTCCCCAGCCCACCGACCCCAAGACGATGCCTGTTGTGATCATGGGAATCCTCGTTGTGTATGTCCTGCCGGTCCTCGGTTGGATCTGCACGCTGATCGCCATGAAAAAGACGCCCATCTCCAAGGAGAAGATGGTTGAGATTCAAAAAACAATTGGAGAGAGAAAGAAAAATGCTGAACAAATCGACGCTTGAATCCTTTGCCGCACCCTGCCCTAAGCAGGGAAAGCTGGAGCTTGTCCATTACACCAGCCGTGCGTACGCGCTGGAAGCGATTTTTGGGGAGAGCCCGATCACGATGGAAAAGTCCATGTGGGTCTACACGCCCTACGGGTATGATCCATCCAAAAAATACAACGTGCTGTTTCTGATGCACGGCGGCACAGATAATGAGGGCTACTGGTTTGGTCAGGGCCGCTACCGTGGGGATGATGTTCAGAAATACACAGATTACGGTAATATCACGGCAAGCATGATAGATCATCTGATCTATAAGAAGCAAATCGATCCGTTGATCGTTGTCACCCCGAGCTTTGAGGAGGAGGTTGAGCCTTATACGAAGCTCGGAAACCGGGTAGACTCCTATTTTGCCTCCACGCGCTATTTCTGGCTGGAGCTGCGAAACGAGATCATGCCCTATCTGCAAAAGCACTACAGCACCTACGCGGAAAGCGACAACGAGGAAAGCTATCGGAACGCAAGAAAGCATTTCGCCTATGCGGGAGCGTCCCAGGGCTCCATCACCGGCCTTTACTCCATTATGTGCCATTGTCATGATCGCTTTGCCTTTATTGGGTGCTTCTCGGCCGGCGCGATACGGTGTGCTTTCAACGGAAAGGAGCTGTCCGTTGCGCTGGATGAGGAAAAGCTGGCAGAGCTCTGCTCCGCCATCGAGCAGGAACCTCCGGTTTTCTGGTACAACGGGTGCGGGGATGACGATAAGATGTATTCCAGCCATAAGGAAACCTATGACCGTGTGCTGAAAGCTTGTCCTGAGCAACTTCACGAAAACCAAAACTGCCGATTTGTCACCCATGAGGGTGGACAGCACGACTACCGCACATGGAGCGAGGATCTTTTCAACGTGCTGCACCTGTTTTTCACTTAATCGGTTCTCTGAAGAATTCACACGAAGCATTGGAAAGAAACATAACAAGATATGGAACCCAACAGATGAAAGGCAAAATTTTACATACTCTGGAGTTCCCCGGGGATCGCATCCGCCGTTGTCTCTGCCCTGATCGCATATACGACTTTTTATGCAACCGACGTCTTGCAGCTAAACGCCGGACTGGTTGGAACGCTGCTCCTGGTATCTAAATTATTTGACGGAGTTACCGATTTGGTCGCGGTTTTTTTAGTAGACCGTACGAATACAAAGCTTGGACGGGCGAGGCCCTATGATATAACCTACGCGTTGTTCGCGCTTTTCACACTATTTCTGTTTAATACGCCGCGTATGGGCAAAACATTGATGGCCGTTTATGTCTTTGTGATGTACACGCTGATCTTCTCGGTGTTCCAAACCCTGTATTCGTGCGCCAGCACCGTCTATTTGTCGCGCGTTATTGAAACAGACGAAAACCGCGTGAAAGTAAATTCCATTTCCAGCGTGATTAGTGCAGTGATTGCCATCATCGTGGGCATTGCGCTGCCTTTATTGATTGAGGCTGTGGGCACTTCACATGAAAAATGGGGACAGATGGCGATTTATATTTGCGCTCCCTGTGTGGTACTTGCACTTGTCAGGTTGTTCACCATTAAGGAGACAAGCACCCGCGGAATAGCTGCCTCTACAACAATCAATTTGAAGGAAGGCGTCTATCTCCTGTTTCACAATAAGTATGTGCTTATTTATGCGCTGGCACTGCTTCTTACAAATATTGCAACCAATTTCGGCAGTGCAACAACCTATTATTTCAAGTACATTGTACAGAACCTCGGCCTGATGTCGCTGGTTCAGATTGGGGGAATTGCTGGGCCTGTTGCAATTGCCGCCTTTCCAGCGCTCACAAAGAAACTGGGAATGAAAAAGCTGATGATCGGAGGACTCGGCATTGGCGTGATTGGGAAAATTCTTCCGCTCTTCGGAAAAACCAATATTGTGCTTCTGATGATCTCCTCTGTCCTTTCCATGGTCTCCTATATGCCCCTTTTCGTTTTGGCGCCCAATGTCTTAATGAATTGCATGGACTACGGTGAATGGAAATATCACAAACGAGGAGAAGGAATTTACACCTGTGTCACTGGCTTTTGCAGTAAGGTAGGTGTTGGTTTGGCTGCCGGTATCATCGGGATTGTCACTTCTCTCAGCGGTTATGTCGGAGGAGCTGAGGTTCAAAGTGCCAGTGCTCAAACAGCCATTGTTTCTCTCTATACAATTCTTCCGACTTTGTTAATGGCGCTGTCCATCGTTGCCATGTACTTCTATAATCTGGATAAAGAGCTGCCAACAGTCCAGAAGGAACTTGCGGAGCGCAGCAGCAGTGGACAAAAGGGCCTCTGATTTTGTTGGTACTGCCTAAAAGATCTCCGGGATGGTATGGGCGACAGAGGAAAAGTCAGCAGCACTCTGACTGCCGCCTATATAGTAGTCACCAGAATGGAAGTATTGGATAGTCATAGGCAGTCCTCCTTAATTTATTCTGCCTGTATTGTATCGATCCTGCTTATGGATGTCGAACTTGCCGCTTTCATTTTTTTCCGCGTCAAATGGCGTATTATATTCAAAAAGCAATGTATTTGCAATAAATCCCGGCTCAAAAGGCCGGGATTTTATCATGCAGAATATATGGTACTCCTCACTTGGCTCACACATAGGATAGAAAACGGCGTGGAAGCAAATGTGTTCATTTGCCACAGAAACGCATTAAGGACGAAACGGCAGATAAACAAAAGACGGTCCCGAAGAAGGATTTTTTTCAGCCAGCTTCGGGACTGCTTTTTTGGTTTTATCATCATATCGGAACTCAAAAAAGTAGTAAATTGGTAGTAATCGGCATTTGAAACGTGATTTATCGCGGTTTTCCAAGGTAAATCTCAGCTGATTGAAATGGTGCCGTGGCATACGAATAATATTTTTGTCATCCCGTCATATCCTTTCAAACATCTCGAAGCCGCAATATTACTGTAATCCGTTATTTTATTTTTTCTTTTCAATCTTGTCCCCAAATTACGCATTTTCCCATAAATTTCCACTCAAGTTACTGGCAAATGGTGTAATATGTAATACATGGTATAGCAGCTGCAGCAAACCTCCACCTGTTTATCCTGGCATTCTTCTTGCCCCGCCCGCCACCAAAAGCTGCCTACAGGATACCACACGCAGCGCTAAATCACAACCAGATTCCCTGCACCGCCCCGTTTTCTGCAAAATTCTCTTGCAAGGTTTCGCACCGCCAACTATAATGTATTTATATATTATAAGTAAAGGCGCATGGCACAGCCGTTTTCCGGGCTTGCCGGGTGCTTTGGATTCCAAACAGAAAGGGGGCCGCCCGATGCCTCGCATTGCCGTGGTGGATGACCAGCCGGATATGCGGCAGCAGCTGTGCAGCATGATTGACCAATACAGCCGCGAGAACAACTGTATGCTGGAAGTTACCGCTTTTTCGGACGGTGCCCAGGTCATAACCAACTATTGCAAGGGGTTCGACATCATCTTTCTGGATATTGAAATGCCGGAGCTTGGCGGCATGGACGCTGCCGAGCGCATTCGCACGGTGGATCCGGATGTGGTACTGGTGTTCGTTACCAACATGGCGCAGTACGCTATTCGCGGGTATGAGGTAGACGCCTTGGATTTTGTGCTCAAACCGGTCAATTATTACCAGTTCAGCACCAAGCTGGCCCGCGCTTTGCAGCGGGTGCAGCGCCGCAAAGGCGGGCAGATTGCATTACAGACCGCTGGGGGCGTGCAGCTGCTGAACACCGAGGACATCTACTGGCTGGAAACGCGGGACCGTATGCTGCATTACCATACCTCCACCGGGGTATGGTCCGTGCGTTCCAGCCTGCAAAATGCTGAAAAGCAGCTGGCCCCCTACCACTTTGCCAAATGCAACCAGTGTTACCTTGTCAATCTGCGGTATGTGCGGGCGGTCCAGAACGATATGGTCCAGGTTGGGGAGGACCGGCTGGAGATCAGCCGCCGCCAGCGGGCTGCCTTCCTGGCTGCGGTCGCCGCCTATGTTGGGGGTGCCATATAATGCTGCCAAATCTCCAACAATTTCTTTCTCTTCTTGTCTGTGGGATACAGCTTTGGGGCGCAGCACTGACCTACTGGCTCCCGCTCCGGCACTCGCCGCACTTTTGGCAGCGGGCGCTGCTTTGCCTGATTCCCTCCATTCCCCTTTCCACATTTTTATTATGGGCGGATCACACGCCTTCCTCGCTGTTCCTGCGGGCGGGGGCGTATATTCTGTTTTGCATGTGGATGATTTTCGCTTCCCACAGCTGCACCCAGTTGGACTGGTCCGGTGCCACTTATTGCGCCATCTGGGGAATTTTGAGTGCCCTGACGACATTTGAGTTATGGCAGCTTCTTGTCTGGTGCCTGGCACAGGTAAACATATTCCTGCCATTGGATCAGCCCTCTGCTCTGCTGCTGCAACTGCTGTTTTTTGCCGCTGCGTACTGCCTGCTGCGGGTAACTGTTGCCCATTCCATGCCATATGAAGGCAGCTACCACATCGGTCCCCGCCAGCAAATCAGCGCTATTATTCTGGGCGGCATGTTCGTTCTGCTGTTTTTAACAATGCAGACCGTCACCAGCACCGGAGTATCACGGGAAACTTCTATCTTCGTTGTTGTCCCCCTGGCACTCTGCCAGCTCTACTGCATCACCCTTTTATATTTGCAGACTGAGCTGTTCAAAAAGGCGGCCATGGAAAAAGAGATGAACTCGCTGAACATGCTGTATGAACGCCAGCGCCAGCAGTATCAGGTGGCCAAGCGGAACGTACAGATCATCAACCGCAAATGCCATGAGCTGAAAGTTCAGATCGCTGATCTGCGCCGCATGGCCCCCAACGCCGCGCTGCAGCAGAGCCTGAACGAAGCCGAAGCCGCCGCCCGGCAGTATGACGCCAGCACCCAGACCGGCAGTGAGGTTTTGGATGTTGTGCTGACCGAAAAGAGCATGCTGTGCGAAGCCCACCACATCAGCATCAACAATGTAGCGGACGGTACCTGCCTGCACTTTATGGATCCGGCCGATCTGTACGCTCTGTTTGCCAACGCACTGGATCATGCCATTGAGTTGACCCGCAAGCTGCCGGAGCCGGAAAAGCGGATGATTGACCTGCTGGTCTGCAGGCGGCAGGGATTTGCTGTTCTGAATATCATCAGCGCGGTGCCCGATGGCCCGGATCCTGGCCGCGAAACCTGCGATGAGTTAAAGATCATCAAGCGCATTATCCAGAAGTACAATGGTTTTTTGACTACCGAATCCAACGGTGGATTTTTTGCGATAAAAGCCGTTTTCCCGGTCCAATAAAGTTCCCTCAAAATTTCAGGTATAAGATTTACGCCCTTGCATTTGTACATATTGCACAAATGCAAGGGTTATTTTTTTGTCAGGCAAAAACCGTTTATTCCACGCAAATGACCGATTATGCAAAACCCATTGCGACATTTTTCGCTGTTCGTTACAATAATAACAGCAAAAAGAAAGGATGGCAGCGCCATGCGAGAAATCACCAAAATCATGAAGGGTTGGGAATTCACCGGCCCCGACGGCACCACCACAACGGTGGACCTGCCGCACACCTGGAACGCCCGCGACGGTCAGGACGGCGGCAATGACTACTGGCGCGGCACCTGCATCTACCGCACCCGTTTCGCTGCTCCCCAGTTTAACACCGCCTCCCATCAGGTCTGGATTCAGTTTGACGGCGTCAACGCCAGCGCCCATGTGGTTCTGAACGGCTCCCCCGTCTGCAACCACGACGGCGGCTACTCCACCTTCCGCGCCAACATCACCGAACTGCTGCGGGATGAAAACGAGCTGACCGTGGAAGTTGACAACAGCAAAAACGACCGCGTTTACCCCCAGAAAGCTGACTTCACCTTCTATGGCGGCATCTACCGCGATGTCAGCCTGATGGTGGTCAGCAAGAACCACTTCACCCTGGATTACTTCGGCGGCCCCGGCATCCGCATCACCCCCACTGTGCAGGGCGCAGATGCCAGCGTTCAGGTTACCACCTGGCACGACGGCGAAGGCGAAGTGAGCATTGAGTTGCTGGACGCTGCCGGCAACACCGTTGCCACCGGCAAAGGCCCCGACATCACCCTGACCATCTTCAACGCACACCTGTGGAACGGCGTTAAGGATCCGTACCTGTACAGCTGCAAGGCCCGCCTTGTGGTGAACGGCACGGTGGAAGATGAGACCACCACCCGCTTTGGCGTGCGCAGCTTCAAGGTTGACCCCAAGAAGGGCTTCTTCCTGAACGGCAAGTCTTACCCGCTGCACGGCGTTTCCCGCCATCAGGACCGCAAGGGCCTGGGCAACGCCATCACCCGCGAGATGCACGACGAAGACATGGCCCTGATCAAAGAGATCGGTGCCAACACCATCCGCCTGGCTCATTATCAGCACGACCAGTACTTCTATGATCTGTGCGACGAGGTCGGCATGGTTGTTTGGGCCGAGATCCCCTACATCAGTGAGCACATGCCCAACGGCCGCGAGAACACCATCAGCCAGATGAAAGAGCTGATCATCCAGAACTACAACCACCCCTGCATCGTCTGCTGGGGCGTTTCCAACGAGATCACCATCTCCACCAAGGACAAGAAGGACATGCTGGATAACCACCGCCAGCTGAACGACCTGTGCCACGAGATGGACAAGACCCGCCTGACCACCCTGGCCTGCTACGCCATGTGCGGTCCCTTCAACCGTTCGGCCCACATTACCGATATGGTCAGCTGGAACCTGTACCTGGGCTGGTACGTTCCGGGCTTTATCCTGAACGACCTGTGGATGGGCTTCTTCCATCTCTGCTTCCCCAACCGTCCGTTCGGCTACAGCGAATACGGCGCGGAGGGCATGCCCAACCTGCACAGCACACACCCCCACCGCGGCGACCACACCGAAGAATACCAGGCCAAGTACCATGAGTACATGCTGCGCTGCTTCAAGCGCCACCCCTGGATGTGGGCCACCCACGTTTGGAACATGTTTGACTTTGCTGCAGACGCCCGTGACCAGGGCGGCGAGCCGGGCATGAACCACAAGGGCCTTGTGACCTTTGACCGCAAAACCAAGAAGGACAGCTTCTATCTGTATAAAGCATGGTGGAGCGATGAAGCCTTTGTGCACATCTGCTCCAAGCGCTTTGTGGAGCGCACCGGCAGCACCGCTACCGTAAAGGTTTATTCCAACCAGAGCACCGTTGCCCTATATGTAAACGGCAACAAGGTAGGCGAGCAGACCGGCGAGCATGTTTTCACCTTCAAGGTTCCCCTGAACGGCGAACTGCACATTCAGGCCGTGGCTGGTGACCGCACCGATGAGTCCGTCATCCGCCATGTAGATACCCCCAACCCGGAATACAAGCTGCACAAGACCAAATCCAAGAGTGCAAACTGGGTATAATCTATTTTGAACACTCTGTATTTCGTTCTTGCATAATACAGTTTGTTATAGAGCATTTTCTAACAGGAGGAGAACACAATGAGTAAGAAACCCAAAGTTGGGATGTGGTCCGGCCTGACCGCCGTTACCGCCGTCCTGACCGCAGGCGCCATTGTAGGCACGACGGTTGCGTTCCATTATACGACCACCGTTAATAACTACCTGGACGCCGACACCTACAAGATCATCAGGGGCGACAGCGACGAAGACACTGAGTACTTCAAGAGCGATTTCACCTCTGATGAAGAGCGCGAGTCCTATGAGGCTGAGCTGTGCGCACAGGTTGAAGCCGAAGGCGCAGCCCTGCTGAAGAACGACAACAACGCCCTGCCCCTGGCAAGCGGCGCAAAGGTCAGCCTGTTCGGCCACGGCTCCGTGGACCTGATGTACGGCGGCACCGGTTCCGGCTCCGTTGACACCAGCAAGGCTCCCAACTTCAAGCAGGCTCTGGAAGATCAGGGCATCCAAGTCAACAGCACCCTGTGGGATCTGTATTCTTCTGACGATATGATGAAGAACTACAGCCGCATCACCCCGGCTGCCATCTCCGATACCCTGGAAGCCAACACCCAGTACGCTGTGAACGAAGCTCCCTGGAGCAAGCTGTCCAGCGCCGAGTCCAGCTTTGCTGACTACGGCGATGCTGCTATCGTCGTGTTCTCCCGTTCCGGCGGCGAGGGCGCTGACCTGCCCAGCGGCGAAAACGGCACCAATGATTCCTGGATCAAAGGCCAGGAGGGCGACGGTAACTACCTGGCCCTGTCCGCTGAAGAAAAGGAACTGCTCCAGAACCTGAAGACCCTGAAGGACAACGGCACCTTCAAGAAGGTCATCGTTCTGATCAACTCCTCCAACGCCATTGAGATGGATTTCCTGAACCCGGAGATCTGCGGCGAGGATTACGGCATCGATTCCGCTATGTGGATCGGCGACGTGGGCCAGACCGGCATCAACGGTGTTGCCCAGCTGCTGGCTGGCGAGGTTACCCCGTCTGGCAGCCTGGTTGATTCCTACCTGTATGACAACATGGCCAACCCCGCCATGTACAACTTCTACACCCAGGCTTACCCCAACGCAGCAGATTACAACCTGCTGACCGATGGCCCTGATGTGCAGGGTATGTACAGCGTGTATCAGGAAGGCATCTACCTGGATTACCGTTACTACGAGACCCGCTACGAGGACGCTGTTATGGGCACCGGCAATGCCGGCGACTACAACTGGTCCACCACTGTTGCCTTCCCCTTCGGCTATGGCGACAGCTACACCACCTTCGAGTACAGCGATTTCAATGTGACCGAGTCTGCTGATGCTTTCAATGTCACCCTGAAAGTCACCAACACCGGTTCCACCTACTCCGGCAAGGAAACCGTTCAGCTGTACTTCCAGAGCCCCTACACCGATTACGACAAGGCCAACGGCATCGAGAAGGCTTCTGCTGAGCTGTGCGGCTTTGCCAAGACCGATATCCTGGCTCCCGGCACTTCCGAGACTGTCAACATCACCGTTGACAAGAGTGAGCTGCGCACCTATGATGCCAACAACGCCAAGACCTATATTGTTGACGCTGGCGACTACTACTTCACCGCTGCCACCGATGCACACAACGCTGTGAACAACATCCTGGCTGCCAAGGGCTACACCGTTGAGAACACCGATGGCCGCATGACCGCCGATGGCGACGTTGCCCTGACCTACAAGTGGACCAACGCTGCTCTGGACAGCACCACCTACGCCACCAGCGAAAACGGCACTGCCATCACCAACCTGTTTGATGAAGCAGACCCCAACAAGAGCAGCAGCGAACCCGGCGAAGTTACCTGGCTGAGCCGATCCAACTGGGTTGCCACCTTCCCCACCCAGCCTGTTGTGCTGAACGCAACCCAGACCCTGGCTGATCACCTGGCTTTCACCCGTTACGACGGCAGCAAGGCTGACAGCGTTGAAATGCCCACCCTGGGCGCTGACAATGGTCTGGCTCTGGTTTCCATGATCGGTGCCGACTATGACGATCCCCAGTGGGATACCCTGCTGGATCAGCTGACCTTCAACGAGATGGTCAACACCATCACCCTGGGCTTCCACAACACTGCCGCTGTTGAATCCATCGGCAAGACCCGTACCAAAGACGAAAACGGCCCGCAGGGCCTGACCGCAGCACTGACCGGCGGCGCTTCCGCTATGTGCTACACCTCCGAAGACGTTATGGCCGCCACCTTCAACGTTGACCTGATCAACGATGTGGGCCGCTGCATTGGCGAAGACTGCCTGGCCATGGGTTACTCTGGTCTGTATGGCCCCGGCATCAACATGCACCGCACCGCTTACTCTGGCCGTAACTTCGAGTACTATGCTTCTGATCCGTTCGTTGCCGGCACCATCTGCGCTGCCGAAGTCAACGGCATCCAGTCTAAGGGCGTTTACGTTTACCTGAAGCACGTTGCCCTGAACGACTCTGAATCCAGCCGCCGCGGCGTGAACACCTGGCTGAACGAGCAGGCTGCCCGCGAAATCTACCTGGAAGTTGCCGACAAGGCCATCACCGATGGCGGTGCCTGGAGCGTTATGACCGGCTTTAACCGCTGGGGCGCTTACTGGTGCGGCGCTTACGATAACCTGCTGACCGGCTTCCTGCGCGGCGAACTGGGCATGCGCGGCATGATCATCACCGACTACTCCGGTTCCAGCAAATACATGGATCTGGCCGATGGTCTGATTGCCGGTTCCGATATCTGGGATAGCCCGGACCCGACCATCCACACCACCCTGGCTCCGAAGTACGAGAACGATGCTTACATCGTGACCGAAATGCGCGAATCCATGCACAAGATCCTGTACACCGTTGCCAACTCCAACGCTATGAACGGCTGGTCCTCCGCTGACCGCCTGAAGGTCATCACCCCGTGGTGGAAGACCGCCCTGTACGTTCTGGACACCGTTCTGGCTGTTCTGACCGTGCTGTGCATCTGGCGCCTGGTTGTTGCCATCAAGCGCAAGAAGACCTGGACTGCTGAGCAGGCTGCCAACACTGCAAGCGCTCAGAATCAACAGTAAGGTTTAGGGCAATACCGCATAATTCTAAGTGCCGATACGGCGAGCGAGGTACGGCAGATGCTAAGCCAAAAGCGCAGATAATACTGGATGTCTTATCGAGCATTTTGGCAACGCAGATGCCGTGCCGCAGCCGCCGGAGCGGTGCTTAAGCCGTAAGGCGGGAATTGTGCGGTATTGCCTTAGCCTCCGCATCTTCCCCCTTTTGAATCGTTTATGCCCCCGCCCGTTTCGGGGCGGGGGTCTTTGTTATGAAAGGAGAATGCCCCCATGAGTGAACAAAACTCTGCGGCGTCTGCCAGCGTCAACCGCGCCAAGCCTTACCAGCTGATGCTGTTCCCGCTTAACAACGGCGCTACCAACGTGTACTATGTTCTGGTGCTTTCCTACATTGCCACTTTCGGCAGCAAGGTTCTGGCCCTGAGCATGATCTTCGCCTCCGTGATGGTCACCGGCATGCGCCTGTTTGACGCCATTACCGACCCTATCATCGGTGCCCTGATGGACCGCACCAACGGCAAGTTCGGCAAGTTCCGCCCGTTTATGGTCATCGGCAACCTCATCATGGCTGTCAGCATCCTGGTGCTGTACGGCCTGACCCCGCTGATCCCCGCCTCCATGGAATGGGCACGTTATGTTGCCTTTGTAGCCCTGTACGCCATCTGGGTCATCGGCTACACCTTCCAGACTTCCTGCACCCGTTCCGGCCAGACTGTTCTGACCAACGATCCCAAGCAGCGCCCCCTGTTCACCATCTTCAACACCGTCGGCTCCCTGCTGGGCATGGGCGCCATGCAGTTCTTTGCCCCCATCCTGGCCAAAAACTATGAGGGCGGTTACGCTTCCGCCGGTTTCTTCCGCACCCTGGCTCCTGTCGGCATCGTGATCTCCATCGCCCTGACCATCCTGGCTGTCATCGGCATCTGGGAAAAGGACCAGCCGAAGTACTTTGGCATCGGCGGCCAGAAAACCGAAAAGATCAAGGTTGCCGAGTATGTTGCCATCATCAAGGGCAACAACCCCATGCAGCGCCTGATGGTGGCTGGTGCAGGCTGCAAGCTGGCACTTTCCATTGCCACCAACACCACTGTTCTGTGCATGCTGTACGGCTGCATGATGGGCAACTATGATGGTCTGTACCTGCCCATGATGGTTCTGGGCTATGTGTTCAGCGTTCCCTTCTTCCTGCTCACCGTCCGCACCAGCCAGAAGAAAGGCCAGAAAGCCAGCCTGATGCGCTATGTCAGCGTTGCGCTGATCTGCTACATCGGCGTTCTGGTGCTGCTGCTCCTGTGGGGCAAGGGCGATGCCTTCACCCTGTCTCTGATGTCTGACGGCAAGGTTTCCATCAACGTTTACACCATCCTGTTCATCGCTCTGTTCGGCATTGGCTATGGCGCTTATTACGCTACTGCCGATATGCCCATCCCCATGGTTGCCGACTGCTCTGACTACGAGACCTACATCTCCGGCAAGTATATCCCCGGTATCATGGGCACTCTGTTCAGCCTGGTTGACAAGCTGGTTTCCAGCCTGTCCGCTACCGTGGTCGGCGTGGCCGTCAGCTTTATCGGCCTTGACAGCCTGCCCACCCAGTACGACCCGTACACCCCCGGCATGAACGTGGTTGTTATCGTTCTGTTCTGCGTCATTCCCATGATTGCATGGGCTGCTACCCTGCTCGCCATGAAGAACTACAGCCTGACCGGCGAAAAGATGAAAGAGATCCAGGCCGTCAACGCCTGCCGCCGCGACGCTGTTGCGGGCGGCATGAGCCTGGAAGACGCCATGCAGAAATGGCAGACCATCGACCAGCTGCCGGCCCAGTACCGCGCAAACTAATTTTGCTGTTTTCTCCTCCTCTGATACCGGTTTGATTGCGCCGGTTATTTAACTGAAGCACCGGGTGCCATATGGCACCCGGTGTTTTGCTTTACCGCAAATCAAACGTTTCTATTACATCAAAACAGTAGGCGTGCTCCCTGCCTCAAAAAAAGGGGGGGCCGCCTGCTGCTATGGCTGTATGTTGCAGGAGAGAGAAATGCAAGAGAATCTTAATGATAACTGTCTTGCTTTATGCGATAATGCTTGGGCATTTTATTCTCTCGCAGCACCCGGCATTTTTGTAGGGTCCGATGTTTGCGCCATTCCTCATGACAAACATCAAAAATTCTTTCGTTCTTGTTTAACCGATACATCATTCAGCCACATTCCCGGCCTTTTTCTTCTGCGTTAATACGGTCGATTTTCTCCTTGATCATATTTCCAAAAGTCTTATCGTCTAGTTCTACACTTTTTTCTGCCGCCACAGATTTGTCAGCAAATGCATCAAAACATATGTTCTTTATATGAGATTGTATTAAGGCAATACCGCATAATTCTAAGTGCCGATACGGCGAGCGAGGTGCGGCA
>ERZ827450.516-NODE-516-length-52041-cov-15.575905_pt1 | contig 52041 bp, 65 predicted proteins | sample MGYA00519773_ERZ827450 | MGnify/ENA primary metagenome ERZ827450 (study PRJEB31778, sample SAMEA3449306) | human gut metagenome | biome: human gut; feature: human-associated habitat; material: faeces | place: United Kingdom | collected 2010/2012 ...
AATAATAATATTTTAAATAAAAAAATTTCTTGACTTTTATTAATATTTTATTTTTAAATAATTAAATCTATTATTATATGATTAAAAATAATAATAAATTAATATATTATTTCCCGATTTTATTATAAAATATAATTATTAAAATATTTAACTTTTAAATTAATAATTTTTAATATTAAATATTTTATTATTTCGAATATTTTTATTATATGCGCGTACTTATATAATATATAGGCTATTAGACCCGGTAAGTACGCAGCAGATATAATTCCCGGCACTGTAACAGTATGACTGAAAAGCTGTAATGACCACGTAGCGATATCGCAGTAGTTCACTATTATTAACAGGAATGTACCCGAATCGTACTCCCGGTGTGCTGAAATTCTGTAAAAGTTCATAAAAATTCCCGCTGGCCAAATCTTGGAAATGGCCAGCGAGAGAACACTGGATAGGAATTGAGGTTTTATCGCACCATTCTCCACCAACTATCACACACCCAACTACCTTTAGAACCGTCAACTGCCAATGGACAGGTAAGATAGTTATCACAGTTTACACAAGAATTTTTATCCTCTGGTAAACACTTTCTAAACGCTTTACCTACTATTGCCATATCTTATCTATCTAAATCTGGTTCTAGGATAATACCATAAGCTGCGGAAACGGCGTCCAGAATATCATCTGTAAAACCTTCAATACCGTTCCAAATCAAATAATTATTGATTTTCTGGCGAGGAGTCATTTCGGCTATTACCTCGAGAGGATATTCGCACTCACACTCAAGGCAATCCTCTAATAATGCCTTTTGGTTCTCAGCTGTAGATTGGAGCTGATTATTCATCGAGCCAATACATCTATCTGTAAGAAAACCAATATTGTCAGAAAAACGTGGATATTCAGCAATTTTATCTTTGGCAATTTCAATGAGTGCATGCTCACTGAAATGCTCTGCTAAGTCCGGGCGCTCTCTTTTCATGTTCTTAACAAGAGCTTTTACTTTTACTGTACTCATAATTAATTAAAGCTATAAAGTGAAACATTACCAGCACCTTCAACCTCGTATACACAATCAGGCATAAATACAGATTTGCCATCAGGCGTTGCAAGAGGCACGTTGTTGTAAACAGCCAAAAAATCCTTAGACCCCAGAAGTGTTGGTGGCTCAAGGCTAAATGGCTTTGCATTTACTACATTACCATCACCGAAGTTATCTACCAAAAATACATCTGGGTTCTGGCCTTTATACAAGGTAACAACCTTAAAATCCTCAGATGTAATACTAGAAAGAGACAAGCTCTTAATCAAATCAGTTGCTTTCATAATTTTGCAATTTTAATTGTTAAACTTATAATGTTTTATCTGAGTGCAAAAGTACTAATAATTTTTCAAATAAAAAAATTTTTTTAGTTAACAGTAGTTAAATTAAATGTTAAAGTTTGTAGGCCTAACTTGCCGGTTTCTATATCCAGATGTCAGCTTTCTAGCTAAAACCATTTCTTAGTACCTAGAATTCATTATTTTATATTAAACTATATAATTATATTAATTAATAAAAATAACGCGATGTGAGCCAAATATTCTATATAATTTAATATATTATTTATATATTAATATCTGAAAATTTTAAAATTTGCCACCAGCGAGCCGTTTCTATATGTTACTGTAAAAAATAATAGGTAACCGTTTCACAACGATTACCTATCCGCCTAAAAACAATTAAAATTCTATTAAAATTATGGGTTCTTACCGTAGTTAGAACCAATAGCGCCAAGGCAGGGAATCGAACCCTGCATAAATCCTTTAAACAGAACAGCAGATATTTGTTTTACTTGGCATTTAAAAACTCCTAGGACCACAGTCCCTTAGTCGCTTCCTAGGAGTTTAATTTCAAATAATATACTTAAAAACATTTATGAGAAGAAAACAATCAACTAATTGTTTTACATAAGGTCACCTGACTCTGCTTCAGCAGCTGCAGCGTCTACTGCCTCTTTAGCCTCAGCTTCTGCATTGGCTTCCTGCTCATCATGCTTAGCATCAAGAGCAGCCTTAGCGTTGTCATACTCGAGCTGCTTGTTCTGAAGTGCTTCCTTAGCTTTCTCCAAGGCTTTCTTTGCCTTGTTAAGAGCCTCTTCTGCACGGATAACCTTCTCTTCAGGAGTGAGAGCAGTTCTTGGCTGACGCTCAGCGCGTGTCTGCCACTTTGTCTGGAACTCCTTGTAAGTCTCATCGGCATCATCCAATGGGAGCAAGCCCTCTGGCTCTGTGATAACTACCTTACCACCTTCAGCCTCATCCTTAGTTGAATGGATTGCCTTGTGAGTGAACTTGTGAGCGCCATTCTCATCCTTGAAGCCAATGCGGAAGAACACTGTGCAAGAGCGCTTATCCTTGATGATGGTCTCAATTCGAGAATCTGTCTTAGTATCATCGCCAAGGTCAATCTGACGACCTACATAAGAACCAGCTGCCTCTACAATCTCATCAGCCTGCACCATCCAATCCTCAATGTCGACCTGAGCCTTACGACGAGCACCTGTCTTCTTAGCCTTGTGAAGCTCTACAGTCTCCGGCAAGATTGTAACCTCCTTGAACACCTTGTAGAACTGGCGACCTGTAGGGTTCTCATCTGTAACATCAGACTGGATGAGAAGATAGCAGCGCATAGCTCGCTTCTCCTTAAGAACTCCCTTGACGTAACCACCAACCTTAATAGCGGTACCAGGCATAAGTGTCTCACAACGATGACTGAGAGCCTCCTCATTTGCCTTTGCAACCTCAGCATCAAGCTCCTCCATGCTCTGCTTTGGCTTTGCCTCACGCTTAGCCTTAGGCTTTGCTTCCTTGTTTTCACCAGCCTCAGAATTCTGCTTAGCAGCTTCCTTCTCTGCTGCATCGATAGCTGCCTGCTCCTCTGGAGAAAGTGCTGCTCCATTATCTGCTGGAGCCTGAGCAGCTGCCTGTCGCTTATCAAGAATAGCCTGAATTGCTACCTTGTCCTCATCAGAGGTTGCTGGGTCGTTAACTAACTTCTGTAACTTCTTTGTTGCCATCTGGGCGAATTTCATTGTTGCCATAATTTTGTGTATTTAATTGTTAAACTTATATGTTCTAATTACATTTGCAAAAGTACTCATAATTTTTGAAATATGAAAACTTTTTATGTTAAGAAGTGTTAATGAAAATGTTAAAAATCATTAACACCTCTTTTTGCTATTTAATCACTGAAATTTTTTACTTCCATTCAAAGCAGTCACATATATAACCATCCTTTGCCAAGGTACATACGTGATATGCGACGCACCTATTACACTCTGCAATATGCTCTGCTTTAGCCTTGCGAAAATTATATTCATTATTACAGCTCATATTTATTACGCTTTTAGTTCTACATCAAAGTTCTTTGCTACTTCTTTAACTGCATCAAGCAATTCTTGGTCGCTCATATTTCTAGCTATTTCCTCAAGAATATCCTCAGGACTTACAACATCCTTAAGAGCTTCAAATAATTTCCAACCTCTTCCCATATTATCTCAATTCAAAATCGTTACACACATAGCCTTTCTTTGCTAAAATACACGTATCAAACTCAACGCATTTGCTACAATCATTGAAGTGCTCTAGCAATTCAACTTTGTGAAAATTAAACTTGTTGCTCATGATAACTCTGCTTTAGTTGATGTTCTTACCTTGCCACCATCTAAGATTAAATCGATGGTAACATATATCTCTGAACCAGCGTATTTAATAATAGCCGTTGTATTACTAGCTGTGAGGCACTGAACTGTGTAACGTGCATCCCATTCTGCCTTACAGTATCTCTCCCAGTATTTAAATACTCTTGGGGGAGAACTGAGTGCTACTAGCAATTATCAAACTCATTTGCAAATAAGTTGCAATTTTCTTCAAGTTCCAATCAACCGGAACAAACTTTGGTTTTCTCATAATCTTAATATTTTAATTGTTAAACACTTGTTTTATTACACAGGATTGTATGGTCTTGGGCAATAAGCCACAAACGCATCCTCAGTATTATTCATGCTAGGAGTTGCAGTAATTTTCCAAATCTGTGATATTGAGTGGTGCTCATTTCGCATTCCCTTGTTATGAATCCACACTGCTTCATTAACTAATTCAGAGTCTATAATGAACTTGGATTGGCTCAAAGCCTCAAAATATTTTTCAGCTTCATCCTCATTATTAAACTTGCTATATTCGTCCATAGCGTCGTTTTCTTCCTGAGTACCTGGCTTGTTTGCAAACATATAAAGAGTTCTTTTATTTGATGGAATTTCTCCACAAACAAAATTGCGACCAATCCATGCTACTAAATTCTCGAGCTTGTCAACTTTCAAAATAATTTCTGTATTCATAATTTTACTGTGATTTTAATTGTTAAACTTATTATGTTTTATCTGAGTGCAAAAGTACTAATAATTTTTCAAATAAAAAAATTTTTTATGTTAAGAAGAGTTAACAGCTTTATCTTTAACTACTGTTAACACTTACTATATATAATATATAATATGTACGCGCGTGCGCCCGCGTATAGGGTAATAATGCGGCACTGTAGCAGTTTAGTGCATTATATAAGTCCCAGCATTGCAATAGCATTAGTTAAAAGCCAGTTCCTAGAACCGGCGCGTTATAGGTTTATAGTGATTAAAATCTCACCAATTTCCAGAACCAGCGTGTAAATCTACAAAAATTTACAAAAAATCCTATCTGGCATTTTCTCGGAAATAGTCCCAAGAGAACACCAGATAGGAAATTAACTTTTGCCAAACCATTTTTCATATTCGCGTATCTTGCAAACTGGAAGTAAATCTCTACAACGAGAAGTACTATGGTATCTATATTCAACCCAGTATGCATCACCCATCGGTTCTAAGTCTTGAATTTGATTTCTTTCCTCATAGTTGGTTTTTAAATCAAAAACTCTTACATGAGCTTTTTTATCTGGAAGAATAATAAACTCAAATATGAATTGACCTGCTATTTTCTTTCGTTCTGCTGCTGATATTTTAACTTCTACCATATCTGTGCCTACGATAGGTTCTGGTTCAGATATAAATCTGAAATTACCAAACAGAGTTTTAAACTCTTCTGCTTCTTCAAGATTATCTGGGTCGATAGGCTCTTCGCCATCTCTCAAATAATAAAAAGAATCGCCAGTAAGTTGAATTATTTCAGTCTTCATCTCTTCGTCCTCCACCTACAATTAAGCACCACGATATAAATATACCAAATACTGCTGCAAATGCAATAATTCCTGCTATCATGTCATTTTATGTTTATGAAGTTTACGATAACCTGGTCTAGCCGCAATCCAGGCTCTTTGATACGCTAATATTTTTTCTCTGTTTTTAGCATAATATTTTCTATCATACTCGGAGCGTTTCAGCTTTTCTTCTATAGAAGTTGGAGCTTTATAGACGTATTTTTCTGGATGAGCCTTTCTGTAAGCTCTATTATAGGCTAATATCTTTTCTTTATTAGCTCTATAATAAGCTCGCATTCTAGCTCTTTCATGTTCTGTCGTTGTCATGATATTTCTTTGCGTTCTAATTTGTGTCTAATTAAATATAACTTTATATCAATAATATCATCAAGCGTTAAGTTCTTGATAACTCTATTGCCGATTTTAAGACTGTGCTTTTGCTTTCCCATAAGGATTGTCTTTTTTAACTCGGTCATAAAGTTTCTTGAACCAAAATGGGTTGTATCTTAACAAGTCGCCATAAGTTCTGATATTATTAACACCAACAAGCCTAGAAGCATAAATTACTTCTCTATCAGCCAATCGGCGTCTAGCCTCATACCATCTATGGATAGCTCTATCCACGCATTCCAAAAAATATGTACTGAGCTCAGAATCACGCTCTTCAAGAATCTGTTGTTCTGTACCCTGCTTGAAATAATATGGCACATTTGGCGTAACCCAATAAGTAAGAACCTCGCCTACTTCTGGATGTGTCTTATATAGAAATCCAGGATTTGCTACAAATACCCATGGCCACTTAATTTTTGCTAACTTAATAGCTTTTGGAATAGCTGGAGATAAAAGTCTAGCAATTCTAGCGTTAATGTATTTGTCATAACGCTTAATGAGTTGTCGCAAATTGCTAGTAAGTTCTTCTACAAGAGCTGTTTTATCCCATCTTGTTAACTCTTCTGACAAAGGGAGAATTTTCTGGTCAAACGCCATTCTGTTAATTTCAACTTTTTCAAGTTCTTTTTTAGCCTGGCGCTTTGCCATACCATCTTTAATACGACGACTAATCACTAATCTACGCTCAACATCGTTGAGTTCTGGGACCAATTCCTTGTCGTGTTTAGGACTGTCGGCAAATTCCACGCAGTTTTCACCACCTATAGAAAAGATAACATCGTCAGATACTTCGCGTTTAACTTTGCCATCTTCATATTTTAGAGTTGATTTGTTATAAAACTCATCGCCATCCATAGAAGCGATAGAAAAATCAGAATTCTCGTTGTCATCTGGATTTGCAGCTGCTTCTATTTCAGCTTTTGCCAAGTCTTCATCTTCAGACTGAATATCTGCTAGCATTTTAGCAAAATCTTCTTCTGAATATTCCATCACTGAGGCTTCTTCACTTGAAGGAGCCTCTGTGTTATGTATATCACATAGAGCTTGGTCAATAAGTGCATTTAAATCTTTGCTGTCCATACTACATAATCTTTAAATTAGTTACAAATACTGAACTAAAAACATTTCTTGCTACATGTGGCTGGAGCATAAATAAATATGCTATAGCAAGTAATAATCTAGCAACTATGTGGAGAATCCACGCGGTTAAATATACTGGAAAATAAATAACTCCAATAACAAACCATACTAAAAACAGCATCCAGCCTTTAAACTTAATTGGTATTTTCATAATTTCAAAACATTCTTTAAATAGTCATTAATATGCTTTGGATATACATTAGTACTTGGCAAGTATATATGCAAGTCCTGGGCAAAATGATAATAGTCTCCAACTGTTGCTCCAATTCTAGAAGCAACATACTTCTGCAACTGAGAAAAACAATACTGGTCATTGCAAAAACCAAATATCAAGTCATTGCTTCTCATAAGAACCGTCATATTGAGAACTCTTCTATAGTTGTCATAAATATCGACTTTAAAACCGATATTTAAAGTACACGGAGTATCATAATAATAATCATCCATTTCTTTGCCGTCATACAGCGTAAGCCATGCTTGACGAGTATCTGGATTGTCCTCAAGTTTCTCAATTACTTTCTGCAGTTGCTTATTGCGGTTCCACAGCCAACCATAGTTAGAATTGACCTGGCAATCACCTCCATGCATGCGTTTCCAAACTGGAGCGTGCTTTTGAAGCTCTGATACATCTCTTGAATGAGATAAATACCAATTCCATTCTCTTTCTGCGTATTTAGCATTCCAATGGCGCCATTCTTCAGTAATATGATTTTGCTCTGGATAAGCCATATAGAAACCAACATTCTGCAATCTAATCGTATTATTGCCAGGCATTCCACCACATCCAGCTATACGATTAGTCAAAATACTAAATGCTTGATTGGCATTTTCATATACCCAATTATTATCAGATTGAGTAATATATGGATAAGAAATTTCAAAATTTACTTCCATGATTTATTAAACTTTTGATTTAACACTTGAAAGTTTTGCTGAATAGCTTTAATGTCTTCAGGCTTTAAGCCTGTTAATGGACAAACTGCGTCCAAATCAAGCATATTCACTTTACCTTCCATTCTAGTTCTTTCGTATGCAAAAAACTGCTCTTTAGTAATTTCTGATGCCGGAGTTGGCACTAGTTTTGTATATTTTCGTAAATCTATAGCTTTGCTCATATCTTTTGCATTTTTAATGAAACCTTTTTCAACACACCAAGCATAAGCATTTTTAGCTGCTTCAGTAGGTGTTGTTCCTTTTATTACTTTTATAGAATCACTCTCCTCTGCATCTATCCAATCAATAACCCATGTTCCTTCAAACTTGTATAAAGTGGGAATATAAGCCCAATCATCGTCTGTTGTTTCAAGCTTATGATTATTCTTAAAGGTGAGGTTAGGAAGTACTTCAATATAGTCCTCCAACGTCAGTGCTGAATCTATTTCTTCGCTACAGTTTACTAAATATTTTCTCATTTTCATATGCAAATAATTCTTCAACAAAGTTTTTTCATAAAAAACAATTCTTCTTCGGCTTCCTCGTTTAATGCTTGGCATATTTCTTTAGCTTCTTCATAAGTTAATTCTGTGTATGGGTCTCCATCTTCATCTTCTGCTTGTTCTCCAGTTATAAGAACAATCCTATACATAGAATTAACTCTTTCATCTATATAAGTGTTGGCTGCGTCAACAGCTTGTGAACATATATACCAAATTGCATCGTCTCTAATAAAGCCTAAATTAAACTTATCTGTACATATCTGAATATAGAAAGTTCTCAGAATTTTTGGAGCAAATAAGCCTTTCTTTTCCATATCCTTGTATTCATGCAGCCACATGCCAAAGCCGTTACTTTCTTTGAATTTTTTAGCGTAGTGCTCTACGAATTTTAAGAATATAGGTTCTTTTACTACTTCCGGTACTTTCTTCATAATCTGATATTTTTAATAGATAGAACTCCTCTTTTTATCCCAGAGCAATTGAAACATATAATATAATAATTTATATTATAAATATATTTCGTTAACTCTGGGACTATAGAGGATATTATTGGGATAATTTATTGCTCTTCTGAAGTAGAGTTAAAACCTCCTTTTCGTTCACTCTTTTTAGCGAGAACAGCAGCCTTAACAACTTCAGGAGAAGCTTCACAAATATCTGCATAAGATACAGGAACCAAAATAAACTGAGCAATCTTCTGACCTCTCTCAATCCATACTGGCTCTTTACCAACATTAATGAGATGAATGTGAATCTCACCAGGATAGTCCTCATCGATGATAGACGCACCAATAATAACACAACTTGAAATAGTTGTATCTTGGCCTGTAATCTTCATATCGGTCTCGCAATCGAGCTTAGCTTCTTTTGATGGACAAACACCTGACTTGTTAGCAGCCATAAGCATATATCCATCTGGAATAAGAGCTGAAATACCAGATGGGATAAGTACATCCTCGTGTGGCTGAAGCATCTGGCCTGAAAAATCCTCTGGCACGAAGAAATCAATACCAGCTGACTTAGATGTACCACGCTCTGGAGTTTTAACCTTTCTTACTTTTGCAATCTGCATTACTGAATTCATAATTGTAAAATTTTAATATGTGAATAACTAAATTATTTATATGTGCAAAATTACATAAAATTTTTCATATAATGAAATTTTTTATGTTAACAGTAGTTAAAGTTAACAAGCTTTAACTACTGTTATTCTTTCTAGAGTAAATCGTCTATATTACCAGGATTTGGGTCTATAGAAGCTGGCTTTGAATTCTTTGGAACTTTAATATCGCCAGGTTTACGCTTCAAAATCCACAGAGTATTGCGAGCAGCATCTGGGAACATTGGAGCCATGATATTTGCCATAAGATTTGAATCGTAATAACGGCTCAATTCTTTAAACATCTGCTTCTGCCAATCATTCATGAGAGGCTTATAATCTTTCTGCGAAGCGAATGTTCCGAACTTATCGACAATATCAAAGTGCTTTTTGAGAATAGCCTCAAGTTCGTAATGGTCAAACTCTTGAACATCTACACCTCTTCCGTCCCCAGAATCATAAGTATGATTACCTGCAGCACCAACACGAGGGTCGTAATTTGGAGTAGAAAGATAATAAGTTGCATCATCCCGTCCACATGCTTTAAAGTTCTCCAGGAAAACGTCTGCATTCTGTTTACCGACATGCTCAAGAACCTCGAAAGCACATACCTTATTGCCATTAAACTGGCTGTAATCAAGATAATTTTTAACAAGGTCAGCCTCATAGAAGCTAGCCCAAGGAACTGATGCAAACTTAGATGCATCATCTGCAATAGTTTTGTGTCGAATATCGATGCCAACATAACTGTTACACTTAAACTTATTTCTATAAAACACTTCAAGCAAATTAGCTTGGCCACATCCAAAATCTACTACATCATCACCAATTTTAGCGTCTTTCAAGATGTGTGTCCATCTCAAATAATGAGCGAACTGGTCTCTGTGATAAATATGACGCTCCATAGCTTGGTCTGGAGATAAATCTGTTGTATTATAATTCTTTGCCATAATTACATTAAATCTTCTGTTTCTGTTTCAGGCTTAGCACCATTTGCACCATCGTATGTATTAGCCTCTGAAACTGGGTTAAACTTACGTTGCTTTTTGCCTACTTCAATTGATAACTTCCAATACTTGGAATATTCACACAACCAACCTTCAATATTATTAATCGTGAGGTTGAATTCGCTAGATGGTTCATAACCTCCAGTTTCAGCATTAAACTTAGCGTATACCATCGGTTCTCCATGGGCTTCAGCAACTTCGTTGAGTTTATCTTCTGCCATAGCAAGAAGTTCCTTCATACCTGCTACACGCTGAGAGTTGATAACTCTGTTAGGGAACAAGATGCGCAAGCCAAGAAGTGAACCAGGACCAATGTTCGTCAGTTCATTCACATTAAACGGAATAAAATCCTCTTTTGAGAATCGATTAATGTAAATCATATCCTGCATCAGCTCATTAGCAATAAACTTCTGAACTCCAGGAATAGCTGACAAAACATCGATAATATCTCTCGTGGACTCTGCAATAAGAACTGTGTCGATGATAATATCGATAGCACCCCACAATTCGGATAATGCAGTATCAGCGTAAGCCTCTGCTCTATTTTTACCGGTCTTAGCTGCAAAAGACGAACTAATAATGTAAGCATCAGTAAATGGCTTAGCTCCCATATTCTGAAGTGTCCTGGCAATTGTTACGAATTTAGGCTGCTGTTCCTTAAACTTTTCATAGTCAGGAATTCCACCTTTCCAATCTGTAACAGAAGCCAAAAACTCGAAAAAGTCTGGAGAATTAAACAACCTGTAAACGATGCACTTCCAAACTTTATTCTTAAGTGACAGGCTATCATCCATAATGATGTTAGAGATAAGCCACCAAGAACTGCGGTCAAGCTCACGGTACAGATTAGGGAATTTATTTTCCTGGAAAATAGGGTCATCTGTCCATGGAGCCTGAATTTTGTCAATGAATCGGCGCTTCCAAATCATCTGGCGCTCATACATAGTCTCAAAGAATGCTTGCAAATTCTCTTCGCTTACGCTGAGATTTCTGTCAGGCAAATGCTTAAAATACTCATGGTTATCAGCTAACGGATTGGCTGAATTTTTACGAGCATAAGACTGAGTTGGGTCGCCTGGATTTTTACGTGGACGACCTCTACCACGTTTTACTGGCTGAATAGCTTCTTCTACCATAACATTTAATTTTAATCGTTATTTATATTTTTATCTGTTTTTGCTTCAATGTAATTATTTAGAGCTCCTACATAAGCAGCAGCATCAAGGAGATTATCCTCTCTGTGCGAATAGGCTTCTCTTGAAAGCTTAAGAGCAATCATAGCTCTATACATGCCCTCAACTGAAATCTGTTCATTTTTTGGAGAGGCTGCATTATATATAGCTGCAGCTCTTTCCATACTTTCTGAGAATGGTCCATACATGCGCTCTTTTTCTTCTGAGCGATGATTGACAATTTTGTCTGCTCTTTCCAAGATATTCATAATCTTTATTTTTATATTGCAAAATTAATAATAATATTTGAATTAAAAAAATATTTTAAATTTTATTAACTTATTTATTATTCATAAATATATTTTTAATTATTTTTAATATAATTGTCGATTTTAGCTTTAATACTGTTCATCAAGCTCATCTGCACTCTGTCTTTATTCTTCAGTGCTAATATAACATCCTCATCATGGGTCTGAGCCATATACAGATGATGAATAATAACACCTTGCTTTTGACCTTGGCGGTAAAGTCTGGCATTAAACTGTTGATACAACTCAAGTGACCAGGTTAAACCGAACCAAACGATTATATTACCTCCAGCTTGAAGGTTAAGACCGTGACCAGCTGAAGCAGGATGAGCTAGCATAAGTTGAACTTTGCCATCATTCCAGTCTTGTATATCTTTAGCAGTTTTAAGCTCTCTAGGCTTATATTTGCTAAGATACTTCATAATTCGGTCTCTATCAAATTGATAAGTCCATGCAACAAGAACTGGCTTTCCACACGCTTCTTCCACTATCTCTTCTAATGCTTCTAGCTTAATATCGTGAATTGGATATACATTTTTATCTTCATCATATATCGCGCCATTTGCAAATTGAAGAAGTTTATTAGACAAACCAGCAGCATTTAAAGCTGTTATTTCGACTTCATTGTCCAAGTTTATAAGCTTCATAATACTATCTTTTTCAAACTTATGATACGCACCTAATATGTCTTTAGGCATTTTGAGCTTAACATAGTTATTTGTAAGCATAGGCATTTGAAGATAGTCCTGAGCTTGCATACTTATGCATATATCACCTATTTTATTTCGTATTGCTTGTTCTGCACCTCCTTGTAAATTATAATTATAAACTACATAACCGTTAGACCTACCTGGAGTAAAGTATGTGCTTCTATACTTAGTAATAGTTTTACCAAGTCTTTCACCTCTATCCATTAAGTAAATCTGTGGCCACAAATCAATTAGACCGTTTGGAGCAGGCGTTCCAGTTAAACCAACTACTCGCTTTATCCATGGTCTGGCTAATCTTAATGCTTTGAATCTCTGCGACTGATGATTTTTAAAGCTACTAAGCTCGTCAATCACAAGCATATCGTATGGCAAATTTGAAGCACATATACCGCAGAGCCACGCTATATTGTCGCGAGAAATTATGTGAATATCAGCTTTCTTATGAAAAGCTTCTAATCTCTGTTTTTCTGTTCCAATAATCTTAGAAAATGTAAGATGTTGTAAGTGTTCCCAATTTTGTGCCTCTTCTGCCCAAACAGTTTCAGCTACTCGCTTAGGAGCAATTACCAAAACTGAATTTACTTCAAGATAGTCATACATTAACTTCTCTACTGCTGTTAAGGTTGAGACTGTTTTGCCTAATCCCATTTCCAGAAATAATCCACAGTATTTATGAGTAATTATATGCTCGACTGCCTTTTTCTGATATTTGTGTAAATCTGTTTCTTTTAACATGCCATTATATCTTCTATTAAATCTACAACCTGCTCTACAGTATCAATTACTTCAACTCTAAAGCCGAGTTTGCGAAGCTTGTCGTGCATTGCTAACTGAAGTGGTCGTGGCTTTTGATTTGTGGTTTTAAGCTCTACAAATATAACTTTTGCAGGCTTAAATAGACACATTCTATCAGGCAATCCATTTATATGGAAACTTAATAGTTTTATGCACATACCGCCATTCAATTTGCAAAGTTCGACAAGCTTTCGCTCAACTACTTTTTCACTTTCTTTCATGGAATCCTGCGCCTCCTACTGAAGAACATTTTTCTTCTTCTTTATAATCCCACTCAATGTCCTTGTCTGCATCAGGAGTATACAATCTATCCTTGAAAGACTTAAATATCTGCTTTTTAAATTTCTCAAAAGTTAAAGACCCATCAGCTCTTCCAACAATTGTGTCAATTTTGCCAAGATTGTATGATACCCATTCACCGTTTTTAAAGTGCAGTTTCATGCCTCTTATTATACGATGTGTCTTCGTTTTGAGGTCGTTTTTGAATTTGTACTTCTTATAGTTTGGCTTATCTGGGTCATCTTTTACAGGACCTGCTTCAGCTTTTGCTTTTCTTATTTCCTGTACTCGCTTAGCTCGAGTTTCAGCAACACTGAATGCACTTTTTAACTTTCTCGCTAAGTCTTTTTTAGCATTTTCATCCATAATCTTAATATAAATCTCCTAACATTGCTTTTATTTCGTCATCTGTAGGTTTATCACCTAAAAGCTCTTCAAGCTCTCTCATAGCTTTTGCTACAGGGTCTTCTTGAACAGGCTTTACGCGTTTATAGTATTTTTGCTTACCATAAATCTTACCAAATGATTTTCTCTTAGAACCAACATATTCCCAACCTGGAAGGGTCTTCATTATGTTGTTTATCTCACGAGTGCTATAAGAATTAAAATTCTTACGCTCTTCACCTAAGCATTCACACCATATCTCATAAGAGCAAACAAACTCTTTGTACTCTGTTCCCTTTTCAGCTAGTGGGTCATTTAACCACTGCTGGCGTTCGAATAAATCTTTCTTGCTCCAACTAGAAGGAAACTTCATGTTGAGATATTCTTCGATTATTCCAGTTCTGTCATCAGTTACAGAGTGACTTTGCTGACTTTTCTTTGCGAGTTCATTCTCCTCTTCTGAGAAATATAGTTTTTCGCCGTTCTGATACATCTGAACAGCTTCAGCCCAAATTTGGTCTATAATATCATCAGTTAAGTCTTTGGCAACTATCTTTGTTGCAAACTTAGGACGAACTTCAATAGGATTGAATCGGCGATTACCTGTAGAATCGCGCAAAAACTCCATGTCATTTGTAGTTCCAAAGAACACACATTGACGTTTATAAGTTTCTACGGTTCTACCATAAGCAGGTCTGAACATATCTTCTGTTTTAGTTATAAACTGCTTTACAGTTTCAACTTCTGCTTTCTTTAAACCCGATAATTCGGCCATTTCAATAAGCCATGCGCCTTGTAACTGCTCATAGGCTTCTTTACCTTGAAAGGTGTTAAATGAATCGCTAAACCAGTCCTTGCCAAGTTTACGTATGAACGTAGATTTATATGTAGCCTGAGCTCCAACTAACACAAGAACCATATCGTATTTTATTCCAGGATTGAATATTCTAGCTACTGCAGCGCACAGGGCTTTACGAATAGTAGCTCTTGTATATTTAGTATCTTCGGCTCCGAAATAATCGATAAGAAGTGTATCAATTCTATTTATGCCGTCCCATGAAAGAGATTTCAGATAGTCTCTTACTGGATGAAATGATTTCTTTTGAGCGGCAAGCATCACTGCATCATCGATTTTCGATACAGATACCATGTTGTATACACATTCTATGTAATTACGAATGCCTGAGTAGTCTACATTTTTTACAGGTTCTGGAGAATCTACCTTGCGCCAGGGCATAGACCTCATGATATATGTTTTACTGTCAAACTCATTCAGTCTAAATGCACCTCTAAGATATTTGTCATTCTGCAAAACAAGATTAAGATTGTTAGAATCGCTGTCATATTCGCCTTTTTTATTGGCCTTGAGTTGTGAAAGCCATGAATCATCATAAGAATCATCGTCAGCATTCTCCTCATTAGCAGCATCTAAACCATCAAAATCTAATCTTGCATGTTCTAAATTCTCCTCAGCTATTTTCTTTTTAACCTCAGTACAAGTCGTGGCAAATTCTTCCATCTTTTGCTGAGAAACCTTTGAATCAGGTCCAGAGTCGAGATGCCCGAATTTATGTATTCTGACCAAATCAAATGCATTGCACAGTCTTCCACTAGCTGGGTCCGTTCCATGATGCGAAAAAGCAAATTTATCATTATAAACGATAAGACCTCCAGTTGTAGAACCTAATTTATAGGTATATCGGTCTTCGCCTGCTTCCTCATATATGTCACTAAGAAATGTGCTAATAGCATCTTGAATAGAGTATGTTCTACAGAATGTTCCAATTATGCCTGACTTTTCTTCTGGGTCTTCTTGCTTTTTAATATCGGATAATAAACCTTCTGATATTTTACTGCTTGATGGCCATTCAGATGTATTCCTCCAGTCATCGTACGTTTCAAGAACTGCGTCAGCATCAAGCCATTCACCATCTTGATATTCAAAATAATATTCTATATCAGATGATACACTTGGCCAAAACATAAGTCTTTCTGGCTCAAATGTAGATTGGTCGAACAATTCTATATTTAAGTTACCAGCTATACGTCTAGATATAGCCTGATATTCGTCAACAGATACCTCTCTATTAATAGGGATAAGCAGTCTGTGACGAGGTTTACTCTGTGTAGATTTATGCGTTGAATATATAGCGGCTGCACAGCCATATTGCAATGTAAAATCCCACCAAAAATCAGCATAAGAAAAATCTACATCAAGACAAATTAATTGCCTATATGATACGGATGCTTTCTTACGTATACCCTTGTCAAGATAGCCACCAACAAAGCCTCCCACATCCTTGATTTTAGATTGGTCGGCTTTATTAGCAGCCATGAATTGAGCATGGGTCTCATTAGTAACTACAGGCTTAGAAAGTTTGTCGATTAATTTGCTCCACTTTACTTTCTTGTTCTTCCACTTTTTTGTAGAAGCACTTAAGCCTGTAGCTATATCTATTATGCCATCATGAATCATGGTCCTCTATTTTCCAAGTTATAAGTATTGATAGTGTATCACTAGTAGGCTGAATTTTGCTGCAGCAATTTACGAAATTAACTAATTGCCATTGAACTAGTTCATAGCCTTTGGTTCCATTTCTATTTAAGTATGCTTGAAACTCTTCTATACTTGAAAAGTTTCTGCTATCAATAATATATTTAAATTTAAGCATATTTTTACATAATCACGTAATAGTTATTTACTATTCTAGAAATAACTTCATTTATATATTGAACAGACATTTTCTGATTAATAACCATTAAGTCTTTAGCCTGTTCTAATATAGAAACTACGTCTTTCGCTTGCTGTGTCATAATCTTTCTATTTTAAAAATTCAACAATTTCAAGTACATCGTTAATAACTGCCTGCTTATCTTCAAGTCTATCTAAGTCTAAAGTTCTAGATGGGCCATAGTGCCAGTCAGTATCTGCTTCATACTCGAATAAAAGTCCATTTTCAAGCATCATATCAAAACAATGCTTACATAGAACTGTATCATCTACGTCTGTGGTTCTATTAGATATAGAACCGCAGATTGCACAATGAATTTTATCTCTTGCTATAGGCATATCAGTCCTTTTTATAATAGTCCGTAATATATCCATCAGCACGAAGAGGTAAATCTGAAGCCCAGTCTGGAGGAGTTGACATGATACGTACCATAAGGTCATATCTGTCTTTCTCATTTCCGTCCTTAGGAATCTCTGCTATCATCTCATCGTGTACGTGGAAGTCTACTTTAAATCCAGCTTTCTCTACTTGCATAAGAGAATATCCAAGTAAATCACGAGCTATGGCCTGTACCATATTCTCGCAAAGCTTTCCACCGTAAGTGTCCATTTCGCCCCACTGACCTGTGGTCTGAATCTGTCCTTCATACATAAGAACCTGAACTGGGCGAGTAGAACGACCTATAGTTTTATTCTTGAAGTGAGGATGAACATAGAACAGTTGTCTGCCAGAAGGTAATCTCGCAGTAAGATATTCTCCATCACAATCAAAAATAATATTGCGACAAGTACATCTAACTGGTCTTTGATACTTAACTGCTTCATGAGCTGCTTTCTCAAGTTCGTTCCAAAGAGTAACAATCTTAGGATTTGCAGCTCTCCACTTCTTAACCATATCCATCATTTCTGAATCAGTGAGTCCCATCTTTTCGCCGCCCATTCTTTCAAGAGCACCAAGTGAACCGCCATATCCTAATGCCAATTCAGATATTTTACTCTTGTCGCGTAAAACGGAACCTTTAGTAATAGCTGAAATTGGTACGCCGAACATCTTAGAACCAGTAGCCTCATAAATCTTACCATCGCCGTGGAATACATCCATTCGCCATTTTTCATTAGCAAGCCATGAAACTACTCGAGCCTCTATTGCTGAAAAGTCTGCTACTGAGAACGTATATCCTTCTGGAGCTATAAGTGCTGTACGAACCAACTGTGATAAAACATCAGCCACATTGCCATACATCATATCGCAAGCTTCCCAATCGCGTTTACGAATAAGTTCACGAGGCGTATCAATGTCATCAAAGTGGTTCTTACTGAGGTTTTGCAATTGTAAAAGTCTACCAGCCCAACGGCCTGTTCTATTTGCTCCATAAAACTGAAAGGTACCACGCACGCGGTCATCTTGTGTAGCACAAGAAATCATCTTGTAATACTTCTTTACAGATGTTTTACTTAGCTTCTGATAAATATCAAGAGCTTCAAGTACTTCTGGATAGTCTTTAACTTTTTCAAGAACAGTAGGCATTTCTACTTTTGTAAGTGAATCTACAGTAATACCGGTTCTCACCTTTATCCACTTTTTAATCTGAAGAGGCGATTTCGGATTTTCAAGATGAGTTATGCTTTTAGCCTGTTCTGTGAGATACTTAGTATATTCCAAGTCACAATAAATTGCAGAACTCGCTAACTCTCTATCTATCATAATACCTCTATCATTGATATTTTGGTCCGTAACATACAGCTGGCGCTCTATTTCTGGAATCTCAAACTTCTCTAATTTACGATATATCTCTCTTTCTGAGAGCACATCATAAATATTGTAGAGTTTGTATTCAGCCCATTTAGCAGGAGCATCTTCTGGCATATTACGAGTACGACCGCCGTTAATCTTAGTAGGTTTACATGGACAACTGAAGTACTTAATAAGAGCTTTACCAGTCTCAAGTTTCTTATCTTGAAGATTAAGCTGCTTAGATACAGCATCCAATGATAGTGGTAAGCCACAATAAGCTGATTTAACTAGTGTACAATACCACTCATCTGTTTCAGTATGCAGTCCTATTCTGTTAAATGCTGTACGCTCGAATACAGCATTATGAGCAACCTTAAGGCATTTAGGGTCTTTAAGTGCTTCAAGGAATTCCTCCGGCCACCTATCACCTGATGCTAAGTCTACCATAACTACGTCATCATCGCCAAAAGCATAGCCACAAATCAATATTTCAAAGTCTGGAGATGCTATATACTTATAGGCTCCACACTCTTTAATATCAACTGATGAGTATGTTTCAATATCGATAAATAATTCTCTGTCAAATTCTTTCATCGTAAAGTAGCAAATTCATTATTTGACTTGATAATATAATCTCTACACTCTTCGACAGTTCCTTGGAATAAGACCTGCCCAGAATTTTTGTCTATAACTTCTTGTACCATATTCTTACAACTTTAAAATTAATAATAGAAGGTAGCAGAGGAATCGAACCTCTGCTGACATAGCGCCCAGGTATCAAGGACCTATGTTCTATACCATATACCTTTCCGTTTGATAAGAATATAAGAAGTGGAAGACTACATTAAGTCATCATCCCAAGCGTTGTCACCGCCGAAATCCTCAGTAGCAGTAGAACCACCTGCAAGCATCTCGCCATCTTCAAGCTTCTGCAAGTTCTGAAGACCAGCAGCAATACCTTTATTACCAGAGGTATTGAATGCAAACAAGTTAAGAGAAATACGGCCATACACGCCAGAGTAGAACTCGTCCTTATTCATGATAGGGTCGAGATTACGGTCTACAATAGTAGGCTTACGATTAGAAGTGGCGTTGAGGAAGTAAGAATCTGCAAATGCCTCATCATCTGAGCGCTCTTCATCGCCATCGCGAAGTGGCAACTTGATAGTTGAAGGAATCTTGCCATTCTTATCTGCGAGCTTAGACTTACCAACAGTCTTAGCGGCTTCAATGGCCTTCTTAATCTTCTCGATAGTCTGAGTATCACTCTTAGGAATGATTACACAAACTGAGTACTTAGCTGACTCTTCTGGCTGACCTTCCATTGCTGAAGGCTCAAATACGTGACAAAAACAAAAACGAACTTTGCCTGTTACTACTTTAGTTGAATTTTCCATACTATAATGTGTTTTTAAAAATTAATACTTACTTGTTTGTTCTCTTATGAGAGAATTTACGATAATTCTGAAGCGCCATACCGAACTCTACTACTGTAGAATTTGCATCGTTATATAGCGCAGAGCCTGGATATTTCTTTGCCATAATTATTTAAAATCATTTACTGCATCTTCAGTTCCAAGAGCTGGTCTCTTGTCATCTTCAGATACTAATGTTGGTTTACCTGCTGGCTTTATGATAACATCTGATAGTGCTTCAGCAACTGCCTTTTTGCCAAATTGCTTCTCAATAGAAGTAATAGGCTTAAGCTTCATATCAAACAAATCATCTTCAGTTGCGGTTGGGAACTTCTCGTAAATAACATTGCAGATTTTATCCTCATCGTCAATCCATTTACGTCTAGATACTCCTTCTACAACCTTAAAGCCTGGCCAGTGTTTATTCTCATTTACTGCAAGGTCTAATGCATAGGCCTTCACAGAATCTGCCCATTCTACAAGCTGTGGAATTCTTGAAAGAACATCTGCAATTTGCTCATCTGTTAACAGTTCAGGAGAAGCAAAATCATACTTTGCCAACTCTAACTGCTTATCGTAGAGTGCTTTACATCTGTTCTTAACTGCACAGAATCTACACCATCCACCTGACGAGAGTTCGCCTTCACCGTTAAAAGCCATTTTAGCTTTTGGCTTGAGTTCATTATTTGCCCAATCCATAAGGTCTTTTACAGAGATACTCCAAGACGATATGTTATTCAAGCGAGGCTGAACAATAGTGAGCTTTACAGTTTCAATATCGTACAGCATATCAAACTTAGCTAACATACCTAATGCATAAAGCATCTCCTGTACATTCCACTCAGCTGATACTGGAATTCCCTTACCATACTTAAGGTCAACTACCTCCATGACTGAATCGTTAACGATAGTACAGTCTGCAGAACCAAAGCTTTCTGGTACATACTCTGAAATATCAAGTTTAGACTCGATAAACATTTCTGCAGATGGATTTGAAGCTTTAGCAGCTTTATATTCTTCTGTACAATAATCAGTATAAATTGGAACCATATCGAGCATCTCCTCATTGAAGAGCTTATTACTCATTATGACTTCATATTTATCTGAGAATTCGTCGTCAGATAATGTACCTAAAGTATCATGGCAGATAAATAACTCTGCCAATTCATGGGCCAGTGTACCTTCTTCGGCGTAAACAGAAGTTGGTTTTGGCGGCATTTTTTCCTCCAAACGAGCAGATGGTGTACAATTTAACCATCTGTGAGCTCCTGAAGGCGAGAGAAGCGCGTGGCTTCTCTCGTGATGGTCTTGTCCGTTATTTACTTCCATACTCTTTTGTGATTAAGAATACGTGACTCAATATGCATAGGAATATGCGTTACTCCATTTTTATCGGTATGCTGTGTGTAGAAATAATAAAAATAATTTCGTCTAAAGCGTTCTGAGGCTGCCAATAGACGCTTTTTCTGTGACCTACCCATTATGCAAGAGTATTAAGGTAATCAACCAACTCCTGATATTTATCAGGGTCAAGAGTAGTAACATTCTTAGCACCAAGCTCTGTGAGCTTAGCCTTAACCTCATCGCGATGAGCAGCAGCCTTATAAGCAACTACCTTGCGCACGTCATCAATCGTAAGAGCTGGAGCTGCTGGAGCTGCTGGAGCTGCTGGAGCTGCTGGAGCTGCTGGAGCTGCTGAAGCTGCTGGAGCTGCTGGAGCTGCTGGAGCTGAAATCAACTTACTTACCAAACCAGAAATAAAATTCTCTGTCTTCTCTGAGAGATGTACATTAACATCTACTGAAATCTTAATATTGTCCATAATTTAAAAATTTATTTGTTTAACAATTCATGTTCATGTTGTTCGATAATTTTATCAACACCTTCTAGGAATTCTTTAAATGTGATAGAACCTATAGGCTCTACTGCATTATAGAAATTGTCGTTCTCATGCCAAATCGACATTGAGAATAAATCTCTTCCTAGTATAACTCTATATTTGCCTTTAGTGAAGATAGTGCGCTTATCTTTAGAGATAGCATGCCAATCAGTATCTTCAACTGTAAAGAGTTCTGAAACTGGTACTTGCAAATAATTTGCCAAGGCACATATCTGAGCAGAATCGAGATAAGTTTCACCTCTTAATACTCGCTTGAAACCAAGCTCAGGATATTTGACCATAGGCCATAAGAGATTTGCAACCTCTTGCTCCTGTAAGCCATATTGGCTCATAATTTTATTTATGTTAAATTTTTCCATGTAAATATGAAGTTATGTTCTTTATTATTTTCATTTGCAAAAGTAACAAAAATTCTTCATATAAAAAAATTTTTTATGTTAAAAGAAGTTAACAAAAAATTTTTTAACTACTGTTAACACTTGAGCTTATAAATATTACATAATGTATGCGTATATACGCGCGTACGCGTAACACAATTCTATATTACATAAGTCTTATAAATTTATTAGATAGGTGGCGTTCACCAAATAAAAAATATTTACGAAACCACCTAACCTATTGAAAATCAATCACTTATATAAAAAGTGTCCGGAGCACGGACCTTTTTTATAACTTATAGGGATATTTTTTAAAAAACATATACTACGGCTATAGTAGATATTTTTAAAAAGTTCATTTGGACTATATAAATTATAGGGTAACTTGGGTAACTTTTTATATAAGTAATTGATTTTCAATAGGTTAGGTGTTACCCTATAGCGTTCACGAATAGTTCACGAATTGTTACCTTGTCAAATATTTTTACTTTAGCTCTATATACTCTATATTGCTGATAGTGCATTTTGGATTTTTGCTAACTATATTGAGTTGCAAATTGCGATAACCGAACCATTTAGGACTAAGTTTAATGCCTAAAAATCTTTTTCGTTCTACAGACTTTGTAATTAAAAGCCCATCTTTAGACTGTATATTTAGATTTGCCGAATCTTTGGTAAAATATCCTGTTACTGAATTCCAGGAATCATGATAATTAATAGCCTTTATTGTATCTTTATATATTATAGAATCTTTTAGCTGCGTTTTTATTTTGTACTTAATAATAGTTTCAGGATTTACTACGGCAGTAAGTTTATCAGCTTTAAGCTGCTTAATTAACTTAGCATCATCAGCTCTTAACTGCTTATATTGCTTTAAAGACAATTCTATATTTGAAATATGAATTGCATTTAGGCTGTCGGCCACTTTGTATTTATGCAGTGAATCCATGCTCACTGATATACTATTCTGGTACGCAATTTCACAAGCTTTATGCTGTTTTCCTTGGCGCCAAATATACAAAAAAGCCCCCAAGAGAATCACGATTAAAAATTGTGAAAGTATACTATAAAAATTCAGTTGCTTCATAATTATAGCTATAATTAAATAAATAAAGAGAGTGAAATCCACTATATAAAGGTTATAACTTTATAACCTAAATATAGTGGATAACTTCTGTTAAAAATAGGGAGTACCTGTGATAATTTTATATATTCTTATACTCCTCTTTTGCATTAAAGCAAGGACAGGCTTTATGAACATTTGGCATATCGCGATGGCCTACCACTTTAGCATTTGGAAATCTTTGTTTGTAATTTTTAATAACTTCAAGCAAAGATTTCTTTTGTGCTTCAGTTCTTGTGTCTGCTGGCTTTCCATTCTCATCGAGTCCACCAATATAACATATACCGATAGAATCTGAATTGTGACCCTTACAATGAGCACCTGGTTTTGTCTCTGAGCGACCAGGCTCTATTGTACCATCCAAATCAACTACTACATTATAGCCGATTTCATCAAAACCGCGCTCTCTATGCCATTTATCTATATCCTTGGCATGAAAATCACGCCCAGCCTTAGTGGCTGAGCAGTGAATAATAATATAATTTATCTGTCTCATAATACTTAAAAATCAATTTCAATCATAATAATTTTACTGTATAAAGTATGGTCTTATAAAATCGTAAGAAAGACGAGCCAGTCTACGGTAACCAAATTTATTAGGGTGAAGACCGTCCATCATATAAGTACCTTTATTGTGAACTTTATCTGTAGGATTCGTCCAATATGGTTCATTTATAAGATTAAACCCTGCAAGAACAGAGAAATCTAAAAGAGGTATATGTAATAACTGGGCCACTTCTCTACACGCATCAGCTTTACGTTTTGAATTAATTGGGTCAGCCCACACATTTGAAGCACCATTTCTTTGCTGTGGCAAAGTTGAACAAAGTACTACTATAGGCTTGATAAGGTTATCCAAATCGTTTTCTGATTCCAGTTGAGTACCTACATCTGTGCATTTTCCCAATTTATAAGCATTGTGCCTATATCCACCAATATTATACGATAAATATTGAGTTATATAAGCTAAAGCTTCTATCCATTTTGTTCCAGCATAAGCTGAGTGTATATCAGGAATTGAAACTTTAGTTTCATTAGCTAATAGTCCTCCATAAGTTCCAAATGTTCCAACTGTACCTTCAGTTCCTACGTCATTGCTGCCCACTAGAATAAAAATCACATCTGGTTTGGCAGCAACTGCTTGTTTTAATGGTCCTTCTGCAGCTAGTGCTGCTGTGGTCAAACCACTATGACCTGCATTAATTACAGTAGCATTTGTAAGTTTCGTCAATTCATTTTTATAATGAACATAATCAGTTGAACTAATGCTATCTCCATATAAATAAATCGTTTTACCTTTAAGATTGATAAAATAATTTTCTATAGGCACATCTCCAACAGAACCAGTACCACTATTACGACTATCAAAATTTTTAGTTTTAATGTGCCCATCTTTAAATTGAACTATAGCATTTCCATCTTCGTCTCCAAGACTTAAATCCGCTGAAGATGCGTCATTAGATGATATTACATCTGATTCAAGCTTGTAAGTATCACCATTTATATTGATAAAGTTTATCTTTTTCATACTTAGAAGTCTTTAACTACAATATAAGGATTTTCAATAATTCTATGTTCAGACCCAGGGCCAGGATCGAATTGATTGCTGTAATACAGAGTCTTTGCACCTTCTGGAACTGTAAAATACATCTCCTGTTGTCCGTAAACAGGGTTAACCACAGATAGAGATACTTTTCCTTCGTCCAAAGATGACGAAGTACTACCAACTGTAATAAACGACCATCCACCATTTTTATTTGAGGATTGCGCTACATATACATATCCACCTCTTAGATGAATAACTTTTCCAACATAGGCTGATATATTTATTTCTGCTGATTCATATGTAGCCAAGCTAGATTGAACGCCAGCACTACTCCAATATTTACCTCTGGTTACTGAAGCTGTAGATAATAAATCTACACTAGCAGCTTCTTTAAATAATGCAGTATAGGTTTTATCTGAATCTCCTACTAATATTGAACGATTGGCATTCTTATTGCCATCATCCCATGCGTTAAAATTAAATCCTTTATTAGCCTTTGCAGATATGTTCACAGAAGCGCCTTTTTTATAACTTCCAGTACCGCTACAAGTACCTCCTTCTACAGGATTCGCTAATACTTTTATAGAAACCAAATCTTCTATTGGTACAACTTTTTCGACTGCTACACTAGAAAAATCAGCTCCTTTAATAATTAAAAGTTTTCCCATGATGTTTTATTTTAAATATAAAGTTTTATTTTAAATATAAAGTTTTATTTTCAACATAGCTTTTTACACTACTATCAAAATTTTTAGTTTTAATGTGTCCATTTTTAAATTGAACTATGGCATTTCCATCTTCGTCTCCAAGACTTAAATCTGCAGAAGACATATCACTACGAATACTACAAGTTTTTGCAAATTCACGTGATATAGCTTTCTGACTTATAGCTTTATTCTCTGCGTCACCAGATTCTTGAACAACTTCAGGTATATTATCAACCATGCTGAGTAAAGTACTTTGCATAGTAGAGCCTGTAATCTCTTGATTACCATTTTGCTTTATAACTTGCTTTATTGCATCTTTTAAATTTTCGTAAGCCATAATTTCATTAATTTAATGCTATCCCATATAGTTTGGCTATTAAGAGTATAGCCTTTACTCCATAAATTGAGCAACAACATGAGAATTTTGTCCATAATTTTGTTATTTTATTTAAATCATTATTCTCGTTTTGCGTTTCCAAATGATTTATTATCTTGTTTATCAAACTCGCCATTTAATCTATCTATAATAGGCTTCCAGTAACCTGGCAAAGCTTTCATAATTTCAAATCTTATTAAGTGATAAATCACTCTGAAAATAACATTCTTTGGATATGCTATGATAAGGTTTTTAAAACCATTGCAGATATAAGCATAATCAAATATATACGTTAAAATCTTAGCAGCAAATATCGCTTCTTTTTTATCTCCACAAGCATACACGATACTATAAATAACATATATGATTGTGAAATATAATGCCAATTCTAATATAGCTTTCTGGGCTTTATTCCATGAGAAATTTTTGCATCTCGATATAGATATGCCATCTGCTCTCATTCCACAAAAGATATTAAAACCAAAGCCGATAATAAGAGCTACCACGAAGCCCTCTGTTGGTGTCAGTATAGCCAACAGAGAGCTAAAAGCAGAAATAATAATCAGCCTAACCTGTTCAAATTCAAATGTCCTTGCCATTAGATAAAGTCCTCCCAGTTTAATGTTAATGATTTACCAATAGCATCACTGGTCCATCTCATAAATTCCATGCCTTCATAGCCATCAGGGTCTGAGGCTACTAACTTAGCATAAGTTATGCACTTATCTACAGTATCAAGAACTGCTGGATAGAAATCGGCATAAGCCATATTAGCAGTATATGCCATATCTCCACAGGTCTCATTGTGAGTTGGAGTAAATGGACCAAGCACACTTCTTAGCTGTTCTGTAGTCCAAGAATGAGCACTTTCAGATGTGTTAACCATTTTCTTGCTTGCATAATCTGCAAGTTTGTCAGTAAAATGGTAACCATGCTTTTTGATATATTCAAGATAGCCTGGTGCATTCATAATCGCGTTAGCAGTTCTTGAAAACTTATCTTTAATTTCGATTTTGTGCTCTTCATTGTCTGATGAATGCACAACTATATATTTAATCTTTTTCATGATAGCTTTTCAACTAATGTTTTAACTAAGTCTTTCACTTCTTGAACAGAACCTTCAACAGCTTTAAGCCTTGTCTCAGTTTCTTGTTCTTTCTTAAGAGCAGGGTTAAGAGTAACAAGCAATTCAGGAGTTTTATCTACTACCATCTGGTAGTAATCTCTGTTTGCGAGTTTCTCTTTAGCATCACCGCAAATAGCATTAACCTCTTTAATAAGAGCTTCTGAACTAGTAGACAGAACAATATTTCCTGCCTTAGTAGTTTCTAACAATTCAGGAATAACATATACACTAGATTTGCCATCAATTTCAATAGTAACATCTCTGCAAATAGTATTGCTCTGTTGCGTAAATACGCTGCCATAGCTGCTGTTACTATCTACATGGTATACATTATTTATAACCTTTCCTTGATTAATGGTCATTTCAGACTTATCAAGGATAAAAACTGGTTGACCTTGTTTAATATCTTTAAACTGCATAGCTTTACATTTTAGATGGGACAAAGATTGGTAGCTAGACACATAAATGCCTAGCTACCAAAATTAAATATTAAGGAGTTGTAGTAGGTGTCTTATTCGCAGCAATAATCTGAGATACTGCTGCAGTAATACCAGCTACAATAGCTTGTGTCTGGTCTCGCTGGCTCAATTCGCGGCGAGAATCATTGTACTTCAACTGAAGTTCCTGGTTCCAATGACAATTCATAGTATCAATGATACGCTGAACACCTGCATTGTTGTTGGTATTCAAGTCACAGATACCTTGACTTAACTGGAAACCAAGATTAGAAGCTGCACGCTCTATGCCAGTATTGGTATAAGCGAAACCTTGCTGCAGAGCATTTACGATGTCCTTCTGGCCAAGCTGGTTTTCGTAACCCATCTTAATGATACTCTGCTGAGTCTGGCAGCAGCAATCCTTAAGAGCCTGAATCATCTGCAAATTGCCCTGAGATACTGAGTTGATTACACGCTCTGCAGAGAAGCCTACCTGACCACTAAGTCGGTCTACACCTCCACGAACGTCACAAATTGCTCCATTGAGTGCATTAAAGTCGCAATTCAAATTACCAGCAAGCTGATTAATAGCAGCTGTATTACCGTGAACTGCGTCCATAAGCAAGTTACTGTTCTGATTGTCGGCCATCTGATTGCGAAGAGAATCAATCTGAGCCTGAATAGCAGGATTACAATTATGCTCGCCTCCCCACATGCGATTAGCAAACATCATCCAAACTAGGTAAACAAAAGGATTGTTCATCCAGTTGTTCATACCACCTCCCATAGCAGCCATCATGGTTGCTGGGTCATTGTTCTTAGTAGCGGCCAAAATCGCTGCTAAATCATTATCGCGACCATCGGTGCAATAAATCTTTTCGATTGTATCAGCCATAATCTACAAATTTTAAATTAAACAATTAAGTTTTTAACTCTCTATGTTGCAACATTTTATTCAATATCGTAATCATTGTTATAGTCGTTATTGAAATCGCCTCCAAGGTCTTCATGCTTGAAGCCACCAAGATTAGTGATTATATTATCAACATCAAATTCACAAGTTACTGAAGCTAAATCTCCTTGTTCCTGCCAATCAACTTCCATATTAAAAGTTATAGCATCATAAGTTTCACCTTTACAAGTTATTTTCTTCTGGCTACAGAGACGAATTATCCTCATAGCATCACAGAGATATTCAGGAATAACAGTGTTAAACTTATATGTTTTCTTAGAAACTTGACTTTCAATAAATGAATAGCCTAATCTCTTTGTAGCCTCTTCTTCAAATGAATATTCTGGTTTGCCCAATTCAGATTTAAGCAATAGAATAAAATGAAAATTCTCACTGCCTAATACTATTATGCCATTTTTAAGAGCAAAATCACCTTCTGGGTTCCAGTATTCTACCTTAAGACAATCATCTATGTTGTTATCAAAACAAAATACTTCTGAATAGTACCATCCACCAGAATGTATCTCTAACCAATATTGACCTTCATAATCGATAACATCTGAAAGTGGAAATATACCTAAAAATAGTAATATGTTATAACCATTCTTTGATACGTTTCTCAGTCCAGCATCTTTAAATCTTTCAACTACGTTACCAGTTACTCTTTTATTAGTATCGGCACTTCTTACGTATACTTCTGAAGCATTTCCAGATACTATTAACTGAAATGGTGAAACTACATTCGGATTTGTGATAAGTGGAGCAACATGGCCATAAGCAAAACTGCGATAGCGGTTTTGCTTATGGAAGTCATCATAGAACTTCAATGGTGATATGCATATTGGATTTGCCATATTGCTTTTTACTATTGGATTTGTCTTTTAAAATTGCCTGAATAAATAAATTCATATTGCAAATATAATAAAAATTATTCAATATTACATAAAAATATATAAATTTTTAAAATTATTTAGCTCTTTATTTTGGACTATACACGAGTGTGGCACTTATAAGGTGCGTATCTATATTCACTGATAGTGAATCAATAATTCCAGTTCCAACTGATGTTTTAATAGCTTTATTTAAATCTATTTTTTCATCCGTTTGAAATTCTATATCTTGCTGCATGCACTGTTTTATGCCAGTTACTCTATATGCGTCAGCTGATGGAGCCCTAGTATATTCTATATGATATGCAGGCATGTCTAGCATATAATATCTTGCAAGGTATAGCCATGAGCATAAATAGTTTTGTGGTGTAACACTATATGTATATATGTATTCGTCATCTCTTAAACCAGAAACAGCAGCAATAGGAACTCGTCCTGTATTTTTATCTGCCATCATAAGAGCAAAGCCATCTTCAGAAAATTTATCAGGGGCATATAACATCAAATCAATATCAGTAGAAAACGCTTCAGAATTTACTTCTTCTGTTTTATCTGACTGTATATACAGTGACTTAACGTCTATTTCCATGTCTTCAAACGTGTCAGTAGAATCATCCATCCAGCTAAATTCATACCTGGAATTTAAATCATCTTTGTTATAACTAGTTGCCTCTTGAGCATATAGAACTGTTTTCTTGTTAAACTTATCATATTTTTTAGTTAAGTCAAACTGTAAACCAGGACTGGTATACGATAAGCCTTTCATAAAATACGATACATGCTCAATTCTTAATCTATTGCTATCATCTATGTACCAATAACATCTAAAACAGTCTCTCAACATATTCATAAGTTGTTCAAATGTTATTTCTGCCTTCTGTGCAGCTTGGTCATAATTGCCTTTTAATACATTAGATTTTGGAGCTATGAATGGAACATAACCAATTCTAGAACCATCGAAAGGTATAATAGGAGTTGATGTGTCACCTTCATAGAAGAATCTACTGTACTCAGCTGTTGCTTCAAATTTCACCAGTGGGTCTATTTTATGTAATAACGCTTTTATCGTATCAGCCAAAGAAAATGCATCTTTTAAAGTAAATTGCGTTTTAAATTGATTTTCAAATGAAGACCATTCATCTGGTATAATTGCCCATATAGACGTATTAGCCCATGAACTTCTACTTATAGGAACTGGCATATGCGCAGTTTTGGTCGTAGCATTTACAAAATTATTAGTAAAATACTTTCCGTAGTCATTTCTGCCATATTTAGTAGGATGAGTAACAGTGTAGGCTGTTTGCTTTACTTGCAGTCCTATTAAGCCTATACATTTTCTATAATTGGCTCTTTCAGATACAAAATCATCATTTGGCAAATCATATAATGTTTTCGTTTGTCCAGATGATGGCTCTACTGCTGTGTCAACATCCGCCAGTATACGGCTCCAAATAGTGTAATTTATAACATCAAGACTAAATACTGTAACGTCTGTAGCACTTTTACGTATACTAAATTTATATTCTCCTGCACTACCCATGTGTGCGTCATCAGAATTTACATTCCAATCTGGCCTAACAAATATGCACTGCGAAAATGCTACTCCTATACTTCCAAATGTTCTATCATCATATATTTTTAACACGAATTTCCATTCTTCTTTTAAACCACTTGTCGCATGTGGGTCAACTACCTCTCCTGTGTCAAACCATCTAAAAGTTACGTCGCCTTGACCACTTGCTACTTGTGATAAGTCAGATATACCTATCATCTTTATGTGTCCATCACCTTTAGTTTGGTTAACCCAAGTAGTAGGTGGAGTTCCAGGTACATGTGAATAAGTTCCAGCATATTTCGAACTCATTTCTTCAGTAATCAGGAATTCCTGTACACTAAAATTCTTAGCAAAATAATATTTCTTTTCAAGAGCATCAGCATCATCTATAGCTTCATTTGTATCTTGTTCCCAGTATGTTCCATTAGCATAACATGACACAGAATTGGCACCTTGAATATAGAATTGATATAGTAAGCGCTTTGTTAAAGTAAGCGGAGTTATAGCTGGTGAAAGCTTAATCAAATCATAAGTATTATCATAGTTATTCATTATTTTTGAATATCTATCTATAGGTGATAATTTCAATTCTATTGAATGCCTCGTATCATCTAATTTACAGTCTGTTTCAACAAATGAATTTAAAGCTAATACTTTTCCACTATTATTTGTTACTACCAGTAAATACTTGGTTTCTAAAGACTGTGACTTTATGAAATCAAAGTCTGTACCAAATATTTTAATAGAACCTTCTAGTGAGCTTCTAAAAAATACTTGACCAGTTTCTTTTTTATATTTATTTTCAAGTTTACTGTAATGTGGACCTTGTAATCTAAAACCTGCATAAACCCAAACATGAGTAAGCATATTGCTAATTTCAACCTGTGTCATCTGTGATAACTCAGTGCTTGAAATATCTAATACAAAATCACATCTTATATATTCTGCTTTTAGTCTAACGCTATCAGATACTATGTTATAATAAGTTAAGCTTCTATCACTGTATGCAGTATAACTTAAATAGTTAACATCCTTGTCATAGAAAAATACTCGTAGCTGTTTCACATTTATATCTGGTGGAAACAACTCGGCTACTGGAAGTTGTTTTCTACCAACAGGCCTTAAACCGGTTAACCAAGACGTAACACAGTATTGACCTACTGAAGTAGCACTTTCAAACTCGCCAGTACTCGTATTAAACTGGCCATTTGTAGCTGTCTGCTGTTCTCCTTTAAGCAAATAAAATATATTGTTATTCATAAAGCTATAAATCTAGATAAACTTTAAATTTTAATCTCTAGAACTTTAAAATTTATACATCCTTATAATTTATAATTCAATATAATTTAAAGTCCCAGAGATTATAGAGTGAAGTACTGGGCTAACTATTGATATATCTTCTTACGTTACCTTTAATAACAAGAGTTCTGCCATCCCCTAAAGGATAAACGCGTTCAGAATTTTGTTTCTTAATAGCCTCTACGCCTCTTTCAATATTTGACAAATCAGTAGTTGTTTCTACTGTTATCATCTGTGCCTGTAGACTATCTGCTTTATTAAAAGCTTGTGAGAATTTATTCTCAAATGTGCCCTTATTTAGGCTATCAACAATATCAGGAAGTACTCGTCTATATTTACGAGTATTGCGTTTATTTATAATAGCCATAGCTTCACCACCTTCCGCTCGCATATTTTTGCCCTCAGAATTTTTCTGATGCAAATCTATATCGTTACCAGATGCATGTGAACCGCCTTCTAAGAACTCAAGGCCACCTTCTCCGTACTCCTGATTTGCTGCAGCCGTTGCTTGTTTAGCTTTCACTTTAGCAACTGCAAAGCTTGTCCACATCGTTGCGATAGCTGCTAATGCTAAAGCAGGACCAATAATAGGTACACCTGACATAGCTGACCAGATATTAGCAGAAGCAGTAATAAGAGAAGAAGCCTGTACAACGGTATTAATAGCTTCTTGGCGCTTTTGGGCTTGTTCAAGAAGTTTTTGCTTTTGTTGCATATTCTTCTTCTCCTGTTGTAGTTCTTTCTTCTTAGTTGCAACTTGGTTGGCATAACCATTGTTACGACCTTCAACTTCAGCATCATAAGCTGATTGAGCTGCTTCTACTCGCTTTTCAGCTGCATCGACTGCTGCTTGTGCGACGTCAACTTCAGCTTGAGCTATTTCTTGAAGATTGCTAATAACCTGGCTGCATGCAGCATTCCAAGCTTTAATGCCATCTTCGTCAAAACCCATATAGGAAAGCAAGAATCCAGTAACACCGTATTTACCTATACGGCCCATCAAACTCAAACCCTTTTTACGTAGCTTTTTCTGTTCATCTTCAAGTTTTTTAACTACGTTGTGGGCTTCGTCAATCTGAGCTTGTGACCAGTCAAGAGCTCCAGACTTAGCTAATCTTATCTTTTCTTTCCACAGAGCAATTTCCTGAGTCAACTCATAATCTTTAATTTCATCAGCTGTGTGCACAGCTAAATCAAATTCAGATTTTGCCAATGCTTGCTGCTGCTGGAAATTTTGCAGTCTATTAGAACCTGATATTGATAATTTCTGTTTATTAAACTTAGCATTAATACTGGTCTCAGATTCTTGCTGCTCAACCGGCTTAGCTCTATTTTGAGCTAAAGCTAGTTTTCTAGCATTCTCAACCTGTTCAAGAAGTAATCGTCTTTCTTCTTGAGTGCCTTTCTTTACAAGATACAACTGTTCTTGTATCTCCTTAGCGCGCAAGTCAAGAATAATCTGGTCATATTTTGCTTCAATCTGTGCTCTTTCTTTGTGCCATGCTGCCAATTGTTCAGGAGTAGCCTGACCTGTAACTTCAGCTTCTGTCTGACCATCTTCTGAAACAGTAGCAGCTTTTGTTGTATAAGCTGCTTCACGGTCATCGAGCTGTTGTAATCTAAGCTTTTTCTCCTTTTCAATCTCGGCTGAAATAGTATCATATCTAAACTTCATAGTTTGACGAAGTTTAGTCATACTATCTATTTGACGCTCATCCTCAATATCTTGCAAATCAAGATTGAGTTTTCTTTGAGTATTCTCGATGATAGCTGTGAGTTCTTCCTGCTGTTTTTTAACCTGTTGCTTTTGCTCATCAGTGAGTGGCTTATTTCCCTTTTTGCCTGCTAAGAAAACTTCGTTTTTACGGAACTTCTCTTGCATCTCTCTGATTGTAGCTTCAGCAGAATCTACAGCTTCTTGCTTACGCTTTTTAAACTCGTCTCGCTGCAAAGCAGTAATACTAGCTTCATATTTCTTCTGAATTGTTAAATCATTTCTCCAGATTGTATCTGTTAAATCTCGCTCACGAGGTGTGCGTGTACGAGTGCTGCCTTTCTTGTGAGCTGTATCAAAGCCATATTTTTTATAAATTTTATCGACTTCTTCAAGAGCATCTTTTTGTATCTTTATATAAGTGTTAGCGTCTTCTTCATGGCGTTTTTGTTCAGCTTTAGAAATGGCAATAGCTTTTTTCTGAATAGACTTTGCATCTGTTATGCTTTTTTTAGTTTTATCCCATGATGCCGTAGCTCCTGCTCCTGCGCCATATCCTGAGCCGGAAATAAGATAAGCTTGAAATTTATCCCACCAACTAGGACCTGCCTTTTCACGCTTTTCAGCTTCTACTCTTTCTTCAAGAGCTTTCTGCATTTCATTTTGAGCTAATGAAGCAGCTGCTGCAGCCTTAGCTCTAGCAAACATAGCATTTTCAAAAGCTGTAGTATTTTTAACAAGAAGATTTTCAGCGTCATCTACATTTCTTATAGATACATCAAGTTTATCAAATTCAGCCTTATTATCTTTAATAAACTGCTGTTTTTCCTTCATGTTATTGCCAAGCTTAGTCCACTCAGTTGATAATCTCCTAAGCGTGACTATATTCTCAGCATAATTATCATTTGCATTTTTTATTTCGTCTGTAACATTCTGTATTGCCTCTTTTTGAGTTATGCATGCTTGACCACCTTTAATAACTAAGCTTATCCATTGAATAATTTCTTTGCCGTGTGCTGATAAAGCATACAGCACTACTATAAGAGCTGTTTGCCAGCTGAGTAAAGCTGATACGATTTGTTTAGTAACAGATACAGTTGGTTTACCTTCAGCTCTAAGCTTAGCATTCTCAGCTCTTACTTTCTTAATTTCATCAATTACAATAGGGATGTTGTTAGATATACCAAGAAAGAATGTGTTAAGAGATACAGCCGCAGCAGGAAGTTCTCGAACTACCTGGGACACAGATACTCCAAGACCATCCCACGACTTAGCATAATTACCCACACTAAGTCTGTGATTTCCAGTGGCTTCCTGGAGTCGTATCATTTCTTTATATATAGCAGCAGTTTCTTGTTCAAGTTTTTTACCAGCATCAGTAGCTGAGCGCTCGGCAGCCGACATAGCATTTAACTTAATCTTGTTAAGAGCATACTGCGCGGCTAATCTGTTATAAGAGCCTTCAGCAGACTGATTAATCTGAGCCTGATATTTAGCAGTCTGATTAAGAATTTTTGTCTGTAAATCTAGTTCTTTAACCTGTATATTTGTAGCATCTGCTGCTTGGTTATATCTGTTATGAGCCTGCGTAAGTGCATCAACTTGAGTTCTATTAGCCGTATGAGCGGCCATAACTTCGCGAATCTTAGCTTTCAATTCAAGGTATCGTTGGCATTCTTCTGACTGCAGATAAGCTAATTTCTCTTCAGCTTTCTGTACTTTAGAAATCTGCGCAACATGAGCTTTAAGTTGCTCATCCATAGCTGCAAGCCTAGACCTCTGCTCGTTAATTTGACGAATTATATCATCACCTCTAGAAGCTCTCTGCTCAGCGGACATATTCTTGTATAAGTCAATGAGATGCTTGAGATGTATTCTAATTCTTTCATAAGAACCAGCTTGCAACTCAAGTGCTTTCTTGCTCTCGGCCGTAGTTCTATTCAATGCAGCCGTTTTAGATTTTAAATCAGCTACTTCCTTACCGATATCAGACTGAGCAAACTCATATTCTTTCTGTGCTCTTTCTAATCTTTGGGCTGCTCTAGCTGCATCATCTAAAGCTGCACGACCTTCTTTGGTAGAAGTACTCATATTCTTTATAGCTTCTACCATCTCAGAAGAACCTTTCTTTATAGCAGCAACCATCTCTCCATAACTATCTATAAGCAGTTCCAAAGATTGAGTGATTTTATCTATGGAACCATCGGACTGTATGAGGTCACTTTCCTTTATTACGTCATCTGCCATAATTATCTATGTTTAATTCGTTTATAAGCTTTAGCTTCAGCATCAAGCTGAGCTTTTATATTATTAACAGTTGTATAAAATTGAAGAACAGTCATGTGTTTAGCATTTAAATTAGCTTTTTGGCCAACTAACATACATAAACTTTCAAACTGCTTATCGTATTTTAATTCAAATGAATTTTTACCAGTAAATATTCCTGGCTTATAAGATTTAAGCAGAGACAAGTCTATATCAGCTATCTCTTCGGTATATTCTTTGTCTTCTATAATACCTTTTAGCTGCAAGATTGTTCTCTGCTTAATCTTTTCATATATCATTTTTTCTTTTGCTGAGTCAAAGTTATCTGGAAAATAAGTTTCTAGCTCTGTCGAAAGTTTTTTTTTCAACTGAAACAGCGTTTCTATAATAGAGCTATGCTTCGCCTTATTTAAATCAGATAATAGTTCTTGTAAACTAGTATCTGACTGGCTTTCTACTTTCTTTCCATCAATACTGTATACGAGAGCTGCAAATGCCATATACCTTGGAGATATTCCACTCACAATCATGTGCATGTTTTGTCTCATATTTTGCAATTCTTGCATAGCTTTTTTCTTGTCTCCAGAATTAATAAGCTTTGCAATTTGTACTATATGCTCATCAACTGAATCTATGTCGGAACCAAGTCCAGCATCTATGATTATATACTTATTATATCGCTGAAAATTTTCAATTGGCATTTCATCAATTGAATCATACAGCTTTATAGTTCTATTAGCTAAGGATATTGTTTTCATACTAAAAATCTTATTATAGGAGTTGCAAACACTGGTACGTAGATATACGATGGGTCAAGCGTAATCAATACCATTGCAATCGATATTATAACACTAAGCCAGAAACCTAGACAAAAGTCACAATCAAGCATTTTAGCTACAATCGTAAAACCTATATCGTCACACTGGTCTCTAAGCCAATATCTAAAACCTGATTTGCTCATAAACAGCTCTGCAAAAGCAGAAAATAGAGCAATTAAAATTATTTGATATAACGTTGGCATAATTCTCTTGTTGTTATTGTAAACTCAAATCTCAGCCCAGAATATGGATGCATAAAGAATAGCTTATCCATAGACTGAATATCTTGACCAGAGTAAACATAGCTATTATAAATCTTTTCGAGTGAATACCCTCTATAGATATTCTCGAATCTCTCATAAACTTTGTCGACTGTAAGTCTACCTGTTTGTTTAATGAGACCTGGAGTAGTAAGAACTCTAATAATTTCGTCTTTCACCTCTTCTGAGTACATAGCATCATTATCAGCAAAAATAGTATCTAGATTAAACCAGAAAACTATAGCTCCTGAGAATGTAAACTGAGGTGTAGATTGAACTACTTGAGTAATATTCTGAGCATCATAAATATCAAACCAGCAGAAATTACCATATTGGTCATTTGGAAGTAAAGAAGCATATTCAGATTTTCCAATGTATGCCGCTGGATATATAAATTTTCCACCGCCTTCTTGGTGCTCAACCAACTTATAAGAACGGCCGAAAGCATAATCAAGCCATTTAAGCTTTTCTCCTAATGTTTTCTGAATATCCTGTATAACTTTATCTAGCAATACTGGGTTTTCTTTCATCGGAATAATTATGCTTCGTTCTACGTTATTCTTCTTCTGTGCCATTCTGTAAATATTCTTTAAGTTTGACTGACAATTCTGGTCTTATGTATTTATATATGATATTTTTTAAGTTCTCTTTTGTAAGCTTGAGAATTTTTGGTCCATACTTATCTTTTAAATACTTATTCTTATCATCAGTACTTGTTAGATAGAAACCATCAACATCATACACAAGCCTTAAAGACTTATACCATTCACCAGTATCTCTAAGTGTTACTCTATTATAAGGCTGTCCCTTTCTGATTTTTCGTTTTACTGTACTTGGAGCATACGGAGCATAAGTCATAATTTCAACATCATCTCCATTTACACCTCTTTCATAAAGCTGGTCTTCAGTAATGGCCTCTATGATTTCTTGCTCGTGAGCTAGCACAGTTTTAACGAGTTCCCTACCGAGGACCTCATCAAACTTTCTTAGTCTATAAGCTAAGTTTCTAATAGATAAGCCATAATACTTAGATGCAGCCATTATATAGACCTGTATTTAATTCCGTTATTCACACATGGCAGACATACCCTGTCTAGCCCTTGTGTACTAATACTTAAAGCTTTTAAAGCAATATCCAATTCGTACGAAAGTCCAGATTGTCTCATACTATTAGAATCACCATCCAGTTCTACCAAAATATCCAACTTAGATGCATTGATAGAATGCCTGCTAGTTCTAACATTTGGATTGTAAGCGAATTCTCGTAAGAAATCTATAGCTACCTGCTTTGCAAGTACATCCTGGAACATAGCTCTCTGTTTAATGATAAAATCTGTCAAGTCGCAATATGCTGAGACCTCAAGATTAATGCCATAGTTCTTATCGTAAGTAAAATTCATTATCTCTGGGTCAAATTCTTCGTCCTCTGATATGTAGAATGGGTGTACCTCTATATATCTAGACCAAGCCTGGTAAGCTAAAAACTCACTTCTAGAACACGCTTTGCAAGGTCCAGTAGACCAGTCTCTGTCTTTATAAATAGCTTGAGCATTTTCAGGAAGTTCTGACTGCTTGTATACTAAATACCAACTGCCTCCAGCATCTGTATTAGTGCTCTCATAAGGCAGAAGAATATCATCTTTTGGCTTAAACCATTCAAGACTATTAGCCTTAGTTTTCTCAAAAGTGAGAGTGTAAATTGGCTCTGGGTTACTAGAGTGGAAAATATAGAGAGTATAAGAACCTGGCTCAGTCATCTGAAGACCAATCTTATCAATTTTAACTGTAACGCCTTTAGAGCGAACAGTATCAATCTCAAATCCTACTAACTTGTTACGATTTTCAATCTTGTTAGTAAGTCTACCAGTACCATCAAACAGAATTTTGTTCTCGATAAGAGATTTTGTAGCTTTGTCAGCTAATTTCATATTGATAAACCTATTAACAAGTTTCACAATACTAGCCTTAGTTTTCTCTTCAAGCCATTCTGAAAACATATCTACACAAGCCCAAGCTTGTGCATTTTCTATTGGAGGACAATTTGTATTATCAGTAATACATTTATATACATTGCCATTGTATTTTATCGTATCACCTACTTTGTATTTTGTATTTTTATTATATGTAGCACAAACATAGCTATTAAAATCAGGAGCTATACTATATAAATTCTGCAAAGTTAATAGTGGATGAATATCCTGAAAATATAAACCAGACTCACTAGTAGTGATATTATCTGATAGCTTAAATTCACCACTATTGTATATATCTTGGCGCCATCCAATAACGTGTAGTAGCGCATCTTGTATTTTTTTAAATTGCATTATCATACGCCAAAATCATTACTAAAATCTATACTAAAATCTGAACTTTTAAAATGCTGCGTAATATGGATTTTTATTGCCATTGAATTATCTGTGGTTTTTAACGTAATATACATGCTACGAGCATTTTTAGTTGTATTCTTTGTGCTTGAAATGGTGAGAGCTCCATTGCTCTCACCATTAAATACAATATTAACAGTTCCTCCATCTGGCCAATTAAATTGTTTAGATGTCATACTGTCAAAATTATTTATTCTATTGTCCAAGAAGTGTTGCTTTCTACATTCACTGAAACAGCCGTACCTGCATAGGTGAGATTTATATCTACTGCCTGTACTCTCAAGTATGGGTCTCCTGCAGTCTGCGTGAGTGTACAAGTAGTAACTTTACCAGAGGCATCAGTTACAATGACCTGTCTAGATAAAGATTCTATAGTTTCATTTGCAGGTACATTGATAGCAATAGAGAAATTAAATTGCGCAAGCGAACCAGGGTCTCCTTGTATAGCAGTACCATTTTCAGTAGACAAACTATTAGCAGTATATGAACCTGGTAAATTAATGCTTAATTCTCCAGTACCTAGTGAAAAGGTAAGTTTACTACTATTAGATACGCCTGATATAGTTATGATTTTACCTTCTTTAGGAACAGACACAGATGTCTCTGTAAGCTGCGTAAATTCAGGTTTACCAGCCTGTATAACTTTTCGTACTACATCCTCACAATTAGCTGCTGAAAATGTTAAGTTTGATTCACGTGGAGAGCGTCCTGTATGCTCAGATGCAGAAACACTAATAGATTTATTTCCACTACCAGATTTGGGGCTAATTAAAACCCAATTTGCTTTTGACATAATTATTAAAAATTTAAAAGTTAATATTATTTACTAAATATAATCCAGTCTACATTCGATTTGATTAAGTACTCAGCGGCTGTATACTCTGAAATCCACTGTATTGCTTCTGGAGTAACTGTGATATATGGACTATTGAAATTAGAGCATACAAGTGTGCAAGATACTTTTGCTTTGTCATATTTTTTACTAACATTTATTTTTAAACACGCCATATTTACTTCACTAAATATATGTTTGTATCTACTTCAGCTATCTCTAATCTATATCCATCTAGATAATTATTATCTGGTATAGATATATAAGCTCGCATGAACAGTTTACCTCTTTTTAAGTCTGTAGTATCAATGCAAGCTATATAGTTATTAGCATCAATTCTTTTTAACTGGTCTTTATACATTTCTATATAAGGCCCACCTACTGTAAAAAATCGGACTTTAAAAGATAAATCATCCATAGTAAGATTACCTATCTTATCTATATTTATATTTAACGTTATGCCAGAACCTATTATATCACGCATACACACTTTTATTTTTAAAAACAAAAACAGGAGGAACGAGACTTTTTAAGTCTGTCCTCCCGCTGGACCCATCCAAAGCTAATAACAACTAAAAGCTATTACTAGTTTCTTCTAGATTTATATTTAGATATTCACCCAAAGAAAGATTACACTGTTGGAGGAGCAACAACCTGCTGTACAGGCACTGCATAATTAGCATTCTCACTTGAAATATCAAAAGCAATAATTGGACTAGCCAAAGTCTCAGAATTGCTGTTGTAAGAAGTAAGGAATGCAACGTCAACTGCGAAGCCGTAGTGCTCCTTACGGGTACGAACCATATCGGCTGTAGCTGCACCTGCTATATCGTGGTAGTCACCAACAGAATCGTAGAAGTAAGTACCACAAGGAATATTCAACAGTGGCAAAGTTGCAATACCCCACTCATGACCATCACCAGATACTGTGCCGAGCAAGCAGTCACGTTCGAAACGTGTCATGAAACCAAGAGAACCTGAATTGATAGCATAACCCTGAGCATACTTCTTGTTACCGAGTGCCATGTTGTTAGTCAAGTGTACAATCTTGTCACCAAACTCGTTCTGTTTGTTAACGTCGTTGTACAAACCATGCTGAGCGAGCTTGCGCATAATTGACTCAACACCGGCATCACCTACAATGTGCAACTGGCCGAAGAAGTCATTGGCTGCCATAATTGGGTCGAGGTCGCCAAAGATGTTCTCACGCTCAGCCCACTTTGCGTTGATTGTACCTGCTGTGTTTTTATAGAGCAGTGGGTTCTTAATAACCTTTGTCTTCTCAGCTGCAAGCTTAGCAAGAGCTGCTTCATCGAGTTTCTGAGCAAACTTGTAGATGTACTTCATCAACTTAGTCTCGAAATCCTTCTGGATGCCGATTTCGTTGTTCATGTACATAGCAGGAGCGATAGTGAAGCCAAACGCATAAGTAGCAAAATTAATCTGCACCATGCGAGAAGTATTTTCACTATCAGCAATCGTAAGCGTACGAGTATTGCCGATTGTGATGTCTGCATCATAGTCGATTACAGGAGTTTCAAGGATGTTACCGATAGAAGTACGAGCCTTCTGCTTGAGCTCCTCAGTAAGAATACCGGCTGGGTCATTAGACTGCTGGATAAAAACGTCAAGAGCACCATATCGGCTAGGACGATACTCGTACTTGTCAAAATTTGAACTAGAACGAATGTTCTGAATTCTAGTAAGTACTAAACTCATAGTCTTTTAATTTTTAAAAGTTTAACATAAATATATCATAACTGACATGCTGCATTACCCTTTTACATCATACAGTCTATTATCGAATTGGAAGGCTAGAAACATTATTTTCATTTCTAATCTCAAGTGCTTTGTTACCAAACTCAACATTATCACGAGTTAAGCCGGTTGACAACAGATAGTTCTCAATCTGAACATCAGCTTCCTGCTGAGTTTTAGCTGTTGACAAATCAAGATTAACTGTTTGGTGGTCAGATTGTGGGTTAGGCTTAGTGCCTCCACCTGGCTGCTGCTTACCTGTATCGATAACGTCCTTCAAACTTGTCTCCATTACTAACTCCTCGATAGTATATGGATTGAGGTTGTTCTTAGGATTGTTGAGAGTATTACCAGCAGCATCGCGGAGTACAAGCTTCTTTCCGCCGTTACCATCGTCGATGAAATCAGGAGTACCCTTAGCAAGAATCTCATCTTTAGCAGCAGCAAGGAGAATCTTCTTAACTGGCTCTGAAACATCAGCTTTAAACTTGATACCAGCTGTAGCATTAGTAAATGCAAAGCCTACTTGAAGGTCTTTTTCCTTCTTTTCGTAGTCCTTTTTAGCATTATCAAGCTCTTCAGTCTTAGCTGTAAGCTGTGTCTGAAGCTGAGTAACCTGGTGGCGAGCATCTTTAAGCTGCTGCTTTACAGCTTCATCAGACCCACCTGCTGCAAGTTTAGCTTCAAGCTCAGTTACTTTCTTCTTCTGAGCCTCGAGCTGAGCAGAAAGTGTCTTAGTACCATCAAGCTTAGTCTTGTAGTCACCAAGAACTCGCTTAAGATAGTCATAAGTTTTTTCACCATCTGCTTTACTTATGCCAGAAATACTGAGAATGTCAGCATCATATTGACCGTGCAAAGCACCAATCTTTGTGCCAATTACTGTTGCCTCATCATTGCTAGAGAGTGTAGTAATGGCTAGTTTTTGAGCGTCAGTCAAACCCTTAAGTGACTCGCTCTGATTAAGCATTTCAATTGTTATCATAGCTTTGTCTTTTAATCTTTAGGTTCCTCAATGAGACCTGCAGCATCACCAAATGGGTCATTGATGACAGCTGTAATTGAATAACCAAGCAGCTTGTAATTCTGCTTAAATACTTGCCACTCACCGAATGAGAAGTAGCGTTTCTGAGGTGGATTTACCTCTTTACCTGTTCGCTTGCTAAAACGGTCACCAAAAGCAACCATCGCAACAACTTTACCAGATGTGTTGTCAGTAGAAGTATTTGAAGCATTCTGCTTCAGGGCCTCTTCTACGACAGCGAGGCGAGCCTCAGCTTTCTTAAGTTCTTCGGCGTTATTGTCAAACTCCGTCTTCTGCTCAACCGTGAAAGCATCAGGATTACTCAGCTGAAGCTGCTGAAGCTCCTCCTGACGGTCCTTCAAGTCCTGAATCAATTCTTGGAGCTCCGCCTTGTTCATCGTTTTGTTTGACATATTCTAATAATTTATCTCTAATAATTTTAATCTTTTCGCGCAGTGGAAGAGAAGAACCAAATTCCACAATATCAATGTTTTCACGTTCAAACTTTGATATAAACTCTGAGAAATTAACTTTAAGTTTCACATAGTTTACATTAAGTAAACTAGCATTATAAAGCTTCATTATCTCATCTAGTGTTTTATGAGGATATGGCTCTAACTGCTTCAATATAAGCATCCTCTGCAATACCAGCGGGTTATTACGATATTCCACTTCAAGAATCTGCTGCATTATAGCATCAAGTTCTGTTTCGGTGGCACCACTTTCTTTAGCAGATTTATACTTAGAATAGAGTTCTTCGACAGTGAAGACATAAAATTCTGTGCCCCAACTTATAGATGACGATATGAAATTATCTCCATAACGAAGCTTACAGATTGTGTCTTCTACAAACTTCTGAGCCTGCTCGAAGTCTGTCTTCAGAGTATTAAGAACAGCTGTTTTGCTTTCAAAATTAGCAGCTACCTGCGTCTCGTTGATAGCCTCTTTCTCTGATACTGCAGCATTACCACCTGCTCCAACTACTGAAACAACAATCTCGTCGTGCAGGCGACGCACTTCTTCAACGTTGTATTCTAGACTGTTTTTATCAATAGTTGTAATCTGAACGGGGTTGCGCATATCCGCTATGCCCTCTGTCTGATTAGGAACTGGTACTTCCAAGAAGGAACCAGGACCAGCTATACGCTTTTCACCACAGCATGGACACTTTTTTACTGTTCCATCAGCATTAATCTCATACTCACCGTCAGCATTTCTTAGGAAGCCACCATCACAGTATTCGCCTGTTTCGTTGTTCTCGAAATTACAGTCTGCCTCATAAGCTGAATAAATAGGATATGGAGCATACAAGTCAAGGTGCTGTTTAGAGATAGAGAAGAACAAATACCAATCCAATCTAGATAACTCCTTCGTAATTGGATTTTTCTTAATATCTGGATATTTCTCATTGATAGGAGTTGTCCAAAAGAATCGTGCTGGGCAAAATCCTAAGTTATGAGTAGCCTCTGTTAACAGGGACTCTATCTCATTCTTCTCATTAAGCTGATAAACTCTTATTGAAGTACTGTCAAAGACCGCTATTCTGTGTTCTGGCTGTTTGAAAACAAGCCATTCAAAATTAGTGATACTCTTATCTACAAGCTTGTAATCGATGACGTTATCGATATTAAGCCAATAGAAATATGGCTCTGGCCTAAAGCTTGTCTGTTGAGTTGGAAGGTCAACTACAAGTATACTGTTAGGCGATACCTGTAGCTGTTTCCATCCTTCAGTTTTCCATATATCCGGCTCATGAAGTACATTCTTTTTATAATTCAGCCAATCTTCAAGCAGCTCAGATGATGTAAACTGATATGCTGAACTTGAGTTTCTACTGTAGAATACTCGTTCGAGCTCTCGGTATACATCGTCTATAACTGCCGAAGTTGGAAGCGGATACTGGAACAGATGAACAAATATGTCGTACTTGTCTCTTGGGAGTAAGTGCGACACCCAATCAAGAAACAACTGAGCTGAGCTATTATAGTCAAACAAAGATATGTTAGTTTCCGTGTGGAACCTAACACGCTGCTGGAGAGAAGACGCTTTATTTATCAGCTGCCTTTTCTGTGGTCTTAGCAGAATTTCCTTTATCTGATTTAAGCTTAAGCCCATATTCTTCTGTATATTCGTATTCACTATCTTCAGGTACGCGCCAACCACCATTTAAAGTTGGTCCCATATCGAGAATTCTCTCGGCGTGTGATACCTCAAATTCCTGTGAGATACCACCTGCTTCGAGACGTACCTTTTTTACTGGTTTTCTAACTTGTCGTACCATACACAAATCTTTTTTAACTTGAAGCTGTGTTTGTGAGTTCCGTAAGTGGATTGTAGTCAAGCGTATCAGCCTTAATCAAGACAAGATTGTCTGACCAATTAGGATAGAAGCTCCAACTAATAGTGTTAGAGTCTGGCTCCTCATAACCGCCAAGGTTCTTGTCACCTACGAAGAACTTGTCAACTGGAATAGGCTCATAGTTTGCACCATCACCAGCTTCATCTATAGCTCCAATATTGCCATTCTCGTCAATCAAGAACACACCAATCTTTTCACATGAATAAGTCTTGAGTGTCTTAATAACTGACTGAGCTTCCTGATAAATAACGCCTGTGAATGTAGTTGGCTCACGGCCAATAATAATCTCAACACCACCGAGTGTCTGATTACCGCCACCAAACGTACGGGCTTCACCAGGTTCAGTAGTTGGATTCTGAATGTATGGTGATACAATCAACTTAGTGCCGTCTCCTGCAGCAAAAAGAGGTGTCATTGTAGCTTTCTTAGAAATCGTTTCCTTAGGAATCTTGTTCTTAACACCTGTAGAGCTGAAGATACGGGCAAAAATTACTTTCTGAATCTGTCCAAAGCTCTCTTTGCACTCAGCAATCTCAAGGTCATTGAGATGCTTACCTGCTGGACATCCGCAATTCAATCCCATAATAGTATAAATATTAATTAGTTAATAAATATGCAAAGCTAAGCAGTGAGTGCAAAAGCTATGCGTTAGTTGCAGATACAGGACTCGAACCTGTGACCTCTAGGATATGAACCTAGCGAGCTTCCAACTGCTCTAATCTGCGATATAAGCGAAGGCGGCCGCGATAGCAGAAGGATTCGAACCTCCGACCTCAGGTTTACAAGACCTGTGCTCTAGCCCTATGAGCTATGCCACCCCTGATGCCGCCATTTGCCCTCGCTAGAGGAATCGAACCTCTCCAATCACTGGACGGACGTAGCGTGATTGGCTCACCAGGACGAGGATGTAGCTCTCCGCTGAGAGCTGATTGAACTAAAATAATTAACAACTTTAATAATTAAGAACCGTTATCAAGAAAACCTTTTCCTTAAAAAATAACCATAACCCTAAACTAACATTTACACTGCAAATATACTAAAAATATTTGAGATAATAAAATTTTTTATGTTAAAGTATGTTAATTGAAATAAAATTAATTTCTCAGTCTTATCCTACTAGTATTGTGTTTTCTACTATGCATCTCAATTACGCCTGTAAGAGCATCTGGCGCATCATCGTGCTGCTGTTTCTTATTATCTTTACGGTACGACATAAGAGCTGCATAGAACTTAGGCCACTTCTTTTCCCAACCTTCTGGAAACAGAATATCACTTTGGCACATTCCAGAATTAGTAAATATACGTGTTGCCTTCTTCTCAGACTGGGTGAATGTTCTGACAGCAGTTCTAAAGTTTCTATATGTTACACGAAGTATCTTTTTAACATTTCTAGAAAAACCTCTACCGCCGTTATTCGATTCTATAAGAGCTGATACAGTCTGATTTCGCGTTAGCATCTCAGCTGTCTTTGGCTCTGTTTTCTCCATCGGTGCATCTGTGAACAACACATCCGTAACATATACATACTCAGGTGTATCTATAAAACAGATGGAGCACAGATTGTCGGCTCCGGTATCAGCCGTATCAGTGTAGTTCCACTTGTGAGCGGCTTCTCGGCCTTGCGGCAGCTGGTCTTTGTTATAAGTCTTAAAACCTTCAGAATACATAAGACCTTCTTTTGGTGTAGGGTCCTGCATATACTGAGTATCAAATACAAGCGGGTTAATCTCTCGCATGTGGTCAAGCTCTTCAAGTGTATGCTTCATAGGCCACAGAGCGTGACGTTCATGAGTAACAGGGTCTTCCTGTATAGCCGGCAACGACAGAACTGTCCACTCATCTGGTTCTATCTCTTGCAAATATCCACACAAGTCATGCTCATGTAGTCTCTGCATGATTATGATAATAGGAGTATTACGGCTGTTAGTACGGTTACGAATGGTATTTTCGAATCGCAAGTTAATTCGCTCACGAACTATATCTGAATCAGCATCCTCAGGTTTAATAGGGTCGTCAATCATGATTGCACCTTGGAATACATTAGTCTTAGCACCTATCTGCTCAAGCATTCCATTCATATCTTCATCGAATGTAAGGTTGTCAGCCGTTTCAGAACCTTTGATTGGTTCCTCTTCATCCACATTACCAGCACCAAAACCTGTTACCTGACCTTGTGTTGAAACTGCATACATCTCTCCACCAGCTGCTGTTCGCCAACGTTTATTAGAAGCTTTCTCTTTTTCAAGCTTGGATTGTGGAAACAGCTCTTTATATAGACTTTCTTGCATGATAGACCTTACTGTGTCTGAGTTATCTGCTACGAGCACATCAGAATACGACAGATGCAAGAATCTGCATTTAGGATTTAATGCAAAACACCAGCTAATAAATGATTTGATAACAAGCTCTGTTTTGCCATATCGAGGTGCAATGTTAATGATAAGTCTTCTACACTTACCATCTACAACATCCTGTAAAGCTTTTATAATTTTCTCATGGTGCTCAGCAACTATAAAATTACGTTTATACTGAGCCTTAAACATGGCTTTTGTATAAGCCTTGAATGATGAAAGCATCTCAAGGCGTAACATCTCTTTAGCATTTACAACATCATGCTTGAGAGTATCTGCGTTTATAACTCTCTGCTGCATTTCTGAGAGTGTTCTTTTTGGAGTATTCATATCTGTATTATTATAATAGGCTGAGCTCACAATGGCAAAATAAATGAATATCAATGGTGTTTAATAAAAACTATGTGAGCCCAGCCTTGACTGAATAATATTACGTAATTAATATATAATAATGTATGGGGGTGGGCGTGCGCGGGCGCCCGCGTAACTAAATGGTTTCATACTTGAAAAATGAGAGAATTAAGTGTGTGCAATTATTTGAGAAGTGACTCTCTAATCAGAATATAAGCCTCTCTAGAAACTGGAGTATTCGGTATGATGCCTGCAGCCTTAGATTCTTGTGGCAAATCAAGCATCATTCCAGTTTTTCCGAAAATACGGTCCCAGAGTTTCTCTACTGTCTGGATTTCTCCAATTCTAGAGTCGTTCATAAGGCGCTTAACTACTATTTTAATAGCGAGTGGCGTCTTGTCATTATCGTATATGGCTTGAAGCTGCTTCTCATTAGCAGTAAGAAGGCAGGCTAACAGATTAGCTGTATCAGTCTTCGATAACTGCAAATCAAGATTTATGTTGAGTGAACTGAGAAGCTTTACGACTTCTGGCCGAGTTGTGCCTTGAGATAGCATAATCTGCTTTGCAACATTTTCTGCCATTGCAGGCTGACCATTACTAACAGCTACCCTGTTAGCCAAATCTATAACTTCTTTGGCTGGCATGTGCTTGTCTTCATCTTCGAGTTGCTGGTATACAGCCTCTTGGGCTTCTTGCTTTTTCTGTCTGAAGGCCTTAACAGCTTGTCTCGCGGCTTGGCCTTCAGCAGCTCTAGCAAGTTTTAATTTAGCTTTTGCAAGCTCTTGAGCTGTTTTCCTGTCATGTATCGACTTGGACTTATCCTGGACCATGGAAGCTCGTTGCTCGAGACCATCTGTGCCTAATAAGTCTGATGAATCTGGTAATATATCAGAAATATCATCATTAATTCTATCTATACTTTTCATTGTCTAATCTTTTAAAGTAAATCTGAGATGTCATCATTATGTTTATCAGGCTCATAAAACTTATAAACTAGGTGCCAAACTGGAGTTTCACATGAGTTATAACCTTCTACGGCAAGATATATATAGCCTGTTTTACTAAACATAGTTGCAAGTTCTTCAGCTAAATATTTACTTGTTCTGATGGTCATTGTAGTACTTCCATCTTTAACCTTTCGTCCTATTAACTCTTTAAGACTTGCGTTAAGATATAAAATTTGGTCACGTGTTAAATCTTTCCAGCTTTTAGGTATATGTTCTCTAATATCTGCCCATGTTTCGTTATCAAAATCAGGTATTAATCTTTGCTTAGCTAATACCTTTGATAGTTTTGATATTGGCTTTAGATATAATCTATCTTTACACTTATCGCATTTCATATTTTCACATGTGATATTAAGTGCTTTACAAGCATTTTTCAAAGAATCCTTAGCATATTCGGATTTAACAGTTACATAGGCTTTATTTTTGTAAAAGCCTCCTGTAACGATGAGCGCCAGAGTTATATACAACTCTGAATCTCTTAGCTCTTTACCTGAAACTGGTATATAATAATTCTGTTCCATGAGTTTTTATAATTTTGATTTACACTGCAAATATACTTAAAAAATTCCAAACTATAAAATTTTCGGTTAATTTTTATAATTTTTTAACACTTTGGAGATATTTTCGGGTATCGCGTTCTGTCTTTGTAGATTTCATGAAATTTGTGAGATTTCTTACTATGTGGGACAATTTCAGTGAAAAATATTACCACAAGTCAAGATATTTTGGTGAAATATTTATTAACCGAGCTCAGTCCGGGTCTGTGAAAATGACCTATGAGTGAACCAGTCCGTGAACGTTTTGGAGTCCTCCTAAGTTATTGATTTTCAATTCTTTATATAATATATTAACCGATATTACTAAAAATATTATATAATTAGGAAGTAGAAATAGAAAAATGATATAAGTATATAACCGATATTTAAGGATTTAGTTTAATTTTAAAATTTCCTTGAGGGATTTATAAGGAGCCCGAGGTCACTGTGGTTCGGTGAACTATTTATAACTAATTGATTTTCAATAACTTATATTAAAAATTCACCGAATCCGGATAGGGCTCCTATACGGTAACTTGGTGAATATCAGCATAAATCCTATGAAAATCGTCATTTATAATATAGATTTGTAAGCACAAAAGGCGGAACTATGATTAGTTGTTATATATTTCTAGTAAGAATTAAAATAATGAGCCTCAGAACCATTTTTATATATTAATCTATATATCTTTATTATTTTTATATTATAATGGCCCAGAGGTACACTACTTTCATCCCTGGGTATGTTTTTAATATTTTTGAACCTCTATATACGTGCGTAGGCACATACCCATATACATTTATACTACTATAGCTTGTCGTCCAGTGAACCTATTTTGCGCAAAAATTTTTCTGAACAAAGTGCGCAATATAGAATTGAGCCTAAGGGCCCTCCTTGTCAGTATTTTATGAATTGATGAAGCATATTTCTATCAGCCTATTCACAAGTCATAAGATATGTACAGCAGAAATTTTTGGCTCAGTATTTGGACAAGTCTTTAAATAATAAGGGGCTGCCAGGCTAATAATTGTTAAGGGGGCCTAATTTTTATTAAATTTAATATTTTTTAGGCTAAAAAATTAATAGTCTATTAGCCTAAAATTAATTAAATTTAGATAAAATTAACAACCTATTAGCTAAAAATAATTAAATTTAATATTTATTTGCAATTAAAGGCTAAAAAGTGTTAAAAAAATACCGATTTTTAGCTTAAATATTATTAATTTTTTAAATTATTTAACTATTAAACTAAAATAAACAAACGTTAAAATAATTAAAATAAAAAAATAGGCTAATAATAATTAGCCTAATTTTCTTTAATTAACCTTTAAATTCGTCGATAGAATCAAAATAAATATAAAAATTGCCAACAATTATTAAATTTTCATAACAATTGCCAATATTTTTAACTCTTATTTCGACCTCTTTATTTAAATTATTTAAAATAAAGTTAATTTCGTCTAAATTAAAACCATCTTCTTTTAGCAATTTTTTGAGATGGCTAGCGTCTATTAAATTTTCTTCACCATTATAATAAAAACGCAAAAAATCTATAAATTTAATATTTACTAACATAATCTAATTATTTTTAGAAATATTAGGCTATATTAATATAGCCTAATATTTATTAAATTAATCTAAAATTATTTTTTCTTCGTCAATATTATAATAAATTGACATAAGCAAAGAATCGTCAATATTTGAATCCTCGAGCGTCGAAATTTTATAAATTAAATAAAAATTCGCATTTTTTGGACCTTGCGAAATATTATTAAAAATATCTAAAATATTTTTTTCTACATAATATTCACAATCGCTTTTAAAAGTGAAAGAACCGAAATGTTTGCTAATATTTTCACTTTTAATATTATTTATGAATTCTAAATATTTTTTAGAATCATTTAATAATTCTTTGCTAACTTCGACTTTATAAGCCTTAAAAGTGAAAGAACGTAAAATTTTAATTTTTTTCATAATTTTTAATATAATTTAATTGTTTTTATAATTTTTTAACTAACACTAAAAATATTAAAATATAATTAAATATTATAAAATTAATATTATTTAACCGTTGCTAATAAACCTTAATTATTGCTAACGTTGTCCAATAAGTCAAAGAACTCTAAAAAAATACTAATAAAAACAAAAAATATATAAAAATCTAATTATTACTAATATATAATTAAATAGGCTATATTTTTTTATTTTTATATTGCAAAGATAATAATAATATTTTAAATAAAAAAATTTCTTGACTTTTATTAATAT
>ERZ827450.521-NODE-521-length-51879-cov-6.410080_pt1 | contig 51879 bp, 51 predicted proteins | sample MGYA00519773_ERZ827450 | MGnify/ENA primary metagenome ERZ827450 (study PRJEB31778, sample SAMEA3449306) | human gut metagenome | biome: human gut; feature: human-associated habitat; material: faeces | place: United Kingdom | collected 2010/2012 ...
AACCACGTGTACGCCGCGACCCGTCAAAGCATTCAAGAATACAGGCAAGGTAGCCACCAACGTTTTACCTTCACCGGTAGCCATCTCGGCAATCTTACCTTGGTGTAACACGGAACCACCTATCAACTGCACATCATAGTGAACCATATCCCAAGTAACCTCGTTTCCTCCGGCTACCCAAGAGTTGAAATAAACGGCATCCTCACCGTCAATCTCCACGAAATCTTTCGTTACAGCCAAATCACGATCAAAATCGTTAGCTTTCACGACAATCTCTTTGTTCTCCTTGAAACGTCTCGCCGTATCTTTCATCACGGCAAAAGCTAAAGGTAATATCTCGTTTAAAACATCTTCCAGCTTCGTGTTAATCTGTTCTTCCAGCTTATCAATCCGGTTATAAATCTCTTCCCTTTCCTCGATCGAAGGTTTATCATTCTCTACTTTTGCTTTCAAAGAGGCAATTTCATCCTCTTCTACCTTCACGTGGGCATGAATCTTTGCTTTCAGATCAGCCGAAATTTTTCTCAACTCATCATGACTCACCCCCTTGATCTTTTCCCACTCTGCATTTACTTTGGATGCTATCGGCAATAATTCTTTCAAATCACGGTCAGCCTTATTACCAAAAAGACTTTTTAATATATCGTTAAATCCCATAGTTTATAATTGAAAATTGAAAATTGAAAATTGAAAATGACCAAGCACAAATTTCCTTTAGTCATTCAATCGTAAATCTAAAATCATAAATCCGAAATCATTCCATTTCCCCGGGAGCCCGGATGGGATTTGCTGCAATTTCCGGTACTTTCCAACCCGGTAAAACCACAGACGAATAAGTTGTATAAACTTTTACAGCATCCACGGTTTCCGCATGATTCTGTTTATAAAAATCACCATAATCGAAATCCTCCGTGGACCTTTTCTCGGTAGCAACCGTGATTACCTTTTCGGTAGAAGAAACTAACAAACGATAGCAATCTGTCCTAACGGATACATTCCCCCCACGCACATTTATCGGCAGGGTTGCCACGCATCCGGCGACAACATACAAGGCTGCTATCAAATATTTGTTCATTTCCATACCGCCAAAGATAATGCTTTTCTCCTAACTTTTCAGTTTTTAGTTTTTATCTTTTAATTTTTAGCTCTTAGCTTTTAGTTTTTAGCTTTTATCTTCTATAGCTTTTCTCCGAAAGCCAAATCTCCGGCATCACCAATTCCCGGATCGATATAGCAACTTTCTGTCAAATGCTCATCCAATGCCCCCGTCCAAACCGTTACTGGTTCATCTTTCAAAGCTTCCGTAAGCCTTTCAATACCTTGACGACTGGAAACAATAGCTGCAATATGCGTGTGCGCAGGTCTTCCTCCCTGTTTCAACAACTCATGATAAGCCACCACGATAGAGGCACCCGTGGCCAACATCGGATCCACCAGTAATAACTGTTTCCCCTCCAAACTTGGCGTATAAATCGAGTCGAAACGAATTTCAAAATCGATATGATTTTCCTTGTATTTTCTTCTTGCCGAAATAAAAGCACTCCCGGAACGATCAAAATAGTTTAAAAAGCCTTGATGAAAAGGTAATCCTGCACGCAACACGGACGCCACTACCACTTCTTCGTCTGCCAATCTGACATCAGCCACGTTAATCGGTGTCTGTACTTGTCGCGTTGAATAATGAAACGTCTTACTGATCTCGTAAGCCATCACCTCACCAACCCGTTCCAAATTCCGGCGAAAACGCAACGGATCTTTTTGAATCTCTTTATCTCTAAGTTCTGCTAAAAAACGATTATAAACCGAATCCTCCTTGTTAATAATATACACCATTTTATCTATTTCTTTTCTTAAACCTTTTCTATCACACGCACTTATCCCAATCTAAAATCTAAAATCTAAAATTAGTAAATCTCTTTTTATTCTATTTCTTCATACTCCGCATCCTCAATCTCTCCGCCTCCCATCTTCTGCTGTTGTTCGGTCTCATGTGTCTCCTTACGCAACTGATTAACCTTATAATGATTAATCAAATCCGTTATCCCGTAAAATATAGTAACAGCTCCGAAAAAAGTTATAATTCCTTCTTTCGCCGAGAACGGATTAGCAAAAACAATCAATCCGGCCAACAAAATAATTACCGGATACACGTAACTCAACGGAGCGATATGCCCGAATTTCCTCGCAGAAGTCAACATCACCAACTGACCAATCCCCGCAACAATCAAGATAAATCCCAACAAATACATCAACATATTGGTGAAAAAATCAGCCATCGACCACAACAAAATACCCAAAATAATGCTTCCGATACCGTTAAAAGAAGTCAGTCCCCTGGCCGAACGCTCATCCTGATCCCGCATAGAGACTAGAAAGGAGATAATCCCGGTAACACAAAATACGGCACCGATAATTTTTACCGTGTAATTTAACACTTCAGTTGGCCACAGCACAAGTACAAGACCCAAAACAATCGCTACGATCGATTTGACGATGGTCCTTTTGTAATTTCCGGAAGTATAGATAATCTGCATAACTTCTATTTTTTAATTTATACGAAATTCGTCAACGAAAGTAGTGATTATTTTTGAAAAAATTAAGCCGGACGACTTGTCCGGCCTAATTTTTTATTTAATCAGTTCAACACTTCGCTTCACAAACCTATTCAGCGCCTCGCCTTTCAGCAGTCCATTCGCTAACAATGCCAAGTCTATCAGCTGACCAATAACCTTGTTACCTTTTCCGTACTCCTCCAGCAACGAGTTCTTTTGCTTGTTCAGATCGGCAATCGTCTTACTGTACTCGCTCTTCCGATCTTTATCCACCTGAGGAATTTCCTCGTCTTTCTTACCCTTATTTAACTCGTCCAGCTCTGCCTGTTTCTTTTCAGTCTCCTTGATCTCGAAATTAATCGGCTCCAACTGGGCGCTCATCTCTTTTTTCTCGTTCTCCAAGATCATATTCACCAACTTATGATCCGTGTTCACCACCAAAGTATACTGATCGCCCATTGCCCCGTAAAATCCCATACCCGGATTCATGGCTGCCATCTCTTTCATACGACGCATGAACTCAGAACGCGTCACGATCACCGGATCACCATTCTCTCCCATTGCCTCGAAGTTAACCATAAACATTCCCTCTTCCTTCGGCAACTGGGAAGTGAACACGGCACGTAATTCCTCTTGTTCCTCGTGACTCAAGGCAACCTCTTTCGTCTCTTCCTTCGGGATCAACTTGTCAATAACATCCGAATCCACCCGAACAAACCGATGATCGGAATTCTTTTGTTCCAAATGGTTGATAAAGTGTGTATCCAACTGTCCATCCATCAACAGCACATCATATCCCTTGCCCTTGGCCGTCTCGATATACGTGTACTGCTCTTTCACATCCGTGGCATACAGGAACACCACCTTATTATCTTTATCCGTTTGGTTGGCTTTAATCAAGTTCTCGTACTCTTCATACGTGAAATATTTTCCTTCCGTATTCTTGAATAAGAAGATGCTCTTGGCTCTCTCGGCAAATTTTTCATCCGTCAACATACCATACTGGATGAAAATCTTCAAATCATCCCACTTCTTCTCGTAATCTTCCCGTTTATTCGTGAAAATATCACTCAAACTGTCAGCCACTTTCTTCGTGATATGACTTGAAATCTTCTTCACGTTACGATCGCTCTGTAAATAAGAACGGGACACGTTCAGCGGAATATCCGGAGAATCGATCACTCCATGCAACAATGTCAAGTATTCCGGCACAATTCCTTCCACGGAATCCGTCACGTACACCTGATTGCTATATAATTGAATCTTGTTCTTCTGAATCTCGAACTTGTTATCAATCTTCGGGAAATACAATATACCCGTCAAGTTAAAAGGATAATCCACGTTCAAATGAATATGGAACAACGGATCCTGAGCCATTGGGTACAACTCACGATAGAATTTCTCGTAATCCTCCTCCGTCAGATCCGTCGGTTTACGAGTCCACGCCGGATTCGTGTCATTGATCACGTTATCTTCCGTCGTATCCTTGTATTCCCCATCCTTCCACTCTTTCTTCTTTCCGGAAATAATCTCTATCGGCAAAAACTTGCAATATTTGGTCAGCAACTCGTTCACCTTAGAATCTTCCAAGAAATCTTTCTCTTCCTCGCTGATATACATGATAATATCCGTACCTCTCTCGGCCTTTTCCGTCTCCTCCAAAGTGTATTCCGGATTTCCCTCACATGACCATTTTACAGCCTTCGCCCCCTCTTTATAAGATTTAGTCACGATCTCTACCCGATCACTTACCATGAACGAAGAATAGAAACCCAACCCGAAATGCCCGATAATGGCAGCGGCATTATCCTTGTATTTGTTCATAAACTCCTCCGCTCCGGAAAAAGCGATCTGGTTGATATACTTCTCCACTTCCTCCTCCGTCATACCGATACCATTATCCGATACCGTCAGCGTCCCTGCCGCTTTGTCAGCCTTCACCCTTACCTTCAACTCACCAAGTTCACCTTTAAACTCCCCGTTCGAAGCCAACACTTTCATTTTCTGTGAAGCATCCACCGCATTCGAAACAATCTCTCTCAAAAAGATCTCGTGATCCGAGTATAAAAATTTCTTGATTATCGGGAACAAATTCCCTGTTGAAACTCCAATCTTTCCTGTTGACATAACTCTATATTTTTAATTTAATTATACTTCAAATTTTACGACAACTAAATGACAATAGTTATGCCAAAACCTATTACCTGCCGAATTGGCAGTATTACTCTTTACAATTTCGCCATTTCTCCCACAGTATCCAATATTACACCCCAAACGAACATTCACAAAAACAAAATACCCCGGACATTCATCCGAGGTACTATCTTTTCAACAAATAATTATTCAATCACAATTCTGTTGGTTGTAATACAGGAAACGTCGATAATTTATTTGAATATGACAAAGACGATATATAAACACAAATCTCACCACGTCCCGCAGCATCAAAAAGATTTGAAGCTGCTTCAGCAAATTCACCTCGATCTGCCAACATATCAATAATGACATTTGTATCTATATAATAATGTTTCATTTCTCCAAAGATCTATTTTCCAACTCCTTCTTATAATCAAAATCTTCCGGAAGATTAACAATTCCTCTTAATTTAGAAGAAACCGGTTTACTTTTCACCTCCGTACCAAGTAGATTTTTCAACTCTTTTTCAACAACTTCCGTAATCGTTCTCCCTTTAGATTTGGCATACCTTTTCAATTGCTCAAAAAGACTTAAATCAACTTCTATTGTTGCTTTTGTATTCATAACATAAACATTTTTACAAATATAGAGAACAATCATACAAAAACAAAATTTACTCAAAACAATATACCCCGGACATTTATCCGAGGTACTATCTTCTCCTCCATGAAAAACTTCGTCATAAATCATCCATTCAGCACGCTATTTCACGATCTTCATCAACGTCAAAAATATAATCTTAAAATACTCTTTCAAACATCGATTATCTATATACTTCATGTTATATCGTATCTTATCCGGCATGATCTGCTCCACGTAAGCCAGGTCCGGATCACGTGCCTGTCCCAAAATAGTATTTTCATCCGCATACTCGATAGAAGCATAATCCGTTATACCCGGAGCAACAGCCAACACTTTACGCTGTTCAACAGTATACATATCCACGTACTTTCTTACCTCCGGCCTTGGTCCCACCAAACTCATCTCCCCTCGTACCACGTTCAGCAACTGCGGTAACTCGTCCAGTTTATACTTTCTCAGGAAATACCCGACCCGTGTTACCCGTGAATCCTTTGCCCCCACGGTTATCAATCCCTTCTTATCCGCCCCACTCGCCATAGACCGAAACTTAAACAATCGGAAATCCTTACCATCCCGCCCCACTCGCACCTGCCGATAAAACACACCTCCCCGACTATCCAACACGATACATAAAGCTATGATCACAAAAATGGGTGATAGAACTATCAAGCCCAATAAAGAAAAGAAAACATCACAAAAGCGAATCACGCCAAAACCTCTTCTACAGAACAAATAACAGCATCAATAACCGTTTTCACCATCTCCTCACTCAACCCATACCACACAGGCAAAGAAATTTCCCGACAATAATTATCGTAAGCAACCGGATAATCTTCAATCTTATACCCCTTATTCTTAAATGCACTTAACAAAGGTAAGGGTTGAAAATGCACGTTTACTGAAACATCCCTATCAAAAATCCGCTGAATAATCTCGTCCCGTTGTTGTTCCGTGATTCCCTTCACCCGCAAACAGTACACGTGATAAGAACTCTTCCGGTCTTCCGTCTCGTAAATCGGTAATTCCGCCCACCCGTACCGGGAAAAAGCATCGGTATATTGATCATATATACACTTCCGGTAGTGCAAAGTATCGTCCTCGTAACGAGACAACTCCACCAAACCGATAGAAGCCATAATATCCGTCATATTCCCCTTAAAACCGGAAACTAACACATCATAACGCCATGCTCCCTTTTTCGTCTTGGCCAATGCATCTTTATTTTGTCCATGCAAAGTATACGTGCATAAATACCGATACACTTCCTCGTTATCAAACGGCTCCGGCAAATTCAACATGATCGCACCACCTTCCGCCGTAGTCAGGTTCTTCACCGCATGAAAAGAGAATACCGAAACATCAGCCAGGCATCCCGCTTTCCTCCCCTTGTATTCCGCCCCAATCGAATGAGCCGAATCCGACAAAATCAAAATCCTTCCCAACTTCCTCTGTTCTTCCGTCTTCGCTTGAAACAACGTTTTCACTTCCTCTGTCTCCACCAATTCAAACAACTCATCATACGCACACGGCATACCTCCCAAATCAACAGGCATAATCACCTTTGTCTTATCCGTGATCGCCCTCCTCACATTCTCCAAACACACGTCAAAATCATCCGCATTCACATCCACCATCACCGGTTTCGCCCCACAATGCACGATCACATTCGCCGTGGCACAATACGTGTACGCAGGCACAATCACCTCATCCCCCTCCTGCACGCCAAACCACCGTAGCACAACTTCAAGCCCCACGGTATTCGAGTTCACAGCCAACGTCGCCTTGTTTCCACAATACGCTGTCAACCTCCGTTCAAATTCCTTCGTCTTCGGTCCCGTCGTGATCCAACCGGACTTCAAGGTATCAACAACCTCATCAATGACCTTCTGGTCAATTCTTGGTGGTGAAAATGGTATCATAATTAAACTTTTAAATCCTAAACACTCAATAATGTATCCAACATCTTCTCTCCTGCATCTCCATTACCATAAAGCCGATTTTCAAAACCCTCTTTATTCTTAGAGATCATAACATTAACACTACTGATAATCCTAGTAGGTTCACTTCCAGCAAGTACATTAAAACCTTTCTCGACTAATTCAACCCACTCAGTTTCATCTCGCATTGTCACACAATATTTTTCAAAAAAATATGCCTCTTTCTGTAATCCCCCACTATCAGTCATCACTAACTCACAGTTTTTCAACAGCCAAACCATTTCCAAATAGCCAACAGGATCGATAAAACAAATCTTACTTTTAGCAAAATCATAGTTAATCGCCAATAACTTTCCCTTTGTTCTTGGGTGTAAAGGCAATACAACAGGACATTGCTCAGAAATCGTTTCTAGGGCATAAAATATATTTTTCAACCGAACCTCATCATCCGTATTTTCTGCTCGATGTACAGTACATAATACAAATTTTGATGGGATAATATCTTGAGGCATTCTTGCTCTATTTAAATAAAACAAAGCAGCATCCTGCATAACATCACCATTTTTTACAATATGACAATCAATATTATCATATCCTTCTAACTTCAAATTTTCAATTGCTTTATCTGTCGGACAAAACAACACATCACTAATCCGATCTGTTAATATCCTATTAATTTCTTCCGGCATAGTCATATTAAACGAGCGTAACCCCGCCTCCACATGAGCCACTTTTATATGTAACTTTTTTGCAGCCAATGCACCTGCAAGGGTGGAATTAGTATCCCCATACACAAGAACCCAATCAGGCTTCTCTTCTAACAATACTTTTTCAATCTTTTCCAACATTTGTCCCGTCATGGCTCCATGCCCCAACCCATTTATATTTAAATTATAATGTGGTTTCGGTATACACATTTCTTCAAAAAACACATCACTCATGTTAGAATCGAAATGCTGTCCGGTATGCACTATTATTTCCTCAACATACTGAGATTCTGCAAATACTCGACTAACTACTGCAGCTTTTATAAACTGCGGACGAGCTCCAATTATTGTTACAACTTTCATTTATTAATATTTATCATCACATCTAAAAATTTTTGCCCTAACACGCTATAAGTATGATTGTTCATAACAAACCTATACCCATTCTCTCCTAACTGAAGTCGTTGTTCTTCAGACATTTTTTGTAAATCACATATCGCTCTAGATATTTCTACAACATTATCTGGTTCCACATCAATACCACACTTCGCCTCTTGCACTAAATTATTTCCAGCCTCAATAGCCTGAATCACTGGCTTTCTGGCCATCATATAATCAAATATTTTATTGGGGCTAATTCCAAACCGAAACAATGATTGTTTTTGTAATCCAAGATACAAAACATCCATACATTTTAATAGAGAAGGAATCATCAACTTATCAATAGGAGGAAGAAAATAAACATTACTAATCTTTTGTGTTTTCACATAATGTATAAGCCTTTCTTTTTCCTGTCCTGTACCGACCAATACTAAAACAATATTTCTATCAACCAGCATAGATACTGCATCTATCACGACCTGTAAAGAATTAGCTATTCCATGAGCTCCAGTAAATCCGACAATAAATTTATTATCAGTCCGCAATTTCTCTAAAAAGCTCAAATGTTCTCCACGTAAATCTTTAGGATTTTGCCAATCACTCTCCACAATACCATTAGGAACATAATAGAACTTACTTTCCAACAAGCCATGCTCCATCATATAATCTTTAGCTTTAGGTAACATAGAAACAACTGCATCAACATGTTTATAAGCAAAATTTTCGGCTTTCTGCATCACCCATATAAAAGGATGCTTTTTTGAATATCCACCAAGTTCTATAGGAGACAATGGCCAAAGATCATGAACTTCATAAATAAATTTTGCATGATATTTTCTTGCAATCTTCCTCACCGGATATATATCAAGAGGATAAGTGGAAGAAGCAATAACAATATCTGGATTGAATTCTTTATATATTTTTTGATGAAAAAACATTAATTTGAAAACAAACAAAAACATTGAATATATTCGCCCGACCCCATTTCCTTTATATGTATTCGTTTTTATCCAATAATAATCTACCCCATTTACATTTTGTTTCCCCTTATAAGGTTGATTTTTCCTTAAATGAGAAAATGTCCCACCAACAACCAAAACTTGATGTCCTGCTTTAATCCACTCCTTAGCCATATAATAAGGACGAAATTCCATCCCTAACTCAGGAGTCCCTGCATAATGATCAACCAACAAAATATTCATTAAGATTAAATTATTTATACCCTAACAATTGTTTAATTTTAGGTTTTAATATTTCTCTAAAAGATCGAAAAACATTCAAACGCTTTAATTCATAATAAACAACAGGCTCACCTCCAAATTGTCTAACAAAATTTTCAATTCCTTCTATCATAGATCCTTCAAAATCAAAACATTTAGATTTTTTAGCAGCAAACTGAATGCCTTCCCACACTAATAAAGAATTAGCCCCACCACTTCTATATTTGGGGTCTGTTCCTGCTACTAGATAATAACAAGTTCTATCATCATACACAAACAAAGCTCCTGAATGTATATTATTAGTAGAATCTATAGCATATAATAACTTGCATGAATTATATATTTTACAAGTTTCATATATACGATCTAAATATTTTTTTTCAACAGGATATCTACGATTTTGAATTTGAAATGTTTTCTCCATCAACCTATACAATATTGAAATATCATCAATCTCTTGAATCGAAACTTTATTGCTAGCAGTCTTAATATTCTTTTTTACGATTTTTGCAAAATTCTTATAAACAAGATCAAGATTAGACAAATTATTAATCCTATAGGTTATACGCGGAGAAATCCAAAAACCGTTCCAACAGAATGGCAAAAAATAATTATTAGAAACATCTAAAGATAAAATCAAATTCTTAGCAGGCAATTGATTTATCAATTTGCATATTATTTTTTTTTGACAATTAAAATGTATATCATCTTTACGTACATCAGGATGAATCCAGAAACCAAGTGTTTGCGTCAAAACTGGCATACATACACGATTTCGCCTAATTGTATAAACCCAACGTGCTAAAACCTTATCATTTTCTTCAACAAGAATTTCTTTCCAAGAATTTTCAGCAACAATATTCAACCACCAAGGTTGTTCAAAGATTGAATTAGTATAACAAGATACATTACACATAGACTTCTAATTCTTTTATCACAGACTTATAAGAAATAAATTGATAATTAGATTTTAAACAAAAATTAACAAACCACCTATAATATGCATTATCTTGAGGATAAGTTCTTTCATTGAACATATAGTCATGAAATAAGAATGTAAAATATTCAATTCCTCTCGCTTCTGCCTGTTTCAAGGCATCAATTGTTATATTTTTAGCTTTTTCTATATCATTCTTCATCACATAACCATCCATTATATATAAAGGGAACTCCCACATTGCTCCAATTTTATAAGGTAACTTTAATTCCAACTCACATTTATTAAATTCACTTGTATCAAATAAATAACCGATCTCACTCATTTTTTGAAAAGTCATTTCATCGTAACGCACATAATGTGTCCGAATGCCGAATTCGCTCATATTAGAAACCTCCCAAAATGAATTAAATTCTTCGATCATTTTATCAATATTTTTAATTTCGGCTCCATGAACTCCCACATCCATACCTCTCATCATGACATATTTAATCCATTTATTAGCCTTTTCTCTTTTATATGACATACCCAAAATATTATCCATCCCAAAAAAGAACGTTGAGGGAATACCATTTTCTTTATCAAAATTTATTATTTCTGGAATACGATGAAGCCGTTTATCAAATATTGAAAACAATCTATATACAAATGTTTTAAATCCTATCTTTCTTTGAAGAAAAAAAATAAAACTCCGTAACCATAATTTAGGAAAGATCAAATCCCGAAACACATGATCTGATGGATACAAATGATCGACATCATGAGAAATTATTATCTTCATTTATTCAATTTTACACACAAATTATTATAAAAATCAATCAATATTGGTACTTGTGTTTCCCAATTATATTTATTTTCAATTGCTTTTCTTCCGTTTCTCCCCATCCAACAAGCTACTTCTGGATTAGTCAATAAATATTGAATAGCATTTTTTATCTCGTCTTTATCTGTTGGATTTACGCAAATACCACACTTTTCTTTTTCGATAATTTCTTTCCATACCTTGAAATCTGTACAAATAACAGGTAAACCAGCCATCATAAATTCAAAATTTTTTATAAATCCAAGACTACCTTCTTTTCCTCCTACATTAGGAGTATAATCATGAACTGCGATACCTATCATTGATTTTGAATACACTTCAAACAACCGTGTTCTTTCAAGAAATCCTAAATATTTTACATTTCTCCAACCAGCTCTATTCTTTAATACATTAAAATAATCCTGTGAAACATTTCCTGCTAAATAATATTTAACTCCTTTTATTTCCGAAATTGCATCTAAAATCAAATGATGCATATATTCTTTTTTAATATTTCCTCCAAAACAAATTGCATTTTCCTTAGTAAAAAGACCTACCTTAAAAAGATTCATTTCTGTCAATAATGGATAATTTGTTATTATTATTGTATTAGAATTAATTTTCAACAATCTTGTCGCTATTGATTCATTTACAGTAATCAGACCATCAAATCTTGCTAATATATTTTTTTCATATTCCCTATATAATTTTGATATTAGTAATCTAAAAGGCTTAAAAATCCAATCTTTAGATAAAATTTGCTTTGGAACATCTTCATGTGAATCAAAAATCACGACTTTACCTTTTTTCTTTAAATAGTATCCACAAGCTAATAAATCTGGATCATGCAAATGATATATATCTGCATTAATTTTCAGTGCCATTTTCAAAATATATCTTGATAAAAAAATAAATCGTTTCAATCTATTCTTCCTAAACGGAAAACTTATAATATGAACACCATTTATATATTGTTCCTCCGAATTAGGTGCAACGATATATACATCAAAATTGACCTTCGCTAACGAGACACATTCTTTAAAAAAAATACGATCATCTAAAGCAGAATGAGCACTCGTCAAATGACATATTTTTATTTCATTTTTCATTTACAATATATTTCAAAAGATTTTCATACAAAGAATTTTTACCTAAAAACCATCTATCCAAATTATTATTATGCCATAATAAAACTAATTCTCCTTGAAAATAAGACACGGATTCTATTATTTTACAAATATTAAAATACATATCATTTACATTTCCACAACAATATTCCTCAGCAGCCACATCCATCACAATTAATGGTCTTTCCATTATACGCATACTTTTTCTTTTATACACATCATAAAATTTATAAGCAAAACAACATCCACAACGGAAACCTATATGCGTAGAAAAACCTAATCCAGAATCATATTCCAATGTCTTTATTTCGTTCCACATTCGCATTGTTTCATTTACATCATATAATAAATAATGTTGACGCCCTCCCTTTATCAGACCAAATTTATTTACAATACGATTGTATTCTAATTCAAACTGCTTACGATTATGAAATGAATTCATTGAAAAATGAACTCCTATTTCATGACCTCTCATAATAATGTTATCAACGATCCGACCTAAACGCTTATCATTAATATCATATCTTGCATCAAATTCCATCTGCAAAGAAGGCATGAAAAAAAAATAATTTTTCATTGAATATAGATCACTTAAATTCATAAATCTATCAAACGTATCATAAAGATCTAGTCCTTTTCCAAGTCTAAATCTTACATAATTGCAAATACTTTTACCCAATGTAGAAAAACTCTTTCTATAAAAAATATCTCCTAGCAATATTTTAAAGAAGGAAGTAAAAGAATCATATCTAAATAAAAGATCTATATCATGAGTCAAAAAAATAGAAAATTTTCGAGAAATAGATTGAAATTCAAATCCCATCTTTTCTAGCATCAATTTTAACAGCTCTGTATATTCTTCAACTATAGGACGGTGAAAAATTTTATTTTTCACAACAAACATTTCATTCTCTTCACATCTTCCATACTTATCAAAAATATTCATTACTAACTCCTCCCATCTAGTTAGCATAAAAAAAGAAGACGCAAATATATCAACACCACACAAAATTGAATCTTGTTCAACTAAACATTCATTATCACCATATATAACCGGAATTCTATCATATCGTGTTGAAAATACAGAATGAAACCATATAACCTTAGTAGGTATATTTTCATATTTCAAATAAGATAATGGTTCTTGATATTTATTAAAAAACAAATCTTTGATAATAACAGTTTTATCATTAAATGAAAGAATATAGTCACACGAAAGATCAGAAGAATAAATTATTTCATAATTACATCCAATATACTTCAAAAGGATATCAATTATATATTCTTTTTCTTCTTTGTTAATTGGACTTATTTCAACACGTAAATACATATTTAGATTTTACTTGTTTTAGGCAATACAAATAAGATAAAAAGTAAAAGCAATAATCCATTTGTAAGAAGTCCTGACATAAAAGAAGCTCCAGATAAAATTGAAGCTGAAACAATTATTGGCAAAATCAATAATCTTGTCGCCACCCCTCTTGTACCTAAATCAAGAGTTTTAATAAAGAACATTATAACTATGGGAAAAATAAAAACACCTATAAAACCTAAATTATAATATGCATCAGAAAACAAACCATTATTCACATTAGTTTCTGGATTATTCATATAATTAGCTCCTATAATCTTAGGAATAGGAACATCATAAGGAGAAACAAAACCAAAATGTCGAAGGAAACTTTGCCTAAATATATCCTTTTCATGGATACTAAAAAAATCATAGTACATATAATTAATTTGGGCTGGTAAAAACAATACACGACGCACAATAAAAGAACATATAAAGAAAGAACCCCAAATCCGATATTCTATTAAAGAAAACAGACATATTATATTAAAGAACCAAGAAAAAAGAGCAATTTTGTTAGAGGTATAAAAATAGTATCCAAGAACACATAAAAATAATTTAAAAATAATAGATTTATGTCCTCCTAATGAAAAATTCAGCAAAATACCAAGAACTATAACTAATACTATAATATAATTCTTCTTATTCCAAAAATACATAAGTAAAACTGGAAGTATTGTGTCTGCAACAGGGAGCAAATACTTGAAAATTCCAGGTAAATTCCATCCACTTTCTTCGTCTCTCAATTCATAAACATTTAATAATGAAAAATTTAATCTAAATCCTGTATACTTCCATGAAACATAAGTGATAACCAATAATAACGAGATTAGTATAAAATATAAATAAAACAGACTATCTTTTTTTGAAATTCCACCAAATATTCGAAACGGTTTTGTAAAATTAATTGCACTAAAAAATATTACCCAATAAATTAAAAACAAACAAAAAAACTCTAATGGCATACTCAAAAAAGCCATTAGAGAAGTAGCAGGAACAAAACTCTTCAAAAACAGAAATGAAACAACATTTGAGAAAAATATTCTTTCACTATCATACAACTTTATCACGCAAGGAATAAAACACAATAGAACTATCCATGAGATAACATATGACAATATTGTCATTTGATCATAAAAACCAGAAGAATTAAAAATATCATTTACTATCTCAACATAATTAATATCCAGTAATAGTCTAAACAAGACTATACCCAAAAAACTAATTATTTTATTACTAATATACTTATACATCAATCAAAAAATATGTGAAGTATATAAATGATATATTTCTTTCAACTCCTTCCTAAGTAAAAAAACTATCATAGCATAATAAACTAATAAACTAACTAAACCTCCACAAAAGACTAAAAATAAATAATTCGTCACACAATATCGCCACAAAAATAAAACTACTATTAATAATAGGACAGCACTCAAAATAATTGAAACATCTTTCATTTGGAAATATTGTAAACTCCAACCAACTCTTTTGTTAAAAGTAATAAACAAGAAGAAAACATTGAAAAATATAGCAATAGATGTGGCCAATGCAACACCATTAAGTCCAAGATATTTTGACAGAATAAAATTTAATGTAACATTGATTATTATTGTCCAAAAAGTTGTCCGCATAGGAGTTTTTGTATCCTCCAATGAATGAAAAAACCTAGACAAAATAGTCTGTAAAGAAATAAACAATACTAGAGGAGAATAATAAAATAATAGACGGCCAACTGTAATTACAGCGACAGCATCAAAATTTCCACGTTTATAAATCAGCTCAACGATTGGATGTGCATATATCATACATAAAATAAAAATTGGCAACAGAATAATAAACATATATTTAAATAGCAGTGTCGAAATAAGTTTAAACTTAGATACATCTTTTGAAAGATTTAATTTTGACAGAAGAGGTAATATCACAACACCTATTCCTACAACAATCATTGAATCAAATACAGAAGTTATTCGCGAAGCGTAACTAAGGGCAGAAATTGCTCCATCTCCAAAATTAGATGCAACAAAACGATCAAAGAACATATTTAAATCCAACATCAAAGACGCCCCCATAATTGGAATAAAAATTTTCCAAAAAGTATGATACTCTGAATTCTTAAATTCAATTATACAAGAATATTTATATCCAATCCGATAAGCTGAAATAAGTGGAAAAAATGCTTGAAAAATTGATGCAAACAAAAAAGTATATGCAAGAAAAATCATCTTACTATCATGGAAGAAAAACAAAGATATCACTAAAATCAAATTAGTTGAAAAAGATAAAATAGACCTTGTTTTTACATACTTAAATCTAACAATATACGAACAGAAAAAACAATAAACAATATGCAATAAGCCTGTAAAACTAAATATTTTTAAAAAAAACGTACTATATTGAATTTGTAAATCTGTAAAACCTGGAGCGATAATATTTACTAAAAATTTTGGAAATAATAATATTCCCAATGATATTAATGTACCTATCAAAAATAAAGAATTAACAATACTCGAAAAATTTCTATCAGCATCAAGTCTCCCATTTTTTGCATCTATTCTATTATACTGAGGAATAATCACACTATCTGTAGAAGCTGTAAAAACACCTAATACAATCATTGGTATTGATAATGCTAAAAAAATTGCATCAGTTAAAGCAGATGAACCATAGTAATAAGAAATCAGTATATCTTTCAAAAAACCTAACAATTTTCCTAATATACTAGCAATTGTCAACCAAAAAGCTATTGACAAATAAGTAGATTTTTTACTCATTTGGGCCATATTTCAAAAAAGCGATATATGTCATTATTGCCTGTAAAGCAGGACCATTTCCCCATCGTATGGAATCATAATTCATCCAACATAAGACTTTTTCACTAGGAACAGAACCATCTTTCTGAATAAATTTACAAAGATTAAAAACGACCTTAGGTAATATATTTCTTATTTTCTTTTTTATATCCTGATCTAAATCATCATTTAAACAATAATTACAAAATGAAAGTATTGCTTCCGAATACTGCACAACTCCTGCCGGCCGTTTAGAATTCACCAACAAAATTGCACGTCCGGTTTTCATATCAAAAATATGTTCTAAAAAATAATTCATACCTTTATTGATACTCAATATGATTTCATTTTTCATTTTTAAAGAAAACTCATAGTATTCAATTATTTTAATCAAATTAGTTAGTACCGTTGCTGTATGATGACAATCTATAGTATATTTTTTTATATTCCACTTTTCATGATGGTGTTTTGAAAAATAATACCATGAACCATCAACATTCTGTTCTGTTAATACCATTTTTAATATTCCTTCTATTAAAACTATAAATTGACTTGTATGCAATTTTTTAGGAAACATACACAACCATTGAATAAACTCTGTATTTACATTAATAGTACAATCATCTGAATTATATTCATACGATATAGAAACTCGCCCATCAGCATGATAATTTATTATATGATTTTGAATTGTATTTATAGCTGATTTATAAGATATATCCAAATAATCACGCCTATCGGAATGATCTGCAATTTTTAGCAATAGCATATTATATCTTGCCAACCCATGTAAAGGCATTGAAGGATATCTATCTACCTGTGTTGGACAAAAGCTCCTATTTTCTTTCCAAGGCCATAAGACTCCATGGAAATAATTTTTTTTTAAAAATATTTGTAAGCCGCTATCACACACGCTTTGAGAAGTAAGTGCATTTAATATTTTTATATTACAAATTTCTGCACATAATAATGCTTCTGCAACATGTACATATGCTGTTGAATAACTTTGTTTTTTTACTTTAAAAAATTTTCGAATAATATTAGGAAAAAAATTTTCTACAATCAAAAGAAATTTCAAATAATACCTACTTAAACGACTCTTTAAATTGATATTTAAAGAACGTATATCTGTAGGGTCATATCTTTCAAATCCTCTTTTTTGTATGTTATTTATTATTTTATTTGCTAGATTAATTAATTCATCAATACTTAAACTATCATTTTTATCTGACATCTTAAAATCTATTTGCTATTAAAAATTTTAAAAATACATTTTTAGAATATATTTTTTTTATCACATTATATGGAGTCTGTATGGTTCCAAACTTTCTATATGAACTCTCAACAGATTCAATCATTGAACCCTCAAAATCAAATATATTTACATACTTAGAAGATTCTACTATCGCTTCTTTAAATAACAAAACAGAACTCCGACTTTTTCTAAAATCTGGATCTATAGCTGTTATCAAATTATACGATGTCGTCTTATCCCAAATCACAAATATTGAACTATGAATATTCCCTAAATCATCCATTATATATATGATTTTGCCACATTTCCTCTCAAAAACAACATTAATAATCCTTTGTAACAAATCCTTTGAATAACTAATCGTTTTTCCTTGCTTAGCTAATACTTTTTTATGATATGCATAAAGACTATCTGTAGGTTCTCCATACTTAATTAAAAAATTTTGCTTTAACGCAAACTTCAAATCATTTCTCTTAGAATAATCAAATCTTGAAATGACATTTTCAATGTTCGAAATATCCTCAAGTCGATAAGTATAACAAGTCGATTGCTTATATCCTTTCCAATAGAAAGGAAGCCAATTCGTATATACATGGTCAAAAGATTGTATATAGAATAATAATTTATATTTTTCAAATTTATTAATTAACTCATTTATAACATCTTTTTCAAATGATATTCTTTTTTCAAATGATAGACCTTGAGGATACTTTATGAAAATTCCATTCTTTTGAGTTAAAGGAGGTTGTGTAACATATCGTAAACCAAATTTCTTTTTTAGAAAAAAAATCAAACATCCTACTATTTTATGATTTCTTTCACATAATACAACATTCCACTCTCCTTCCATACAAACAGCATCCATCCACCACCACTGCATAAATATCGGAATATCTGTTTCTATCTTTGAAAATTCAATATATTTCTCTTTATCAGTCATATTAAGTATTAATATTACTTTTTTTTATGCGTGAATGTATTATTTCTATTATAGACCTATTTCTAAGAGCATACAAAGTTCTATAATATATTGCTTTTAAATATTTTTTTTCTGAAATACTCCAAGAAACCCGACATTGCCAACAATAAGGTTTATCACATAAAAAAATTCGAGGATTATCTTTCATCGCTGATAATTCGATTTCATATGTTTTTTTCATGTCTGTCAACATACTACTAGCATTTCCTATTTTTCCTTTTTGTATTACCCCTCCTCTTTCTTCATATAACTTAACCAAATTCCAATAACCATCGGCACAAAAACCTCTAACCCAATTACATTTAAACAACTTCACACATTCTCCACTATTTTGATAATTAACACCATAATTAGGGATTTTTTGATTAAATCCCATAGCCAGAATAGCAATATGTGTAGTCCCCACACCTGCAACTTTATCTCCAATCGTTAAATTTTTACCCTGCAAATTAATCATATCAACCAAAGGTTGATATGGATGTGATTCTGGAGTATGTTTAAACATTAATTCTTTAGCTTTTTTACCAATAGCTGTAAATCGGTGTATTGGGTGATTACTCCTATACATATTAGGATGTTTTATCATTATATTTGCGAGAACTCCAGCATAAGAAGGGGTATCATATCTACTTACAATCCTACGATGCTCTTTTGATAAAGGTAATGGATAAATCGTCACAAAAGAGTCTATTACTAATGTTCCCTCTGGACCAACAACATCTAATAATGCATCTAATAATGTATTAGCACCATTTTCTATTTTTCCAATTGAACGTAAAGAAACTTTCAGATGTAACAAATCTCCTTTCTTTACCCCGATATTCAAAAGATCTGAAATCAATTCTTGTTTAGTTATTAAACTACTCATAATTCTTTCTTCCTATGCAATCAACCTTCTTCAATATATCTCTTGCCATTTTCACCATGGGAGGACCTATAAATTTATTACCTTTTACAGCAACCCCCTTACCTTCTTTTTCGACTTCTTTGGCAAGATGTAATAAATCTCTAGCCCATTGAACCTCTTCTTCTGAAGGAGAATAATACTTATGCACTAATGGAAGCTCTTTGGGATTCAAAACTAACATCCCTTCATATCCCAATTTTTTAGAAAGAATTAGATTTTGTTCTAGATCTTTTAAATCATGCACATTAATATGTACCGTATCTATAGGGACAACCCCACATGCTCTTGCGCCAATCGCAATTATAGATCTCGCAGTAAAAATACTTTCCCCTTTAGAATCATGGATTCCACCCATATCTGTTACATAATCTTCACAACCAAAAGCTATTGCTACGACTCTATTAGGACAAGCTAAACAAATATCTTTTACATTTATAACAGCTCCCGCTGTTTCAATTAGAGGAATAATCTTAAATGTTCCTATAGGTATACCTTTCTCACACTCAATTGTTTCAAGTAGTTTTCCAAAAAAATATACATCTTCCCCCTTAGTACTTTTAGGATACATAAAACCATGTATACCATCTATTGTTAACTGCATTACATCCTTCAACAATTCTCCACTCTCTCTATCATTCACTCGAGGAAATATAATTCTATTTTTAAATATTTCACTTTTAATAAAATGAATAATGTTATCTCTTGCAACTTGTTTATTAATCTGTGGTTGTACAGAATCTTCTATATCTAACAATAGAATATCCGCATTTGTTTTTGCCGCACTACTCATCAACTTATTGTTATGAGCAGGTACAAACATCAAGCTTCTAAACAAATAACTATCACTAATCATAATGTTTTTTTATTAATACATTTCTTCGAAAAGAAATAACAGCTATTCCATGTTGATTATAACCAATTGTTTCAACATATACAATACCTCTATCTTTTTTAGAACGCGATTCTCTTTTAGCTAAAATTTTGGTTTTAGCATAAAGAGTATCATTTACAAAAACAGGATTTAAATGTTTAATATCTTCATAGCCTAAATTAGCAATAGCTTTACCACTTATATCCGGAACTGTCATCCCAACAACTAATGAAAAAACAAGAGTACCCACAACTAATAATTTACCATGTTGATTCTCTTCGGCATAAACTAAATTTGTATGAACTGGATGATAATTCATTGTTAACAAACTAAATAAATTATTATCACTTTCAAATATCGTTTTAGATAAAGCATGCTTTATTTCATCCCCAATAACGAAATCCTCATAAAATAATCCTAAAATTGATTGTATCATCACATCAAAACAATAATATTCTTTAATAAACATTTACAAACTCCAGTACTTTAACTTCTGAATTTTCCCTCTATACATTCCCTTCACGTCCACCAACACTGCATTATCATAAGTCAACGACTTGAAATACTTCTCGTCCAAATCCTTGTAAGCATCATGAGATACAGCCACGATCACAGCGTCATAATTATTCCTCGGTTTCTCGATCAACCCGAAACCGTACATCTGTTTTACCTCTTCCGGATCGGCATGAGCGTCAACCACATCAACATCAACACCGAAATCCTTTAACTCGTTAATGATATCAACCACTTTCGAGTTACGAATATCAGCCACGTTCTCCTTGAAGGTCATACCCATCACTAGCACCCTGGCCCCAAGAATTCCCTTGCCCATGTTTATCAACTTCTTCACCAGTTTCTTCGCAATATACCCGCCCATCGTATCATTGATGAAACGACCGGCACTGATAATCTGGCTATGGTATTTCAACTCGTTGGCTTTATAAACCAGATAATAAGGATCCACGCCTATACAATGCCCACCAACCAGTCCCGGGTAAAATTTCAAGAAGTTCCATTTTGTCCCGGCAGCTTCCAACACGTCATACGTGTTAATCCCGATTCGACTGAAAATAATGGATAACTCGTTCATCAAGGCGATGTTCACGTCCCGTTGCGTGTTCTCGATAATCTTTGCCGCTTCCGCCACTTTTATGTTAGGAGCCCGGTGGACTCCCGGTGTCACAACCAGTTCGTACACTTTAGCAATGGTATCGAGGGCCTCCGGATCACAACCCGAAACGATCTTTATCGTGTTCGGCAGGGTATGCACTTTCTCCCCCGGGTTGATCCGCTCGGGAGAGTAACCAATTTTAAAATCAACTCCCGCTTTCAAGCCGGAAATCTCTTCCAAGATCGGCAAGCAATCCTCCTCCGTGCAACCGGGGTAAACCGTTGACTCGTAAACCACGTAATCTCCCTTCTTCAAGGCACGAGCTACCGAACGGGTGGCACTCAACAACGGGATCAAATCCGGTTGGTTATGCCTGTCTATCGGGGTCGGGACGGCAACGATAAAGAAAGAGGCTTCCTGCAACTCGTCAATGGAAGACGTGAATTTTATATCCGCTCCTTCAAAAGCGGTGTGATCCAACTCTTTACACGGATCTATTCCTTGACGCATCTTCGCAAGACGCTCCTCGTTGATATCGAAACCGATCACTGAAATCTTTCTGGCAAACTCTAACGCTATGGGTAACCCCACGTAGCCCAAACCGACCAACGCCAGTTTAGCCTCTTTATTGACTAACTTGTTATACATACAATTGGAAATTGAAAGTTGAAAATTGAAAATTGAAAATTTCAATTAACAACCGAAGTTGATATTTAAATTTAGCGACTCCAACCGAAAGGATGTTTCACGAGAGGTAGTTTAGCCAGCGGGTGATAATCACCTTTCAAACCTATCGGTTCAGCGTTACGGATATGATGAACGATATTTATACAATTACGAACCTCGTCCAAGCCAAAGCCTTCACCGGAAAGAACGTGCTTGTAACTCTCCGTGTGCAACTCCGTGAAACCATTACTGAACTCGAACTCTTCGCCCTCGATTCGGATGGAGCGATACGTTCGCTTCTCGCCTTCAACGGCGTTCTCCGGGAGGTTTTCAGCATTTATGCTCAAGAAATAGCGAACACGAGCACGTTCCAGTTCAAGATACCCGGCCACCCGGTCATGGCTCTTCACGTGAACGATGTTCTCCTTTACCCCTCCGAAAACCCATGTCAGCATGTCGTAAAAATGGACACCGATATTCGTTGCCACGCCTCCACTCTTGCGCTCGTCACCTTTCCAGCTCGTGTAATACCAGTTACCGCGAGAAGTGATATAAGTCAAATCCACATCGTAAACTTTATCTTTCGGACCCTCGTCTATTCGTTTTTTCAAGGCCTTGATCGAGTCATGCAAGCGAAGTTGAAGGATGTTGTTCACCTTGTGCCCGGTCTCCCGTTCTACTTCTGCCAAAGCGTCTATATTCCACGGATTTAAAACCAGCGGTTTCTCGCAAATCACGTCAGCCCCCAAGCGCAACCCGTAACGAATATGAGCATCATGCAGGTAGTTAGGCGTGCAGACGGAAACCATGTCCACCCGGTTATCATCACCTTTTATCCGGGAACAATAACGATCGAACAATTCCATCTCCGTGAAAAACGACGCTTCGGGAAAGAAACTATCCATGATTCCCACGCTGTCAAACTTGTCGTAAGCCGCGACCAAACGATTACCCGTGTCTTTTATGGCACGTAAATGACGAGGAGCGATGTAACCGGCCACCCCGATCAAAGCAAAATTCTTCATGATATATTTAACGATTTCAATTATGATTCAAAACCTTTACCCTTCAATTCCCATATCCCCAATATCTCGAAACAAAAAGTTTCTTTACCTGCGATTCCGATATTTTCTATAGAAACAATGATATTACCCAATACCTCCTTCTCTTCTTGCTTCCATCTCTCCCAAAATATCATGTCTTCTGACAAATTCTTAAAACAACTCACAGCTCGCAACCATTGCCACGCTTGCTTTTTTTCTAGATTATCGTAATCTCCTACAATCCCTTTCGCCATCTCCAAACACCACTCCTCCCCCGTAAAATAGTACCAATTACAAAGCAATCGACACACGTTAGGAGTTCTACCCGGTATCACGATCTCCCCTTTCTCATCCACGGTCAATATCCGATAAGCCACATCCAACGCCTCATTCAAAAGATCCATATCTGAATATGTCTGATAAGCATCCATCAAATCTGCCACGTACCCTATCCGTTCGTCCAGCTCGATAGAGGTATCTTTCATTGTCTTAGACAATTCCTTTGCTATTTCACGCAACCGCCCATGAATTTCCTGCAATGTTCCATACTCCCGTTCTAAAGCGGGAGAAACCCGAACCATCGCGTACACGGACAAATAACCATGTAGCAAATGAGATAATGACATTGCAGAACAATCCCTTACTCGCACATCCCGAATGGTCATGTACAAGTCATGAAAAAAATCATTTTTCATTCTTCTATTCTATCTTTTCCAGAAAACTACCAGGAATATACGCTGTAGCTAAAGACACGACCCCTTCCAGCCTTACGACCACTCTTTTATGACCTTTCACCCGGATCAATTCTCCTTCGATCCCGGCAAAATCTCCTTTTATGACACGTACTTTATCGCCTTTTTTCAGATTCTCGTTCACCACCTCCACCATTTCCTTGGAGAAGTCAAGCAAGAACATAAAATCATTCATCTGTTTATCGGGAACAATCAAGAAGTTTCCCGTTTCCCGATCCCTCAAATAACGCATATCAAAAGCATACTCTTGAATCAATGACATGCAAGTCTTTAAGGTTGTATGAATAAATACCAGATTAGGAATAACCGGTACTTCTATTAATTTATCAACACCATGAATTTTTCGTGCAATTTGTTGGAACGGAATGAAATTCTCAATCCCCATGCTATCCAAACGCTGTTTTATCTTTTTCTCCTGACGACAAGTATTCGCAACATACCAATGTAGCTCGTTATCGGATAATTTAAGCATTACATAATTTTTATTCATTCACTCTACGACAAAGCTGCGCCTCCTGATCATCCACGGAGTGATCTTTGCCCGAAGAATTAAATAAGACGCCCTTTTCCTAAACGTCCGCCTCTTAAACAGAGAGGACCATATTAGACAAATGAACGGGGCAAATGTAGTTCATAAAGATTTTCAATGCAAATTTTCAAATACATTTTTCCTCAAAACTTAATAAACACCTGATTTTCACCAACTCTTACACCTATTCGTTATCTCCTCGATATACTATCGATAAACACTCGCTCTATAGAACGAAAGAATAACGAAGAAATAACGACAACATGACACGACAGATATAGCCCCAAGACAAACGATAGTACGGTTTTGCATTTTTAAAAGAAAATAGAAAGTCCGTAGATTAAAATTCATTACCTTTGCCCCTTGCAAATAAAATCAGGAATGAAGGTAAAGAAATTTTATATAGAAACTTACGGTTGCCAGATGAACGTGGCCGACAGTGAAGTGGTTGCAGCCATCTTGGAAGACAAAGGATACCAACGGACGCAAGAAAAAAGTGAAGCAGACGTGATACTGGTGAACACCTGTTCCGTGCGTGAAAATGCGGAACAACGGGTTCGCGGACGGGTACAAGGATTTTCCGAGGTAAAGAAAAAGAACCCACACGTGCTGGTCGCCATCATGGGATGTATGGCAGAACGTTTGGGAGAGGCTCTTTTTGAACAGGAGAAAAACGTGAATATCGTGGTTGGTCCCGACGCATACATGGACCTCCCTTCTTTAATCGAGAAAGCCGAAAAAGGCGAGAAAGCCATCAACATCGAACTCTCCACCACGGAAACCTACAAGGACATCTGCCCTTCCCGAATTGACGAAACAGCCATTTCAGGATTCGTTTCCATCATGCGGGGATGTAATAATTTCTGTACCTATTGCATCGTTCCGTACACCCGGGGCCGCGAGCGTAGCCGAAGTCCCAGAAGTATTGTCAATGAAGTTCTGGACCTTCAATCCAAAGGTTACAAGGAAGTGACACTACTCGGTCAAAATGTAAATTCCTACCTCTGGCGAGGAGATAATCAGGAAGTGAACTTCCCGGCTCTGCTTGCCATGGTAGCGCAAACGGTACCCAATATGCGTATCCGTTTTGCCACGTCACACCCGAAAGATATGAATGACGACATTCTACGTGCGATTGCTACCCATTCCAACATTTGCAAACACATCCATCTACCCTTCCAATCCGGGAGTAATTCCGTATTGAAAGACATGAACCGAAAATATACCCGTGAATGGTACCTTGACCGGATTCGTGCCATCCGTGAGATCGTCCCCGATTGCGGGATTTCCACGGACGTGTTCGTCGGGTTCCACAACGAAAGCGAGGAAGATTACCAACAAACCCTTGACTTGATGAAAGAGGTTATGTTCGACTCCGCCTTCATGTTCAAATACTCGGAACGTCCGGGTACCATGGCCTCTCGTAACTTGCCGGATAACGTGGACGAGGAAGTAAAAGGACGCCGTTTACAGGAACTAATTGATATGCAGGTGGAGATTTCTCACCAAAGCAACTTGAAAGACGTGGGTAAAGTATTCGAGGTACTCGTGGAAGGTGTTTCTAAGAAAAAATCGGATGAACTTTTCGGTCGTAGCAGCCAAAACAAGGTGATCGTCTTCCCGGATAACGGGGCTAAAGTCGGTGAACTCGTTCAGGTTCGTGTCACGGAATGTACCCCTGCAACTCTCATCGGTGAAGCAATTAAAAATTGAAAATCAGTCATTATCATGTCTCGTAAACTCCTCAATGAAGAACTGAACCGACTCACCACGGAAGAGTATAAAGACGCTGAAAAACTCCCGATCGTGGTTGTACTGGACAACGTGCGCAGCTTGAATAACATCGGTTCCGTGTTCCGCACATCCGACGCTTTCCGGCTTTCCAAGATATATCTTTGTGGTATCACGGCAACACCACCCCATCGGGAAATACACAAAACGGCCCTCGGAGCAGAAGAAAGCGTGGACTGGGAGTATTTCGAAGAAACCACCGATGCGGTTCAGGCATTGAAAAACGAAGGGTACACGATTCTATCCGTGGAACAAGTGGAAAACAGTATTTCTCTGGAACAATTCGCCATCGAAAGCGGACGAAAATATGCTTTCATCTTCGGAAACGAGGTAAAAGGCGTGCAACAGGAAGTAGTTGATCTTTCGGATGACTGTATCGAGATCCCCCAGTTCGGAACCAAACATTCATTCAACATATCCGTCACCGCCGGAATTGTACTATGGCAGGTCATCCACCCGCTATTCTACAAACAACTGAAATAGTTCGTAAAGTTTATACACTCATTTTCATGGTCTCCACGATTTTCACGGCTTCCACGGCTTCTCGCACATCATGAACCCGGAGAATATGCGCTCCCTTCAACAGGGAGATCGTATTCAGTACGGTTGTTCCATTTAATGCTTCTTGGGGTGTAATCTCCAATAACCGCCAGATCATTGATTTCCGAGATATTCCCACCAACAAAGGGTAACCCAAATCTAGGAAGGAATCCATTTTATCCATCAACTCATAATTATGGGCCACGGTCTTTCCAAAACCAAATCCTTGATCCAATATTATATTATTAAATCCCAGAGCATTTAAACGAGCAATCCGTTCCGTAAAAAACTCCCGGACCTCACGCACGACGTCATCATAATGAGGGTTTACCTGCATATCCTGAGGTGTTCCCTGAATATGCATCATGATATAAGGAAGTCCTAATTCTGCCACAATCTCGAACATCTTGTCATCCATCGTTCCCCCGGAAATATCATTAATGATTATCGGTCCGAGACAATGACTGATCTCTTTGGCCACATCGGCCCGGAACGTGTCGATCGACACCGGGAGATGCGGGTGGTACTTGCGAATCAATTCCACGGCAAAACTCAATCGTGACAACTCCTCCTGAGCATCCACGAACGCAGCCCCCGAGCGGGTTGAATATGCCCCGACATCAATAATCCCGGCACCTTGTTCCACGATTTCATCCACCCGTTCCATGATCTTCAATTCACTCGTGTACTTTCCCCCGTCATAAAAAGAATCCGGTGTCACGTTCAAGATTCCCATCACCACGGGTTTCTCCAAGCTAACCTTTTCTGCTCCTATCGTTATATGTGTCATAATTTTCAACTTTCGATTTCCAATATTCAATTATTTGAGTACTTTTACAGGACAAATTAACAATTTATTTTTCAGATTTCATTATCAAAAATAAATAGAGTATGCCAAATACAGCACAAGAATATGATAAAGTGATAGATATATGTCAGGATATCTTCGTGAAGAAAATGCAGGATTACGGGACAGCTTGGAGAATACTCCGTCCCACCTCCATCACGGACCAGATATATATCAAAGCAAACCGTATACGCAGTATTGAAGAAAAGGGGATCACCAAAGTCGGGGAAGGCATTGTTCCCGAATTTATCGGAATCATCAACTATTCCATTATGGGATTGATCCAACTCCAACTCGGACCGGGTAACGACACCCCCCAAGATGAAGTCCTTCGCCTGTATCAGAATTATTTTCACAAAGCAAAGGAACTGATGCTTGCCAAGAATCACGATTACGATGAAGCCTGGCGGGAAATGCGGGTCAGCTCGTACACCGACTTGATTCTGATGAAGATCAACCGTACAAAACAGATAGAAGATCACCAAGGTACCACGATCATATCGGAAGGTATCGATGCAAATTACTTCGACATGGTAAATTACGCCGTTTTCGGGTTGATTCGCCTTGTCGTGGAGCAAGAGTAAGGTCTAACCGGAAAATAAACAAACATGAGACTCGTCAAAAACCTGTGCAGGATTATTGTCGGGATAGTATTTATCTATTCCGGATTCGTGAAAGGAATTGACCCGTTAGGATCTGATTACAAATTCACTGACTACTTCAACGCTTTCGGTATGGGCTGGATGAACGCAACCACGTTGTTTTTCTCTTTCGCCCTCTCGCTGGTAGAATTTCTGATCGGAATCGCCCTGTTGTTCAATTTATGGGTATCCCGTATGGCATGGGGTTCCCTATTATTTATGGCTTTTTTCACCCCGTTAACCCTCGTGTTGGCACTGACGAATCCTGTGAGTGACTGCGGTTGTTTCGGGGATGCCATGATCCTGACAAACTGGCAAACCTTTTGGAAGAATATCATTTTGCTCCTATTGGCCATCATGATCTTCATGTACCGCAAAGAATACAAATCATCGCTTCCCTTGGTGGGACAATTTTCGTTTCTAGCCTTGGCAGGAGCCGGAATGTTATGTCTTTCCGTTTATTGCTATCGTCACCTACCCGTACTGGATTTCCGTCCTTACGCTGTCGGCAAAAACATCACGGAAGGAATGAGACTTCCCGAAGGAGCCGAACCGGATCAATACGAAGTCACGTTAAAGTACAAAAACAAGCAAACCGGAGAGGTCCAGTCTTTCACGGAAGAAAACTATCCGTGGCAAGACACACTGAACTGGGAATACGAAAGTAGCTCGGAGCGACTGGTAAAGAAAGGGTATATCACACCGATTCATGATCTTGTAATCGAACACCCCACGCTTGGTAACATCACAGAAGAAATCCTAGAAGATGATAATCACACGATCCTCGCCGTAGCATACAACCTTACCCAGAGTGACGTGCAATATCAACCCGCCATCAACCGACTGGCAGAGTATGCCCAAGAGAAAGGAATTCGTTTCTATGGGTTAACCTCATCCTCGGAACGAGACATTGAAACATATAAAAAGCGGTATCACGTTCCCTACGAATTTTGTACAGCTGACGAGATTCAGTTAAAAACCATGATTCGCTCCAATCCCGGCGTGATCATCCTCCGGGAAGGCACAATTCTCGACAAATGGGCCGGAAAAGATGTTCCCGACGTGAAAGAATTACAGGATACCGACTTGACAGCTTATTGCGTGTATTCAAGGGAACAAATGCAACGAATTTATTTGGTTTACTCCATTATCCTTCTTTTCTTTGTAGCATATTTACTGATTCCACGTAGAAAAGGGAAAAGAAACAATTAAGCACAAACAATTCAAAACATAAAGATATGAGAAAAAAGATTGTAGCAGGTAACTGGAAAATGAACAAAACCTTCGCAGAAGGAGTTGAATTGGCTAGAGAAGTGAATGATTACGTGAGATATAAAGAAGGCGGGGAAGGCGTTCTCGTTGTTCTCGGTACTCCCTTTATCCACTTGGCAAAAGTGGCTCATAACATTACGGAATCTTCCATTATGGTTGCTGCACAAAACTGTGCAACGGAAAAAGCCGGAGCCTACACGGGTGAAATCTCAGCCGAAATGATCGCATCCACCGGAGCAAAATGCGTGATCTTAGGACACTCCGAAAGAAGAAGTTACTATGGCGAAACAAGCCCTATTCTCGTGAAGAAGGTTGCACAAGCCCTAGAAAGCAAATTGGAAATCATCTTCTGCGTGGGTGAAGTGTTGGAAGAAAGAGAAACCGAGAAACATTTCGAAGTTGTGAAACAACAGTTGACTGAGGGACTCTTCAATCTTACCCCGGAACAATTTGCTCACGTGGTAATCGCTTACGAACCGGTTTGGGCTATCGGTACTGGTAAAACCGCTACTCCCGATCAGGCACAAGAAATGCACGCCTTCATCCGTTCTGTTGTAGCAGAGAAATACGGACAAGCCGTAGCTGACGAAACTTCAATCCTTTACGGAGGAAGCTGTAACGCTGGAAATGCCGATGCTATTTTCTCTAATCCGGACGTGGATGGTGGACTTATCGGTGGTGCATCCCTGAAAGCAGCAGATTTCTTCGAAATCATCAAAGCGAGAGCAAGACATTAAATAAAGGGCGAAAAGCCCTTTTCGTTCATAAAGTTTATAAGGTTCATAAGGTTTGTAAAGTTGTGACTCCCTAGTGGGGTACTTTATAACCTTTATGAACCTTATAAATCTTACAAACTCCTCTTCCTCAAATCCCTTATAAAAGGTGGAACCAGACACACGATTAGCTGTGCTCGAGGCCAGCGCAGACAACGCTGAAAACAGATCATTGCCAAGCCGATAAACAACGTAGCACCCACAAGCACCTGCAAAGGCAGCCAAAATAAACCCTCTTCGGGAACAATCATCGGAATCAAGGCAACAGCTCCCGCCGGGGCAAAAAACTTTTCCAGAAATTCAAACAAAAAGAACATACAAATAAAAATCGGAAACACAACCACAACTTCAGGTAAATGCAGGTACCCATGTCCCACGACCTGAAAGAACACTCCGACTACGGCAGCCGTAAACAATACCAATAAAACTTGCACGGGACGATTACGAAATCCGGCTTTTGAATTGGCAAACTCCACGTAAGTCACGATTAACGGGGGAAGAATAAAATACAAATTCTCCGTGTAAACAGCTAGTAATACAACCGCTGCCACCGTCATCAATAAAAACGCCCACCGTACCAAAGCCTCCCTCCAATTTACACTCACAGACGTGTAAGTAATCTTCTCCCGTAACCCCATTCTCTCCATACCCCATTGTCCTCCAACAACAATAACCGACATAATAAACACGGCTACCGGATAGACCCAACTCTCCGTTTCCAATAACACGGGTAACATACAAGCTGAAATCTGCGGTACCAGAGTCGCACGGGATAACGTGAGGCAGATTGCAGCAAAAGCAAACGCAAACATCAGGTTAGCAAGTAACGGGAAAGGAGAATAACGCCCAATACATACCCCCGCAATGGCACCCAGGGTCATGAGTACGACCACACCGATCCGGCTCACTCTCCACACTCGCTTATCCACGATCCACATCCCTATTGTCAAAGCTGCCATCTCCGGGAAAATAATCTCTCTTTCCATCAACAATTCAGCAGCTCCAATCATCAGCAAAATCATCAACAGAGCATAAAAATAGCGTTTACGCCGTGCCACGTCTCCAAACATCTGCACTCCATTTGCACTTTTCAACATTCTAAAATCTCCCTTTATTCATTATTTTACGACAAAAGTACACAAAATAATCCATAATTATCATATGTTAATTTTTCTCCGTTTTATTCGACCTACCTTTGCCGAGCTAAAAAAATTATATATACATGCAACGAGACAGTATAGATTTTGGTTCAATGAAAGTCGGACAGTTGTTCTGTAAACAACTATTCCCGACCTTGCTGGGTATGGTTTTCTCGGCTTTATTCGTGATCACCGACGGGGTTTTCGTCGGTCGTGGAATTGGTAGCGACGCTTTAGCCGCGGTAAATATTGCTGCCCCGCTATTCGTGTTCGCTGCCGGAATGGGATTAATGTTTGGTATGGGCGGGGCAATCGTGGCATCAATCAACCTGGCCCGGGGGAAAGAACGTGTGGCCAACATCAATGCCACGCAAGCAACGCTTGTTTCTTTTATCGGCATGACGTTAGTATCTATCCTTGTCATGGCTTTCCCGACATCTGTCGCTCGAATCCTCGGAGCACCCGAAGATATTATCGAGCTGGCACGGGAATACCTGATTGCTTATGCCGCTTTTGCCATGTTCCAAACGGCACTCTGCGTGCTTACCTTCTTCACCCGTATTGACGGACCTAAAATAGCCATGTGGTGTATGACAATCTCCACGGTAATTAATATCGTACTCGACTATCTATTTATATTTGTGTATAAATGGGGATTGACGGGAGCCGCCGTAGCTACCGGTATCGGTGAAATCGTGGGATGTATTCTCATGGTTGCCTATTTATTACGTTATTCACCTCGTGTTCGTCTCGGCAAATTAAAGTTCAGCTGGAAGAGTATACAACTCACGGCACGTAATAGCGGATATATCATTCGTCTGGGATTCTCGGCATTCCTGGGAGAGGCAGCCATCGGTGTGATGATGCTGACCGGGAACTATGTGTTCGTGAGTTACCTCGGTACGAACGGAGTGGCAGCATTCAGTATCATGTGCTACTTTTTCCCGATCATATTTATGGTTTTCAATGCTATTATCCAATCGGCACAACCCATTATCAGTTTCAACCACGGGTATGCAGCACACGGACGTGCGCAACAAGCACTCCGGCTGGCATTGATTGCAACAATTGCAACAGGCTTGTTTTTCTTGGTCCTCACGATTTTACTACGGGAACAAATCGCATCCCTGTTCATTGCGGACCACACAAACTATGCCTGGAAGTATGCCGTATATGGAATTCCCTTTTTCTCGATATGCTATGTTTTCTTCGGAATCAACATCACCACTATCGGGTATTACATGAGTATCGAAAAGTCACGCCTAGCAACGATATTTACCGTTTTAAGAGGAATCATATTACCCGTAATCTGTTTCTTCCTCCTGCCATTATGGTTAGGAGTCAAAGGGATCTGGCTAGCAGTAGCCGTAGCAGAATTTATCACGTTTGCCGTGATTTGTATAAATGCAACGTGTAAAAGAATTTGAAAGGGGCTTGAAAAAGCCCCTTTCTCCATTATTTCGTTACCCGAACCCGTTTTGCGGTCTCTCCTGTTTCATCCACAGCGTGAGCTACATTACGAGCCAATTCTATAAACGCCTGTCCGGTGACACTATCTTCATCCAAGGCAACCGGGCTACCATTCTCGCCTCCTTCCATAATACTCTGCACGATTGGAATTTGTCCCAAAAGACGCAACCCCTTCTCGTCAGCAAGTTTCTTGGCTCCCTCTTTACCGAAGATATAGTATTTATTATCCGGTAACTCAGCAGGAGTAAACCAAGACATATTCTCAACCAATCCCAACACGGGAACTTGTATTCCCGGAGATTCAAACATATTAATTCCCTTCACGGCGTCAGCCAAAGCCACCTGTTGTGGTGTACTAACCACAATTGCACCACTCAAAGCTACGGTTTGTACCAAAGTCAAGTGAATATCACTTGTTCCTGGAGGAAGGTCAATCAGCATAAAGTCCAGTTCATCCCAGAAACCGCCTTCTACCATCTGTTTTAAAGCATTGGAAGCCATCGGTCCTCTCCACACGGTTGCAGAATCGGGGTCCACGAAGAAACCAATCGACAACAACTTCACTCCATACTTCACAACCGGCTCGATCAACTCCTTACCTCCTACTTCTACCATATAAGGACTGGCATCCTCACACCCGAACATTTTCGGCATGGAAGGTCCATAAATATCAGCATCCACCAACCCGACTTTATACCCCAATTTAGCCAAGGCAACCGCCAAGTTTGAAGCTACCGTTGATTTACCGACTCCCCCTTTACCTGAAGACACGGCAACAATATGTTTCACCTTCTCCAAGGCCAAAGGTTTCTCCAAGTCATGTACGAACACGGTCTCAATCTCCACGGTTGTATATCCTAATTTCTCTTTCAACAGAGATTCACATTTCTTTCTCACCGTTCCCACGAACGGGTCATTGGACTTTTGGAATACCAAGCGGAAATCCACCTTACCGTCCTCAGCCTTTATATTCTGCACCATATCCAGCGCAACGATACTCTTCGAAGTGCCGGGATATTTCACTTCCGACAAAACGTCACGTATCTCTTTTACTATCTCTTGCATAATATCTGTTTTTTATAAATCTTTCAGACAAAATTACTGTTTATAAATTAATTTCCCAACAAACATTCGTTTTGTTAAGGTCAACAGGCTTAAAGGTTACAAATTATTGTCATTATTCCATTGTCAATTGCATATACAAATCATAAGCCTTACGACTAAAACAAGCAACAATCACCCGCTCGAAATCCGGATGTGTCTCCAAGAAGGCCTTGATCTCACGCAAAGCAATCGGGGTCGCCTCCTCCAACGGATAACCGTACACACCCGTACTGATCAGAGGAAAAGCGATGGTTTTCAAACCGTTCTCCACGGCCAAGGCAAGACTATTCCGGTAACATGCCGCCAGCAACTCCGGTTCTCCCTGCCGCCCGTCAGAATAAACCGGTCCTACCGTGTGAATCACGTGACGAGCCTTCAGATTATATCCTTTTGTAATTTTCGCCTCCCCGGTTCGGCATCCGTTCAACGTCCGACATTCCGCCAACAACTCTTTCCCGGCAGCCCTGTGAATAGCCCCGTCAACTCCTCCACCTCCCAGCAAGGAAGTATTCGCTGCGTTCACGATTGCATCCACATCCAACGTGGTAATATCTGCCTCAACGATTTCCAATCTATCCATATATTCTATAATTTATCAAGAATCAGATCCTTCAAACGCTTCAAGTCAAATCCCTTAAAATGTTCATCTAGTTTCTCAATCCCGTTCAATTGTAAATAAACTTTCAATGCCAAACGCTGTAATGCCACCTGCAACACGTGTTCATGATCAAAAGCCAGAGAAGGCATATCTGACAAAGCGAACCATCGAGCATCTGCCGCATCGTCATATCCGGCCACGTTCATCCCCACGGGATTCACCAAAGCATAATAAGCCACCGTAATTGTTCGTCCCCGGGGATCCCGATCTACATCGGAAAAAGCCTGTAATTGCTCTACAAACACATCTTTCAATCCCGTTTCTTCTTCCAATTCCCGCACGGCACATTCATCCGTCGTCTCATCCATATTCAGGAACCCACCCGGAAATGCCCAGCAACCTTTATAAGGTTCTCCACCCCGTTCCACCAATAACACCTTCAACACCTCCCCATCAAATCCGAAAATCACGCAATCCGTGGTCACTGCCGGACGAGGGTATTGATAACAATATTGTCCTTCCATTGTCTTCACTTATTTAAGAAATAACTACCAAATATAACGAATAAACCTCAAGCTGGATTCCTCTTTTCCCAACATTTACAAATATATCAATAAAAAAGGCCCGAAAACGTAACATTTGGCCACATTTCAGCATAAAACGTATATTAAAACTTGTATCATGAAAAGAGTCGAAATGTTATTATTTATGTTGGGAATCGTGTTCATTCTCACGTTCTGGCTAGCAAGCCGTGAAGAAAAAATACCGTTCAAACTCTGGTATTATACTGACGCAACCTACGACGTAATTGCATACACCCGGGACACACTTTTTCCATCAACGCCCAAAAATTACTGGAATGATTCTTTTCAACCGTATGACATAACTCGTGCAGAATCACGTAATCAATAATCTCATCCGGCAATTTCATCAATTTCACATTCAGGCTGATATTATCATCCACCGAACAACTCCCCCAGTTCGATATATTATTCCGAAAAGACAATGTCCGGTAACGAAAACCGAACTGCACTGCCAGTTCCCTTACTCGTCCCGGCAAGTAACGCTTGCTCTCCATACGATAAATCTCTACCAAGAAATTCTCCACGTAGGGAGCAATTTTCGAGTATGCCGTACCACGAGGAATATATAAGCGGATTTCCTTCCCCTCGATCTTATAGTATGGACGCTGCTCATCACAGGCAAGCACTTTCAGTACATGAAACTTCGTCTTTACCTCGGAATCCATACCTAACCCCACCCCCGTGTCTTTCTCGTAAACTTTGATCTTCGCCAAATTCTGCTCTATCCAATCTCGTTGTGTATGCACGAATTCCTCTACCTGCCGTCCGCTTACCCCGAAGGGCACGTTTACCCACACGCCTCTACCCGGTGCAATTCGCACCGAGAGGAAACGGATATTCTTTCCCCGTCTCACCTTTATCTTACCGATTCCCGGTAATACAATCTCGTCGTTCATCATCAAAAAGAGCTACCACAGAACGTGGTAGCTCAAACATTTGGGGGCAATCATCATTTAAGCGTTCTGTTTTACCAACTCGCTCAAACGGGTAAATTCTCCGTCTACTGTTTTCAATAGATCGATAGATATTCCTTTATAATAAGATCTAGCTTCTTTCTTATCGTTAAATGATTTACGAGCAGAAATTTTACTTCTCGTTTCATTTCTATATTCAACCATCTTTTTCACGATGTTAACAACTTCCGGCTCACTCTTCCCCACGCTAGAATTGTAATTCATACAATCGGCGATTACTGCGAAAGTCAAATAATCAACATCTTTCTTCAATCTTCTAATACTTGCCATAACACTGATATTTAATTTCCAACAAAATTAATAAAGAATATCATCCTAAACAAGCTTATTGTCAAAAAAAATATTTACTTCTTTCATACTCGATAGGGTACTTTCCCAGCCTCCAGCATCATATCCAATACCAACATACCAGCCATCGCCTCCACCACAGGAACCGCACGAGGCACCACGCATGGGTCATGACGTCCCCGAGCAATGAAAGTCACCTCTTCCCCGAAACGATTCACGGTTTGTTGCTCCTGCCCGATCGTTGCCACAGGCTTAAAAGCAACCCGGAAATAAATATCTTCCCCGCTAGTGATTCCTCCCAGAATTCCCCCGGCATGATTTGTCAAGGTCCTCACTTGCCCGTTTCTCATTACGAAAGCATCATTATGCTCGCTCCCCCGCATACTTGCGGCATGGAATCCCTCGCCATACTCAAAACCTTTCGCTGCATTAATTCCCATCATGTAATATCCCAATCGGGCCTGAAAACGGTCAAACACAGGTTCTCCCACCCCGACAGGGACACCTCGAATAACACAGCTCACCACTCCCCCCACACTATCGTGTTCCTCCTGTACTTTTCGGATAAACAATTCCATTTCCCTCGCTATCACCGAATCGGGACAACGTACCACATTGGCATCTGTTTCCTCCAAATTTAGCTCGTGATAAGTTTTATTCAACACGATCGGCCCCACCTGAGACGTGTAACCATGAATGAAAATACCCAATCTTTTCAAAACCTGACGAGCCACTGCTCCCCCCACCACACGAACCACGTGTTCCCGGGCTGACGAACGTCCCCCGCCCCGGTAATCCCAGATGCCATATTTCTCTTGCATCGTATAGTCAGCGTGAGACGGACGGAATAAATCTTTTATCTCGTCATAATCCCGGCTCCGTTGATCCTTATTCCGCACAATAAAACCGATAGGCGTACCTGTCGTCACACCTTCGAATACACCCGAAAGTATTTCCACACGATCCTCTTCCGTTCTCGAAGTAGTCACGGAAGACTGCCCTGGTCTCCTCCGGTCCAACTCATGCTGAATCTCTTCCTTTGACAAGGGAATTCCTGCCGGACACCCATCAATCACTCCTCCAAGCGCCTCCCCATGTGATTCGCCAAAAGAGGTTAACGTATATAACTTACCAATCGTGTTCATAACAAATGAAAATGAAGGAGAACAACACTTCTAATATTCAAAAATCAATATGGATTGAACTTTGGGACTGCATAAAAAATGGAAAATCAAGACTTGATTATCCCAATTTTCCATTTTCAATTTTCCATTTTCAATTGATTAGTGGCAGCAACCGTCACCACAAGAGTGTTCTGACCCACAACCGCCATCAGACCCACAACCGTGGCAACCGCCACATTTGTGAGAATGTAAGCTTTCCAGTTCTTCATCAGTAGCGTCTCTTACAGCCAACACCTTACCTTTGAAAAACAAATCTTTGCCGGCCATAGGGTGATTAAAATCCATGGTCACCGTATCGTCGCCCACGGTAACGATTCTCCCGTTCAGGTGACGTCCTAAACTATCCTGCATTGGCAGCACGTTTCCGGGGATCAATTCTTCCGCCTCAACTTCCGCAAATATATCTTTAGGTAATTCTACAATCATGTCCTCGTTCACCTCACCGTAAGCGTTAGCTGACGGAATATGAAAATCGAAAGAATTTCCCGTGTTCAAATTCAACAGGTTCATTTCGAAATATTCCAGCGTTTGCCCTTGACCACAAATAAACTCCAAGGGGGTTTTCTCGTCAGCTATCTCAATGGGTTCTGCATCCGCTGCCGTTCTCAACTCGTAACTCACGGTTACAAACTTATTCTTTGTTATCATTTCTCTGTTTTTTAATTATTCACGGGCAAAGATACAACTAATTAAACGAAAAGCTGAAAGCGAAAAGCTAAAAGTTATATAAAACCGCAAGAGCTATAAAATAGGACCGGGATAAAAGTATCACCCTTTACCCCGGCCTCTAAAATGTATAAATGGTTAGTAGTTAAGTAGTCTTAATATCATTCAACGATAACCACGCGGCTCAATTGAACTCCACCCTCGTAAAGATTGTCAACCCCACCCTTGCCAACGACTTGCAATTGACTGGCCTTAACACCAAATTTCTTCACTAAAGCGTCTGCCACGTTCTGAGCACGTTTCTCGCTTAACTTCTGATTGTAAGCAGGAGTACCTGTTGCCTTGTCTGCATATCCGGTAACTCGATAAACTTGATTCGGATTATTCTTGATAATCTCTGCGTAGTATTTCAAGTTAATCATTTCCTTGGCGGTAATGTTTGCTTTGTTGATATTGAAGAAAATAGCCAACGGGGCTGCTTTTACCTCTTTAACAACTTGCGGTTGAGCCTTACGAGCTTGATTCAACTCATCCTGCAAACGATCTGCCCGGCGAATTTGCTCTGCCAATTTAGCCTCGGCAGCACTCAACATTTCTGGTGAAACTCCGGTAGAAATGATTTCCGTCGGTTTTTCTCTTCTAAAATTACGCTGGTTGAATTTATAAGTAAATCCGGCTGTTACACCCAAAATACCTTCTCCCTTGCTTCCGCCGGTATCACCGTCAAATGCCTGAGGAACCAAACTACCTTTGATTTCAATGTTAAAGTCAAAAGCGTTAGATAAACGCATCTTATTGATCAAACCTGCCACGAACATGAACTTCGTGTTGTCCACGGAAGAACAACCATGAATCATACCAAAACCGGCAAACGGAACTGCCTCGTAGAAACGATCCGTACGGTAACCGCCAATCCAGTTAGAAAGATTCAATAACCCATCAACATGCACGTTAAACTGTTGCCATTTTTGTTTATAATATCCGTCTACACGAGAAGGACCCTTAGCGTAAATATTAGCAGGATCAGTCGTCAAACCTTTTAACGTGAAACCACCAACTTGAGCCCGAACTCCTAATGTCGGCATCAACCATTTTCCCACGGAAAAATCAAATGTCGGGGTAATCCGACGCCCGAAATCATCCTTACTATCATACTCGCCAAAATAAACTTGTCCGCCAGCACCTATTGAAATAAACCAGTTATCCCAAAATCCATTGGTAACAAAACCACGCCAAGGAGTGTAGATTCCTCTTCTACCACAGTCACCTTAACTTCTTCTTTTTGTGCGCTAGCCAATAATGGCAGAATCGCTACAAATAACAAAATAAACGTCTTTTTCATATTCATCATCTGTTTGTTAACTATTGTTTGCTTGTTATATATCTAAGCTAATCTTAAATAACATTCGAAATACGGGGTCTCGTTTAAAAATGTTACACTCCCATAGAAAAAAATCACATTAAAAATTTTAATTAACTTTATACCAATTCAAATAAGAAAATCATTAACAAATATTATGCCAATAATAGTACTTTTCTATTAACTAAAGACAAAAAATTAACAAAAACATAACTACAAAGCCAAAACTAAGGATACACAAAAAAAAATTATACACCAAAACCTCTACACACGTACCTGCTTTATTGTCATGTCACGCTATCATTATCGTCACTTACATGACAAAATCCAAACCATATGCCAAAAAGGCGTAAAGACACTCCGAGGACAAGTCTATGGGATATCAACAAGACAATCCCGCCTTTTCATCTCCAACCTCGTCTACACCTAGAATGACCCAAAAAACTTTTTTAACAACATCGAAAAAACCTTCTCGTCATCCCCGTACCTCTTTATCATCTTATCCCACGATTCCTTCGAATACTTGACTTTATTCCCCTTATTATCGGAATATTCTCTCTCATCAAAAATATTCTTCTTCAAAGTTGCACACTCTTTATAATTATGACGAAACTTCAAATCCCCGAATATATCCCGTTCCACGCTCCATTTATTTCCCTTATTATCTTTCACCTGGAGATCTCCGAAAATATCTCTTCCGACATCCACTTTATTTCCCCTGCCATCATTTACCTGCACATGGTCAAAAATATCCTTCCGGATAGAAAGACTTACCCCCTGGTTATCCTTGTACTCGAAACTGTCAAACATATCTTTTTTTATCGAAACCCGACGTCCCTTGCTATTCTTATATTCAACATTTCCGAATATATCCACGGTGTACTCTTCCGTGTAATTTCTCTTTTTTCCGACATCTTTGGCCAATCCTAACAACAAAAACTCTTCAATATTCCTGTCTCCTCTATGCCTTCCTTTTCGGAGCTTACCAAGAAACTCTTTTGAATAGGTAACCTTATTTCCCCGGTTATCCTTGTATATTACATTTTCAAAAATATCTTTTCCTAACGTGGCTCGAAACTTATTATCGGAATATTCCAATTCCCCCATGATATTCCGCCTTAATGTCATGGACTGCCCTTGATTATTCCGGTATCGAGCATCTCCAAAAATATCGATTTCATACACCTCATGCACGTTTCTCTGATCCCGATATTTATGTATCAGTTCAGAGAACAAGAAATCTTCAAAATAAGGCCTATCCTTCCCAGGCACCTTCTCCCACATCGCCTTCGAATACTTCACCTCGTTTCCCCGATTATCCTTGTAAACCTTATCCCCGAAAACATTCGTGGAAAGTGATGCTTGAAATCTATCCTGGGATTCATAACGCAAATCACCGTGTATATCAACAAAATATTGTTCTACACCCATCTGAGCGTAAGAAAACGACCAAAGAACAACGAAAAACAGCAACAATGTAAACTTTCTCATAGCAAAGATTTAATTTCTCAAATATAACAAAATTCCTGCCAAGTGCAAAAGAAAAGCGGGTAACCATCACGGCCCCGCTATTTTAGTGAAATTAGAATTTTAAAATTGTTACCCTACGAACAATATCAATATGTATTATTTACATTACATACAAAACATAAAAGCCTCCGGACTGTAAATTAAGATCTCACCCAAAATTTAACACTACGCATAGCCACGCACCGGAGGCTTTATAATACCTTCAGCGTCGCTACACGTTGTATTATTTTCTGAGTGAGATGTGCAAATGTAATTTATATTTTCGAAATAGGAACATGAAATACAAAAAAGTTTACCGAGACCCGCCTTTTTACTATGATTCACGACGGATACACTTTATAAACAATTCATTTATTTACAGCCCCGTTACGCACTTCTTCGATAACCATTTCAATCGCCTTCATCGTGGCCTTACCAATATTTCTTTCACGGGTAAACGAGAACACGAACTTGCGGGCAATCGTTCTTTCCGGTCCGGCAACCCCGATCCACACGGTTCCAATCGGCTTCTCGGCCGTACCGCCAGTCGGCCCGGCAATTCCGGAAGTAGAAACGGCATAATCCGTCCCGACCAAACGGCGGGCTCCTTCTGCCATCTGCCGTACCACGGGTTCACTGACTGCTCCGAATTGTTCCAAACTTTCAGGACGAACTCCCAACACTCGTTCCTTCACGTCATTGGCATACGCCACTATGCTCCCTCTAAAGTAGGCAGAAGAACCGGCTATCGACGTGAGCTGAGCCGCGATATTTCCACCCGTGCAACTCTCTGCCGTGGCAATCGTTTTTCCCTTCAACATCAGTAATTCCCCAAGTTCCCGTTCTGTCCCGCCATTCTCTCCTTCTGTGTAACGCTGCCCTTCAAGAGCCTCTTTCAAGCTATCGTAACGGGCATCCAAGTTAAAAACCTGATCCCCCTTAGCCGTCAGACGCAACTTCACAAATCCCGGCGACGGCAGGTAAGCCAGACTGAACCCTTCCGGCAAATGTTCTTCCCATTTCTCCAACAAAAGAGCCAACTCCGATTCCGGGATGTCATACACTTTCAACATCCTGTAATCCAGATGTAAGTGTGGATACAAGCGCTGCAATTCCGGGATCACGCTCTGGATCATCAAATCCTCCATCTCGAAAGGAACACCCGGCAGAGACACCAATACCTTTCCGTCCCGTTCAAACCACATCCCGGAAGCCGTTCCTTTGCGATTGTAAAGAATTTTGGCCGATTCCGGTAAGATAGCCTGACTACGATTTCCCTCGTTCATCCTCATTCCCCCGTTCTCCAGCAACTTCCCGATCCATCTCAACACGTCTTCATTCATCACCAAGCGAGTATCGAAATATTCTGCCAGCACCTTTTTCGTCACGTCATCTTTTGTTGGTCCCAATCCCCCGGTCACAATGATCAGTTCCGCCTGTTTCATCGCGTAATCCACCCACTGCCAAATTTCCTCCCTCTGATCAGCAATAGACAAAATATCCGCCACTTCAGCCCCCAAGCGGGTCAACTGCCTCGAAATATATTGTGAATTCGTGTCCAGAATCTGTCCTAACAGAATCTCGTCCCCGATAGTAATAATAATAGCTTTCATTCGTTTATATTTTTATTCGTGAATACGTTTTATAGCATCTATCCGTTTCAATAACGACGGATGAGAATAATAGATATACTCGTACAAGGGATGGGGAGTCAAGTTACTTAACGACTTCACCGATATTTTTTTCAAACCGGACACCAGATAATCACCCTCGTAATACCGAGCCGCGAAAGCATCTGCCTCGTACTCGTTACTCCGGGACCACACGTTCATCCCGATTCCCAAAATCAAATTCACGGGAGAATACAAAATGGCAAAAGCGATTAATCCCAACTGGAAGTATACCCGGTCTCCACCCAACGCCTCTGACAAAGCCACGTTGTTCACGCACAAGGAAAACAACCAGAAAAGCACTCCCATCTGTATCACGGAAACCACCATTGAACGCAACGTGTGCCGTTTCTTGTAATGCCCAACCTCATGAGCCAGCACGGCCACAATTTCCTCTTCCGTTAACTCGTCAATCAACGTGTCATACAAGACAACCCGCTTTTTAGGTCCCAGCCCCGTGAAATAAGCATTTGCTTTCGTGGAGCGTTTCGACCCGTCAATCACGTATATATTATCCAATTTGAACCCGACTTTTCCCGCAAAAGCCTGTATCTTATCCCTCAACGAACCTTCCTGTAAAGGAGTCTGCTTATTAAACAAAGGTACGATCAGTTGCGAGTAAAACATAGCCATAAACACGGAAAACAGGGTAACGGCTCCCCAAGCGTACAACCAAAAATAAGTCCCCGCCCATGTGTAGAACCACACCACAAGTGCCAACAAAACCCCTCCCAACACCAACGAAAGGAACAACTCTTTCACCGTATCCAACCAATAGACCCGCCTCGTAGTCTTGTTAAAACCATACTTCTCCTCTATCCGGAAAGTCGCATAATAATCAAAAGGTATATCCAACACGGAAGATACCACGGAAAGCCCCACCACGAAAAGGATCGTCTGCCAGACCACACTATCCGTCAAAGAAACCACCCAACTATTATACCACCCGAAACCTCCTGCCACAAGAAACACGATCATCACGACAAAGCCAACCCCCGAACTCCAGCTATCCAACCTCCCGTTTTCCCGTTTGTAGGATTGAAAACGACTGTATTCCTTCTCTTCATAAATTCCCTTCAGACTATCAGGTAACACGGGAGACATATGTTTAGAATTCAAAGACTCCAATACTCTCTCCAACACGAAATCCAAGCACAGGAAAACAACAATGATAAAAAATATGATTTCCGAACTCATTTTATCTGTTTTTAAGATTCATTGCCTGCAAAGGTACAATAATAATCGTCTTTCAGATGAAACTTTAACAAAACGGTAAGATAAATTCGATTCTTTTTTACATACCTTCGCTCGCTATTGAAAACATTACACATAAATGTATGTACACAAATCTAATAAATGAGATATAATTAATTGATTAAACGAAGAGAACTATGAGGAAAATTTTACTCGCGGTTGTCGCCCTGTCACTACTTGCAGGGTCCACGGCACAAGCTTTCCCTTTCAAGAAAAAGAAGAAAAAAGCAAAAACCGAACAGACCGCAACACCTCCTGCTCCTAAAGAATCTGCTTTCGACAAGCAGGTGAAAGGAGCTAAACATTTACCGGGAGTTATTGATGCTTACTACACCCCGAAAGGGACCTTAATGTGGGCAATCCAGGCTCGTAACTTGGACAAGATCTACTTGATTGCCAATCGTCTTTCTGAAACCAGCGCCCCGACAGATTTCGTGGCAGGCCAGATGATTGACGATCCGTTCATGATTCGTTTCTCTACGGATTCCACGAACGTATATATGCACTCCGTGCTTTGCGAAGACGTGTTAAGAGAAGGTGATCCTATCGCTCCATCTTTCAAGAGGAACTTCAATGACCCGATCATGAAGACTTTCGAAGTGAAAGCCACCAAGGGTGACACGTTATTGATCGACGTGACTGCATTTTTCGGACGGGATGAAAAATGTATTACCCCGATGGCCTCCAGCCCGATGACGGGTAAAAAACCGAGCGCCATGTTCGACCCATCCGCATCTCGCGTAAAAGAGGTAAAGAACTTCCCTCGCAACATGGAAATATCCTCTCAAATGAACTATAACGGACAAAGTGGTCCTCTGACCCTTGTTGTTCGTCGTTCTATTGTAGAACTGGATAAAGATCCCATGCCCATACGTTACAAAGACAGACGTGTCGGTTATTTCAGTACTCCCCGGAACTTCTACACGAGCGATAAAGACCGCGTGGAAGATTTCGAATTCATCCACCGTTGGAGAATCGAGCCAAAAGATATGGCTGCTTACTTGCGCGGAGAACTCGTGGAGCCGGTAAAACCGATCGTATTCTACGTGGATAACGCTTTCCCTGAAAAATGGAGAGGTGCCGTTAAACAAGGTATTGAGGATTGGAACATCGCTTTCGAGAAAGCAGGTTTCAAAAATGTAGTTATCGCCAAAGATTACCCGACCGACGATCCGAACTTTGACCCGGACGATATTCGTTACAACTGCGTGCGTTATGCCGTAACACCTACTGCTAACGCCATGGGACCAAGTTACGTGGACCCTCGTAGCGGTGAAATTCTCGTGGCTGACGTGATCTGGTATCACAACGTGATTTCTCTTGTACACGATTGGCGTTTCGTTCAGACGGGAGCTGTTGATCCTCGCGTTCGTACGGAAGTATTCAGCGACGACGTGATGAATGAATCTTTACGTTACGTGGCATCACACGAAATCGGACACACGTTAGGTCTGATGCACAACATGGGTGCAAGTTACTCTTTCCCCGTGGACTCTTTGCGTAGCCCATCATTCACGAAAAAATACGGAACTACCCCGAGTATCATGGACTACGCCCGTAACAACTACGTGGCTCAACCCGGAGACTACGAACGCGGTGTAAACCTCGTTCCACCCGTATTAGGAGTATACGATATTTACGCTATCAACTGGGGGTACCGGATTATACCGAACGCTAATACTCCGGAAGCCGAAGTCGCAACATTAAATAGCTGGATCGAAGAAAAATCTGACGATCCGATGTATCGTTTCGGGGCGCAGCAATTCCCGCAGACACTTGACCCGACTGACCAGACAGAAGATTTAGGGGATGATCACGTGAAAGCCAATTCACTTTGTATCAAGAACCTCAAGATCATCATGAACAACTTGGAACAATGGTGCAGCAAACCGGGAGCCTCGTATAAAGACATAAAAATGTACTACAATGGAATCCTGAGCCAGTACCAAAGAATGCTTAGCCACGTGTTGGCTTACCCCGGTGGTGTTGAATTCACGGACCTAGTACAAGACGGTAAAGGCGGTGTAGCTAAAAAATACATCCCGAGAACCAAACAGCAAGAAGCTATCAAATGGTTAGTAAACGAAGTAACTACATGCCCGAAATGGTTGATCACGAATGACCTGAGAGAGAAATTGGAATTAAACCCGAATATGTACGATCAATTACAATACGCTGTGGTAGGTAAAATCTTCAACGCAGCTACTCTTGGTAGTATATACGAGGGAGAACGTTCCGGCCAAAAAGATGCTTATAAGCTTGATTCCTATGTAAATGACGCTTATAAATTACTTATGGCTCCGACCCTTGCATCCCGTTCACTTTCTCACGAAGAAATGAACTTACAAGCTGCTTTAGTAACCATTGCCAGCCAAATGAGTGGTCTTCAAGCTACTCCTGCGGCCTCAGCACCGAAAAGACTTACTTCTATCGATCCGACCGAGGCATTGGCAACTTTAGAAAACAGCGTAAATAACCAACATAAACTTTGTAGCCATGCTGCATGCAATCTGGGAGAATATGACTACTTCCGTATGACAATGAATGCTGCAACACTTCCTGCATCAGTAGGACGTCCTGCCATGTTATCATTGTTGAAAAAAGTACAAGCTCTTTACAAAGAAAAACGGGGTACCGGAAATGCTACAACCCGCGCATTCTACGATTACCAAATCATGACTATTGACAAGTTATTCAAAGACTAGTCATTAGCCTAATATCCATAAAAGCCGGACCAAATTTGTCCGGCTTTTTTATTGGACTTCTCATTTATTAATTCTAATTTCGTTGCGACATATTAAAGAAATTTTTCCGTTATAGGAATAAAAATATTAACAACACTAAAACAATAAAGAATTATGGCAGAATTCAAGTATCAAGAACCATTTCCGATTCAAAAAGACAGTACGGAATATCGCTTACTGACAAAAGACTACGTGAAAACCATCGAAGTTGAAGGACGTAAAATATTGAAAATTCAAAAAGAAGGGCTTGAATTACTCGCCCGTGAAGCCTATGCAGATGTTTCTTTTTACCTGCGTGCCTCTCACTTGCAGAAATTAGCCAACATACTGAAAGATCCAGAAGCCAGCGACAATGATAAATTCGTAGCTCATACCATGTTGATGAACCAAGTGGTTGCCGCTGAAGGTGAGCTACCCACTTGTCAAGACACGGGTACTGCTATCGCTATCGGTAAGAAAGGAGAAAACGTGTGGACTGACGGTAATGATGCAGAAGCCATCAGTAAGGGAGTTTTCGAAACCTATCGGGATCGCAACCTGCGTTATTCTCAAGTAGTACCCTACACTATGTTCGATGAGAAAAACAGTGGTACAAACCTACCGGCTCAAATTGACCTATATGCCACTCAAGGGAATAAATACGAGTTCCTGTTCATCACCAAAGGCGGTGGCTCTGCAAACAAAACGTTCTTGTATCAACAGACCAAAGCTCTGTTGACCGAAGAAGCTCTGACCAAGTTCATCAAGGACAAAGTGAAAGACCTAGGAACATCAGCCTGTCCTCCCTACCATCTGGCAGTAGTTATCGGGGGAACCTCTGCCGAGGCCTGTCTGACAACCGTAAAGAAAGCATCTGCGGGATATTATGATAATCTTCCAACCGAAGGGAATGATGGCGGTCAGGCATTCCGGGATTTGGAATGGGAAACCAAAATTCAGAAAATCTGTCAAGACATGGGTATCGGGGCCCAATTTGGGGGTAAATACTGGGTACACGACGTGCGTGTCATCCGTATGCCTCGTCATGCGGCATCCTGCCCCGTGGGTATCGGTGTAAGTTGTAGTGCCGATCGGAACATCAAAGCTAAAATCACGGAAGACGGTATCTTCCTGGAACAACTGGAAAAGAACCCGGCTCGTTTCTTACCGGCAGAGAACCCGGCATTAGCACCCGCCGTGAACATCGACCTCGACCAACCGATGGAAGAAGTTTTAAAAGAACTAAGAAAATATCCGGTTAAAACCCGTCTGAACTTGTCCGGAACACTTATCGTTGCCCGTGATATCGCACACGCCCGCATCAAAGCCATGCTGGATGAAGGCAAGCCCATGCCGGAATACTTTAAGAATCATCCGATTTACTATGCAGGACCGGCTAAAACCCCGAAAGGAATGGCCTCCGGAAGTTTCGGACCTACCACGGCAGGACGTATGGATCCCTATGTTGACCTATTCCAAGATCATGGCGGCTCTATGATCATGGTTGCCAAAGGAAACCGTTCACAAGCTGTTACAGATGCTTGTAAAAAACACGGTGGTTTCTACTTAGGATCAATCGGTGGACCAGCAGCTATCTTGGCGAAGGAAAGCATTAAATCAGTAGAAATCGTAGCCTTTGAAGAATTGGGAATGGAAGCTATCCGTAAAATACGGGTGGAAAACTTCCCGGCATTCATCATCGTGGATGACAAGGGAAATGACTTCTTTGCCGAATGGGCACATTAATAAAAATAGAGGCAAATCTTAAGATTCGCCTCTATTTTTATTAAGATAAAAGTTAAAAACTAAAAGATAAAAATGGAACTTTTTACAGCTTTCAACTTTTATCTTTTAGTTTTTATCTTTTAACTTCATTTACTCCTCCACCGGTTCGAAATCTTCTTTACCAACACCACAAAGCGGGCAAACCCAATCTTCCGGAATATCTTCAAATGCGGTTCCAGGTGCGATTCCTCCATCAGGATCACCTACTGCAGGATCATAGATATAACTACATACTGTGCAAATGTACTTTTTCATAGTCTTCATTATTTAAAGTTTTCAACAAATATAATAAACTCACCAGACATTACATGAATTTTTTCAATAAATTCAAGTGTTTATACGGAGCATAGCGAAAATGGTTATCAAAAAATGTAAAAGATTTTACCACGGAACGTAAATTACTAAAAAGTTCAAAACTTGCTTTCCCGTGATACTTTCCGATACCACTCATTCCCACACCCCCGAAAGGCAAACGGGGATTTGCCAGATGCACGATTGTGTCGTTCACACAAGCCCCTCCCGAAGAGGTCCGGTTTAAAACTTCACGAGCCTCTCGCTCGGGTCCGAAATAATACAGGGCCAAGGGTTTCTCCCGCTTATTCACGAAACGAATCACGTCATCGATCTCCCGGTAAGTCAACACGGGCAGAATGGGACCGAATATTTCTTCCCGCATGATCGGACTATCAGCCTCCACGTCAATCAGTACCGTAGGAGCAATATACTTTTCCACCACGTTCACCTCACCCCCGACAACCACCTGTCCGGAAGAGTGCATCAAGCGCGCTAACCTTTCTGTCCCCTCCCGGTGAACAATCCGCGGATAATCGGGACTTTCATACGGGCGATCCCCATAAAATCGTTTCACGGCCAGTCTTACGGCCTCAACAAACTCTGTCCTTTGATCTTCATGCACAAACACGTAATCGGGGGCAACACACGTCTGCCCGGCATTGATAAACTTTCCCCAAGCCGTACGACGAGCCGCAATCTCCACGTTCGCACCATGCCCCACGATACAAGGACTTTTTCCTCCCAACTCTAAAGTTACCGGGGTTAAATGTTTCACCGCCATTTCCATAACATGTTGTCCGAAACGGGGACCTCCCGTAAAAAAAATATAATCAAAACGCTCTCTCAACAACTGCTCCACCACATCCCCTTCTCCATCAAACACAGAGACATAAGCAGGTTCAAAAACTGCCGCAACAATCTTCTTTATAACCTCCGCCGTTGCCGGGGCAAAAGGAGATGGTTTCAACACGGCACAATTCCCAGCAGAGATGGCACCAATTAAAGGTTCCAACAATAATTGAAACGGGTAATTCCAAGGGGCAATGATCAACACAACGCCATACGGCTCGTACATGATCCGGCTTTTCGAGGGCCAAAAAGCCAGCGGGGTTGCCAGTCGTCGGGGTTTCACCCACTGTCTCAGATGTTTCACGTGATAGTCAATCTCTCCCAACACCATACCGACCTCCGTCAGGTAAGCCTCTCCCCCCGACTTTCTCAAATCACGCCACAACGCCGCATTTATCTCTTCCATCTGTCCGGTAATAGCCCGCCTCAACGCCTTCAAACGTCCTATCCTACAATCAACATCCCTTGTCGTTCCCTTGTAAAAAAACTCCCGTAAAGGAATCGTGTACTCCTCTTTTCTAATTTCCGATTCTACCATATCTCAATCATTCCTGTATCATGCTGTTATAAATACTAAAACAAAGGTATATTTTATTTTGACAAAAAACCTTTTCCTAATCGAATCGTTATATCCGAAGAGAAACAAAAAACAAAATATGAAAATAGGTGCTTTATATGCCTTACTATCAGTCATAACATGGTCGATCATCAGTGTCATCACCCGTTTTTGCCTGTTAAACTACGAGGCCAACATTCTCGTGTTCGCCTCCATGCAAATTTTCGCCGGGGGAGTCGCACTATTACTTATCCGAAAACCCGTAACTGCGGAAGGCTGGAAAGCAGGCGTCGGTTATTCATGGCTGTACACGCTACTGCAAATATTCCGGAATTTCTTTCTAGCCGCAGTTTACCTGTACATCACCAGTACTGAAACCAGCTTGTTAATCAATATAGAAGTTGTAGTGACAGCAATACTGGCCTACATCTTTTTCAAGAGAAAACCCCACAGCAGCGACATCGTGGGGATGCTAGTGATCACGGTAGGCATTATCCTGTTTATCCGTACCCTCCCGGAAACCATACAGCTACGGGTCTCTATTCTCGTCTCCCTGGCAGTTCTGGCAAGTTGTACACGAGCCATCGTGGTCGAGAAAACCACAATCGCCAGTCCCAATACCTCCGTACGCCAAAAATGCGGGATCTCCGGGTTCACCATGTTTTGGGGTGGCACGTCGGTCATGCTTTTCTTGATCCTGATCGCCCTCGTGGAACACTATTTTGCCAAAGAACTCATGGCCGTTCCGTTTTCAATGCTCTACCTGCCTAAGCTCACGGAGATATTCCACCCGATGACGATTATCGCCGCCTGCGTGACAGGTTTCCTACTCACCTCACTCTCCACGTACCTGTACTACGCCACTCTGCAAACGGCAACTGCCGAAACCTTCATGACCTTCCGGGCCTTCCAGCCCATGTTAACCTTCGGTCTGGAGGCATGGATTGCAGTCTACTCCATCGACTTACGTCCGGATCTGGACACGAGAGATTATATCCTAGCCTGCATTATCATCCTAGGTTCCCTGCTAATCTTGATCATGCCTCCCAAACGAGTGGAAGAAAATCGCTCGAAACAATACATGACGGACTAAATAATTGAAAAAGAATTTATATACAAGTTTACAGTAATTATAAGAGTGAAGTCTCCAAATGATATATAAGTTCCCTTTCTTACTCCTAACAGTGGGAATTGGTGAAAGTTTTCTTTGCCAGTTCTTCTTATAAACTTTCCCTTATACAGGGGAAGGCTGGTCCCTGTTAATCCCTCCTCTACCCCTGCTCGTGGGCATCAACCAAATTCCTACAT
>ERZ827450.529-NODE-529-length-51262-cov-8.248599_pt1 | contig 51262 bp, 50 predicted proteins | sample MGYA00519773_ERZ827450 | MGnify/ENA primary metagenome ERZ827450 (study PRJEB31778, sample SAMEA3449306) | human gut metagenome | biome: human gut; feature: human-associated habitat; material: faeces | place: United Kingdom | collected 2010/2012 ...
GGGGTTCCGACACGTGCCCACAAAAGTCGCAGATAATCATTGATTTCAGTGACGGTTCCGACGGTTGAACGCGGATTTTTCGAAGTCGTCTTTTGGTCAATCGAAATTGCGGGGGACAACCCTTCGATCGAATCAACGTCCGGCTTATCCATCTGTCCTAAAAATTGCCTGGCATAAGAAGAGAGACTTTCAACATACCTTCTTTGCCCTTCAGCATAAAGCGTATCGAATGCAAGCGAACTTTTGCCTGATCCCGAAAGTCCTGTCACAACGACAAGTTTGTCTCTTGGAATTTCGACGTCGACGTTTTTTAGATTATGTTCCCTTGCGCCATGAATGATAATTTTGTCAACACCCAACTTTTTTCCTCTTTTCTATTCAATTTCCGCCTTAAGTTCAAGAACCGTGTCTCGCAAACGTGCAGCTTCTTCAAAATCAAGCTTTTTGGCTGCTTCTCTCATCTGTTCTTCCAACCCTGAAATCATCTCTTGTTGGTCTTTTTGGCTCAAATCGTTGAAATCAAAGTCTTCCGTTTTCTTTTTAGACTTCTTGGAAACTTTATCTCCATATGAAATTGCAGCACGAATTTCTTTTTTGATCGTCTGCGGAACGATCCCGCGTTCTTGATTATACTTCATCTGAATCTCGCGACGTCTGTTGGTCTCGTCCAGCGCTTCCCGCATGGAATCCGTGATCGTGTCGGCATACATGATGACATGTCCCTCCGCATTACGTGCGGCACGACCGATGGTCTGGATCAGGGATGTTGCACTTCTTAGGAACCCTTCCTTGTCCGCATCCAGGATCGCCACCAGTGTGATCTCCGGAATATCCAGTCCCTCTCTCAGGAGGTTAATGCCTACCAGCACATCAAATACATCCAGTCGCATATCACGGATGATCTGGGCACGCTCCAGCGTATCAATGTCGGAATGCAGATATTTTACCCGGATACCGACTTCCTTCATATAGTCTGTCAGGTCTTCCGCCATACGCTTGGTCAGCGTGGTGATCAGTACCTTATGGTGTTTTTCGATCTCTTTATTTACTTCTCCGATCAGGTCATCGATCTGTCCTTCCACAGGGCGTACCTGTACTTCCGGATCCAGCAGGCCTGTCGGACGGATGATCTGCTCTGTCCTGAGCAGCTCATGCTCCTTCTCATAATCGGAAGGTGTCGCAGATACGAACATCATCTGGTCTATATGTGCTTCGAATTCTTCGAAATTGAGGGGTCTGTTGTCCAGTGCAGAGGGCAGACGGAAGCCATAGTCTACCAGTGTCTGTTTTCTCGAACGGTCTCCTGCATACATGCCGCGGATCTGCGGAATCGTCATATGAGACTCGTCCACGATGATCAGAAAATCATCCGGAAAAAAGTCCAGCAGCGTCATGGGCGGTGCCCCCGCAGGGAGTCCGTTCAGATGTCTGGAATAATTCTCGATGCCGGAACAGAATCCGGTCTCCCGGAGCATCTCGATATCGAAATTCGTCCGCTCCGCGATCCGCTGTGCCTCGATCAGCTTGTCTTCGCCTTTGAAAAACTGCACCCGCTCCTTCATCTCTTCTTCAATATTGTCGCAGGCTGCCTTGATCTTCTCCTGTGATACCACATAATGAGATGCCGGGAAGATTGCCACATGGTTCAGCTCTGCGTGGATTTTCCCTGTCAGAGGCTCCACCTCGGCGATCCGGTCGATCTCATCTCCGAAAAATTCGATGCGGATCAGATAGTCTCCGCCCTGTGCCGGGTACACTTCCACTACATCTCCCCTGACACGGAAAGTTGCACGTTGTATATCCATATCATTACGATTGTATTGAATGTCGATCAGCTCCCGGAGCACTTCATCCCGGTCCTTCACCATACCGGGACGCAGGGATACGATCAGATCCTGATATTCATCAGGACTTCCCAAGCCGTAGATACATGAAACACTGGCTACCACCACGACATCTCTGCGCTCCGCCAGGGATGCCGTAGCGGACAGGCGCAGTTTATCAATTTCATCATTGATGGAAGAATCTTTTGCAATATAGGTATCCGAAGAAGGCACATACGCCTCCGGCTGGTAATAATCGTAATAGGAGACAAAATACTCCACCGCATTTTCCGGGAAAAATTCCTTCATTTCCCCGTAGAGCTGACCTGCCAGCGTCTTGTTATGTGCGATGATCAGCGTCGGTTTGTTCAATGCCTGGATGACATTCGCCATTGTAAAAGTCTTACCCGAACCGGTAACACCCAGCAGAGTCTCGAACTGATTGCCCTGCCGGAAACCTTCCACCAGCTCCGCAATGGCCTGCGGCTGGTCTCCGGTGGGTTGATATTCGGAATGTAATTTGAATTGTGAGGGTTCGTTAGAATGATTCATGATGCCTCTCCGTGCAAATCTATCGTTGGAATAATGATCCATAACTATCCGGCAGCGTTACATCGCACCAGATAGTTATGGATAGTATTTTCACGTTACGCACAGATTATAGCAGATTTTTTTTGAAAAGTACAGATGGTTTCGAAAATACGTTCGAATGGTTTGTTCTTTTGTATCTCGCTTTGCCTGTAGAAATCTCTATACAATAAAGTGTTCCACATTCTGCCGGAGCTTGTCCGCAGCGATTCTTGCAGCCTCTGCTTTTTCCTTGATATCGTTGGCTTTTTCTGCGACCACCCCCGTCTTATCCGCAATATCCGTAGTTCCCGAAGCCCCTTCGGTAGCTGCCTTGCTGACTTCGTTGATTGCCTCCATAACACCGCTGATAGATGCCAACAGTTCTTCGGAGGATGCAGAGAAATCCGTTACCAATCCATCGATCTGACCGGCATCATTACTGTAAGAATCAGCCATACCGGAAAATGTTGCAAAGCTGTCCACCACATCTGTTCCGACAAATCCCAGCAGCTTCTGTGTTCCTTCTGCCAGATTGTTTACAGCATTCATCACATTCTTGGTTACATCCTGGATATGTGCAACGGCTGCCTTGGACTGTTCTGCCAGTACACGGATCTCCTCCGCCACCACAGCAAATCCTTTTCCGGCTTCTCCTGCACGTGCTGCCTCAATGGAAGCATTCAATGCCAGTAGATTCGTCTGTCCCGTGATCTGCATAATAGATTCTGCCAGAACTCCGATCTGGTTAACTACCTTGATTTCTTCCAGTGCTCTGGTCAGTCCTTCATTGATCTCTGCATGAATGGCTTTGGTCCGCTGATCATTCTGCGTAATGTCTTTTTTGATACCTACCGCACGCTCACGGATCGCATCCGCCTCAGTAGCACCATCCTGGGAACGTGTTGCAATATTTTTTGCTGCACTCTCGATCTCATGAGACATAGCATTGATCTCTTCGGAAGATGCCGCTGTCTCTTCCATTCCGGCTGCCAGTTCCTCCGTAGTAGCGGACACATCCTCGATCTGCTCATCCAGTGCCTGAATACTGTTATCAATATTCTGCACCATATCGTTGATTTCGTTCGCCTGTTCCTTGACCTCACCGATCAGGCCGCCCATTTCTGTCCTCATAGACTCCAGAGAGACTGCCAGCTGTCCGAAATCATCACGGCGTTTCAAAAGCTTATCTCCCATAGATTTTGTAAAATCTCCCTGTTCCATCACACCGATAGATGCCACACATTTTTTGAGAGGTTTTACAATACTGATAATAATGAAGACAAGAAGGACGATCACAACTGCTCCTTCTATCAGGGTCGATGCAATGAACATCGCCAGTCTTCCTGTCACATAACCGGAAAATTCGTCACTTACTGCGGCAATCCTGTCATCAATATAATCGGTGTAATTACCTGTGCCGATAACCCACTGGAACGGTTCAAACGCTTTGCTGTAGGAACGTTTAGGAGAAGATTCGGTCTCTCCTTCCTTTGGGAATACATAATCTACATAGCCTCCGTCCGGCTCCTGTCCCACTCGGATGATCTCCTTGACCATCTGATATCCGTTGGCATCCTCGGTCTCCATACGGTTGGTACCCTCTGTTGCACTTCCCAGCAATACGACATTGGTTCCGTCATACTGATCTATCCAGAAATATCCGGAATCTCCATAGCGAAGCTGACGGATCTCATCTGCTGCAAGTTTCTTTGCCTCCGCTTCCGTATACACGCCCTCCTGATACTGGTCGTAAATGGTCTGGCAGAGCGAAATTACGTTATCTACCTGCTGCTTGATCTGCTCATCGTAAGAATCTCTTTCATCGGTCTCCATAGTCTCCAATGCCCTGGACTGCAGCTCCATCATGCTTTGTGCTGAAAATATGGTGCACAACACCAGTGCAGCCATCGTTGCCAGTATTACCATGATCATTTTAGTCTGTACTTTTATGTTGTTCATAAGTGTTTCTCCTCTCCCCTTTTGTTTCGCCTGCTTCTGTTGGCTTTTTCATTTTAAATTTTGTTTTTATTTTACTATATTTTACAATTTTATTCAATATTATATATCTTTTTTGTGCATAATCACTAATTTTCATTTATAACTTTATGATATATCTATTTTCAGAAAATAAAATCGTTATCAACCCTTATCATAAATATTTCCAGGCACCAAAAACCTCAGCAGATTTCTCTACTGAGGTTTACATTAGCAGGGCTACAAGGATTCGAACCTTGAAATGACGGAGTCAGAGTCCGTTGCCTTACCGTTTGGCGATAGCCCTATGTCGTTTACTTGATGAAGTATACACTATCTTTTCCCATTTTGCAATACCCAATTCAAAAAAAATTAAAAAAGTATACAAAATTGGAACAATTCAGCCAAAAACAAGGCCGCATCCACCTTTTTTGTGATTGCGGCCTCGTCATATTTAAAAAATGAGAGAAACGATATAAGCAATGATTATACTTCAAAGATCAGGTCGCCGTAGGTAGGTACCGGCCATACTTTCTTGTCAACCATCATCTCCAGTGCATCCACAGGAGCTCTCAGGTCATCCATTGCGGTATGTACCACATCTTTATAGAAGAAGGCAAGCTTCTTGGGATCTTCGATACCTGCTGCCTCTGCCAGTTTATCTTCCAATGAAGTCTCTGCTGCCTGTGCCTCTGCCAGTTTCTCGGAAATACTCTTCAGAGCTGTGGTCTGCACAGTAGCATCAGCGCCTGCACTCTTAACAGCCAGTACGGTATCCGCCAGAGTCCTGGTGTACTCCATAACTGCGGGAATGTACTGCTTCTTCGCCATATCTACCATGGTCAGAGCTTCGATGTTGATGGTCTTGGAGTAGGTCTCATACAGAACCTCCTCGCGGGATTCCAGCTCAGCCTTGGTGAAGATACCGAACTTCTCGAACAGCTTGATAGACTTTTCGGTGGTCAGAGTCTCGGAAGCTTCTACCATGGACTTGATGTTGGGAAGTCCTCTTCTGGCAGCCTCTTCTACCCATTCCTCGGAATAGCCATTACCATTGAAGATAATTCTCTGATGCTCTGTCAGGTACTTCTTGATCAGGTCATGTACCGCAATATCGAAGTCGTCTGCCTTCTCCAGAATATCTGCTGCCTCACAGAAAGCCTCTGCTACGATAGCATTCAGAGTAGTGTTGGGGCTGGCGATGGAATCTGCACTACCTACCATACGGAACTCGAACTTATTACCGGTGAAAGCAAACGGTGAAGTTCTGTTACGGTCTGTTGCATCCTTATCCAGATCAGGCAGTGTGGATACACCGGTTAAAAGCTTACCGCCCTGGATAGAATGAGTTGCATCACCGGTCTCCACCAGCTGCTTTACCACATCCTCCAGCTGCTCGCCCAGGAATACGGAGATGATTGCGGGAGGTGCCTCGTTCGCTCCCAGTCTGTGATCGTTGCCGACATCGGATGCACTCTGACGAAGCAGGTCTGCATGCGTATCTACAGCTTTCAGGATACAAGCCAGTACCAGCAGGAACTGGATGTTCTCGTTCGGAGTATCGCCGGGATCCAGAAGATTTACACCATTATCGGTTCCCAGTGACCAGTTGTTATGCTTACCGGAACCATTCACGCCGGCGAAAGGTTTCTCATGAAGCAGGCAGGTCATGCCGTGACGACCGGCTACCTTTTTCATAGTCTCCATAACCAGCTGGTTGTGATCTACTGCAATATTGGCGGTCTCATAAATGGGAGCCAGTTCATGCTGTGCGGGAGCCACTTCGTTGTGCTGTGTCTTCGCAGTTACACCCAGCTTCCACAGTTCAATGTTCAGGTCTTTCATGAAAGAACCGATTCTCTCACGGATAGTGCCGAAGTAATGATCTTCCAGCTCCTGTCCCTTGGGTGCGGGTGCACCGAACAGGGTACGTCCGGCGAAGATCAGATCTTCACGCTTCAGGTATTTATCTCTGTCTACCAGGAAATATTCCTGCTCAGGTCCAACGCTTGCTACTACCTTCGTAGCTCCCGTGTTGCCGAACAGTCTTACGATACGAAGTGCCTGGGTGCTGACAGCTTCCATGGAACGCAGTAACGGTGTCTTTTTATCCAGCGCCTCACCCTTGTAAGAGCAGAACGCAGTGGGAATGCAAAGGATCACGCCGGTAGCATCCTCTTTCAGGAATGCGGGAGATGTGATATCCCATGCAGTATAGCCTCTTGCCTCAAAGGTTGCTCGTAAGCCTCCGGAGGGGAAGGAAGATGCATCGGGCTCGCCCTTGATCAGTTCCTTGCCGGAGAACTCCATGATCATCTTACCGGATTCATCGGGATGAGTTACGAATGCGTCATGCTTCTCTGCGGTAATGCCTGTCAACGGCTGAAACCAATGTGTATAATGGGTTGCACCATTCTCAACGGCCCAGTCCTTCATTGCCTTAGCTACAACATCTGCGGTAGCCAGTGACAGTTCTCCGCCATGATCAATGATCTTCTTTACTTCTTTGTATACGCTCTTGGGTAATCTTTCCCTCATTTTCCCCAGAGTGAATACCTTACTGCCAAAGATTTCTTCCACATTTAATACTTCACTCATCTTCGTTTCCTCCTTATTTTGCAATTTTTCATGCTTCCTGCGACTATTCCGTGCTGACTATTCAGAACCTCCATTCGCAAAATCGTCTCTACGAGACTTTCCTTTTGCTCATTGAGGTTACTTCGCCGAATAAATATTGACACATATTTTTACGAATGCAAGCATTCGACAAATATGTTCAATATTTACGGCTCTGAATAGTCACAAAAAAAAGGCGCTACACTACTAGTGTAAACGCCTTCGTTCGCATTGAAAAATATTTACTTGTGAGGATCGCTCCTCTATGGTTCATTACTATACAACAGTTTTTTTTCGATTGCAATACCCTTTTTGAAAAAATTTTATGATTGCATCCGAAACGACCTTTGAAGCGTTCTATACCTCAAAAAGCAGATCCGCATACGTCGGGAATGGCCAGTATTTTTTATCTACCAGTTTTTCCAGTTCGTCTGCAGGCTTTCTCAGCGCAGTCATAGCCACCATGACTTCATCGTGATAGCAGAATGCCTGCTCCTTGCCTCTCTCCATTGCGGATGCCTTCTTTTCGACATTGAGCAGTGCCTCCGAAGCCTTCTCCATCTCAGTCAGCTTTTGCGTGATCTGCTGCAACATACGGACAGGCACATAGGTATCTCCCCCTGCTTCCGTAATGGCAATGACAGCATCCGCCAGAGACTTGCTGTACTTCATGACTGCGGGGATGATCTGCTTATTTGCCATATCCACCATGGTCAGTGCCTCGATATTGATGGTCTTCGCATAGGTCTCATACAATACCTCCGCACGGGAACGCAGCTCTGCTTCGGTGAAGATGCCGAACTTCTCAAACAGCTGGATCGCCTTGGGTGTGGTCAGAGTATCTACTGCTGCTACCATGGAAGGAATATTGGGCAGTCCTCTTCTTGCTGCTTCCTCTTCCCATTCCCTGGCATAACCGTTGCCGTTGAAAATAATACGCTGGTGCTCGGTCATATATTCCTTGATCAGATCATGCACTGCCATATCGAAGTCTTCCGCTCCCTCAAGCCGATCGGCCGCTTCACAGAAAGCCTCTGCAACAATGGCATTCAGAGTGGTGTTGGGGCTTCCGATGGAATCCTCACTGCCAACCATACGGAACTCAAATTTATTGCCTGTGAAAGCAAAGGGTGAAGTACGGTTTCTGTCGGTGGCATCCTTTACAAAATCAGGTAATGTGGATACACCGGTACGCAGTACGCCGCCTTCTTTCAGATTGTCGGCCTTACCGGTCTCCACCAGCTGTGCCACCACATCCTCCAGCTGCTCGCCCAGGAAAATAGAGATAATAGCAGGCGGTGCTTCATAACCACCCAGTCTGTGGTCGTTGCCTACGTTGGACGCACTCTGGCGCAGCAGATCCGCATGGGTATCTACTGCCTTCATGATACATGCCAGCACTAACAAAAACTGAATATTTTCATTTGGAGTCTGTCCCGGCTCTAAAAGGTTTACACCATTATCCGTAGTGATGGACCAGTTGTTATGCTTACCGGAACCGTTCACGCCGGCAAAAGGCTTCTCGTGCAGCATGCAGCGCAGGCCATGCTTGCCTGCCACGCGTTTCAAAGTCTCCATTACCAACTGGTTATGATCTACTGCCACATTGGCAGACTCATAAATCGGTGCTACCTCATGCTGTGCGGGTGCTGCTTCGTTGTGCTGTGTCTTGGAAGTCACGCCCAGCTTCCACAGTTCAATATTCACATCGTGCATGAAACCGCCGATGCGTTCGCGGATAACGCCGAAGTAATGATCATCCATCTCCTGGCCCTTGGGCGCAGGAGCACCGAACAGAGTCCGTCCGGCGAAAATAATATCTTCACGCTGCAATGCCTTGGCAGAATCCACCAGGAAATATTCCTGCTCCGCACCGACAGAAGGCAGTACTTTGGTAGCTTCCGTATTACCAAACAGGCGGACAATACGGATTGCCTGCTTGCTCAGAGCTTCCATGGAACGAAGCAGAGGGGTTTTTTTATCCAATGCTTCACCCTTATAAGAACAAAATGCAGTAGGGATGCAAAGGGTCGGACCGGTCGCGGTCTCCTTAATAAATGCAGGGGATGTGATATCCCATGTGGTATATCCTCTTGCCTCAAAAGTCGCACGCAATCCTCCGGACGGGAACGAAGAAGCATCCGGCTCTCCCTTGATCAGTTCCTTGCCGGAAAATTCCATGATCATACGTCCATCCTCATCAGGATGTGTTACAAAAGCATCATGTTTCTCCGCGGTAATGCCGGTCAGCGGCTGGAACCAGTGGGTATAATGTGTCGCTCCATTCTCAATCGCCCAGTCTTTCATGGCCGTCGCCACTACATCTGCTGTCGCCGGGGAAAGTTCTCCTCCCTGATCCATAATCTTTTTTACTTCTTTGTAAGTGCTCTTGGGGAGTCTCTCCTTCATCTTGCCCAGGGTAAATACCTTGCTGGCAAAAAGCTCCTCTACATTCAATTCCTCGCGCATGTCCCTACTTCCCTTCGGTATACTATAGAATTATTATCCAATATAGTTTACAACACGTGCGTTATGATGGTCAATATCTATTTATTAAACACTTTTACAACGTAACAGATCATACTTCTTCGCAGCCTCGGATAACTTTATCCACAACACCTGCTTGGGATGGGGCGCACTGTCCACACTTTCCCCATCGTCTGTATACATTGCTTCCACCGTTACAGGTACATTTGTGCCGTCCGGCTTCATGATCTCGATAGCATCTCCCACACAGAATTTATTCCGCTGCTCGATCCGGCACAGATTATCCTTTACCGCCTCCACGATTCCAAGATAGATATATTCATTCACATAGGTGTTATTATCATAGATCTGTGTATTCTCATCTGGTTTTCCGAAATAAAATCCGGTGGTAAACTGTCTGTAGGTACATTTTGAGATCTCAGCCTGATACCAGTCCATATTTTTCTCATACAATTTCGGATCAGTAAAATAGTCATCAATGGCTTTCCGATAAGTTCTGGCCACAGTTGCGACATACAATGCCGTCTTCATACGGCCTTCGATCTTCAGGCTGTCAATACCTGCTTCCACCAGTTCCGGAATATGCTCGATCATACACAGATCCTTGGAGTTAAAAATATAAGTTCCTCTCTCATTCTCATATACCGGCAGATATTCTCCGGGTCTGGTCTCTTCCACCACAGCATACTTCCAACGGCAGGGATGGGTACAGGCGCCTCTGTTGGCATCTCTCCCGGTAAAGAAATTGCTCAGCAGGCATCTTCCCGAATAAGAGATACACATTGCACCATGGACAAAGCTTTCAATCTCCATTTCTGCCGGAATCTTTTCCCGGATTCCTTTGATCTCCACCAGAGACAGCTCTCTGGCCGACACGACTCTCTTTGCTCCCAGTTTCCACCAGAACAGATAGGTCTCATAATTCGTATTGTTAGCCTGTGTGGAAATGTGCACTTCCACCTGAGGCCATACTTCCTTCGCGATCATGAACATTCCCGGATCTGAAATGATCAGCGCATCCGGCTGTTCCGGTTTCATATCCCGCAGCTCGGCAAAATATTTTCTGGCCCCGTCAAGGTCATAGTTATGTGCCAGAATATTGGCCGTTACATATACTTTTACGCCATGCGCATGGGCAAATGCCACACCCTCTGCCATTTCCTCACTGCTGAAATTCTTCGCTTTGGCCCGCAGTCCGAATGCTTCTCCTCCGATATATACTGCATCTGCCCCGAACATTACCGCAGTCTTCAATACTTCCAGACTGCTGGCCGGGATCAAGAGTTCCGGTTTTTTATAAGTCATTTTCTTTCTCCTTATTTCTTAGTACTCAACGTCACGCCATCCCCCACGGGCAGAATCACTGTCTCCAGTTCGGGATGATGTTTTAATTCGTATAAATATTCCCGCATTCTCGCATGGATCGTACGGTTGCGCCTGGTGACCGCAAATCGGGATTCTATGATATCTCCGTCCTGTAATACATTATCCGAGATCAGCAGACCTCCCGGAGACAGAAGTCTCAGAATATCCGGCAGGAAATTGATATATTGCCCCTTGGCCGCATCCATGAAGATCACATCGTAAGTACCATCCAATTCTTTCAGTATCTCTGTGGCATCGCCTTCCAAAAGAGTGATTTTGTCTTCTCTTCCATATTTATCAAAATTTTCTCTGGCTATGGGGATTCGTTTTTCATATTTTTCTATGGTTGTGATATGGCAATCCGCCGGCGCATATTCACTCATAAGTAACGCAGAAAAGCCGATAGCAGTCCCGACTTCCAGGATGCTCTTCGGCTTTGTGTATGTCAGTAAAAATTTTAACAGGCTTTGCATAGATCTGCGTATGATCGGAACCTGCGTGTCCAACGCATATTTTTCAATTTCATTCAGCCATGCGGGATTCCCGCTGTCCAGAGAATCGATAAATGCGGACATTCTCTCGTCTATGATCATAATACTCCCCGTTTCTATTGTCCGTTTTTATTGTGCAACGGTTTCCAGCGGTTGTGTCTCGCCGGTCAGTGCGCTGCCGTTATCTATGGTCTCAACGGATTCTTCTTCCGTACTTTCCGTCTGTCCAGCCATGACTTCCATCATTTCCTCTGCGGTCATAGCAGTACTCAGTTCATAAGTTCCGGGTTTCCAATCCTTTTTATACTCAGATAACAGATACTGTAATGCGAACAGTCTGCCGTCTCGTACCAGTCCCTTTTCCTGCATGACCGTACCGATCTCCGTTGCGGACATGTCCGAGGTCAGGGTTACTGTGATCTTACGTCCCTCTCCGGCAGAGACCGCCGGTTCTGTGAAAATACGATAACCGTAGTCATAGCAGGTGGAAGCTCCCGTGTAGACCAGATATATTACAACCACCACAAATACTACTTTTAAGATCGTGCCCAATACGGCACCCGCCAAATTTGCTGTCTTCATATCTTATGCCCTTTCTTACTCGAACTTCATCTGATCGGTGACATAGAGTCCGATCTCCTGCATCATACGGCAGAAAGCCAATTCCGCAGCAAGAAAATCAGACACCAGCGGATTCTCGCGAAATGCTTCATTCTCTCTGGTGAACTGATCGATCTTGTCGAAATTGGTATCTTTGCTGGTCTGTAATTCAAAGTTCCTTGTCCGGAAGTCATCGATCTGCTTTTTTAATTCCGGCTGCTCCTTTATACGACCCAGTTGTCTGCGATACTCCATGTACGCATCCGTATTGCGGATCGCCTGTACCATCTGTTCTACGGCCTGATTCACATTTTCGTCCGATGTAATCTTCATCTGCTTATGACCTTTCCGGCTATCATTAACCTGCTACACTTCCATGATGATGGGAAGGATCATGGGACGTCTCTTGGTCTTCTTCCACACATAATCACTGAGAACATCCTTGGTGGTGGTCTTCAGCTTGCCCCAATCCGTAATTCCCTTATCCAGGCATGCCTGCAGTGCATCATCCACAGTGCGGCGTGCTTCCTCGATCAGTTCATCGGATTCCTTCACATATACAAAACCTCTGGATACAATATCCGGACCGGCTACCAGCTCACCACTGGCCCTATCCAGACTCATAACCACGATCATAATACCATCTTCTGCCAGGTGCTGTCTATCTCTGAGGACCACATTTCCTACATCACCGACACCCAGTCCGTCTACCAGGATTGCACCGACGGGTACCCTTCCGGCAACTTTCGCCTGTTCCTCGCTGACTTCCAGTACATCTCCGGAAGAGAGGATGAAAATATTGTCCTTGCTGATACCAAGGCTCTCTGCGATCTTTGCCTGTGCTTTCAGGTGTTTATATTCACCATGCACGGGCACCGCATACTTCGGATGGATCAGCGTGTAGATCAGCTTGATCTCTTCCTGACAGGCGTGTCCGGATACATGGGCATCCTGAAAAATAACATCTGCGCCCTTGCGAAGCAATTCATTGATGATCTTGGTAACCGACTTCTCATTTCCCGGGATCGGGTTGGAGGAGAAAATAACCGTATCTCCCGCGCCGATGGTGATCTTGCGGTGCATGTTGTTGGCCATACGGGACAGGGCTGCCATACTCTCGCCCTGGCTTCCGGTGGTGATGATCACCTGCTGTTCATCGGGATAATTTTTCATCTGATCCAGATCCACCAGAGTGTTTTCGGGAATATTAATGCACTCCAGCTTGATGGCGGTATCCAGAATATTCACCATGCTGCGGCCTTCCACAGCTACTTTACGGCCAAATTTATAGGCTGTGTTGATGATCTGCTGTACACGATCCACATTGGATGCGAAAGTCGCCACAAAAATTCTGGTATTTTTATGTTCTTCAAATAAGGTATCAAACGTCTTACCTACGGTCTTCTCGGAAGGGGTAAACCCGGGACGCTCGGCATTGGTGGAATCGCACATCAGTGCCAGTACACCCTTTTTACCGATCTCGGCAAAACGCTGTAAATCAATGGCATCTCCATAGACCGGAGTATAGTCTACCTTGAAGTCTCCGGTGTGTACCACGATACCGGCAGGGGAATAAATTGCCAGTGCTGCGGCATCTACGATGCTGTGATTCGTCTTGATGAATTCCACACGGAAATCACCCAGATTGATGGACTGACCGAACTTCACCACTTTGCGTTTGGTCTTCTTCATGAGATTATGCTCTGTCAGCTTGTTCTCAATGATCCCCATGGTCAGACGGGTTGCGTAGATGGGCACATTGATATCACGCAGCACATAGGGCAGTGCTCCGATATGATCCTCATGTCCATGAGTGATGACAAATCCCTTTACCTTATCGATATTATCCTTCAGATATGTTACATCGGGAATGACCAGATCGATTCCCAGCATATCATCCGCAGGGAAAGACAATCCGCAATCCACCACAATAATACTGTCCTCATACTGGAAGGCAGTAATGTTCATACCGATCTGCTCCAGACCGCCCAAAGGAATGATCTTCAGGCCTGAAGCGTTACTATTCTCTTTTTTCTTTTTCAACGAAATTACCTCCAAATTCTATACGTCTATACAACTGTTCTTAGTGTATGTATCCCGGCGTTAGAATGGATTGTTATGCTCTGCAAAGAAAGACCTGTGATTTACCTCCCGTTTTCACGGCTCTCTTCTCGAAAACTCCCGTGAAAATCAGATATCCCAGATCTTACGATTTCATCAAAATAACGGTTTTTTCTCATGCCCTTCGTGTATTCCCTGTCACTTTTGGCATAAAATCCATTATATGTCGAAATCGGCAAAGCCTCCAATATCCCTCTCTGCCAATCATACAAATCATATATAAATATAAGACCGTCCTTCTCGCAGGACCGCCTGTATTTATCTAAAATTAAATTAAATCAATGTCCTCCAGCATATCCGCAAATACTCCGGATACCGCTTCCAGTTCTTCATCATCGGAGACTACATCATAAATGCTCTCTTCTTCACCATCCTGAGACATATCCTTCAGGATCAGGGCATCTCCGTCTCCCTCTTCCACATCGGTTACCAGGATGTAATTGTGTCCACCGATCCTGGTCTGTTCCAGTACATAAAATTCTACAGGTTCTTCGCCCTCCGGACGAAATGTGATCTTTTCCAATTTACTCATTCTGATTCCTTTTTCTTCTCATTGTTCCTGCGATCCAGATATCCCTGCAGGATCAGGGTTGCTGCGATCATATCCACGTAATCCTTGCGGTTCTCGCGACGGATCCCCGCTTCCATCATTGCCTTGTCCGCAGCTACGGTAGTCAGTCTCTCATCCCAGAAGTACACGGGCAGACCGGTCCTGCGTTCCAGCTTCTCCTTGAACTCTTTGGTCAGTTCCACGCGGACACCCTCGGTATCGTTCATGTTCTTGGGAAGTCCCAGCACAATCTCGTCCACTTCGTTCTCGACGATCAGTTCCTCGATCCGGGCCAGCGTCTGTCGTAATTTATTTTCTTCTTTGCGGCGAATGATCTCTACTCCCTGCGCAGTTAAGAGCAGACTGTCGCTGATCGCCACGCCCACGGTACGTGAGCCGAAATCCAAACCCATGATACGCATGTGGGTCCTCCTGATAGTTGTGATTATTTCCAGTGTTTGGTCCTGATATACTCCGTGAGCAGTTCTTCTACCAATTCATCCCGCTCCACCTTCATGATCAGGCTGCGGGCATTCTTATGGCTGGTAATATAAGTGGGGTCTCCACTCATAATATAACCAACGATCTGATTCACAGGGTTATATCCCTTCTCTGTCAGTGCCTCATATACGGTAGAGAGCACCAGCTTTACGCCGGTCTCAGGTTCTGTCTCTACCTTGAAGTATTGTGTATTTCCTAAGTCCTGCATACGATCCTCTTATTCTGCCTTAATGCAATTTCTGTAACTATTCAGAGCCCCATTCGCAAAACCGCTGCTGTGCAGCTCTGAATAGTTGCAAATTTCCGTTATGCCTTATATTACCGCATTTACTTTGAAAATTCAAGGGGTGATAACAACAGAATCTCATCATTTACAAATCCTTCCACCGTGCCGCGCACTACGGTATTGGTCACCGCTTTTTCGCCGTTCTCTGCCAGGGGAACCGCTACCTTCACATAATCTCTTGTATGTCCCAGTAGATATTCCACTCCGTCCAGCTCCTTTATCTCCTCCAGCAGCACCTCCGCTTCCCTGCCCAGATAATGCGCCCGGAATCGCTTCGACTGCTCTTTCTCCATAGCCAGAAGTTCTCCGCTTCTTGTGGTTTTCACGGGATCCGGCACCTGGTGAGACATCACGGCCGCTCTGGTGCCTGCCCGCTTGGAATACTTGAAAATATGCATCTCGAAGAATTGAATCCTGTCTAAAAATTCCTTTGTCTGCGTAAACTCTTCCTCGGTCTCCCCAGGGAATCCAACGATGACATCCGTAGTAATGGCAGGATGATCAAACACCTTGCGGAGCAGTGCTACGCTTTCCGCATATTCTTCGGAAGTGTACTTACGATTCATACGGCGCAGTGTCGCATCACAGCCGCTCTGTAAGGACAGATGAAAATGGGGACACAGCTTCGGCAGTGCCGCCATTCTTGCTGCGGTCTCCTCTGTGACGATGCGGGGTTCCAGGGAACCGATGCGGATCCGCTCAATACCTTCAATATCATGAATCCGTTCCAGCAGATCGATCAGCTTACTGCTGCCGGAATAATCTCTTCTTTCCTCGTCTTCTTTTAATACGGAGACACTTTCTCCCCGCTTCCAGGCTTCCTCGTCGAAATCAATGCCGTAGGAGCTGATATGGATACCTGTCAGTACGATCTCCCGGTAACCGTTCTTCGCCATACCGGTGATCTCCCGGATGATATCTTCCGCCCTGCGGCTGCGGACTCTGCCTCTGGCATAGGGGATGACACAGTAAGAACAGAACTGATTGCATCCGTCCTGAATTTTAATATAGGCACGGGTGTGCTCCGCCGTCTGTTTCAGAGTCATTTCTTCGTATTCTGCGGTATGGTTAATATCTATGACAGTAGTGTCATGCAGAGTCTTGTCCACACCATGTCCGGCATTTTCTGCATTCTCCGCCACCGCATCTTCCTGTTCCAGATCCCGTAAATATTCCTCAAGAATGGATGCCAGATCCTTCTTGCGGTTGTTGCCGATCGCCAGATCAATGCAGGGATCCTGCTCCACATCTTCCCTTCCGGTCTGCACATAGCAACCCACTGCCACTACCAGTGCCGCCGGATTTTTCTGCTTCGCACGATGAAGCATCTGTCGGCTTTTCCGGTCTGCAATATTGGTAACTGTGCAGGTATTTACAATGTAAATATCCGCGATTTCATCAAATGGTACAATAGTATAACCTTTTTCTTGTAACATTTGTTGCATTACTTCTATTTCATAGGAATTAACCTTACATCCAAGGTTGTGTAATGCTACACTTTTCATAGGATTCCTCACTTTTTTTGTATTGTTTTCGTCTTGACTTTTGGTCGTTCAGCCATTAATATGAAGTCAGAAGGTATGACACACATTAAGGAGGTAGTCAACATGAAGACAGTTCAGATTTCTTTAAATTCTATTGATAAGGTAAAATCTTTCGTAAACGATATTACTAAGTTCGATTATGATTTCGATCTTGTATCCGGCAGATACGTAATTGATGCAAAGTCCATCATGGGTATCTTCAGTCTGGATCTTTCCAAGCCTATCGACCTGAACATCCATGCAGAGGATGGCGCTGATGAGGTTCTGGAAGTATTAAAGCCTTATCTGGTATAAGTTACCGATTCGGAAGTCCGAATACATAGTAAAACAGAGAACACCTTGAGAGACGCAATCCTCTTGAGGTGTTTTTTATATGCCATTCCAAAAAAGTAACTATTCAGTACCTCTGTTTCCCCGGTTCTGAATAGTTACTCTGCATTCGCACTTATGCTTCCGCAATGATCAGTTCTTTGGTCTCTAATGCGGTCTTCACCAGTTCGTCGATCTTCTCATCCAGATTGTGTTCATGTCTGCGGATCACCTTTACATTCGGCTTCGTCACGGGATGTTTTGCCACGAAGATGGTACAACAATCTTCATAAGGCAGAATGGAAGTCTCGTAAGTGCCTATCTTCTCGGATACTTCTACGATCTCCTGCTTGTCAAATCCGATCAGAGGACGGTATACCGGTAGTTCACATACTTCATTGGTAGCGATCAGGGAATTCATAGTCTGGGATGCCACCTGTCCGATGCTCTCACCGGTGATCAGGCCCAGGCACTCCGTCTCTTTCGCGATCTGTTCCGCGATCCGCATCATATAACGGCGCATGATGATGGTCAGTTCCTCATGCGGACATTTCTCGTAAATATATAACTGAATATCGGTAAAGTTGATCACATGCAGGTAGATCGGTCCGGTATAACGGGCAACGATCTTCGCCAGATCCACTACTTTCTGCTTCGCACGCTCGCTGGTGTAAGGCGGTGCATGGAAATATACTGCATCGATCTTGACGCCTCTCTTGGCGATCATATAACCGGCCACGGGAGAATCAATACCTCCGGAGAGAAGCAGCATTCCCTTGCCGCCGGTACCTACGGGCATTCCTCCGGGACCGGGCAGGATCACGGAATAGATATAGATTTCTTCACGGATCTCAATGTTCAGCATGATATCGGGATGATGTACATCCACCTTCATATTGGGATAAACCTTCAGGATAGCTTCTCCCATATCCATGTTGATAGTCATGGAATCCTTGGGGTAATTTTTCCGGGCACGTCTCGCTGCCACCTTGAACGTCTGATTGCAATCCGGATATACCTTTGCAATGTAATCAATCACGGTCTCACACAGCTTCTCGAAGCCCTCATCCTGTACGTGCACCACCGGACAGATCCCGGAAATGCCGAAGACTCTCTGCAGGTGCGCTACCACTTCATCATAGTCGAATTCCGACTCTGCATCCACGAAGATACGTCCCTGCGTCTTGTGCACCAGGAATTCTCCTTCACATTTTTTCAGTGCGTATTTGATCTGGCGTACCAGAGCATCCTCGAACAGATAACGGTTTTTTCCCTTAATGCCGATCTCGGCATATTTTATCAAAAATGATGTAAACACGTTCTTTTCCTTTCTTGTTTTATCTACGGCTGTATCTGCGTAACATAGGTACTATATTGTACAATGCCCGTAAGCATACGTCAATCTCTTCTTCCGTGGTAAATACGGAAAAGCTGAATCTTATGGTGGAATCCAGCAGGGATTTGTCGACACCGATGGCTTTCAGTGTAGCGGAAGGCTGCGGTTTGTGTGCGGAGCAGGCACTTCCCGCCGATACATAGATTCCCTTGTCCTCCAGTGCATGCAGGAGCACTTCACTTCTGACGCCGGCAAAAGATACGCTGACAATGTGTGCCGCCGTTCCCTCACCGTACGGTGCATCCGGCAGAAGTCCGTTGACCGTCACCTGATCCAGTTCTCTTACGCCCTCGATAAATCGTCTCTTGCAGGCACAAAGTCTCGCATGATCTTCATCGAAACGACTGTACAGCATTTCCGCTGCTTTTGCCAGTCCTGCAATCCCCGGTACATTTTCCGTACCGGAACGGAGATTCTGCTGCTGTCCGCCTCCGAATACAATGGGCTGGATTTTCACCTTATCTCCTACATATAACAATCCTACTCCTTTAGGTCCGTGGATCTTATGTCCGCTGACGGACATAAGATCAATGTGCATCTTCTTAGGATAAATTCTGGATTTTCCGAATCCCTGCACTGCATCCACATGGAATAAGGTATCCGGATTCATCCGTTTGATCAATGCCCCTGCTTCTTCTATGGGCTGCAGGGCTCCGATCTCGTTATTCGTGTGCATGATAGATACCAGGATGGTCTCTGGTGTCATAGCTTTCCTTAAGTCTTCCAGCCGGATACGTCCGCAGGGATCCACCGGCAGATAAGTGACGCGATACCCCTGGCTCTCCAGATAACGCATGGTCTGCAGAATAGCGGGATGTTCGATCTGCGTCGTGATCAGATGATTGCCTCTACGGCAATTCGCCAGAGCGCAGCCGATCAACGCCATATTATCGGATTCTGTTCCCCCGGAAGTAAATAAAAGTTCTCTCTCCTCCACCTTCAGTATCCGCGCCAGAGTCTCCTTGGCATAACGGAGGTATTTCTCTGCCTCCACTCCCTTCATATGCAGGCTGGAGGGATTTCCGTAATCTTCACACATGATCTTTGTCATCAATTCGGCTACTTCCGGAAAAGTTCTGGTCGTAGCGGAATTGTCCAAATAGACTTCCATTCTCTTCTTCTCCTTGCTATCTATCTGTGCAGCAGCTACTCAAAGTCCATTCGTCAGATCGCTCTTTCAAGACTTTCCGTTTACTCTGAATAGTTACTATATTCTTCTTATGTTTAAAATATGCCAAAGGCAGATACTCTGTGCCGCCCATCCGCTAATTTTCCAACTGATACATCAGCCATGCGATAGTCGTAAATCCGGCGGTCTCTGTACGAAGGATCCTCTTTCCCAGCGTAATCGGCTGTATTGCGGCCTCTGTGGCGGTCCGGATCTCCTCCGGATCGAAGCCGCCCTCCGGACCGATGAAAATAGCGATCCGCTGACCCGGCTTTACACTTTCGATCAGCTGTTTCGTCTGTTCCATCCCCTCTGCCAGTTCGTAGGGCACCAGCTTCAGATCCATTTCTGATGCCATTTTCACTGCCTGTGCATAGCTCATTACAGGTGCCACCGTCGGGATCACACCTCGTTTGCTCTGCTTGGCGGCTGCTTCCGCAATTCCCTGCCAGCGCTTTATTTTGCTGTCCGCTTTTTTCTCATCCAATTTCACCACGCAGCGTTTCATTGCTACAGGAATCACCTGAAAAGCTCCCAGTTCCACTGCTTTTTGAATAATGAGTTCCATTTTATCCGCCTTGGGCAACCCCTGGAACAGGTAGATCTTTGCGGGAAGCTCCACACCTTCTTCCTTGATAAAACGTAGTTCCAGACGAACACAGTCTTCCTCCAATGCCAGGATCCCGCAACGGTATTCCCTGCCGTCGATTCCGTTGCTGACCGCCACTTCCTCACCGGGACGCATCCGCAGTACATTTTTGATATGATTCACATCGTTCCCCCGGATGATGACGCTTTTTCCCGCCACATCGATCTGCTCCGGCTTTACAAAAAACTGATACATTGTTAAAAATCCTCTAATTTTTTCTTGCGGTCACACTGACCCATTCGCCCTGATAAGTGACTTCCAGTACTTCCAGGCCCGCTGCCTTCACTGCCTCTACCACAGTCTGCTCCTTGTCATCAATAATTCCGGAGGTAATGTAGATACCGCCCTTTTTCAATTGATGTACGATCACGGGAGTCAGTGGCACCAGCACATCTGCCAGGATATTGGCTACCACGATATCATAGCACTCATAACCCACTTTGTCCTGTACTTCTTTATCGGTAATGATGTTGCCGATCATCATGTCAAATTGTGCCGGATCAATGCCGTTCACTTCACAGTTCTGTGCCACAGCTTCCACTGCACAGATATCCAGGTCGGTTCCCACAGCATGTTTTGCGCCGAACATCAGAGATAAAATTGCCAGAATACCACTGCCGGTTCCTACGTCCAGAAGCTCCGTCTCTGGGGTAATGAACTTGCGCAGCTGACGGATACACAGCTGTGTAGTCTCATGCATCCCGGTACCGAACGCCGTGCCGGGATCGATATGGAGCACCATTTTATCGGTATCCTCAGGCTTGATATTTTCCCAGGAAGGGATGACCAGGATGTCATCAATATAGAACTGATGGAAATACTGCTTCCAGTTATTGATCCAGTCAATGTCCTCCGTCTCATCCACGACGACGGAACCTTCTCCAATATCCATAAACTGACGTAAATCTTCCAATTCCTGCTTCACATCGGCAAGCACTGCCTCAGTGGTAGTCTTCTCACCAGCTACTTCCAGACTGCCGTCTTCTTTTTCCTCTACGAAAAAGCTTAAGTATGCAATGCCATCATCCTCCGGTCCGTCCGGCAGGATGTCCACGAACATCTGCTCCTTCTCCATCGCAGTCAGAGGCACCTTGTCCTCGATCTGTGCACCCTCCAGTCCCAGATCATACAGGGTACTGATAATAATATCTTCCGCGTCTGTCACGGTCTTTATTCTGAATTTCACCCACTTCATATTGTGATTCCTTTCTCGCACTCATTATATCATAAATTTCATTGATATAACACCCCGCTTTTTGCCCTTATTTGCTGAAAAGTTCAGTTTTGAATATCTCCGCAAATCTCACAAAATCCCGCTATTTAGTAACAAATTAGTAACACATGGTTACACAAGAATCAGGTCACTTTTATGTACTGCTGCAACAACAGTACCATTGTATGAAATGACTGCACGGTCACCGCTTAACTGTGACACCTGATGATCTCTTTTATATACAAAAGATGCAAGTGAACCGCCTGAATAAGTCTTTGCACCGTCCTTCACTCTTACGGTACTACCAACAGTAACTTCCCTTGTTGGTGTTGCAACAGTTGACACCGCCTGACCGCCCTGTGTGGTAATGAAAGTGTCAAATCCGGCTGCTTTCAGTTTGGATGCCATTGCATCAGCATTTGCTTTTACACTGTATGCACCAACCTGAATTTTATACAGTCCGTCAACCTGTACCATATAGGTATCAAATCCGGCTGTCTTTACTTTTTCAAGCATACGGTCAGCATTTTCTTTGACAGAAAACGCACCAGTCTGAACACGGTACAAAGTACCATCAGATGACTGACCACCCCCAAGGTTTGCAGTTACCCTTGCAGCAAGATCACCCAAACGATTATATAACCAATCACCCGGACAACTCTTATTTGCAAACCATCTGTGAACGGTGATGACCATTTCATCAGATGCCGGATTGTAAGCAAGTGTTTTATCCTTATCAGCAAACCAAAGAAGTTTTTTCTTTCCGTTACGCTTGCAGATGTCTGTGCAAAGGTTCACCAGTGATTCATATACTGCATCCGTCATTGCATACGGTTCAGTTTTATCAGATGCACATTCGATAGTAACCGCCCGCTGATCGTTCGCATTGGATGAAGAACACCAAGAACGGTTGCCTTCATCAACGCAAAGAGAAATTCTACCATCTGAACCGATACCATAATTACAACTTGCCCCCCTTCCTTCCGGGAAACAAGCACAAATTGTTTCACACGATAACTGACCTACTACGCAATGCGGCGTGATACGGTCAATACTGTGTGTACGCTTTCCTGAATGGTTCGGTGATAACTTTGTATAACACACTAAACTTGAATTACTCATTTTTTACCTCACTTTCTGTCTTTTTCTGTAAAATATCAATAGCCTTGGTGATGACTGCCGGGAGTGGTAAACCCATAAGACCCGCATTTTCCACAAGGGAAATTGTTTCATTGGCAATAAACGCAATAATCACCGCATCCCTGATGTAATTTGTGCCAATGACAAGATCAAGGCGGTATGCAACCAGTACAAAAATCAGGGTCATGCACTTTCTGCAAAGACCTTTCCACCCCGCCTTACTTTCAAGTGAACCTGTGTCTGTCTTGGGACTGTTCTTGAACACCCCCGCAACAATCAGCCCTGAAATATAATCAAGACCCATGAAGATCAGAAGGGTTGCAAGTCCCGCATCCCAACCACCAAAAAAAGATGCGATTGCTGAACCGATCACACCTAATACACTGCAAATAGTCTGTTTCATTTTCTCTGTCCTTTCTGAACATAAAAACAACCGCTTGTGACCTCATATAAGGGTCATATAGCGGTTGTTTTTGTTCCTGTGATAATTTCCTTGTCTGTTGATTACTCTGCTAATTCAGGGCAATCAAGGTCAATCAGAACTTCCTTCACTTTGTCCTTGATTTTCTCAGGTACATCAGCAAAGGTTTTCTTGCCCTTAATGATAAGGGTTGCATAGATCACTGCCATAGATTCCACATCCTTTCTAAATAAAATTTTTATGATGAACTGAAACAACATCAGTTACCACCTTCTGCCAGTTCCGGGTGTCCTTCATCAATAAGCACCTGTTTGACTTCATCCCTGATCTTGTCAGGAACATCATTGATTGACTTCTTACCCTTGATGATAAGTGCTGCATAAATGTTTGCCATATTCTCACCCCTTCCTTATGCCATCATTTCATAGATTTCACACATGGCTTCCTGTGCCTGTGTCATCTGATCTTCCAAAGATGCGTTTCTGTCATCAATCATTTTGATGTATTCATCCTTGGTGTACTGGGTCAGGTCATATTCATAACCAGTGAACCCCGGCTGTTCATCTGTCCCGGCTTCTGTGACCGGGGTGATGTTTGCAGCAACCCAAACTGAATAGTCATCAATGACTTTCTGTTCAGGCTGCTTTGTACTGCGTACTTTTCCGTACTCTTTCATGCTTTTTACCGCCTTTCTTCTTTTTCTTTGCCTTGATATGGTTTGTATAATAATCATCAGCGTATTGCTGAATAGGCACAATATATTTATCTGATAAATGGGAACTGTCACAATGTTTCAACCAACCCTTATAAGAATTGATTGAACACCATTCTGAATAGTTCATTTCCTGACCGTTTTCAACTTTCTTCCTGATGTTGGTCATCTTCCGCTTCATTTCCTGACAGGTGGATTTTCTCAACAGGGTACTGTTCAAAAATATCCTGTACCCAACAAAATCAATACCACGGATGAATGAAGGGAATATCTGATAGTTCCCTTTTATTCTTAATTTCAAATTCTGTATGAAGTATTCATTGATTTCTGCAAGTAACTGATGCAGTTCTTCTTTGGTTCTTGCAAAAATACAAATATCATCCATATAACGGTAATAGTGCTTTACCCGCTTAACTTCTTTTATCCAGTGGTCAAAACCTGACAAGAAGAAATTCCCGTCATACTGTGAAAAGTAATTCCCTATGGGAATACCAACACCATCAATGAAGTCTTTGCCATTGATTTTCACAATTTTGATTTCATTACCAACTGAACGATAAAATTCAATGTTTTCATCCGTTGCCGGACAAGTGCTGATTGAATCAATAATTTCATCAATCAGGTTCAGCAGTTCAGGGTCTTTGTATTTCCGTCTGAACTTCTGTTTTAGCGTTTCATGGTCAATGGAAGGATAAAATTTCTTGCAGTCAATTTTTAAGCAATAGGTCATTTCTTCCGGATGTTCGTCAACTGCTTTTCTTAACTTCCTATATGCTGCATGAATCCCCTTATTTGGAATTGCTGAATAAGTATCATCTGTGAAATACGCTAACAGTTGCGGTTCAATTACCTGTAAAACCGCCCATTGTGCGATTCTGTCAGGGAAGAATGGAAGTTTGTATATTTCACGTTCCTTCTTGCCGTCCTTTTTCATAAAACTGGTATATTCAGAAGTTTTGTATAGGTGGTTTTTCATCATCCATTGCAGACCCGCCAAGTAGTAATATGGTCTTTTCTCTATCTGCTTAACTTCCCTATACCAACCCTTGCCCTTCTTTGCGTTCTTGAAAGCAAGTTCAAGGTTTTCCATTGAACAGATTTTTTCAAATAAATTGCCATAGCGTTTCATGTGATCTGTTCTCTTTTCTGTATGCACTAAGACCGAATTTTCAACTTGCACAAATGGGTACAACCTACTAATACAGTCCTGTTGTTTTAATGTTTTGCCAAGTGGCACGGTGGTCAGGGTATTGTGTGTGTTTCAAAAATATGAACACCCCACCTGATGAAAGTGGGGTGTTCTGTGCATTTACTAACTGACCTGAAATATTGCGATTACGATTACCTGAAACATTATTAAGATTCCAATAGAAGCCCTCTGCTTTAGAAGAATTATTCCAATTCGCACTGAGTTTAGTGACTGGATTTTTTTTCACTCTTTTTCAGCATGGTTTCATAACTTGGTAAAAGTCATCTGTATATTCAAATCTGACCACCTAAAAATGTTTATGCTGCTATGCAGCGGTTAGGCTGCAACTGCGGTTCTCTTGTGATACACCAACCGACCCGAAAGATGGCGATGACGATAACCCGAAACATTATCAAGAGCCCAACAGAAGCCCCCCGCCTGAGAAGAATCATTCCAACGCGCACCGAGCCTAGCGACCGTCCAAACATTAGGCTGATAGTTCCAAAAATAATCACCAACAGGAAGTGAACTGTTACCGTTGGTTTCTCCGGCAATAAACAACCAATCATAATCTTCTGAATAGCAGAAAGCGGAAACATAACCTTCTTTGGTGCAAGCGGAAATTCCGGCATCTTCATAAGGTGCTGCACTTGTATCATCAGTAAAGCCATGATCTGCGATATAAACAATATTTCTGTCAGCAGTTACATGACGGTTCAGACCATCAACCCATTTCCAAATGTTACCCCAAGGGTTTTCTTCTCCACGGTAAGATACAATCTGAATACCATTGTCATTGACAACCGCCCCGGATGCGTTACCAAGTGAAACTGTTGCACCTGTATTTTCTGCCATGTTGGTTTTACCGTCATCAGTCTTACTTATTGCACCGTTTCCAATGGCTGCTTGTGTGTTGAATGTTGCATACTCAATCAGCATTAGAATTTCAGTTGCACACGCTGCCTGAATAGTCAACTGTTCCCAACCTGTACCACGTTTTTCTGCCAACTTACGCACATTTGCACGGGTAAGGTTCTGATCTTTGCCGGAAATCGGTTTTGCATTGGCAATACTTGAAAGCATATCAGCGGTGAAGTCTGCAATCTGTGCATCATCCAAGATATAAGCACTTGCAGATGCGTCCCAAAGTGAACCTTCAAACGCTGAATGATATGAATAATCATTTTCAGCACCGTTGACAATAAAGTCAGGATGAAGTTTGAATCCAGCTTTTGGTGTATCTGACACATACCATCTACCTTTGCGGATGATTGAACCCTTTGCAGTTTTTTCTGTAATAAGCGGTACAACCTTGTAATAGAACTTTGGCTGTTCCACCATGACCTGAACGATTGTCCCCGCCGGGAACTTTAATTGTTCATCAGGTGATTCAGTACCTACCGGGTTACGGTCAACAGCCTGTGTCAGTTTTCCAGTTGTGGAAAATCCGGCTTCACCGTAATATGCAGCAATACGACCGTCATTAGTAAGGTTGCAACGCTTTCTTCCACCAAAAGCCTTAATGTTGTCAAACCCTGAACCCGCTGAACGGTTGACTGCTCCGGCAAGTCTTGTGAATTTCTTATTGATGAAATCCACCTCAACACCATAAATGTCATCATCTGTATAACCAACAAAGGCTTTCAGGTCTGCAATTTCATTTTCAAGTGCCTGAATGTCACCAACCGTTGCATACGCACCCGGACTGACTGCAAGTGATACGCTGTCAGCGTTGCCTACTGTGGTATATAACTGTAAGTATGCAGCCGATACCGTAACACCGTTATATGGTGGCATATAACAGTTATTTGACTTTTCAATGCAGACTGCATACAGGATTTCACCCTTGTCAGGGTCAACGGCATATAAGCCAAGTGTACGCATATAATAACCTTCTTTCAGGTCTACATTGGAATATGCTGCATCAATTTTGATTGCAACCTCATTTGTGCGGGTAACCTTGGAAACAAGGGTTGTCTGCTTGATGTTGCTAAGTGCGGTCAATGCCTGTAACTGACTTTCAGTGTACTGGGTACTGGAAGAACATACTTTTGTAAAATCAATGTTTCCTGACCCGGCAATCATCTTTGCCATAAGTGCCTGACCATTGTTTGTGATGTAAAGTTTTGAATACTCTGCCATCTTATCATTCCTTTCTATGTTGTTTTTATCTCAATGAAGTCTACCTGAACAACGCCGGATGCTGCCTTTGCATCCATATCTGCCCGGATTGTTTCATTAAAATCTGTTGAAATGGTTACCATTGCGGTATCTGTTGCCTTACCACCAAAGTTCACTGTACCCTGAACACTCACTGTTTCCTGACTGTCATTTGTGATGTTCAGCATTTCAGTCTGAACGATTCCACCACCAAAGACTGATGAACCGTTCACATCAAACATTTCCCGGAAATCGTTTGTGATGATAAATTCATTGATGAAGCAGATGCCACCACCAAAAAGAACAGCACCTTTGATGTTGCAAGGGATGCTGTTCTTAGATACAACCACAAGATTTTCAGGAATCATTGTGTTTATGATGTTTTCCAGTTCTTCCACCTGACCATATAATTCAAGGTCAGTGTCAATATACAGTGTGTACCCGGTCTTGAAATCACCAGTCACTTCAAAATCACTGTCACCACAAAGGACAAGCAACTTTTGAAGCAATACTTTCCAAGTGTACGGGATTGTGTTGAACCACTTACTTTGAACCCTTGAACGCCTTGATTCAAGGGTATCATCAGCAGTTGGGTATATTTTCAGCATCTTTTCAAATCTGCTGATTCCATATTCATCAGCAGTTGAAATGAAGCGGTTACGCAAACACCTGTCAGTTGCAGACCACATCAGGCTAAATTCAGGATTTTCCGCTTCAAGTGCTGCAACGGGTTCTTTGTAACTCTGCATGAATGGTGGTAAGTATGAAACAAGGTCAACTTCTCTTATCATGCAGAAACACCCCCTAACTTTGGTATGCAAAATTCTGTCAAGGTCATATTACTTGCCGTGCCGTTCAGCTTTGTCCCGGTCACATCCACCACGCCATCAACGCCAAGGATGCGGTTTTCAATCTGCGATACCCTGACAATGGTTTGTGATGTTTCTGACCAGTTCTTTCTTAATTCCAAGAAGTACGCATCAACCGCTTCTGCAATGGCTGCCTTGGTATTTGACCAGTTGTGACCTTCTTCAAAGGTTACCGTGGTCTTGACCTCAATACTGACAGGTAATGCACTTGCAACACTGACTACATGACCGATTGGTGCAAGTCCGTAACCTTCCCCGGCATTTTCTTCCGGGTCAAGTGTCTGCTGAACGTATTGAACAAGCGTTGAACTTGCTTCACCGTAATCATCAGAATCAGTGATGACTACATGAACAGTACCGCCAACCGTCAGTTTCTTGTCCTTGGCTGCATTATATACGGCATCAAGCCACGGTTTGACTGCTGCCGGAACTGTTGAAATGATTGATTCATACCAGTTCTTGACCACTGTACTGACGATCATGTCAGCGGGTCTAATGTCACCATTCCAAACACGCTTGACCTTACATGATCCAACACCTTCAATGCCTTTGACCTTTGCCATATAATCAGCATGATTACCACCAAAGGACTGTTCATTGAAACTGTCAAAATAACGCTGTCTGAAAACTTCTGTATCTTCTTCATCTTCACCGGGAATAAGTACGCTTGTCAGGCTTGCCGTCTGCAATCCGTCAATATATTCCATTGGTATCATATCCCCAAGGTACTGATTGCCAACAACACCTTCTGTTTCACACTGAACCTTGTATGTTCCCGGTGTGATCTGTTCAGTCACAACATAGTTGATTTCACCAATGTTGAAACGCTTTCCAGTAACATCAATGTTTGTTGGTGTAAACTCACCCTGTAAGATTGCCTTGGTTGCAGGTTCAGGTGAAAGTCCCCTGTCCTTTGCAAGTAAAATCAGAAATTCCCTTGCAGCAGTATCACCGTATGAATTTTTTATCAGATATTCCAACTCAATGTATAAAATCTGAAATTCAATGGCTGTTGAACTATGCAGATCGTAAACAGGGGATGACGGTCTTTTGTCAATTTTGTCAGATACCCGGTTCATCATCCTTTCAAGGATAATGTCATAAGTCTGATCTTCATACATTCTAAATCTTCACCCCCTTCTCTGCTTTAATATCACCGTAAATTGTTTTTACGGTAAAATAGGCATGAACCACACCTTTGACCGTCAGGTCAAATTCAAAGTCGGTCACGCCCGTGATTCTTTCATCAACGGCTAACGCTTCACTGATTCTGCGTTCTAATTCAGGGCAAACCCAAGTGACAGGTTCACCATACAGGTCAAGTGTTTCAATACCGTAATACCACGGATATATGATGTACTGATACCTTTCTGTTTGCAGTGTTCTGAAAATCATCTGCTTCATGGCATCCTGTTCATCCACAAGACCCCTGACTGAATCACCGTCTAAATCCATTTTATAAGTTAGGCTTGGCTGTGTTTCAATTTCAAAATCTTGGTCAAGAAAACCAACTGTTGAAGGAATCATTTGCCTATCCTATCCACAACAATGAAGCGTTGACCTTCTTGCTGTCTTATCAGGATAACTTCATCACCAACCGCCAAGCCATTGTGAATGATGATCTTCTTTTTTCCTGTAATTTTGTGAGTATGTGCAAGGTTCTTTGACCCCGTGTTCAAGTCAATGTTGTCACCGCTGCCATTGTCACCTTTTACAGTGTGGTTGTGGGTGGAAAGACTGCTTTCAGAAGTCCAGTCAACTGTTACCATTGTGCTGAAATCCGTCACATTTCTTGAAAGAATCAACTGTTTTTCACCAAGTATCATCTTCTGTTCAACATTGATTTTCAGCGGTGAAGCACTCACAACTTCACCAAAATATACATTTACGGGTTTCCCCGCTTCAACCGCTTCAACGGCTGCCCTTTTCAGGGTATCAACAAGTTCATTTGCATCAGGCAACAAATTCACCCCCTCTAAGTGTCAAATCCATCCAATGTTCACCTTCCTTGTAGGTATGCTTGCATTTTTCAACAAGCATCCAGTTTTTCAGTTTTACATCACCAAGATCAAGGTTGATGACAACCATTGAACCCGCCCGCACTCTGTTGTCACCTAAAGCGTTGGTAATTTTCAGGTTACGGGTCTTTTTGTTATACAGTTTCAAAAGGGCATCTGCTTTTGCCTGACCGTTTTCACCTTTCTGCAAGGTGTCAAAATACTGTAAGATACCCCACTTGTTAATGTTGGAAGAATCCTGTGTGATGTAAACATCACGCTTTCCTGTGTCCTTGTTATCATAGGTCAGTTTGATTTTGTTATATGTGTTTTCATCAATAGATGAAGTATAGTCAAAGTTTTGCCCGGTTTCTTCATCAATCATCAGGTACGCCCCCGGAACACCCACATACATAGATGACAGGCTTTTCATGGTAAGTTTCCCAAAGTCATCATATAACACATACATTTCTCCGGTATTGGTCAGTGTCAGGTCAAGGGCATTTGCTATCATTTCAAACAGTGAAGTATTTTCTTCAACCCTTGATTCAATGACATACCCGGTATCATCCAGTGTGCCAAGGTTCAGGGCATAATCATCTGCAATCATTTTCACAAATTGGTTTGCCGTCTTTCCTTCATAGACCTTGGTATCTTTATTTTTTAAGTACCTCAACTGATCGTAGGCGGTGACAGTAATGATCTTGTCCTTGGTTCTCTGCTGCTTGAACACAAAACCAAAGAATACATTGTCACCGTCCACCTTCATCCTGACTGGACTACCTTCTGAAAAATCAAGAATGTTGTCATACAGGACTTTGAAAACCAGTTTGCCGGGGGTGTTTTTTCTTTCTGTTGACCATTCAATACCTTCCTGAACAACAGGCTGATATACTTTTGTTCCTGATTCATTCCCAACCAGTAGTTCAACATACATTGAACAACACCCCTTTCTTATGCTGCCGGGATGGTCAAAACCTGTCCCGGATAGATTAAGTTAGGGTTGCCACCAATGACACCCCTGTTTGCGTTGTAGATCACGGTGTATTTTGCACCGCTGCCATAAAACCGTTTAGCTATTTTCCATAAACAATCACCACGCACAACCGTATAGGTCTGTGCTGCTGCCGGGGCGGGTGAATTGTTGGTTTCCCGCTTAGGCTCTGCACTTGCCTTTGGCTTGGATGCAGCAATTTTGATGTTGACTGTCTTTGTTCCATAATCCCGGTACTGTTTCAGATTGAACTTGACCTTGAAGTCAAACCCGTTCTTGGCATCCTCTGAAATTTTGTAATCTTCCAAAGATACCTTCATGTTCGTATTCAGCAGTTTTTTCCCCACCGGGGTCTTTCTGCACACAATGAACTGGAATGTCTTTTTGCCTGTTTTCAACCCTTCAAAAATATCAAAGAAATATCCCGCTTCTTTGAAACCATTCTTATACACCGCATAAGGATGTTTTACTTGCGGGATTTCTGCTTCAAATTCAATGTCGGTCAACCCGGCTTTTTTCAGGATATTGATTTCACCTTCATTTATCAGGTTGACCGTTTTGTTATTACCATTGATTTTGATGCTGATTTTTTCAGGGGTGACAGGAAAAAGGCATTTGTCAAAATACATATCATATCCGCTTCTTGCCATTTATTCATGCACCCCTTCCGTCATATTGTCTACCGCTTCATTGACTGAATCTGTCAGTTTGGTCATAAAACCATCAATGTCATCACCGCTGTTCACGGTGTTCTGCATACCTGACATATCGACATTGATTTCAGCGGTTGTGAATCTGTTAATTGCTTCTTGTTCTGCAATGTCACGCAAATACTTCAAATCTTCTTCTGTAACATCCAAAGAATCCTTGATTTTGCCTGTGTTATCGTCAATATTTCCAATGCTGTCACCCACGCCTGAATTTGCTATTGCATCATTGAACCCTGATGTGTAATCACCCACATTAGGAATATCTGTCTGACCGAATACATCCGACAGACTAAAGTTTGAAACCTTATCAGCAATACCGTCACCCCATGCTGCACCCGCATTGAACGCATCTGATTCCCAACCGTCCTGAAATGCATCAAAGGTTGTAAAACCTTCATTGAACGCATCACTGATTGACTGGTAATCTTCTTTGTTTCCGGCTGCTTCACTTGCCTTGGCTGCATAGTCATCCGCTGCGGATGAAATGCCTGAATAGTCAAATTCAACAAACGGTAACTTATTCAGTGCTGAACAAATACCTTCAATGACTGAAAGTGCCGTGCTTAACAGGTTGTAAAACCATGACTGAACAGAACAGATTGCATTGTGAAATGCCGTCATCATATTGGATGCAAGTGCTGCAATGGCGTTTCCAATACCCAAGGCAATGTTTGCCACTGTTAGACCCAAGTTCTTGAAGAACTGAATCACTACGTTCACACCACCAGTAATCACACCGAACCCTGAATTTGCAATACCTGTCATTTTTGCTATTGCTGAACATACCGCCATAATTACCGCAATCAATGCAATAATCAGCACGATAATCCAAACGACAGGACACGCATACAATGCACCGTTATAACCCATCTGTGCAGCAGTTGCAGCCATTGTCTGACCTGTAAGTGCTGCCATAACACCGATTTTTGCAGACATTGCCACTGAATGAATTGCTGTTGCAGCTGCGGATGCAATTTCTATTCCCTTCACAATGCCAAGGTATGCTGCATATACAGCCAGTGCAGCAATGACACCGTAAATGATTGGACTGATAACAGACCAATTATCCGCAATGAACCCGCCGACAGTTCCGACCAGTTCAAAAATATTCAGAAGGATATTCGCAAGGGTTGCCATTGCTTCAATAGCACCCTGAATGAAAGTCTGAAATGCTTCACTATTGGCTAAATCGTTCAGTCTTTGAAGAACAGGCTGAAATGCAATCAGTGCGGTGTTCTGCATTGACTGCCACATCTGCCCCCAAGTCATAGGCATTTCATTGAATTTGCTGTTAATGTCATCAGCAGCAGAAAAGATTGCTGCCTTAACTACATCAGCGGAAAGTTCCCCATCCGCTGCCATTTCCCTGATCTTACCGATTGGAACATCAAGATAGTCTGCAATGTTCTGAATCAGGTTAGGTGCTTGTTCAAAGATACTGTTCAATTCATCACCACGAAGGACACCTGAACCAAGTGCCTGTGATAACTGCAATTCTGCGTTTGCTGCTTCTTGGGTGCTTGCCCCGGCAATCGTCATCTGCTTTTGAATCAGATCAGCAAAAGCAACAACTTCTTCTGAACTGCTGAACGCATCCTTTGCGTTGTTACCGAAACGGGCAACAACATCAGCCATCTGACTGAATGAACCTCTTGCATCTTGTGCTGCTGCATATACCATGTTGACAAGTTCAGCGGTTGTCTGAACTCCGTCATTCATCATGTTCAAACGGGATGTTGTCTGAACAAGTTCGTCTGAAATGTTCAGTGCTTTCCCAACTGTCTGAATACTGACATAGGCTGCAACCGCCCGCTTGATGGTATTGGTCAGTTCATTTGCCTGTTGTGTTCCGGCTGAAATTTCCTGATTGAAACGCCCCTGTTCATCCACATTGTCACGGATGTACCTTTCTGTGTTGCCAACCGTCTGTGACAAACGTAAATAGGCATCATTGGCAGCAGAAACATCCATATTCTGCATTGCCTGATTCAGTGAATTTTGTTCCTGAATAGCCTGATTCAACTGCATACGCAACTGTTCCAGTTCTGCATTTGCATTGTCTGCCCCAACATTTACCGGGTTGTTCTCAATCTGCTGAATCCGCTGTTGAATTGCAGATAACCGCTGTTGCATGGTGTTCATATCCTGAACTGCTGCATCCGGCAGTATATCCATTCCCTGTGCGGTCTGTGAAATCCTTGCCTGTGTGGTGTTCAGTGTGTTCAACATATCGTTTGCACTCTGAACTTCTTGCTGAAATCGTTCAACACCTGTTCCTGTGAACACATCCACCCCGTCAGTTTCCCACTGAATAGGTACGTTGACAGGGTCAGGCGGTGCGTTTGGCTGAATTTCAGGTCTGATTGGTTCAGGATTTTCAACCAAAGGGTCAGGAAGTACCGGGTCAACAGGTACAGGAATCGGTTCTTGATTTCCACCATCCACAACAGGCGGTGCAATATCAGGTGCGGTCTGTCGGCTTGCTGCCTGATTCATTGCTTCAATGGCAGCGGTTGCCTGATTGATTTCATCCCTTGCACCTTCAATACTGCTTGTATCAATATCAGCGTTCATTGACTGCTGCATATCATACATTGCAGACACGGCAAGGTTCACTGAACTGATGATGTTGTTCAACACTCCGCTGAATTGGTCATTAAGTTCAATACCTGTCTGAATAGATGACACCTGTTTCACCGTCCTTTCTTAGTGTTTTTTCTTTGCCCTTGCTTCTGCCTTTTTCTTTTCCTTCTTGTCATGCTCTGCTTTCAACTTGATTGAAGCAATCACAAAGGCTTTTTCCTGTTCATCCATAGCCAAGAACACTGATGGAAGAATGTGAAGTTTTAGAAGGGCATAGTAAGCATAATTTGCTTCACCATCCCCTTCTTCAATTAGTTTTTTGCTTCATCAACCTTTTCATCAAGTGACTTGGTAAATCCCTGAAACTTCTGCATCCATAACTGGAAGTCCTGCATTTCCCCGGCATCATCAACCATTGCATAGACCAAATCTTCCGGGGTCATCACACCGTAACTGTCCTGTAACTCTTTATCGTAAAGGTCAGGAAACACCGTTGACTTCACGATCATTGCCATAAGGTACTTTGAAGTAATCAGTTTTGGTCTGAATAAGTTCGGCTTGCCTGTCACCTGAACTTCAATGGTGTTTGCATCACGAAGTTCTTCATTCTCCTTGGAACTGATATGTCTGAACTCCCATCTAACAGGTGTTCCGTCTGAACCAAGAAGTGAAGCAGTAGGTGCAAACTTTTCATTTTCCTTTACCTTTTTATTCGCTTTCATAAATGCACTAAATTTTGACATTTTGTTGTTCTCCCTTCTGTTTATCAAAGAATAGAAAAAACCCCTTATATGACCTTATATAAAAGCCACACAAGGGGTTCTGTTACTTAGTTAGTAAGAAAACCCGTGAGGTTTGCAAAAGATTCAGGCATTGAGAAGTCCTCAAATGTTCCTTCAATCTCTTCATCAAGGTATTCCCCGTCAGCATCAAATTTTGCTAACACACCGCCGTCAGTGTTGCAGTCATAGAAAATGATCGTCTGTCTGCCCGCATCACTGGTTGGGTCATCATTGGTGATCTGCATTTCAAAATACACATCCTCACCAGTGTTCTTATAGTCAAGCAATGCCTGACGAAGAACTGACTGGTTATAGTGTGCCGTGCCGGAAAAAGTACCTTCCATACCACATGACTTATGACCCGCCATGATTGCACCAAGGCGGGGAACAGTAGTCTTGGTTTTCTCAACCTTTGCTTCCATATCAATCATCTGCATGAAGTTGTATCTTCTACTTCCGATTGTGATAAAACATTCAGCAAGTTTTGCTGCAATAGTGTCCCTTGCTTTCATTGTTACATTCGGCATTTTATTTCACCCCTTTCTTACGCAACCGTAACCGTTTCATAAAGTTTACCCATAGCGTTCACAACGGTGATTGCTGATGTAATCACAACCGCCTTTTTGGAATCGCCCTGTGCAACCGTAACATCAGAATCAGTGAACTCTTCAATAGCACCAAGTTCCTGTAACTGTGTGCGGATTTTTACCAAGTCAGACCAAAGGGAAGTTCTGCCTGATGCGTTGTTTGGAACAACACCAAGATACTTAGTGTTGAAAAGAACTGCATCATCATTTCCCAACTGGTCAATAACTCTGATCGTCTGATTGTCCTTGAATACATCCCCGCAAGTGTCCGAAGTGGTCACCATAGAGTTAATATCTTCAAGCACACGAACAATGCCGTTGACCTTATGGAAAGTGAACTCACCCGCCTTGATTGCTGCTTTCAACTCATTCTGTGTGTAATTGGTATCAACGGTGAAACCGCCATCATATTTCTTGTTCTGACAAGACTTATTGACCGCACAACCGCTTTCTGCACCAGTTACCCAGTACACAAGTGCTGCTTCTGACCATCCTGTATCTGTTACCTTGTTCTTCACACTGATAACGCCCATATAATCAGCAGACAGGTTGTAAACAACCAACTGGAACTTGATACCAAGTTCATCACGCAAACGCTTGTTGAAAGCCACATATAACTTCTTGGTAACATCATCAGTAACCACAACGCCCATAGTGTTGTAGGTGTATGATTCGATTTTATCCAAGTAAGCCTGATGTGCAGTGCCGTCAACCGTGCCGTTTGTACCACCGGTTAAAGGTGTTCCGGCAGTAACAGCAAGATCAGCAGCCTTGAATGTCACATAATCGTTTGCCACAAGATCAGCAGCCTTAGCAACTGTCTGTGTGTCAACCTTGACCGTACCGAAGTAGGTTGTAACATCATACTTGCTTGCATCATCTGCATTTTTCTGAATCACGATCTTCAAATCGTTACCACGCACACCACAATACTTTGCAGTTGCGTATGTGTTCGCTGCCTTATCACCACCACCGTTCAAACGATATGCGTATAAGGTCTTTGCACCCATGAACAGATCATTAAGACCAAGCATCTTAGGACTGTCAAAGGCATAACCAAAAAGTTTCAGGCTGTTCTTCTGAAAATCTTCATTGGTTACTTCAAAAACTTCCCCTTCAACACCCCAGTCAAGTTCAAGGGGCATTGTTGCAATACCTCTATCAGACAGTGCAGCAGATGCGGATGCAGCCGATACAAAGTTGATATAAGCACCGGGAAGTTCTTTGTTCTGTGAGGTAAATGTACCACCACCTAAAGCCATACTATTTCACCTGTCCTTTCATGTATTTTTCAACTAAATTGTCAACAGTTTTCATGGTGTAACTTTTATCTTCATCAAGAAGGGCATCCACCAAGTCCCTTCTGTTTGCAAAACGGGCAGATGCAAGAATCTGTTCCTTGCTGAACATTGGTTCAGTCTGTTCAGACTTTGTAGCAGTTCCCGTTGTTGTCTTTTTTGCTGCCATAATCAACCACCTTCCTTCACATCCGTGCTTGCCGTCATAGTTTCCATTGGTGTCTGATCTTCCGTCTTGACCGTGAAAAAGTCATAATTGACAAAAAAATTCAGAACACCGTCAACCACCTGATGATTCATTTTTGAACCCCTGATTGGCTTGGTATCACCGTCTGTTGTGACATACTCCAAACAGTCATACATTCTTTCAGCCACATCAGCACATTCCCGCTGCTTCTTTGCAGACTGTGGGAAATACTGGATGCAGAACTGATTGGTACGTTCATACCGTTTGCCAAGGAAAAGGTTGTTGTTTGGGTTCAAGCAAGCAATAAAAAAACAAGGCTCTTTCAAACCTTGCTTAATTTCTTCATTGTGGATTTCATAATCATCCCCAAATTCTTTGTTCAGGGAACAACTGATTGCTTCAACTATTGAATTTATCATTTACCAAGTCCCCCTAAATATTTCTTGATTTTGTTTTCAAGTACCTTTGGGGCAATTTTCTGTAATTCCTGTTCAGATATGGTCATCATAAACTGACCTTTGACCCATCCTGAATGATTGGCTGTCCTGTGTCCGTACTCAACATAGGATGCGTATTCAACCGGGTTCACAATTTCAATGACATAGGTGTCACCAAAATGGTTCACCGTCAGGCTGTCTGCATACCCTTGTGCTGATGCACGTTTTTCACCAGTCCAACCACGCCTTAATGTACCGCCCTTTTTTCCTGAACTTGCCGGGTACTGTCCGACAGGTGTTCTTTTGACCACCATGCGAAGCAACCGGGCAGCAAGTTCTTTTGCACACGATTCCACAAAGTCATCAGGATTTTGCAACTTTTCCAACTGCTGCTGAAAATCTTTCAGACCTTTGCAGTCAAATCTTCCCATTCTACCCATTTATGCATATTCCTTGAACAGTTCAAGTGTAATTTCCTGATGCGTTGGATATGTGGAAGGGACACCGCTGCGGGTGTAGTCCGTGGTCACATTGTCCTGTGTTACTGTCAGTTTTGACCCCGCTTTGATGGTTACATCCGGGGAAACAAACAACTTTGTGCTTTGCGTGATCGTTGCTGCTGATTCTGACTGAATTGCTGTTTGCAGTTTTTCAAAAGATAATCTGCACGGTTGGTCTTGTAAAACTACAACCTCTGATTCTTCCATAAGTTTTGACTTCTCATTTTTTACCTTTTGCAGTTCTGTTACCGTCAAAGTACCAAAATAGGTTGCTTCAATGGCTTTCCTTGCAGCCTTTTGTGCTGCCTGAATCTGCTTTACCATCTGATACGCCTGAATGAATTAAATTCAGCCTTTCCATAGGATAAAAGGTAATTGATGAAAGAAGTCAGTCTTTGTTCAGGGGTCATTGAACCTTCACCAGTTGCAAAAACTGTGTTGGTGTCCCCTGTCTGAATCTGCTTGACAGCATATTCTAAATCAAACCCGGTAAGGTCATCAGGTGCAAAGGTTTTCTTGGAAAGAAGAAATTCACCCACCGCCATATCAACGGCAATGTGTTCCAGTCCTTCCGGCACATCATTCCAGTTGATTTCATTTTTGATTGTGCTGCGTACTTTCTCAACGCAAAAGGTCAAGGCAAATTCATCATCTGCCTTGACCTCATAACCGAATGATTTCAACCGTTCTTTTACTGTATCAGTATCAAACATTGCAACCACCCTTTCAGATCAGAAATTATCCACGGGAAATGATACGGGCAATAGGTACTGCCTTATGATTGATATATGAACGCTTGCTTTCCGTAGTTTCCCCGGAATGTACCAGTGTCCAGTTCTCACCCTTCTTTAATTCCTCATTGGTAGGGGATAATGTAGCCTGTGACTTCTTCTCATAAGAAATACCAAAAGGTGCAAAAACCTTTCTCTGTCTTGTGTAAAGTGTGTCCTGACCACCATTCTTTTCAGGGTTACGATTCATTTCATAAGGCACTTTTACCCCTAAATCTTCATAACCGATTGAACCGTTACCGAGTACATAAGTTGTATACTCTGTAAACGCATCAATAAATACCACATAATCACCAACCTTTGGTGATTCATAACTGTCTGCTACCGGGGTAACATCAGCAGCCTTGATCTGCTTACCTTCTGTGATTGTGCTTTCAGAATCAGATACAACCTGTAAAGCACCTTCATCAGTTGACTTTGCCTTAATATAAAAACCTTCCTGTTCAGTAGTCGGCATATCGTCATCAATGACTACCAACTTACCGTTCCAAGTGTAAAGGTCAAGTTCACGCTGCATACCCTGTGAATCAGTGTATTTCAGGTGTGCTACAAGATTCAGGTTTTCAAGGTTCGTTGCAACATCACTGTGCATGAACACCAGTGTGAACTTCTTTTTATTAGCACCACACGCCTTATTGGTTGCACTGTTCAGAGTAGTTGCGGACATTTTACCCTCAATCTTCTCTGTTACATCATAGGTGTGAGCATCAACAAATTCTTTGTTCTTTGTTCCAGTCATAGAAAATACACCTTCAAGAATTGCAACAATAGTGTCCTGATCTACACCGTCCCAATACTCACCGACCTGATCTGCGATATTCTGCATGAAATCAACACCGCCTGTAATGTCATAGGAAAAATCCTTTTCAAGCCATGCTTTAGCACGACCAACAGCAACAACACCCTGTTCAAAGGTCTTGGTACTGGTTGCAGTAATATCAGTCTGACCGTCATAATTGACTGCATCACCATCTAACAGACCACGCATTGCAATTCTTGCATAACCTGTACCACCCTGACTACCACCAAGGGTTGCCTTAATGTCAGGGTTACCCGCCAGTGCTTTTGACTTCTTGATCTCATGCATATGAAGGTTCGGCACTCTACCAACCATATACTTGAAAGCCTGTGGGTTAAAACTCTTAGAGTCAAACTTATCGTTTGGCATAAATTTTCACCTGTCCTTTCTTTTACTCACCTAAGTTAGCATCAGGATTTTCTGCTAAATAGGCACATAATTCATCATAGTTCATTTTTGAAGTGTCAACTTCTGCACCCGGTTTCTGCTGTGCGGATGCTCCCGGCTGAAAACCTTTGAAATTCTGCTGCTGTTTCTGTGCTTCAAACAGGAACTTAGTACCTTCATCACTGGTCAGCTTTTCGATCTGTTCAGCCAATCCCTTGACATTTCCTTCCTTGTCAAACTTGGCATCCTTCAGGTCTAAAAGTGCCTTGACTGCGGTGATGTTCTTTGCCTTTGCACCTGTCAGTGCTTTTTCAACAGCAAAATCAATTTTCAACTGGTTCAGTTCAGATTCATGGGTTGCATTGGCAGTGGCATTTTCAGTCTGTAAGTCCTCAATCTTCTTTTTCAGATCAGCGTTGTCCCCGGCAGATGCTTTCAGGGTTTCTAACTGCTTGTCACGGTCACCGACCTGTGTTTTCAGTCCTTCAACCTCTGTCTGCAAGTTCTTGATTTCTGTTGAAGCAGTACCCTTTGCGTTCTCAATGTCATCACCATTGATTTTCATTACTGAATCAGCCTGTTCCTTGGTAAGTCCTAAATCCTCTAACTGTTTTCTTGTCATTTCTATACCATCCTTTCAAATACGTTTTTATACGGGGTTACTCCCACATGATTGATTGGTTTTGTTCGGTTTACGCTTGACAACCCGCAAGAAAAAAGACACCCGCTGCCGGATGCCTTTTCTATATGCTACTTGACCCAGTAGCCGGGAGATAATCAGGATCACCATGCCTTTCTCATTGTGTACGTTTTCATGTGCCTTTTATCCCCCTTTCTGACCTCATATAACCGCTATATAGCAATTATTACAGGTCTATTGATAACTTGTTAAGGTATGAAAAAAGCACGGTTATTTGACCGTGCTTTCATCAGCAGATTCTTTCATATACTCTGCAAATTCTTTCTTTAATTCTTCCGGGGCATCCTCTGTCAGATGCCAGTTGTCAGGTTCAGGGACAAAAAAAGGACTATCCCAAAATGACGGCATTGATTGTGACATATTACTTCACCCCTTTCAACAGTTCTTCCAACATTTCACCAAACTTTGCTGCAACAGGTCTTGGTTCATCCGATACCATGTATTCAGCAAAACATTCAGCAAACCATTCCTGTGCATCTTTGGTTGCATATCCACTGACTTCATTGCGTATGTCAGAAACTTTCAACCCGCATGATCTCATTACCTTTGGTCTTAGATCAGCAGATACAATTTTCGGTCTGTAATTATTCAGTAACCCACATACCATTTCAGTATATGACAGGTAATCATCAATAGCGTGTCCCAGTTCGTGCATAACAATAGCACTGAAATCTGTACCCTTTGGATGAAAACCCGCTTGCAAGTCTTTTTCATAGGACTTTGCAAGTTTTTCCATATCAGAAAAATACTTTGTATTGACCGTAACACCCCCGTGACCAAGACCAAAAGAACATTGTGCGTATGTCATACCGCCCAACTGTGTACTTCCAACTGCGTTCAATTTTCCCTTCAACTGCGGGAATTTATCAAATAGTTGTTCATGGGTCTTGTAAATGGACTTTGCACAACCCAAATCCAAGCCTTTCAGACCTATTCTTTCATTGGTGTCATACACATGACCGTTGATTTCCGCAACCCTAAACCATTGCTGATCTTTCATCAAATCCTGAACTTGTTCAACAGTTTCACAATCATCAACGGTTTTCTTTTCTTCTGTCTTGATTGTATCATCCGGCAACGCTTCTTGCAAACCTGACTTATCACCACCGTTGACAAATGCCTTTTCCCATTCCTTGTAGGTCATGTTGCCCGGTACAAAGTAGGTCTTGCCTGTTTCTTCATCCCGTGCAGCACGTTCACCAACAGCATCAAATTCATCATCAAAATATGGTACTGTGGTTGAACGGCAATGAACATGAAACGGCGGTGCAGTCACACCAACCTTCCATTCAGACATAGGGAAATGCTTGCCGTCCATACCCCGGCATATATCCGAAGTGTGGGAATCCAGTGTTGCCACAATCTCAAATTGTTCAACATCCAGTTCTGTGAAGCAGTCCTTTTGTGCTGCGGAACTGAAAAAGGCTTCTTCTGTCATTACCAACCGCCCGGCGTTGGTCTTGGAAGTGTTCATCTTCCGGGCAATTTCATCAATGGCTTTCTGTGGGTCTTTTCCCAAGATGATGTTCTGTGTCAGAGTGTTGTTCAGTTCATTGACCAACTTCTGACGGTTGCCCCATATCCTTTCACTGAAATTCTTGCCGTCAACCGCCCAAGGCTTATTGATGACCTTGCTAATCTGCTTGTCATCCAGTGCGGAAAAGTCCCAACCAACACCCACGCCCTTCTGAATTTCATAGGCTGTGTGATAATAGCCGGACTTGTAAACATTCCGCATTGTGCTGTCAATGCTGTCAAGTTGGTTTCCAAACATGACTTCAATGCTCTGTTGGGTCTGCAACTTCAAGGCTTCAAGTCTGCTGATATGGAATCTTGCAGATGCGTTTTCAAGCTGCTTGACCCAAGTGCCGTTGATCGCATTTTCCTGACCGTACTGAATGTACTGGTTTACATCCCATTTCAGTTCAGCAAGTTCCTTTGCGTTCAACATCCGCTTTGCTTCTGCAAGGGTTACCCCGTTGTTAGATGCAAAACGCTGATACCATGCAGCAATCTGACCTTCAAGTTGCTTCTGTGCCTGTCGGTATTGTTTTTCAATATCCGCATAGCACTGAACCCCCTGTTGGTGTGCAGCCTGTTCAAGCAGTTCAAAACGCTTCTGCCAGTATTCACCGTTATTCATCTACTTCACCGCCCTGACTTCCCTTGTTTGGGTCACCTTTGTTGTCAGGGTCATCATTCTGTGTACCAAACGGGTCATACTGTGCAAGCATTTCTTTCTGTTCTTCTTCCTTCTGCTTTTTCAGGCGTTCCATTTCAGCCTGTGGGTCATCTACCCAAGGATGCTGACTGATAATTGTTTCATCAGAAAGAATACCAACAGATTTCTGACAGTTATCAATGGCTTCTGATTCATTGATAAGAATGTCACGGTTGAATATGATGTCTACTTCTTCACCTTCAAAGTTCCCCTGTCCTGTATTGGCAAAATGGCAATTCACAAACCAAAGGATTTCTTCAAAGGCTGCCTGATATTCTGTTTCTGTGTCGTTTGCATCAATATCAATATCAGAATACATTGACTGAATGTTCATCTGATTAGGGTTGCCGGAAAGTCTGTCATCCTTGGCATCATAACCCATTGCGTTCTCAATCAAGGCTTTCTTGAAGATTTCCACAATAGCCTTGTAGTTATCCGCATTGACTGTGATTTCAAGGGTTTCAACTCCACCCTTAGTATCACCATCATATCTGACCTTTACTGCACCGTATGTTGCAAGGTTCTTTCTGAACTCACCCAAATTAGTACCGTCATAGTTTTTCAATACCAAAATGGTGTTCCGGGCATCTTCTTGCATATTGTTTTCAAAGTCGGACAGCATCACATTGATACCGTCCTGTAAAGACTTGACCCTTTTCAGCAGTGGGGTTTCCTGTTCATTAGCTTTCAATGGAATCAGGGGAACACGCTGCCAGTTGAACCCCGTCACCTTCCCAGTTGCATCCGTCATGGTAACATGGTAACAATCAGCTTCACCGTTGTTTGTCAGATCAGGGATAAGTGTGCCGTGGTCAAGAATGAACCTGTGAACACCATCAACATCATACACTTCAACCTTTTCAATGACAGTTGGGGTTGTTCCCTCATATCCAATCACCAAGTAAAGCCTGACCGCAAAGTCAAGTATGGTGTGATCGTTGTCTTTCCAAAACGGCAAAATCTCATAGCCGGGGAACAGCCTGAAAGTGAAATGACCTTCATTGTCATAATATGGATATAACCAACAGATTCCCCCGTTGTATGCTGCCTTACCGCTGTTTTTTATGGTTTTCATAAACCGCTTATTAAACACGGTTTTCAGCAGTTCAACGTACTGGTCATTTTCACCACTTACCGCAAAAGGCTGACCGAACAGATAATTTGCTTTCTGATTGACCATTTTTGCATACTGGTTATCAATGACCCTGTTGTTTGGCAAGTTCTCAACAACCTGTAACTTGCCATCCTCACCTATCATTGTACGTTTCCGCTTCAAAATATCGTGTTCATTGTCATAGTACAGTGAACCCTTAATCTGCATGATGCGGTGGGGTGACGTTTTCCATTTCATAATTTCTTTTTCAAGAAATTCCTTGTCAGTCATCCTTGACCTTGCACCGTCCAGTATAAAGTTGGAAACCTTCAATGTCAGTGTGTTTATTAAGGAACTGAACACGGTTCAATTCACCCCTTTCATTTGCATAATAAAATCAAAACCCCTGAAAACACTATGTTTCCAAGGGTATGTGTTACTAATTTGTTTCTTTTATTCAAAAAGTAGTTATACAGGCATCATAGGCGGTCACCTGTTGCAACCGCCCCGGAGTAAGCATTTGACAACCGTTTCCTACCGTCCAAAAAGAACGGTTGCTGATGCCGTGTATTCTACCCGGTAATTGCTTAGTCAAAACTGAAAGCGTCACCCTTCACAATAGATTCAACCGCATAACGCATTGCATCCATCAGGTGATTGAAGTCATCAATAGGACGGTTCAGTTTCTTGCCTGTCTTGGCATCCTTGTCCCATTGATAGTTGCTGATCTCTGTGATGAAATTCACGCATCTTGGGTGAATGATAATGTGATAGTCCTGAATGAAGTCAATGCCGTTGTTGATGCTGTCCTTGCCCTTCCTTGCTTTCCTGATTCCTTTCAGACCCAGTTCACGCAAGCGGTCAATGCTTTTTGGTTCTGCTGAATCGGCTGTGATTTTCTCTTTCACATATCCCATCCGCTGAACCTGTTCGGCAATGGCTTCATTACTCATACCCGGCTGATACATTTCATCAAAAACCCAAATGGTCTTGCTTGACTGATCTATCAGACCACAAAACAGTGCTGACGGGTCATTTGTATAACCAAAGTCAAGACCGAATACAGACTTGACCCCGGCAATCTTCTTGACTTCATCAACACTGAACGCCTTTTCTTCCCAATTTTCATAGACAAGACCGTCTACAATACCCCAATCACCAAGACCCGCTACTTTGTAACGCCTTGGGTTCTGCTTCTTCATGGTTTCAAAGACTTTCAAGTCTGCCTTATCCAACCATTCATTGCACTTGTAATTGGTGGTCATTGCAAGGGTTTCATCATCTGTGTTATCAAAAAACCGCTTCTTTATCCAGTGGTGTTCATTCCACGGGTTCAGTGTAAGGGTTATTTGCTTGAACAATCCTGAACCGTCAGGAACAGCACCACGGATTGATTCATCAAGCATATTGAAATCATCTTCTGAACTGATTTCATACGCTTCTTCAATCCACATCCAACACAAACAGCCAATATCAACGGTTATTGATGTTACTTTCAGGGGGTCATCCAGTCCCCTAAAATAAATCTTTTGACCTGTCGGTTTGTAAGTCATTTCAAGTGGTGATTCTTTGATTTCCCAAAAGGCATCAACGCCAAGGCGGTGAATCGCCCACTTCAATTCTGTGAAACAGGAATCTTTCAGGGTTCTGAAAGTCTTTCTGACCACAAGGGTATTTGCCTGTGGGTACTTCATCATATTAGTGATGTACCAAAGGGTAGTTGTTTTTGATTTCTTGGATGCACGGCTGCCCTTGCATACCCTATATCTACCTTTCCAACGCCAAAAAGTACCGTAACCTTTACCAACCAGTTCAGGCAGCAGCACTTTTTTCTTGCCGGACTTAGTAACCTTGTAATCTTCCGGGTACAGGATAAACTTCTGATACCCAAAAACATACTGTGAAGAAATGCGGTTCTTTACCATAGGCAATCACCGCCTAATCTTCAAGGGCATCTTCACCTGTGATAACAATAGGCTGCGTGATGTTCACATCCAGTTTGTCATTCCACATACCCAAGTGTTTACCAAGTAATTCAAGTGCTTTCAGCTTTGGTGAAATCTTTACTTCCCTTTCAACACTTGACCCGGTTTCTGATTCAGACTGTTTATATTTCACGGATTCAATACAGGCAAGGTCATCATCAGTTGCATTGTCTTTGATTCTTCCGTGACCATCAACAAGGTCTGTCATCTTCACAAAAGCAATGCGGGCAAGTTCTAAAACAACCCTGTCCTGATTGATTCCTGTTCTTTTACTGCGTTCTGCCATTGCAACACTAATTGCCTGTTGAACCTTGACATTTGCCAACATCCTTGAACCTTGCTGATCTGCTGTTTTTGCCGAATAACCCGCACGAATGGCTGCTTGTGTTGCATTCAGGTCAATCAGGTATTCTTCAACAAAACGCTGCTGTTTTTCAGTTAATTTTGCCGTTTTTGCCATCAAACAACACCCCTTTCATGTATTTTTGCAATAAAAAATCCCTGAAACATTACATTTCAGGGTGCAAATATCGGCAGTAAAAAATAAATTGCAGATAATTCATAAGAATTATCTGCAACCCAGTTTTTGCAAGTTTATCATAATTGTCTTGTACCTGTTTGTCAATCATCAGATTATAACCGATTATATCAGATATGTAAGGTTTTTATATGTTTCTTCAAACGCTGCAAGTGCCTTGTTGTGCAGTTCAACCGTGTAATTATAAGACTTTTTCATTTCTTTGGATGCCTGTTTCACTGTTTTGAATTGAACATACACTTTGAACAGAATTTGATTAAAATAATTGTTATGCAGTCCCCTGATCTGCTTGATTATCAGATTCTTAGCATCACAAAAGTGGTCAATTTCAGAATTGATTTCATCATTGAAAGCAACATAGTTTGTAACCGCCTTGCATAAACTGTCACCTGACGGACTTGTCTGCACTCTTTCAGCAGAATAATCTATTGCCCCGGTACTGCAAGCATTGGTTTTCATATCATCAAGGCGTTCTAAGTCCTGATTGATATTAGTATCAAGTTCCTGTAACTGTCCTAAATATTCCCTTGCGGATAATGTTTTCATTCTTTCACCTGTCCTTTCCCGGTTACGGTTACGCTTGCAGTTACGGATAAAATCATACTAAAAACACCCTGAAAGCCTTGATTTTCCTACTGGTTACGGTTAGTTACGGTTACGCTTCACGCCTTATACTCTATATTTTTACTTTTTATGATGTATAGAATATACAATAAATAAAAATAATAAGAAAATTGCTTTTAACCGTAACCAACCGTAACCGCCAGTATTTACAAGGGTTTCAACCGTAACTGTGAACCGTAACCAACCGTAACTATTGCGTAACTACTGCATAAAATCATACGGTGCATCATTCACCTTTGTATAAATCACATCAGCAACAACCATCTGACCGAACTGCTGACCTGCTGCAAACTTAGGAACAGCAATCACGGCAACCCCGGCAGTATGCACCCCATACAACAACTGTGATATGTATTGGTGTGCAAGTTCATAAAGTTCTGCATCAATCACCTGACCTTCAAATTCTTTTTCCACCAACGGGAAAATATCATCATTCATTGATACACTGCCCTTCTGTTCCAATAACTCTAAAATCTTATTTTCCATAATCATTCACCGTTTCAACTTTCTTCCGTATAAATCGGAACTGCTCTGTATCTGTACCCTTTGATTGTGATATTCATAGGATCGCTTTCCTTTGGGTCAATACAGGGTAAACTTACAACTACAAATCCTTTTTTCACCGCTAACCTACATACCAATGCCAAAAAGGAATAAATGTGTAATTCAGAAAATCTGACTATACCAACCCCATAGTTCAAAAGTTCAAAATCAGTCATATATCTTTCTTCCGGCATATCCTTGTAGAATCTTGAAATCAATTCATCCACTGCATCAGATGCAGCACTTTTATATATAGCTTCATAGTCACATTCATACACCCCACAAATTTTCAAGTATCTTTTCTGATCATCCTTGTCCATTCCGATCATTCACCTTTGTCCTTTCCTTCCTGTTTTCCTTATATCCCATACACTTCATAAACCGTTCAGGGCGGTTACAACTTTCATAATACTGACAGGTAACACATACATTTTCTGTCACTCTGAACACCTTCCTTTCATCTGTAAACCCTTCCCGTCTTGGTATCTTTCACCTGAACACGTTCAGTCAGTTCAAACCCCGCACCTTTGATGATGTACTTCAAAACCTTAATCAGATCATAGGCACGTTTGTCTGCTGCTTCACATTCAACCTGTTCACGTTCTTCCTTTGCCACTCTACCAACAGCAATAGTTGCCGTTGGGTCTGCATATCCTTCCTGATTTCTTCCACCTTTCACTAATTGATACCTTCCTTTCTTATAATCCCACTGTTCAGCATTGCACTGAACATACTTTCAAATATAGGTACGGGTATTGAATTACCCGCCTGATGATATAAGGTTCTGTTCATTTTTCCCGGTTCAACTCTGCAAGTTGCTTCTGCTGCATAAAAATCATCATCCGAATACCCCATCAACCGCCAACATTCCAGTTCTGTTAAATATCTGTATTTTCCACCACCAAGATCAATGACCTGTGCGGGTGTCCTATCCTGTCTTGTTGTAATAGTATTTACATAATCTTTGATTATGGTTGCCCTTCTGATTCCTTTCTTACCGATTACGGAATAAACACTTGGCTGTGTCACTAAGTAGCAATCAGGAACATCACCGTATTCAAGAAAATTTGAAATGTTCTTCATTGGTCTTTTTTCCATCAGTTCAAAATCAAAAGAATTGTCACCAAGAATTGATACTGTGAAACACCGTTCCCGTGCCTGTGGTATTCCATAATCACGGCAGTCTAACACTTTGTAATTATTGGAATAACCCAACTTTTCCATATATGACAGGTAACGGTTGAAGTTGTGAACCATGTGCTTTGATAAAACATTTTTTACGTTTTCCCATATCACAACAGTTGGTTTCCACTCACCCATCTGTTCAATAATATGTACCGTTTCCCACATCAGGGATGATCTTGTCCCTGAACCTTCATCAGCACCTTTTCCTTTGTTTATTCTTCCGTCTGCTGCCGTTGCTTTTCCCTGATGCCCCGCAATACTGAAATCCTGACACGGTGACCCGTGAATCAGAATATCAGGTTGAAGATTCCACCCCACTACTGTCTGCGGTGAATATGCTGATTCCTGTTCAAACATTGCATTGTATGACCTGACCGCCTTTTCATCAATTTCTACATAATCAATAGATTTTACTGAAACACCTATGTTTCTAAGGGCAACCCTTGGTGACCCTATGCCACCAAAAAGTTCCAGTATTTGCAATTTTTCTGACACACTCAATCACCGTCCTTTCTACTTCTGAAAATACGCCTTGTCTGACCGTTCAGTTTTACAACTGAAATTTCCAAGTCAAGGCGTTTGTTGATCTGCTTACTGAATACGATATTTGACATTGGCTGCATACTGTTGTCTGCACAAAATACCTGATACCGCTTGTATACCTCATTGGTTGGTTCATTTTCGATCATGTCAACCCCGGTGTCATTGATAAATGCAAGGATAGGATTGTTTTCTTCCTCATACTCTGTCAACTGGTTCTGAACCTTGTCTGACTTGGTGAATCCGTCATTGATGATAATTCTTTTCAGACCTTCCACGCCAAGCCTGATGAAATATTCAACGCTTTCCTGTTGAATCAGTTTGTACTTGATGAATGGGTCATAATCAGGTGCATCCTTGCTGAATGTGGCATTGAACGGAATGATGACCAAACGCCTAAGTACCGCCCCAGTCTTGTCCTTCATACGGGGAATATCATTGGCACTGAATAACAGTTTGATGAACGGGTTGAACTCAAACGGGTCTTGTCCTTTACGCTCTGCCTTGATGCGGTTACCTGTTACTATTTTTTTGAACACACTGACCTGTGAACCTTGAAGGAAATCATCACCAATATCATCACCAATGTTTGCCAGTTTGCCGAACATCATTGAAGTATTGAACCTGTCCCCCAGTTCTTTCAGGTCAAGTGCTGAAATATTCCGATCACCAAGGATTGCTTTGACACAATCCAAAAATGTACTTTTACCGTTTGACTTGTCACCTGTCAGGATGAACGCCTTGCCTAACTCATTTCTTCTGTAAAAGCAGTAACCAATACATTCTTCCAACAACGCCCTGATTGCTGTATCACCACACGCTAACTTGTTCAGTGTACTGTCTGCCAGTTCAGAATAGGCATCCGGCTTGTAGTCCCAAGGAATCTTGTTAGTAATAACAATGTCTGTGCTGAATGGTTTCAGTTCCCCGGTCACAAGGTCATATACACCATTGTTGAAAGCAATCAGGTTTGCATCTGACTGTTCTTTTTCATCAACAATCAATTCCATGTAATCAAGGACTTCCCGGCGTTGCATCTTTTTCAGGTTTGGGATGTGCTGAATCATGTTTGATTCAATTTCCTTGTACCCATTGGAATACACACCGTCTTTGTATATATGCAACTGCCCGTTGATTTTTATAACGTGTGCCGTGTTCTTCATAAACACTGCAAACTTGTCAAACAGGAATGTGCTGCCAAGGAAAAAAACAGGTTTCTGAAAAGCATCATCACGCAAGATCACTTCCAGTTCATCATCTGACAGCGGTTGTTTCAGAACAAACTTGTTCAGGATGCGGATGCACTCACGGGTTTCTTCAACCGTGAAATCATTTGCAGTCAGGGTCAGGATGTAATTGAAAAGTGCCTGATTCCTTCCGTCCCCGGCATCCATATCAACAAAGTCTGCGGTTGCCTTGACCGGGAACAACCACTTGGGAACTTCCTGATACTTTCCACCTTCTTCAATGTCCCATTCACAAAATCTTTCTTCACCGTCAATCTTGATGACCTCATAGGATAACTTACTGCCGACCTTTATATCAGCAGTAAGACCAACAGCCAACTGAACGTGTGTCCTGTTCCTTGCAATAGTGCGGTTCTTGAAAAGAAAGTGTTTTCCCCTAC